>Ga0185299_10007506_pt1 | contig 11139 bp, 7 predicted proteins | sample PaiPotPPA55metaG_FD_128002 | JGI IMG/M metagenome (GOLD analysis project Ga0185299, IMG submission 128002) | Iron sulfur acid spring bacterial and archeal communities from Banff, Canada, to study Microbial Dark Matter (Phase II) - Paint Pots PPA... ...
CCAGCTTCGCTACTCGCTCATGAAGGAATTTTAGGATGCGCTTGGCATGTTGCGTGTCGAGTTTGCCGAGCTCCCGGTCAACCTCGGCAGATAACTCAACGTTGTAGGCCATGACGTTTCATGGCGTAGCAAATCGAGGACCGGTTGCCGTCGCGGTCGTAGTGAAGCTGGAGCAGGTCGTTCTCCAAACTCGCAAGGGAACTAGAACCCTCCAAAGGCTCCGTCAGCGGCGGGAATATGCGGTGCGCGTTGCGATCGGGGCGAGCTCCAGCAGAATCATCCGCGAATCGGCTGTGCAAGGGATGCTGTTGAGTATGGTGGGTGGTGTGCTGGGTCTAGCGTGCGCAGCAGTTGCCATCCGCACAACTCTGCACTTGTTGCCACCCTCGCTGCCGCGGATCAGCTCCGTGTCGGTGAATCCGATCGTCGCGAGTTTCGCGCTGATCGTGGCTCTCGCGACAGGTATTTTTTGCAGCCTTGCGCCAGCCTTCGCAGCGTTGCGAACGAATTTGGTCACAACCCTCAAAGAGAGGGCGCAAGCGGGCAGTGCGAGCCATACGTGGCTACGGTCCGCTCTGGTGGTTTCGGAGGTGGCCATCGCGCTTGTGCTGCTCACGGTGTCTGGAATGTTCCTGCGCAGCTTGCAAAAGATGCTGGCGGTCGACCCCGGGTTTCGCGCCGATCATGCTCTAGTCGGTGCATATCAACTGCCTTTGCAGCAATATCCCACGACGGCTTCAGTCGCCACTTTTAATCGAGCGGTGGTCGATCAATTGTCGAACAAGCCCGGAGTAACTGCCGTGGCCATCAGCAACGCGGTCGCCGTATCCGATGCTTTCCCGCAAGCGGCCTACACCATCGAGGGCCAATCAGCAGAACAGTGGAAACTGAAATTCGCAGCATTTACGAGCGTCTATGGGGACTACTTCGATGCGATGGGCATTCCCCTGATTGAAGGACGAACCTTCGACATACACGACGATGCCAACGCGCCGTTGGTGGTTGTTGTGAGTCAATCCATGGCTAGGGATTGCTGGCCAGGCCAGAGCCCTATCGGCAAAAGGATGCATGTCGGAAATCCCCGCAAGGAACTTCCGTGGGCGACTGTCATCGGAGTCGTTGCTGATACGAAGATGCCTCGCGACGAGCCCTCCACGGACCAGTGGTACACACCGATGAATCAGCCCGCCACTCTGTATGGCTCGGGAACGCCCGGAAATCTCAGTGGACCGCCGAGCGGCTACATCACGATGCGGATGGCGCTCGATCCTGAGCATATGGTCCAGACGCTTCGGTCAACGATCGCGGAGATCGACCCGCTGTTGGCTTTGCAGGACGTTCGTCCGCTAACCGACGCGATCTCGCGCATTGAAGCGCCGCGACACTTCAACACGAATCTGATTACTGCTTTTGCCGGAGGCGCACTTCTGCTAGCGATCACCGGGATATACGGCGTGATTGCATTTTCCGTTGCCCAGCGCAATCAGGAGATCGCTATCCGCATGACGCTGGGCGCTCAACGCGCGAGTATCGCGCAGATGGTGCTCGCTTCCGGGGGCAAGCTGGCGTTGCTGGGATGCGGCCTTGGCGTGCTGGGCTCGCTAGCGGTATCGCAACTGGTCGGCTCCTTGCTGTTTAGCGTGAGCGCGACGGACCCGTTCGCGTACTCAGGAGCTGTCCTCATCATGATGATGATGGCGTTGCTCGCTTCCGCCTTTCCCGCCATGCGAGCTGCTTCCGCCGATCCCATGAAGGCCCTCCGTTCCATGTAGTGAAGGATGGGGCGAGGGTACCGGCCGTGAGAAGCGGTAACACAAGGCGATTCGACACTCCACCAATTCTCGCGTTTCAAACGTCAGTTTCGAAGGGCAACCGACCACTACCAGGATGATGTCGCGGCCCTGACACCTGTTTGGGTCCAGCGCCGCGACACGTTCAACTAGCGTCCGCGTTCCCATCCTTTCACGATCTGACCGAGCGCAGCGCCGATCCCACGCCAAGATTTGCCGGTTGCAGTGCCGCGATCATATTCAGCCTGCAATATTGCCTGCTGTCCATGAGTGGTCCACTGCCTCATGTAGCGGCCAACTATTTCTTTCCACGAGTCAGCCACTGGCGCTGGCTTGCTTTCGTGTGGCTTCGGCTGAATTTCGGACGCGTGGTTACGACGACGGCCATTGCGGTATTGCACCTGCGGCTCATTCGACTTTGGCGCGTCGTGATTAGTCAAAGCGTGATTGATGCGACCGCCGACGATACTTCGATCTTGCTTCGGCACCGGCTTGAAATGGACGCGGCCGAATTGTGGATTGTTGATGATGTTTCCCAACGCCAAATCGAGATTGTGTTCCGAGACCGGATTGCCGCGCATCCACGCGAGGAGTGAAGCGCAGTTTTCGAATCCTTCCTCTGATCCGTCGAGGCCGATCCAACGCGACTGACGCGTGGCCCAGTTACGGTAGAGTTGCATCCGAAGAGCCGCGCTCAACCGCCGAGTTCAGGTGACTGCGACTAACTCCTGGCCCAGCTCCCGTCGAGAGATAGGAGCCAAGGTCGATTATCAGGTAGCAGCACCTGCTGAAATGAGGACGCCCAACTTGCACCGAGCGAAAATTCGCTCAACAAAGAGTGCGGATGGAAGGATGGCGACAGAGGCGGCCCGGCTCCAAACAAGGAACCCACAGGAAGAAAGATGAAAAACCGACTTGACTCTAACCGGCCTTCTCATGGAAGGAGTTAGAGCGTGCCAAAAGATGCTTCAAACGCCACACAACGCTTCCCCCGGCGTACGGTTTGCTCTGCAACAGCGAGGTCAAGCCTACTTCGGCTGGTCTTCGAGTGACTTGGTCGGAACATTAGGGGGCACACTGGGACTCGCAAGTTTGACGCAATTTCGCCCACCAGCTTTAGCTTTATAGAGTGCCACATCCGCTTCACGAAGAAGTTCTTCGACTGGCCGAACTCCCCAATCCCTGCTCGAGAGAACACCTAAACTCATGGTGACAGGAATTGGGCCTTCTATTGTTTGCACAGGCACGCTGGCAATTGCCCGACGAATCTCCTCAGCTCGCAGGAGCGACGACGAAGCGTCATAGTTGTTCAGCACGATGAGAAACTCTTCCCCTCCATATCGTCCTACAAAGTCGTACGGACGCACCGATGCAAGCATACGGCGGGCAATCTCCCTTAATACTTCATCTCCCATGAGATGCCCGCGTGTGTCGTTTATGCTCTTGAAGTGATCCAGATCTCCTATCAAAACCGTGGTGCAACCGTCTTCACGACGCGTGCGGGAAAGCTCGCGGGACAGTAGATCCAGGATCACACCACGGTTCAAAAGACCTGTCAGCGGATCGTATGTTGCCTTGAACCGCATTTCTTCTCGCGCTTCGACCAGCTTATCTTCCAGCTGCAGTATCCTCAGCCCCGTGCGCAGTCGAGCCGTCAGTTCCGCTGCGTCGAAAGGCTTAATCAAGTAGTCGTCAGCTCCGGACTCCAGCCCCTCCACGATGTCTCTTTTTGATTCCTTCGATGTGAGAAGGACCATATGCACATAAGGCTGCTCGCGTTTTTGGCGTACCTCGCGGCAGACTGCCGGCCCGTCCAGCTCTGGCATAACCCAGTCTAGCAGCGCGAGACGTGGTCCATCCTGTCGACACAAGTTTTCAGCGGCTAGCCGCCCGTTCTCGACGGCGATGACTTCGTATCCGGCGCGCTCGAGAGTCGTCACCAGAAGGCGTCGGGAGAGTACGTCGTCATCCGCTACAAGAATCACCATAGATGAGTTTTCGCCATATGCGCTTCCAACCCCGTCATAAGCTTTGCAACCTCACTCTCAAAAATCGCAACGGCGCTCCTCAAAGTTGTAGTATCACCCGAGCGCCCTAATCGCTCCAGGCGGCCTGCAGCAGCAGCGGCTCGCGTGGCGGCGAGATGCAAAAGCATCCCGTTCAGCGTATGTCCTAACATTTCGATTTTCTTCATGTCCGCTTGAGCAACAGCCTCTCGCAGTAAGGAGATGTGGCGCGGAATCTCAGCCTTGCAGATACCGATCACCTCCCGCAATAACTCGGAATCGTTGTCCACGCGTGCGAGCAGTTCAGAAAGATTCAAGACAAGTTCCGGAGAAAGCTCGTCTGGTTGCATCATGTAACCTCATTGATCTGACGATAAGTTCCAAGTAGCCGACTACACGCCGAAGTGAAGATGGCTTCAGCGGTGGTGCGCAGGACGTGCAGACCCTGCGTAATTCACTCGGCTTCCATTAAAGTTTCTGTACTTCTGCCCCGCCTCGATGGGCTTTTACGTTCTTAGGGACTTTTACGTTCTCAGGGAGATGACGTTCCAGAGCTTCGGTCAAATCTGCCTTTCGTATGGGCTTGGATACGTAGTCATCCATTCCCGCGTCGAGGCATCGTTCCCGGTCGCCTTGCATGGCGTTCGCTGTCATGGCGATGATTGGGCGGTGAACGACTGAGCCCTCCTGCCTGCGAATCTCCTGCGTGGCTTCAAAGCCATCCATTTCCGGCATCTGACAATCCATGAAGATCGCGTCGTAAGGCAGGAGACCGACCATCTCGACCGCCTCCCGGCCATTGGCGGCGACATCCACGCGGCAGCCCAGCTTTTCCAGCAGCCGAGCCGCAATCACCTGATTGACGGCGTTGTCTTCGACGATCAGAACACGCGCGCAGAAAATCGGCTCGGCGGGCTCGCCAGGGACCGTCGCCGCCCGGCTCTGCGTCACGGGATGACGAGTGACGAACTGCGACGAAGGGGCGCGCTTCTGGTCGCCCCAAACAGTGATAAGCGCGCTCAGAAGCTGGGATGCCCGCGCTGGTTTGGTGAGGTAGGCCGAAAAACCGGCCTCCTTCATAAGGGCGGCGTCGCCTCGCATACCTATCGAGGTAAGCAGCACTAACGCTGTATTCTTCAGCTTCGCGTCGGCCTTGATCGTGCGGGCGAGCTCCTCACCGTCCATGGTCGGCATTTGCTGGTCAAGAATCGCGATCTGGTAAGGGTCGCCTACCGACTGTGCGGCACGCAATAGGTTCAGAGCGTCTTCGGCAGAACTGCTCGAATCGTTTCGCAGGCCCCAGCTATTGAGTTGTTCGCGGAGGACTAAGAGATTCGTCGGATTATCGTCCACGCCCAGCACGCGGACGCCGGTCATATCCATGCCGATTGGCGCCGCGTCCGGCGCGGTTAGATCGACGGGAAGGGGTAGAGTGAACCAGAATCGAGAGCCCTCCCCGACTTTGCTCTCGACGCCCATCTTGCCGCCCATTAGCTCCACCAACCGCTTCGAAATCGACAGGCCCAGTCCCGTACCACCGTACTTACGGGTCGTGGAAGCGTCGGCCTGCGTAAAGCGCTCGAAGATGTGGCCCAGCTTGCTGGCAGGAATGCCAATGCCGGTGTCCGTGACCGAAAAACGAAGGCGGGCCTGCTCGCCGGTCCGCTCTTCGCATTCCACACTGAGGTAAACGTGTCCCTTGGTCGTGAACTTGACAGCGTTGCCGGAAAGGTTGATGAGAATCTGCCGGATGCGGCCCGGGTCACCGACAACGCGAGAAGGCGTATCGGGTGAAAATCGCAGAATGAGGTCGAGGCCCTTCTCCTGCGCCTTCGAGGCCATAAGTTCGGCCATATCTTCGACTGCCAGTCGGAGGTCGAAGGGGATGGGCTCCACAGTCATTTTACCCGCTTCGATCTTCGAGACATCGAGGATGTCGTCAATGATCGAGAGCAACGCGTCGGCGGAACGACGTACGGTCTCGGCGTATTCGCGCTGTTCGGCGTTGAGCGAGGTATCGAGAAGAAGGCCGGCCATGCCGATTACGCCGTTCATCGGCGTGCGGATCTCGTGGCTCATCACGGCCAGGAACTCATTTTTGGCAGTGTTGGCAGCTTCCGCGCCTTCCTTGGCCTTGTGAAGCTCATGGCGCGACAGTTCGAGCGCCTCCAACATTCGGTTTATCCCCGCACCGAGGCCCGCAATTTCGTCGCGCCCTTCCTGGGGGATGCGTTTGGAGAGGTCGCCGCCGGCGCCGATGGCGGCCACGCTCGCGCTCAGCCGGATGACACGCGACTGCACCAACGTTTCCATCAGTAGCATGGTCACGAGACCGAACACGAATCCCGCCATGAGCAGCGACACCAGGAAATGGAACAGGCTGGCTTGTCCCTGCTGCATTATTTTTCTAGGCATCACTGCTCGCAGAATTAGATTGTCTTTTCCATAGATATCGTCGATCAGTCCATATCCGGCGATATCCTTGGAATTAAACGGGCGGAGCATGGTAGGCGACGACGGAGTGAGCGTGGCGCGCGCGGATTCAATGTCGCTCGGCAACGAGGCCTCATCGAGGCGGTGCAAGGTCAAGGCGAGGTGAGAGATGCCGGCGAGGCGCGCGACCTCCGCGGCATTCAGACGGCGTCCCGCGATGTACGTGCCGCGAATCGGGCCGCGGCTTTCGCTGTCGAGAATGGGCTGCGAATCAATCAGCACTGGGCCAGAGGTAAGCAGCGCAATTCCGAGCACCTTGCTACCGGGATGCGTGTGATGCATCAGCAGCGAGCCGGGTGCAAGATGCGCCCAGAGACCTTGAGGAATTTCCGTCGCCTTTCCCGCCACAGGGTCATAGGCCTTCGTAAACACCTGCCGGCCATAGCGATCGAAGATCAGAACGAAGTCAATTCGTAAACGCGGAAACCACGGATCAGGGAATTCGCTGGCCGGAAGGTCGGGCTTTCTGCCCTCAAGGTATGCGCAGGTGTCGTCCCAGGCGGCGTAATCACTGGTGGTATTGTCGAGAGTGGAGAGGTCGTCGGCCAAAACAGCAGTGGCGCGTGCGACGTTCTGGCGTGTGTCATCCGCTTCGAGGGTGGCAAAACTGCGCAACATCGAAACCCGCGCCACTGAGTAGAGGATTGCAATCAGGCTCACCAGGGAGAGAGCGACGCTCAGCAGCGTTCTTGTGCGCAATTTCATCGGTTTAATTAGTCCTCTTACTTGCATTGACCATATGCCGATTCCCGTCGCCGATAAAAGTCGCGGTTCCTCCACAGTTGATTACCCAACTGCAGGTTTCGGACTCTCCCTTTAGTCGGGATTCCTGTCCATACCTCCAAATCTACGCCTGCTGGAGTGGTCCCCGAGTCTTCATCTGAAAGTCGTTCTCAAGGATAACTCCCGATAAATGAGCAAATGTCGACAAACAGGATTATTCCCGGGTGGTCGGCAAACGGGAAGTAATCCTCGGACTCGCTTTGCCTGGCGGTTTGTATGAGGTGTCTGAGCGCAAATCTACAGTTTTCCGCTCACAAAAACTCTGCGTGCTAAGTTGTTATTTTGTGGCTTTCTGCGGTGCGTTTTTGACGCGCGGTTTTCCGTTCATCCCTGGCCCCTTGCACTGACCGTCCCGTAGCCGACCCTCGGGTTTGCGGCGATCTGTCGCAGGCTGTGCCCTTACCCCTTCAACTCCAGCGTCATCACGCTACCTTCTTCGCCTGCTTCCTAACCTTCGCCCACCGCTTCTTCGCCCCCTTGATAATCGCCGCTCGGCCAGCAGCCGATAGGACGCGCTTTTTCACCCCTTTTAACTCTCTGTTCGTCGAATCGCCTAAAGCTTTCGCAGCAACTCGCACTCCGTTCAATTGGTGATTCACCTTGCCTAGTTGCTTTTCGAGCTTTCTTTCTTCACGCTTGATCGCTGCAAGAATGTTCATTCAAATCCTCCGCATGGGAATCTACCTTAAGCGGAGGCAATGCGCCAATCACGGACGAAAAGCTATCCAGACCGCAAAGCCCAAACCCAATAGAGCAAGCATGAGTATTTCTGCCAGTAGGTGTTGAACTAAGCTGAAATCTCTCATGCCGGGGACAATCATTCCCTTCTGGCGTCTATTCGTGAGCAATATCGGGGAGTAGAAACGACGACGCTGTGCGTGCCTTGATCCAACACAACGTATTCTACCGGAGACAATCCAACTAGCTAGTTTCTGTCGCGAAACTCTTATTTTGGCAACAAGAATTTGTTCCGTAATAGAGATTTCAAGGATTTAGCGGCCGTCCGGTTGGTTTCGGGGGACGTTTACAGACCATGGCAGCCGTGGATTTCAGGATCGAGTGAAGACGCGGTTTAAGAAAAGCAAGCCAGCCTTATCGCGAAGAGAGAAGGAGCAAGCAGAACGATGGTATTACGCTGCTTTTCGTTTGCGACGCGTTCGTTTGGTCAGCAAGGCCGCAATTCTCATCAGGTTGTTGGCGAGCACGGCCGCACCTACCGATAACTCAAAGCGCTGGTGCCCTTCAGCGAGACAGCGCTTCATGCCGCGACCGCGGAACAGCACGGAGATGCGCCCCTCGATGACGGCTCGAAAGCGCTGACCTTTCTTGAAGGCGGGACTCTTCTCGTAAGCTTTGCGCCGGGCAGTTTTCTTCCCGCCACGCTGCGGGATACACACCACTTTGACGCCGTTTTGCTTGCACGACGTCACATTGTTCTCACGAAAGAAGCCTCGATCCCAACTATACAACTCGGGAGCGCGCCCGAAGTTTTCCTTGTGGCGTTCCCGGGAAGGTTCCACCTGCTGATCGTCGCCAGGATTTCCCTGTTTCGCGACAGAAACTAGCTAGTACATTTTTCAGAGGGAACGTAGCACTCATCGTAGAGATGAGGCCACGGTGAAAGCGGTATGTGCTCGAGGCTGGGTCATAGCGCACGATATATGTAGCTCTCGTTGGGCATAGACTTGCGCAGCCCCCAGGCGCGCACAAGATTAATCGGCACATTCACTTTTGGAAGCGGTGTGCGCCCCCGAGCGCTCCCGAGCGACTATTCTTCACTCGTAGTTTATTGGACACCAGCCTATAGGCCAGGCCGGAACCAACATCCAGCCGGTATAGACTTGAACTCCACTTCTAGACAACCGGCATATGTTTCCGGGCGGCCCTCTTTCGACCTTGCGTAACTATGCCTTGCCTGAAGCCTCCGCTCCTAATTTGGAGTTAGATGAAGACGAAGTCTCTACTGAATCGCAGGGTACATCTCGCACTCGGAGCCGCCATTTTGGCTTCGTTCGTCGTGGGCGCGATCTCCTATCGCTCCATGGCCGCGTCCACTGAAAGCGACCGATCGGTGCGACACACCCACGAGGTTCTTGAAAAACTTCAGAACTTGCTTGCCGCAATGCAGAGTATTGAATCGAGCTATCGCGGATTTGCATTGACTGGCAAGGAATCCTATCTCGATTCCTACCGTGCCAGCATAGCAAGCGCAGAGCAGGGCGAGGCAGCCGTTCGCAACTTGACGGGGGATAACCCCAAACAGGAGATCCTGGTTCCGACTCTCGAAAGGATGACTGCTCAGAAGATCCAGTTCGGGGAGAGGGTCATCAGCTTGCGCCAGACAACGGGTTTGGAGGCGGCAGCGGATGCCGTTCGAAGTGGACCGGGCGAGCGGATCATGGATGAGTTTCAAGGCGTAGTTCGTCAGATGCATGACCAAGAGCTGCGATTGTTGATGCTACGCGACGCGACCGCGAAGCGACGCTTTGGCCAGACCAAAACTGTTCTGATCCTCGGAACCGTCCTAGGCCTGCTGATCGCAGTGGCGGCAGGCTGGAGCCTCAAGCGCGACAGCTCCGGAGGCGAGCTTGAAGAGGAGGTGCTGCGGCAATGCGAAGAAAAATATCAAATGCTCCTCGATGAGGTCCAGGACTACGCGATCTTCATGTTGGATCCACAGGGAATCGTTGTTAGTTGGAATGCCGGCGCCGGACGAATCAAAGGTTACAGAGGCGAGCAGATTATCGGTCATAACTTCTCTTGCTTCTTTCCTCCGGAAGATATCAACCGGGGCAGGCCGGAGGAGGTACTCCGGGTGACTGCCGCAAGCGGGCGGCATGAATACCAAGGCATGCGCGTTCGGAAAGACGGCTCACGATTCCTGGCGAGAATCATCTTCAAGGCGCTGCGCGACCCGGCCGGAAATCTGCGAGGGTTTTCGGAGATCAGCCGCGATCTCAGTGAGAGGAAGGAGTCGGGCGAAAAATACCGAGGGCTGCTTGAAGCAGCTCCGGATGCGATGGTGGTCGTGAACCAGGGCGGGGAGATCGTCCTGCTGAATGTACAAGCGGAGAAACAGTTCGGATATCACCGCGATGAACTCGTAGGACAGAAGGTGAAGAACATCATTCCAGAGGGATTTGCGGAACGGCTAATCGCGGACGGTACCCGAACGGCGGCTCAAGCGCTGGCGCAGCAGATCGGTACAGGGATTGAGCTGATTGGACGGCGGAAGGATGGAACGCAGTTTCCGATCGAGTTGATGCTGAGCCCGCTGGAAAGTGCCGAGGGCATCCTGGTAACGGCGGCGATCAGGGACATCAGCGTGCGCCGGGATGCGGAGAATCATCTGGCGCGGATGGAGGGCAGGTATCGCGGACTGCTGGAAGCAGCTCCGGATGCGATGGTCGTGGTGAACCAGGGCGGGGAGATCGTCCTGCTGAATGTACAAGCGGAGAAACAGTTCGGATATCACCGCGATGAACTGCTTGGGCAGAGGGTGAAGAACATCGTTCCGGAGGGCTTCGCGGAACGGCTGATCGCCGACGCTCTGCGATCCGCGGAAGATGCGCTGGCACAGCAAATAGGAACGGGGATTGAGCTCACTGGGCGGCGGAAGAATGGAAGTGAGTTTCCGATCGAGATCATGCTCAGCCCGCTGGAAAGCGCTGAAGGAGTCCTAGTGACGGCAGCCATCCGCGACATCAGCATGCGCAAGAAATCCGAGGAGCATCTGGTGAAGACTGTAGGCGAACTGAAGCGCTCCAATGACGAACTGCAGCAATTTGCCTACGTCGCATCACACGATCTCCAGGAACCGTTGCGCATGGTGGCCAGTTATACGCAACTTCTGGCCAAGCGCTATAAAGGCCGCCTGGATTCCGATGCCGATGAGTTCATCGCTTATGCAGTGGACGGGTCCACCCGCATGCAGGGGTTGGTCCAGGATCTCCTGGTCTATTCGCGCGCGGGAACAAATGGAAAAGTGCTCCACGAGATTTCCAGTGAAAACGCATTGAAAGAAGCGCTCACAAACTTAAGAGCAACGATGGAGGAGAGCGGTGCGA
>Ga0185299_10007507_pt1 | contig 11138 bp, 9 predicted proteins | sample PaiPotPPA55metaG_FD_128002 | JGI IMG/M metagenome (GOLD analysis project Ga0185299, IMG submission 128002) | Iron sulfur acid spring bacterial and archeal communities from Banff, Canada, to study Microbial Dark Matter (Phase II) - Paint Pots PPA... ...
CTTGAACGAATCGTATTGAACGAATGAATATAGACAAAAGATGACGCCTCCCGCCTGATCGTACGTACCAATCTTCTCTTCTACCTTAAAAGCCTGACCAAGGCGAATGAACACATGGATTGACAACGCGATTGCACGATTACTCTCCACAAACACCGTGGTGTTGAGCGAACTAATGACCGCATAGCTTCCGGAACGCCGACCATCTGGGAGTTAGGCTGCGTCATGGGTAACCAGGCGTGATAAACTGTCGCACCGTGGAGTCACCTTCTCAGCCGCCGACCCCTCCATCGTGTTCCGATTGCGCCACCAAAACCCAGGCGGCCGGGGGCGTCCCGCCCACTCAATCCGCGTCGCGGATGTGGCGCTCGAGCAACGGCAACATGCGCATCGATACGCTGAAAACCAGCATCATCACCATTCCGGCTCTGCAAAAAGCCATCATGCTCGATCACTTGAAAAAGGAGGCGATGGTCATTCCTATGGCGCCCGCGCAGGCTGCGCCATCGCCATCCGGCGGTCAGCAGACCCCCCCCGGCGCTGCGCCTGCTCCTCCTATGCAGGTACAGGATTTGGGCAAAAGCACGATCGAAGGCCATGAAGTGGAGGGTAAGCGCTACGTGCTCACACCACCGGCACTCCCGCAAATGCCGCAGCTTCCGCAAATTCCAAAGGCGCCAAAGCCCCCACAGTCGGCCGCGCCGCAACCACCGCAACCGCCCCAGTCGCCCAAGCCGCCGCAACCACCGCAACCCACCGTGACAGAAATTTGGACTAGCGTAAAACTAAAAATGCCAGTATTAACAAAAGTGACCACCGCCGCGGGCGAGCAAACCACCTACTGCAAACCCACCTCCACACAAGAGCCTCATCCCTCGCTGTTCGAAATCCCCCCCGACTACAAGCTGAAAAAATCCTGAATACGTCTTGTCGGCCAGCCGCGAAGAAGAACAGGTGGTTTCGTGACTTTCGGCTGCCGCCGTTCAGAATAAAACGTTTTGCTTTGCGTCCTCTGCGAGCCCTTCGCGACCTCTGCGATAAAGCCTTTGACCGGAGAGCACGCCAAGCGGAGCAGAGGACGGGCGGCTCTAACCGCGTTTGAAAAGTTGCGTCTGACTCAGCACCAGGAGGGCGGTCTGTGCCAGACGTTCCAGGACGGCCAAATCACCCTCGTCGAACGCAAAGGACTGCTGAGAGAAAACCTCCACCAACCCCACAACCTCCCGCTCGTAGCGGATAGGGGCCGCCACGATCGAGCGAATGCCCAACCGGCGGCACACTATGGGATCGACACGGCGATCGATTTCGGTGTCATCGCAGCGCAAGGCTTTTCCCATGCGGATGCACTCCCCAGAAAAACCCGAATCGATATCCACGCGGGTTCCGAGCGGTGGGCCGCCTTTTCCGATGCTCGCCCGGCACATCATCGGGCCGTGGTCGCTGAGCGCGATGGCGGCCCCAGTTCCGCGTAAAAGCGTGCGTGCGCGGTCGCTAATCACCCGCAGCGCACTATTCAGATCCGGCCCCAATGAGTTGAATTCATACTGCATCGTGCTTGAAACCGCCGGAGAATTGTCCAGCCCCTCCCGTGTGCCCGCTCCCGTTTCCGGAGTGCCGCTTTCCGCTTCCAAACTCACGGATCGCGGCTTGGTAACTCCGTCGCTTGAGAATGTGCTTCCCACACTCCACCCCGGTATTCGGTCGAAGGTAAGCTTCGGCGCTTTGCGACTCGGTGCTTTTTCATTGCGCGCCAGCCACTTGTCCAGTCGCTGCCGCGCCTCTTCGGGGAGTTCCGAGAATCGCACGCCGGCGCGACCCAGCGCATCGGCCCACGCGACATAGCCCGTCGTCTCCAGGCAGGCGTCAGAATCCGCCAGATCAAGGCGCAACTTTAGCTGGCGCTCGGCTTCCAGCGGGATGATCGTTTGCATCGACACACCTTGCTCGCTGAGATCCAGAATCATCCCGCCGGTAACGCCATCAAAGCTGGCAAAGACTGGACCGTGCACCTTATGCCGCAGGCAACCGCGTCTCTCTGTGAACATCTTTGACTTCACCCCGCACGGTCTTGCCCATCGTGCACCCTTCTCATCGGTTCGAAAGAAGCGATTCTCGCGGCAGTCTTATTCCCTGATGCGACGAACTTGCGGCGATGGACGTGTGTCTCGATGATGGGAGCAAAGACCTGGAAAAGGAAGTACACGATACGGTTCTTCGGTTCCTGGGGACTCGGCCCTGGGGCAACGGAGGTGTGCGAGAAGTCTTGTCGCCCCGCCCGACCAATAAGCAATGAGATTCGGGGAACCCGACTGCGCATTGACAGCGCAGCGGCAGACTTTTACCATCCCGATCAAATTGAGATTGGCCGGTCGAGCTTCAGTCAAAGCCGCGCCGATCTTTTCGGGGGCGTGCTATGGCAATTGCGAAGGGAAGTCAGGCGATTCCGGCTGTCAACATCCGGAGGCAACGGGGGTATGCGCGAGTTCTGTCTGTGTTCGCGATTCTGTTTGCGATCGCATTGGCAGCGCTGGCGGCGCCTCAGGATCGAGATCACGACCGCGATCACGATCGGGACCGCGATCACGACCGCAAAGGTATTCACGTCACGTCTCGCGAACGCTTCGCGCGCGACTTCGGCGGGGGCTCGGGGGGAAGGCCTTCCCCCGATGCGCTCTGCGAGCCCGGTTTTGTTGCCGTAGGTTTTCACGTGCAGACCGGTGAATTCTTCAATCAGGCGTGGCTCGATTGCGCTCGCTTGCGCCCGGATGGAGACACGGGAGACGAGCGAAGGATCACAGAAAGAACCGGCACGCCGGGCGGCCGGCCCGTTTACGATGCGCGTTGCTCCGAAGGCCGCGTTCTGCGGGGGCTGCGCGGCCGAACAGGCGCCTCCATCGACGAAGCCATCGGGGAATGCAGTGAGGTGCGGGAGATTGTCGAGGGTCGCGATCATCCAAGAGCGGAGCTGACGGAATCGATTACGCGGCCGCATCCGGGAGGGAGGCCCGTCGAGGCCCACTGCCCCCCGGGCGCAGTCGTCACAGGATTCCGATCCAGAAGTGGCGAATATATGGATCACTTGTGGATCGTCTGCTCCGAACTGGAACGCAACTACTAGAGGCTGGTGTGGAGCAGGCACTCTTGCCCGTTTGCGGGCAGCGGATCCCCGCCCAAGTTGAAATGCTAATCTTCCCCAAAATCTGAGTGGCTCATGCTGATCGCCTGCATGCGATTTACCCTGACCAGCTCTTCACGAATTCGCCGAATCGATCCAAAGCCCTTGGGAACTTGTCTCCGGTGGCGGCGAAACCCAGTCGAAAATGCGACGGAGAATCGAAGCAATCTCCGGGGGCGAGCAGAATTCCTTGTTCAGCTGCTGCCTGGCAGAATGGCATGGCGTTCTCTCCGCTGACCAGCCAGGGAAACGCCGTCATTCCTCCTTGAGGGCGAATCCACCCTAGCATTTCGCGATGTCCCGCCATAAAGCGATCCAGGTGCTCCAGGTTCAGGGTTGCGGTTTCTTGCGTTTTCCTGAGAACCACATCGCGGTTGCGCATCGCGATTTCGGCAAGCATCTCTCCAGCCGAATTGTTCGAGATCGAAAAATACGTGCGGGCATTCCAGTAGCGCTCCAGTCGTTTTCGGTCATGCTCAATCATCCATCCGGTACGAATGCCCGGCAGAGCGAACGCTTTCGAGAAATCGTGGATTACGGTCGCTTGCGGCAATCGCGATGCCGATTTTGTCTCTCGTGCGTGGTAAATCGGGTGATACACCTCGTCACTCACAAGTTGGATTCCACGCGCCGAAGTGAACTCGTGCAACCTTTCCATCTCCGCATCGCTCATCGTCGCGCCTGTTGGATGATGCGGGCTGTTCACCATGATCAGGTTCGTCCTCGCATCCGCGAGCTTCATGATCTCTTCCACGTCGATGCTGAAGTTGTCTTCCCTGCGTATCCCGTAAAAGCGGGTTTCAATCCCGAGCGACTCGGGCAGCGCGGAAAAGGGCGCGTAGCCAGGCCGAGGCAGTATTACGTTGGCTCCAGGCTCAGCCGCCAGCCACATCAGCACGACCAGAGCCTCCGAAGCGCCGGTCATGACCTGCACACACTCCGCACTCACATCGTGCATTTCCGCGATCGCTTCACGCAGCCCATCGGCCCCGGCTGGACGCCCATAGACCAACTCATGATTGAGGAACCGCTTCCGCGCTTCCTCGGGCTCGCCCGCGAGGTTCAACAGCTCATTCACAGTCCAACGTGGCCCCTCGCTCGACGCCAGGTTGAATTCAATATCGTGCTCGTAGCTGTCCAGCCACATGTCCAGCAGGAAAGGCTTCAATTGCATGTCGCACCTCGAAAAGTTAGCGCCGCCGCTTGCTCTTGAATTGATCAACGTTGATCCAAACGCTAGGCGCATTTCTCGATTGATCTTGCCTCCGTTCTGCCGCGGACCGCAGGGGGCTGAACTGTGTCCTGCGCCGCGGCCTGAGCAGTGGTCCTCTCCCCTTTGCGGATCAACATGATTGCTCCGAGAATTGCGACTGATGCCAACAGCACTCGCATCGTCAGGGGTTCGGAGGCCAGCAGCCATCCCAGAAATACAGCGACGACTGGATTCGCGTAGGTGTGCGTCGCCACCAGCGCGGGAGGACAGCGCTGCAGCAACCACGTGTAAGCAGTGAATGCGATCACGGACCCAAAGACGATCAGATAGGCCAAGCCCAGGATCGATTTCAAAGAAATGTTTGCCCAGTGAGTCGCGTGAAACTCGCCGGTCAGTCCCGCGGCCGCGAGCAACATCACGGCTCCGCAGATCGTTGGCAGGGCGGTGCGTCCGAGCGGATCCGAAGGCAGATTCAACTTTGGCGAGATTACTACTCCTGCCGACCAGGCGAACGAACCCACCAGCACAGCCATCAACGCCAGCAGGCTCGAGCCTTTCACGGTCAATTCCGCGCCGGTCAGCACCGCTACGCCGAGCGCGCCCAAACCCAGGCCCAGCGCGCTAAGCCGACTGATCTTCTGCTGGCCCATCGACCATGCTAGAAGCAGAATGAACATGGGTTCGGTTGCGAGCAGCAGCGCGGCCAGTCCCGATCCCACATATTGTTCCGCCCAGTGCAGCGAGCCGTGACCGAGGAAAAAAAATAATGCTCCGACGATGGAACCAGCAATCCAATGCGCGCGCGTGGGTCGATAGCCCCGCGCCCAGGCCCAGACCAACATAATTGCGCCGGCGATGGAGTGCCGGATGCCCGCAGCGACGAGCGGTGGAATCGTTTCGACCGCGAATCGTATCGCGAGGTAGGTTGAACCCCAGACGAGATAGATGGCCGCGAATGCGAGCGCCAGTTGGATGGAGTAAGTGCGGCTGTGGCCGATTGCGGATTCTTGTGAGGTGGGGACGAGCACGGGTCTGCCTCCGATATTCTTCATCTGCATACTGCGGATTTGCGCCTCTGTGCGATCCGTCATCATCTAACCGTCAAAATACTATTTATGAGGTTAGAAGGATGGTAAGCTTTGATGCCTAACTTGTCAAGACCGTTTTAATGGTTAAAATGAATGCGATGGAAAAGCTTTCGACCGCAACCAGAGAAACCGGAAGAATTGCACGGCGACGGTCGCCGCGCTTCGATCTGATTGCGGGCAGCGTGTGCCTCGACTTTGTAAACACGCTTGACGACCGTTACCTCAAGCCGAAGGAATTGTTGGAGACATATATCGATCTTGCTCGTTTTGGCGAAGACGCTGGCGTGCTCACAGCGAGCCAGGTGGCCCGGCTCTTCGAGCGCAGCTATTCCGATCCGGAGCGAGCGCAAGAGGTTCTTCTCTGGGCCAGAGAATTGCGCGAAGCCATCCACGATGTTTTTTGGGCGATCATGAACAAACGCGAAGTGCCGGCGCTCGCGCTGGCGAAGCTCAACAACTATGTGCAAGCGGCGGCAGGGCATATGCGACTGGTCCCGGTGAAGGACGGGTTTGAGTGGAGCTTCGATGAAGTGCTTGATTTCGACAGCGTGTTGTGGCCAATCGCGCGATCAGCCGCCGATTTACTGGCTTCCGAGCAGTTGGTTTATGTGCGGGCATGTTCCTCGAAATCTTGCGAATGGTTTTTTCTGGATACCAGCAAGAATCATCACCGGCGCTGGTGCGACATGACGCGCTGCGGGAATCGCGCCAAAGTGCGGCGGTTTTATGCGCGGAAGAAGCAAGAGCGTTAACCAGAGAGGGCACCGAGGAACAGAGAGGAGTTCCCAGATCAGAATTCCCACCCTAACCGCACAGAGGGCGGTTAGGATGGGGCACAAGCTTCGTTTCTCAATACTTCACTTCGTGCTTACTTCATTGCTTTGTTGCCCTCACTGCTTTTGGCTACTTCGCGGGGTTGGAAGTCGGGGTCGCCGAATTGCCACAAGAGGAATGACATTTCGTCGGCGTACTCCAGGTCGTGCTGGGCGCGGGTTGAGCCCATGCCGTGGCCGGCGTCGTAGTCTACCCGTAGCAGGACTGGTTTCTTGCTGGAGGTGGCGGCTTGCAGGCGGGCCGTCATTTTTGCCGCTTGTGAGGGATCGACGCGAGGATCGTTGATTCCCGCGGTCAGCAGAACGCCCGGATAAGCCGTGCCGTCTTTGACGTGTTGATATGCGTCCATGGCATAGAGCCCCTTGAAGCCGTCGGCATCGGCGACAGAGCCGAACTCGGCGATGTTGGGCGGGCCATTGGGAGTGAATTCCATGCGGGTGGCGTTGGAGCAACCGACGCGGATCAGTGCTCCAGCGAACAAATCTGGACGTTGGGTGACGGCGCCGCCGATCAGAATGCCGCCGGCGCTGGTGCCTTCACCGGAGAGGCGCTGCGGGCTGGTGTATTTATGCTCGATTAAGTATTGGGCGCTGGCGATGAAATCATCGATGGTGTGCTGTTTGGTGAGTTTGTAGCCGGCGCGATACCAATCTTCTCCGTATTCTCCGCCGCCCCGCACATGAGCGATGGCGATCACGCCTCCGCGCTCCAGCCACGCTAGCCATATCGGATCGAAATAAGCGTCGAAGGAAATACCGTAAGCGCCGTAACCGATCAGGTGAGTAGGATGGTTTCCATCATGCGCAAGGTTCTTGGCGTGAATAAGGGAAAGCGGAATCATAGTTCCGTCGGCACTCTTGGTTTTGACTTCTTCCGCTTCGAAGCCTGATGTGTCGGCGGGTATCGGGGGTTGAATCCCAGTTTCTGTGGCGGCTTTGGATTTGGGATCGTAGCGCAAGAAAGTCGGCGACGTGGTCCAGGAGACGACGTGGACCATGGCGCCGGGTTCAGTCGGTGTCACGTAAATGTCAGCCACTGAAAGGCCTTTGCCGACGGCGATTGGTTCGATTTTTCCGTCGAAGGAAAGGCGCCGCATGCGGCCGATTCCGCCGTCGAGATCGCGAAGATAGATGCCGTCGCTGGCGACATCCACTTCCTGGATGACGACTTCGCTGGCGGGGACCACCACGGTCGCGTGGGCGAGGTCGGGATTTTTGAAGCTGGTGCGGATGACCTCATAGCGCGACTTGTTCTTGTGAGTCATCAGATAGACATCGTCATTGCGAAACGTGAAATTCGTGACGGCGGCGTCCACGTCGAAAAGCTTCTTCCAAGAGATGTGCTGGGAATTGAGCTGATCGAGAGGTATGTAATAAGTGGTGGCTTCGTTTTGCGTTCCGTGCGCCAGCAGTCCAAGGATATAGGGCGACCCCGGGGTGTACGACGCGAAGCTGAGATCGTTATCGTCAACCCTTACGTCCGGAGAATAGCCGTATCCGAAGACGAAGCGGTCCTGCTCAGCGTCCTGACCGAGCTCGTGGACGTAGGCGCGGCTGCGCTGTTCGAAGGCAGTGCGCGGCATGTCGGGCGTGAGCTTCTGTAGGCGGTTGTAGAGGAACGCTTTGTTGCCGGGCAGCCAGGACACCCCACCAAAGCGGGCGCGATCGATGGCATCGGGCATCACTTTCGCGGTAGCTGTTTCGAGAACATGGATGATGCTATTCTCCGAACCGCCAGCAGAAATTCCGTACGCTACCAGGACGCCATCGAGCGAAGGTTGGTAGTAGTCGATGGAGGAGTGGACGCCGTCTTTGGTGAGCAACTCGGGGTCCAGCAGCAGGCGTTCGGTCGAGTTGCCTTCCTTTACGTACAGCTTCACGTTGTCGGCGGTGGGATCGGCTTTAAGATAAAAAATCTTCCCGCCCCATACTTGCGCATTGCGCACGTGCGTACTGGCGGTGTCGAGGGCCTTCACGCGTGCGAGAAATTTTTCGCGGCCGGGAATGGTGGTGAGCGCGGAACGAGTGTAGGTGTCCTGGGCTTTGAGCCATTCGGCGCCTTTTCCGTCGCGCCAGTTTTCGAGCCAACGATAAGGATCGCTGATGCTCTGGCCGAAGAATACCTCGGTGACGTCCTGGCGCTCGGTGGCGGGCGGAGCGGATTGCGCTGCCAGTGCGCACGCAGCGCACAGGTATAAGGAAGCGACGAGAATGTGGAAACGAGTGGCACCGCCTGAGGGGCAGAAAGAAAAATTGATCATTGTGTACTCCTGGGCGAGAAGGGAATTGGGTTCCCGGGCGGGCATGATAGCAGAGCGACCGCCGCGGTGAAAGTCAAAATCTAAAGTCAAAGTCCCCACCCTAACCGCCGAGAACGCGGTTAAGATGGGGCACTCTCGTGTTTTTCTTTTCTTGCTAGCCTTTTACGATCTTTTTGGCCGATGAATCCCACACGGCTACTGATTTATTGAAGTAGGCGAAGTTTGCCAGGTGGCAGCCGATGGCTGCGTGGTTGCCGAAGACTTCGTTTTCGACTACCGGTTTGCGGGTGCGGACGGCGTTGTAGAAGTTGGCCTGGTGATCGACGGTGTCGCTGTATCCGGGAGGATTGGAGTAGGACTCGCCTTCGTTGTCGACGGTCCACGCCAGAGCCCTGGGTTCCGGATGCTCTTCGTGCCACTTCTCCAGATACTGATCGCGGAGTTCCTTGGGCCAACCGAAGATCGAATAGCCTTCGGGCTCGGGACGGGTGTCTTGCGGCGTGTAGGTTAGAGTCGAGTCCTTGATGATCATGGTGCCTTTGGTGCCGTAGAAGCCGATGAACTCGCCGCCGTCATTGTTCAGGTTGCAGCGCAGAGTGACGCGGAAGTTGGGATAGTCGTAGAGAGTTTCGATCAGGTCGGGGAACTCGCGGCCATCTTTGAAATGATAGAGGCCACCGCTCGACTGCGCGCGTTGTGCGGGATCTTTGGTGCTGGTGATAAAGTGGATGCCGGAAATCAGATGGACGAAGAGATCTCCGCCCAAGCCTTCGCCGTAATCGGTGAAGCAGCGCCAGCGAAAGAAGCGGACGGGATCGAACGGGCGTTTGGGGGAGTTGCCGAGGAAAGTGTTCCAGTCGATGGTTTTTTCGCTGGCGTCGGGTGGAATGGGATAGACCCAGGCGCCGCTGGGGGAGTTTCGGTCCCAGTACGCGTTGATGGAGAAGACTTCGCCTAGTTTGCCCGAATCATAAATCTCTTTGGCTTTGATATAAAGCGCGGAACTGACGCGCTGGCTGCCAACGGCGACCATGCGATTGTGTTTGTGCGCGGTTTCGACCATCGAGAATCCGTCTTCGACGGTGTGTGACATGGGTTTTTCGCAGTAAACATCTTTGCCTGCGGCGCAGGCGTCTTCGAAGATGTGGCGATGCTGATGGTCCATGGTAGCGATCAGGACGGAGTCGACGTCTTTGCGATCGAGGATCGTGCGATAGTCGCGGGTGGCGGGGACGCTGGGATTTTTTACCGCTTCCTGCGCGGCGATATGACGGCTGTCATACAGGTCGCAGACGGCGACGCACTGAATGCCAGGCACGTCGAGAGAAGCCTTGAGGTGTTCGCATCCGCGAATGCCGGTGCCGATGGAGGCGAAGCGCACGGTGTCGCTGGGAGCGACCGGGCGGGCGGTGGCGGAGAGCACGCGCGGCTGCAGAACAGTTTTTGCGACTGTAGTGGCGGCGATGGCGCCGGTGCCGACGTGGATAAATTGACGACGAGTCAGGGGATTTTTAGCCATGAGATTCCGTCCTCACAAGTGCTGCAAGTGAATTTCCGCAGCGCCTTGCGGCTGCGGAGGATTATGCGGAGGAATTATTGCACAGGCGAGGGCTTGTCAGTAAAACGATTTTCTAAAAAGGAAACGTAGTGTGCAACGGCGAGAAGACTTCGTCACTACCCTGACCTGTCGGTGCCGGCTGCTTTCCGCGGCCCATCGAATCCCCCCATTTATTTGAAAACAGGCGGCTTGTGGGGAAGGCAATATATTCAGCCAACAACTAGGGGCGATATGGTCATCTGAAGGGTGGGCCCAGGAGTGGTTTGCGCTTCGCTTCGTCCGACAAATACTTACTTCGGAGGTCCTACAATGACGAGAATTTTACGCATTATCGCGCTGCTATCCGCCCTGCTGGTGTTGCCTGCGGTTGGCCAATCCGCCCGGCTTTCGCCCGACGACCAGAAAGAGTTCGATAAAGCGTACACAAAATGGGTGAACGACACCCGTAAGAATGAGCGGGACGATATTGCCAAAGACGTCCGCAAGATGCAGGAGATCATGGCGCGAGGCGGTATTCCCGCTAATGTTCCCTACGCCCAGATTGCCAGCACGGGCAATGCGTATCCAGCCCGCTCTTATGCGAGACAGCTTCCGCAGGACGACCAGAAAGAGTTCGATAAGTACTACACGAAATGGGTGAACGACACGCGCAAGAACGATCGCGACGATATCGGCAAGGATGTCCGGAAGATGCAAGAGATCATGGCCCGGAATAACATTCCGGTCGATGCGCCTTTTGATCAGGTAGCCAGCACGGGGTACGCGGCTCGGGGCGGATACGAGGATCGCAGAGAAGATCGGCGATATGCGCCGACGGGCGCGTACGGCCGGCTCTCAGCCGAGGATCAGCACGATTTCGACCGTTACTACTCGCAATGGGTCGATGACAACCGGCGCAACGACCGGCCGAACGCGGCTCGCGACGCCGACCACCTGCAGGACATCATGGCGCGTAACCACATTCCATCGACCGTTCCTTTTGATGAGTTGGCTACGCGTGCCGGATATCC
>Ga0185299_10007508_pt1 | contig 11137 bp, 12 predicted proteins | sample PaiPotPPA55metaG_FD_128002 | JGI IMG/M metagenome (GOLD analysis project Ga0185299, IMG submission 128002) | Iron sulfur acid spring bacterial and archeal communities from Banff, Canada, to study Microbial Dark Matter (Phase II) - Paint Pots PPA... ...
CCGATTATGGAAGCGGGCAAGGCAAGATCGGCGATTATAATTTCCGCAAGGCCGACTCTCGAAAACGCGCCCGTGGCCGAATCGTACTGACCACATCGCACATCGTGCTGACGGCGACCAATACCGAACAAAATCATGACTATATGGCCGCGGCGCTGCATCTCGGTGGCCTGGATTTCTACTGCACGCTCGGACCATATCCCGGCGACGCTCGTTTCAAAGAGTTCTGCAACCAGCTCTGGGAGTGCTTCCCAAGGTCATCATTGCCCATTCTGCTTCGTTTCATGCTGCGCGATTTTGGTCCAGAAGAGTTCGGTCTGGAGGATGTGCTTCCGGACGGTCGTCGGGCGCTCTGCGAAACGGTGTTCGGCTATCTCTCACAAGTCCTCACCAGCGAGTTCGCGCGACTTTACGAGCGGGAGAAAAGGATCATCGACATGCTCGACGAGGCCGGGGTTGAGCTGCCGCCAGAACTGCGGTTGATCACCGAGTACATGCTGGGACGTCGCCTCGAACGAGAGATATGCGATCAGTTGCGTAGCCGTAATCCGGTCTTCGACAAGGCGATCGCCATTGCCGAGGAAATTTCGCGTCATCGATCCCGGATTGACAAATTCGTGCCCAACCGGCTTTTCAGCGAATTGATCGGGGGTAGTACGGTGCGAGGGCGGTAGCGGATCCCACCGGCGACAAAATCGCGTCTGCAAAGGAGGCGATCGCGCTTCGGCTGCAGCTCCAACTGAATCTCGACGTAGTCCAGGAAGCCCTCGACGAAGCTTTCATTAGTTGGCAGCCAGGAGTCCAGCGGCTGATGAGTTTAGCGATTGACGTAGGGCTCTCGCGCGACGCACTGATGAGCGGGGAGTGACTTACTCGCTAAAAAGGAAACCGTCCGTCAAAGCTACCGCGCAACTTTCACTGGAGGGCGATTGGCATTCTGCCGTTTTCGCCCGCGGCCGAGGCAATCCCGCTGGGCCATTATATCCGTTGGCCCTTCCGTGATTGTCATGCTAATGATGCGCATAAGTAACGCTTAGGATCTGATGGACTCGTGAAAGCGCCGTCTGCGTGATGAAGGGAGGCAATCATGTTCTCTTTCTATATTAAAAGAAGCTTTGTCGACACGATCCCGGGGATCGAACTGGTCAACATTCACTACACCTGGACACCGCTCGGCCAAGCGCCCAATTGGGAGGCTCATCGCGAGACTCGCGCGATGCCCCGCGGCGGCACTTTGGTGCGGGGCATGGGCGGCACGACCATCGACGAGCAAGGGCAGTCGGTTCAAACCTCGAGCGAAACGATCCAGATTCCCGATGACGGGACGCGCCGCAAGATCATCAAGCTGCCCGTCGAGATCCCGGATTCTGCGAGCGGCAAATACACCGACAACTACCTCTTCCACCATTACTACGAGGTGTTCGTCAACGGTAAACGCGAGCAAAGCCCGCTCTACACCGAGGAAATCGTCAGCAAAGAAGTCGAGTTCGTTGACTACCAGGGCAACCTAGGCGGGATGTGCATCTACTGGAGCATTTACGACTGGGACAGCCCGCAGTATCAGCCGACCGAGGAGCCGAACTTTATCGCCCGTTACGGTGAGGAAAATCCCTATCGGTCGTTCAAATTTTATGGCTGCGAGGATATGGAGGAGTTCTCAAGAATTCGCGCGGAGATGCTCGCGGCGCTGCCGCTGCCCCGCCGCTATGTCGGCAGGATTCGCGGACCCAAAGGTGCGGAAGTGCATCAGCGCTGGCACGTCGGCGGGATGTGGACGCCCAATAAGGCCGATCGGTGGGAGGATTACTGGGGTAACGTGGTGCACGTGCTCTAAAAATCGCCCACAAGGGCAGGGAGATTCGGTCAAATGGCGGCCTCAGGCGTAACCGAAAATGCGGTCGTCGAGAGCACGCTGTCTACACGGCACTACCAGATCGAGAAGTGGTATTAGGACTCTGCGGAGAATATCGAAGCCGTAAATATCCATTTTGCGTGCAGCCCGCTAGGCGAAGTTCCGGACTGGAATAGCCAACGGGCGACTCGCTTCCTGCCCCTGGTTGAACCCCGTCTGCGTCGCAAGACGCTGAAACTCCACACCCGGATCCTCGATATGAGTAGTGGCCAACTCACCGACCGCTATCTGCTCCATCATTATTTCCAGATTTTTGCCGACGGTGACACCCTTTATTCATCGCTGTACACTGAAGAGGTCTGCACGGGTGCCGGTACTATTCCGGCTCCCCGTGACGACACCTCGATTCCGATGTTAGAACGGTTTTCCGAAGTAACTGAAAAGCCGGGTTCCGCTGAAAGCGCACTAATCCATGAAATCCAGGCACCCCCTCCAGCATCGAAGAAGAAGAGGATACGAAAGCGATAAAGGATAAGTGATGAAGCGAAGCGTGGTGCGGAGGCCGACGATCGGTTGGCAGCGGTTGGGGAATGGGACGTCGGCGCAAGGAGTTATTGCGTATCGCGGCGATCTTTCCGGCTCAGGATTGCGCCTCCATTACGGCTTCGACGGATGGCAGGAGCCGATCCGCGAAGCACGGCTCGAATCGATCGTACCGGGCCTCGCATTGGCAGAACTCCCGGACCTCGCTGAACACGTCGCCATCGATTGCGCGATCACCGATGGCGATCGTTGGGACAACAATCACGACACCAACTATCGACTTTGGATCGGCTTCGATGCGCTCGACGCGCATCTCCACGTCAGTGGTAACGGATCGGGCGCATTGGGTGTCAGTAATTTGCGAACTGCAATGGCCTCGGCCGGTATGATCTGTGGCATCAGCTCCTGGATCGACAACCGCGCCCTCGATCGCGTCGACTGTGGTACGGCAGGACTCTTCCCCCTGGTGTGGATAAGGCCGGGGGAAACCTCGCGGGTCGAAGTCGAAGAACGTCTGGCGGCGGGCGCCGTGGGACTCAAACTCCATCAGACGGTGGACGATTACCCGGCTGATGACCGCGCTCTCGATCCGTTCCTCGAAATTGCGGCTGAGGCGGGATGCCCGGTGGCGTGTCACAGCGCTCCCGGCGATGCCGACCCGGATCATATTCGCCGTCTCGCCGAACGCTTTCCCGATGTTCCAGTCATCCTGTATCACACGTACCTGGGCCCGCCGGAAGGCCGCCGGCGTGCCGCTCAGCATGTGCGCGAGCAGCCCAACCTCTATCTCGAAACCTCGTGGTGCCAATGGCGCACGGTTCTGCGTCTCATCGAAGAGGTTGGCGATGATCGGGTGATCTTCGGTTCCGACGCGTCAATCGATGGGATGGCTCATTACACGCGGGATCCTCCGAATGTCGAGGGTCGTGAAACCTATAACGACGGGCTGATTCCGCTGGTGCGAAAGCTTGGTGTCGAGCGGGCTGGCAAGTTACTGGGCGATAATGCTCGGCGACTCTTCGGTCTGAATGGAAATTCGCACGGCGAGTAGTAACGATCATTCCTAAACGATCGCCTAAGTTCTCGGACGGGCAACGACACTGCCGCCCCGCAACTTCGCGCTAGCCAAACTAACTGTTATCGATGAGTACCGGCGTCACTATGTGCCCCGCGGCGCGGACGAGATCGCGCTCCGCGGCTGGCCGAAAGCCGCCTACCGGCGATTCGCATCGCAGACACTGCCGATACGCCGATTCGTGCAGGAGTTGTTCGGCTCGAGTGAGATTATAGCGAGCGAGACTGCGGTCGATCGCGAGCTTCTCTTCCACCGTCATCGGGTAGTGGACCCATCCGCAGGAACCGCAGGCGAGTATCTTGCGATCGCGCAAAACGAGCGGGCCCGTCCTCAAAGTTTCAGCTACGACACCCAATCTGACATCTCCATTCGCTAGGTCAGTACGATATTATAATTCTTGCCGCCGTTATTATCCCACTTTTCGAATTCATCGTCCCCAGTGGGCGTGTCCGTGCGCAGCAACAGTACCGAGTACTCGACCGTCGCGCCACGTGGACCCCAGACTTTGCCGATAAAGCGTCGCGGCAATGGCACGGTCTGGACCATTTCATACATCGCCTCATCCGCTACCCCTTCACCTTCCTGGTCGTGACCGGGCGCGTTCTTGTCATAAGCAAGCGCGAGACCCTCGAGCCGCGCCTGCGACCAGTTTGGTGCGCTTCCACCGCCGCCGACGTTCCACAATATCCTCACCTCCGTGATGCGCCCTTCCGTATCGACATAGGCGACCTCATGCGAGACGATCTCTTCGGTATAGATTTGCGAAAATCCCGCGTGATGCTCACCACCGCCACCGTATTGGAAATGCAGCAGATAATTATCCTTGCCGTCCAGGTAGCGCGGAATCTCGATTGCCGCCTGACGCACCCTGGGATTGGTCTGCGGGATTACCGACATCACCTCGGCCTCGTCATTGCCCTGCCACTTCGGCGGCTCGCCGAGGGCTGACCAGGTAAAGCGGATCTCCACGCTGTCGACTCGATCGTTGGGATCGACCCAGACTTTGGTTAGCTGGAACATGACGACCTCCCTCAGGCTGGTTTGAGCGCGGCGGGGTCACACATGTTGAGTCGGACCTCGTAGGTTCGCGCCGTCGGCATTCCCAAAAACAGCGGGCCGATCCGTTTGAAAAGCTCGCGGGCCAAATCGCTATCCGCATAGGCCGCAAGATCCTGCTGAGTCTCCCATGTGGTAATCCCGACGACCTCGTTTCCAGCTTGGAGGACCTGGTTCAGAATGCAACCCTTTTGCTCTTTGACACGACGGGCGAACTCGTTCAGAACCTGCCATGCTTCGTCGGCTTTGCCCTGCTGAATGTGGCCGGAGAACAGACGCGTATGCATTTGCCGCTCCCTCTATCCGAGTGCCGGTGTATCTCTGATCCCCCTATAGCACTGGCTCCTGCCACCCTCAAAATGCTCGTGCGTGTGATCGAGTCTCCTCATTAGCTGCGCTTTTAATACGCAGCCGCATTAGCAATAGAGCTTTCATCGATAAACCAACGATTATCGTTCAGGTGGTCAATCGAGCGGCCGTAACAGTTTCGCTCAACGGTAAGCGATGTGCTAGATGGGCGGGTACTGGTAGTTACAGTAACCGCGATCCGCCGCATCCCAAGCAAGCGTCAGGTGGTGAAGGAACTCGTCGATGGCAACCACGCGTGAAGAGGCTGCGCCGACCTTTGAAACCTGGAAGCGGCGCCTGGAACAGGCGGAGGCCGATCGAATGCCGGCGGAGGTCGAGCTCTTCATGCAGGTACTCTCAGCACTGGGCACACCGATGATCGACGGCGCCAAAGTGCATTTCGTTTACCGCGACCCGCATGCCACCGACGTGAAGCTGGCCGGCGAGTTCAACGAATGGAGCCGGCGCGGCAACGCGATCCGGATGGAACGTTTGGCCGAGACCGAATTCTTTTGGTACACCCTCACGGTGCCTGCACCGGCGCGACTCGAATACAAGTTTATCGTCGATGGCGAATGGAAGCCCGATCCGCTATGCCCTCACCAAATTGACAACGGTATCGGCGAGCAGAATTCGTTATTCGTCGTCGGGGAATTTCACGAACCGCCGGAACTGGAATGGCACGACGATATCGCTCACGGACGCGTGGAGGAATTCGATTTCGAGAGCGAGCGATTGCGCAATACTCGTCGCGTTTATGTTTACCTTCCTGCCGCCTACCATCGCGCCGACCATGCGCGCTTTCCGTCGTTTTATGTTCACGATGGCGGCGAGTACCTCGACCGTGCGCGCATGTCCACGGTACTGGACAACCTGATTCATGCAGCTGAGACTCCGCCCCTCATCGTGGTGATGATCGACCCGGTAAATCGCATGCGCGAGTACTGGGCAGACAATGATTATCGCGATTCCCTGTGCTCTGAATTCATCCCGATGATCGATGAGCGTTACCGCACGGTCGCCGATCGCCGGAGCCGCGGAGTGATGGGCGCCTCGCTGGGCGGACTCATCTCGACATACGTAGCCCTCTCACAACCGCAACTTTTCTCGAAGGTCGCGGGTCAATCGAGCGCGCTGCATCTCGATGAGAATAAGCTGACGTCGCTGCTCGATGCGGATCGTGACCTCAAGCTTACTTTCTATTTCGATGTCGGGACTTATGAGCCGCGCTTCATTCCGGCGCACGAACGTTTCGTTGCTCGATTGAAGCAAAAGAACTGGCCGTGCCTCTACCAAGAACTCGCCGGAGGTCACAACTGGACCAGTTGGCGCGCACACTTGAAGGATTTGCTGGTATTTCTGTGGGGCAAAGCATCATGAGCGCCGCAACGCAAATTTTGCAGGGTCCGCGAATCTACAATCTCTTCCCCCTTCTTGCCGGACCGTTACCGCACTGGAAACCTCATTTGGAACGAGCCCGCCGGATGGAATTCGACTGGCTATTCGTCAACCCGATTAACCTATCCGGCTTTTCCGGGAGCCTTTACTCAATCAAGGATTACTACTCGATCGATCCGCGTTTCATCGATCCTGCCGCCGGGCCGCAGGATAGCCAATTACGACAGATGATTGCTGACGCCCGCGGGCTCGGTTTGCGGGTGATGATGGATTTCGTGATTAATCACACCGCATTCGACTCGCCACTTCTGACTGAGCATCCGACTTGGTATAGGCGCGGAGCTAACGGCAAGCCGGTTAATCCGGGAACACGCGACGGCGATCGCGTCGTGACGTGGGGCGATCTGCTGGAGATCGATAATGCCACCGATCGCGACGGACTGTGGCGCTACTGGATCGCTCTGGCCGAACACTATGCCGACCTTGGCGTTGAGGGCTTTCGCTGCGACGCCGCTTACAAGATAACCGGCGCGCTCTGGCCGACGTTGATTCGAACCATCAAACAGCATCGGCCCGGCGTGACCTTCTTTGCCGAGTCGCTCGGTTGTCCCTTCGAAGATACCGTCCGCCTCGCGCAATCCGGCTTCGACTTTATCTTCAACAGTGCGAAATGGTGGGATTTCACCGCGCCCTGGTGTCTCGATCAGTATCGGCAGACCGCGCCGTTGGTGCCTTCGATAAGCTTTCCGGAATCGCACGACACGGAGCGCCTCGCGGCGGAACTCAACGGCGATCAGGCCGCGGTGAAGATGCGTTACGCTTTCGCCGCGCTGTTTGCGGCCGGCGTGATGATACCGATGGGATTCGAATTTGGCTTTCGCCGGCGTTTGAATGTGGTGAAGATGCGTCCCGAGGACTGGGAAACGCCTGCGTGGGACATTTGCGGTTTCGTGGCGGCGGTCAACCGACTCAAACAATCGCGGCGTGCGTTCAACGAGGAAGGCGTGATCGACCTGCTTAACCTCGGCAACGCAAATTTGTTTGCCTTCGTGAAATGGTCGCGGGACCGCCGCGAACGCGCGCTCATCATAATCAACAAGGACCGCTCGCTCGCCCAATCGTTCGGCACCCAGCAGGCAGGACAATTTATGGCGGGCGCCGGCAACCTCGAGGATCTTTCTCCGGGCGGCTCACTCAAGCATACGCCGGATTTTCAAACATGCACGGTGGCGCCGTCGGGAATTCACGTGCTGTGCGCCACATGATCCTGAGTGCCGCGACGTATGATCGTTTTGTTCACTGAGCGGCTGGGTATCGCTCCAGTAGTGGGGGTGTGGGGCAAGCGCCACGAGGTGCCCTGCCATCCACAGCTTGAGGGGTACCTGCAGGCCTGGCTTGGGGCGACCGGGATTGCCCGCGATAAGAAAGAGCCATTGTTCCGGAGCGTGGGCAAGGGCTTGGCGAAAAAGCATGCCCAGATTCGACGTGGTTCCACATGATCAAGCGCCGGGCCAAGGCCGCCGCTTTGCCCTACTCAACCTGCCGCCATACATTTCGCGCCACCGGCATCACCACCTATCTCGAAAACGGCGGGACCTCAAGCACGCCCAGACCATTGCCAATCATGAATCGCCGCGGACCACTAAACTTTACGACCGGACGCGGGAGGAGCTTCAATTTGACGAATTCGAGCGGATCAGATTCTAAAATGGTCACCTTCTTTTGGACGAAGGAGGGGAACCACAAGGCTGGCCAACCCGATCAAACCACCGATAGTCCACAACACGATTCCGCCCGATACCGCTCCTACGGTCACAGTTTTCAGCTTGTCGGAACCGTCGCGCGGTTTCTCGTCGGCAGGATCATCACCTGGTTTGTGATCCAGCGCGATTTTGGGATCCTGTATCAATTTGTCGTCGGGTAAAATCACCTTTACATCCTGGTCCGAAAAGCCTGCTCTTTTCAGTATTTCAATAAGCCTTTCCGCTTGGTCTTGTGTCCTGATTGACCCAATAGCGAGCGTCGCATTTCTATCGTTCGCTTGCATCGCTTCCATTTCAGTCTCACCTTCTTAGCGCAAAATTTCGCTAGGTTCGTGCTCGTTGGCCCGCCGCCGACGCGACGGTGCGTTCGATCTCGGGTGCCAGCAGACGCCACTCGCGCCTCGCCCTGAATCCCGCGTTCCATTGATCAGGTTGCGCGATAGGTAATAGCGATATCTGCGCTCACTCTTGACAGCGTGACTCGGCGAGAGGCTCTGGCTGCTATCGTCAAACAGCTTACCGGTCAGCGAGAAACGCCGAAGACGTTTGAGTCTTCGAGACCAGCCCGACGTAGAGCTCTGCGCTGGCAAGATAGCCGCTGGGTCCAATGCCTCCGGTGATTAGGACCTTGGCGTCATCAAGCAGCGTTGCCGTCTGCCCATTGCGACCCGTGGCCATGCTGCCAGTGAGGCTGAAGGTCCCAGTCGAAGGATCATAGAGCTCCGCGCTGGCAAGGTAGCCGCTGGATCCGAGGCCTCCGGTGACCAGGACCTTGCCGCCGTTGAGCCGCGTCGCCGTGTGGAGGTAACGGCCTGTGGTCATGCTGCCGGTCGGGCTGAAGATCCCAGTCGAAGGATCGTAGAGCTCCGCGTTGGCAAGATAGCCGCTGGAGCCTACTCCTCCGATGACCAGGACTTTGCCGCCATAGAGGAGCGTCGCCGTCTGCCCGTCACGCCTTGTGGCCATGCTGGCGGTGGGGCTGAAGAACCCGGTCGAAGGATCGTAGAGCTCCGCGCTGGCAAGATAGCCACTGGACCCGGTGCCTCCTGTTACCAGGACCTTGCCGCTGTTGAGCAGCGTTGCCGTCTGAAGGTAACGACTCGTGGCCATGCCGCCGGTGGGACTGAAGGTTCCGCTTGAAGGATCGTAGAGCTCCGCGCTGACAAGATCGCCGCCGGACCCGATGCCTCCGGTGACCAGGACCTTGCCGCTGTTTAGCGGAATCGCTGTGTGGTAGATGCGGGCCGTAGCCATGCTGCCGGTGGGGCTGAAGGTCCCCGTTGAAGGATTGTAAAGCTCCGCGCTTGCGTTGAGACCGCTGTACCCGATGCCTCCGGCGATCAGGACTTTGCCGTCATTGAGCCGCGTCGCCGTGTGGAAGATGCGGGCCGCGGCAAGGTTGCCGCTGAGGCTGAAGGCCCCGGTCGAGGGATCGTACAGCTCCGCAGTGCCGATAAAGTTGAAGGTTGGCCCAACGCCCGCGGTGACCAGGATCTTGCCGCCGTTGAGCAGCGTCGCCGTGTGCCCGATACGGCCCGTGGTCATGCTGCCGGTGAACTTGAAGGACTGCGCACAGGCGGTTCGAGTTGAGATAGTCAGCACCAGCGAGATTCCCGCTAGGAACAGGATGGCACGCGGTCTAGCTGCGACCATTGTGCTATCTCCTTCGAGCCTCGATGACAGCGACGCGGGCTTTTCGAGTGTAGACCGCCCTCAGCAACGTGACGATGGCGGTGTTTCGTTTAATTGCTGCTGCATCTGGACGCCGCATAGAACGCGCGCTGCGGATGGTCCTCATACTCGCGATCAAAAACGCTGCGCCCGCCGCCAGCGCTCCCCCAACCATTCACGATACGCGACCCGATTCGATCGACCGGCCACCACCGGCTGGATGACCGCGCCATATTATAATAGCGTATTTCTCAGGCACTCCTTGCACTGATAGCTCGTTAATTAACTAGCCGCCGATGTGCTGCGCCCATAGCCTTTGGTGTCGTCGCCGAAATATTACAGAGTCAGCGCGAATCAACGATCGAGTGGTTTGACCGCTCTGTGGAGCGGCGCGCGGCCACGTGCTGCATAATCCAATGGCACGACGACAGAGGAGAAGTTATCGAGGATCCGCTCCGCGACTACTTCAATAATCCGGGCTCCGATTTCAGATCGGGAGGGGAACTAATTCCACTCGCAGCTCGTCCCTTTGAGCGTCATCGTTGCGGGGTCGGTCTCGGCCTCGACCGCAGGAATCACGTGATTGAAGGACGCAAGCTTGGGATCGTCTTCCGCGCCCGTGCCGCCGACCCATAACGTTTACTGAAACACTCGCGGCATCGGCGGTCGCGCCGCTTGATGAAACTCGGAGCCAGATCATCGCTCCCGCAATAGCGGCAAACCAGTTTGTCTGATTTACCGTCCAGCTCCTTCCGGGGCGGCCGTGCGGACTCCGCCTCCTTAGGGGCAGCGTTCTTATGGACCGTCTTCTTACCGGCCGACCGGGCCGCCTCCGTCGGATCCCGCGGGGCCAGTGAAAGGGGGTGTCTGATCGGTAGCTTATGTCCGCGCCCCTGCGACAATTTCGTGTGTTGCATTCGCTCTTAATCTCCTAAGCCGTGACGACTCCCTGGGATGTTCGCTCTGTTCCGTGCATGAAGCGAGTGATTTCCCCCGTTTCCCGACGTCATTCGCGCAGAAGGAGAAGCCGGCGATTGGCACGGATCGGCGGTCTGCACGATCGGGGCGATTGGCCCCTCGCAGGCGCGGAAAAGTCCCGGGCTCAGCTTCCGGATCAAGTCGCAATCGCACGATCGTTTCCAATGCAACTGAAGCGGCGTGGAGTTGAGTTGCGGCTGATCGTAGGCGATCACAACCGTTCAGCGGCCGTCGTCGATCTGTCGCTCTTGAAGGCCGTCGCTCGGGCACATCGCTGGTTCGACGAGCTCAGCACCGGCAAGGCAAGCTCTCTTGCTGCGATCGCTGCGCGCGAGGGACTCGCCGTCCGCTACGTGGGCCGCTTGATCCGCCTGGCTTTCCTGGCGCCGGAAATCGTTGAGTCTATCGTGGAGGGCCGGCAGCCGACCACTCTGACCGCGGAAGCGCACACCC
>Ga0185299_10007509_pt1 | contig 11136 bp, 10 predicted proteins | sample PaiPotPPA55metaG_FD_128002 | JGI IMG/M metagenome (GOLD analysis project Ga0185299, IMG submission 128002) | Iron sulfur acid spring bacterial and archeal communities from Banff, Canada, to study Microbial Dark Matter (Phase II) - Paint Pots PPA... ...
CCGGCGACAAAATCGACGACGTTTCGTGCGATCGCTGCCAGCCCGACGTTATCGCGGGCGCAGCTTGCCGCGGTTAGGTCGCCGCGCAGTTCGGCCTCGAGATAAGCATCTGAATCCGACACGCCGATCCAGCAGACCCCGATCCGGGTGCTGGCGATCAGGATCCGGTCGAAGTTCGAATCGACGACCGTGAAGGCGACTCGCGCGCCCTCGCCGTGCGGACCGAAGCTGGCGCTATTCATCACGAGTTCACCGGCGCCGCCGTCGCGCGCCGTATATTTGAGCCGGCCGCCGTAAATCGCCGCCGCGCCCCTGTTCATGCCGCCATCTATCGCCGCCGCTCCCCTATACACTCTCTTTCCTATCCGCTGCCAATTTTCGCGCCGCAACGCCAGATTCAAAGTTGCCATGTCGATACTCCCGGTGAAAGTCGATACTCCCGCGAAATCCGTATGAACCCGATACTTCCCGTGAATCTGTCCGAATTCGAGTATTAACAACCCCCTCCACCCGCCCCGTGTGAAGTCCACCTTTTCCTGTTCTCGCGCGAGGGTAGGGCGCATCCGGGGAGAGGTCGCGTGAGCATCGCGAACGCGAGTGAGGGCGGTCCAAATTCCAGAACATTGAGGAGCCGAAATCGGGAACCGGGGTCGGCCGCGCACGGTTTCAATGTCAGGAGACTGCAATGCGAACGCTAAATAGCTCTCTATCCGCGCGAGCTGCTGTAATTGCGATCGCGATAGCGCTCGCCGTTGGCCTTATCCCTCTTTCCCCCGCCTCCGCCGAATCGGACTTGAAACTCGCGCCCGATCTCTCCTTCACCGATGATTCCAGCAGTAATTTTCCCATTGCCGACGACACGGCCGGCGATGCTGCAATTTCGACCGATCGTCCGACGCTGGTTTTTTTCGGCACCTCGCATTGCTGGAACACCAATCGCGAGGCCGAGCGGGTGGTCGCACTCTATCCGCAATATCGCGACCGCGTGCATTTTGTGATCGTCGATCTCAACCACGTCGCGCCCGCTCAACACGCCCTCGTGAGCAACTATTACAGCGGTTATATCCCGACGCTCGCTATCTTCGATCGCCACGGCAAATTGATCTACGATCGTGCTGGCGAAACCGCCGGGCGGCGCGGCGAAACGCTCAACCTCGCCGCACTAATCGACTCCGCCGTGATCGATGGGGCGGTTGATGCACCTCCCCACAAAAATGCGCGCGAGGAATGAATTGCCATCGTGGGCGCGATCCGGCCGATCGCGCCCACCTCGGTTTTATCGGCGGTTATTTTTTGGCGAGAGTTCCGGCTATCGTGACCTGGCCGGCGCCGATGATAGGAACTCCGCTCAGATTGGTAATGACGTCCGAGAAGGCTACCGTCCCGCTGCCCAGAGCCGTCGTAAAAGGTCCGGTGCCGCCTTCGACGGAATAGCTGTCGGTGCCGACGAAAATTACAGTCGTGGGTGTCGGGAGCGGGAAGGCATCTCCAATACAAAACAGGCCCCCGATCGCGAGCGTAATCGAATTGCCGTTGTGGGCGGTGATGGTTCCGGTGCCGAATCCATTCAGGCAACTAGAGAAGATCGACGACGTCAGGTTGGTGATGGTGAGGCATGCGGTCAGAGTGGAGTTGCCGAGCGAGGTTGCGCTTACCGGCCCGGTAATCGACACTGCGTCGCAATTGGTGCCGCAAGCGCTCACTTCGAGGCTTCCCGCACAAGCGCCAGTGGCGATGCTTTCAGTGATCCGTCCGGTGGCGGTGAACTTTCCCAGCGGCATGGCCGAGACTGCGGGAACCGGTGCTTGTTCAGTGCTCGCAGGCCCCCCACCCCCCATCTTGTGAAGTTCGTCTATAAGGTCGGCGTGTCCCCCGGCCGGCGTCGCTATAACGACAACCGCGGTAGCTAATGCGAGAGCGCCCTGCAGGGCCGAACGACACAGTTTCCTACCCGTGCTCTGTTGGAGCATCGAACTATTCCCCCTTTTCACACTCGGAAATTGGCTTCAATCGAAAAACGCCGCCTCTATGTAGCACGGCGGCCGTGGATGGTCAACTTCGCCCACGCTCCGGGCGTTCTCTTAATTTTCAGTCCACGTCCTAATTGGGACGGCACCTCATTGGAACGGCAGCTCAGAATTCTCGATGAATTTAGACGTTACGGCCCGCTGCTCATACCTAGCGACAATCATTTCTTCGTCCAATTTCAAACTCAGTACACTGGCTCTATTGCACAAGCTCCCCGAAGAAGTATAGTGCTACATGAAGGCGCACGTCCCTTCTGACGTGCATTTCGCGTGGGGCTCACCTGTGTTCACTTCCGCCACGCGTCACCATGCACTGCGCCCCGTCCGCCCCGAGCAACTATCATCACCTATCGCTGCCTCCGCGCTCCTCGAACCCGTGCCTGCACGCAATTTTTATTCGCTTCAGCCACTCGGCGCCCGCAAATGTTCCCGGTACATAACAAAGCCAATTTCCCCAATCAATCCTTGGGCAATTTCAAAACATGCATGCCAATTTACCGCCTCAAATCGCCCGACTCTGCTGGCATCCCGGGCGCTTTGATATATGATATGGCGCCGATGACGGCGTCCCAGCGGATGCATTCGCATACGCCGAGCGCAAATTTCTCGTCACCAGCGGAAATCAAATAGATGGCGTTCAAGTATATCAAGCTTCCTAACGATGGTGAGAAAATTCGGCTGGCTGATGGCAAGTTGCTCGTTCCCGATCGCCCGATAATTCCGTACATCGAGGGCGACGGCACCGGTCCCGATATCTGGCGCGCATCGCAATACGTCTTCGACCACGCCGTCGAAAAGACCTACGGCGGCAAGCGCAAAATCGCCTGGATGGAAGTGTTCGCGGGCGAAAAGCCCTTCACGCAATGGAAGAGCTGGCTGCCCGACGAGACCGTCGAGGCCTTCCAGGAATATCTCGTCGGCATCAAGGGACCGTTGACCACGCCAATCGGCGGCGGCATCCGATCGCTCAACGTTGCCTTGCGCCAGATGCTCGATCTTTATGTCTGCCTGCGCCCCGTGCGCTATTTCGCCGGTGTGCCGAGCCCAGTCAAACATCCGGAAAAGCTCGACGCGGTGATCTTCCGCGAGAACACCGAGGACATCTATGCGGGAGTCGAGTGGGCGGCCGAATCGCCCGAGGCGAAAAAGGTAATTAAATTTTTGCAGGAGGAGATGGGGGTAAAGAACATCCGCTTCCCGAATACCTCCGGCATCGGTATCAAGCCAGTCTCGCGCGAAGGCTCGGAGCGGCTCATTCGCGCCGCCTTGAATTATGCGATCGCCCATAAGCGCAAGAGCGTGACCCTCGTGCACAAGGGCAACATCATGAAGTTCACCGAGGGCGCGTTCCGCGACTGGGGCTACGACCTCGTGCGCCGAGAATATAAGGGCAGGGCCATCGGATGGGACGATTGCGGCGGTAATCCGCCGGCGGGGCAGTTGCTGGTCAAAGATGCGATCGCGGATATCACACTGCAGCAGATTCTGACGCGGCCCGACGAATTCGACGTTGTCGCAACCATGAACCTCAACGGCGATTATCTTTCCGACGCGATGGCGGCGCAGGTCGGCGGTATCGGGATCGCACCCGGCGCCAATATCAACTACATCAGTGGACATGCGATTTTCGAAGCCACGCATGGCACCGCTCCGAAATACGCGAATCAGGACAAGGTCAACCCGGGCTCGGTAATCCTCTCGGGCGTGCTGATGTTCGAGCACATGGGCTGGCAGGAAGTCGCCGACGGGATCATCCGCGGGATGGAAAAGACCATCTCGAGCAAAACCGTCACCTATGACTTCGAGCGGCAGATGAGCGGAGCGACGCTGCTCAAGTGTTCGGAGTTCGGCAAAGCGATCGTCGATAATATGTGACGTCGGCGCGACTGCGGTGCGCGGTAGTCTTGCCACAGCCGGAGCCGGAAACGGTTCCGGCCGTTCTTTTTTTAAGACGCAAGGCTAGCGCATCTTGAGGCGATCCTCCTGCGCCCAGCCTTCTTTCAACGGCACCATGAAATAGGGTATCAGGGTCATCTTTTTGAATTTCCATTCGCCGTTCTGGCGCACGTATTCGTCGTCGTAGCGCGCCGCCACCAGGAAGGCCTCGCCATTATAGATGGGCTTCGCTTCGAGATAGGAAAAGCCGCGTCCGCGGTCGCCGTTCAACTCGATCGTGTGATTGTGAATGAATTGCTTGACCCAGGTGATGCGCGGACGATCCTTTGCGCCAGTGCTCGGCTTCTCATTAAGCGCGCCGAAAAAGCGCGCGATCTCGCCCTGTCCGTTCGCCTTGCCGAGATGCGCGAAATCGAGCTCGCCGTCCGCCGTGAACAATCCCGGAATCTCGGCGAACTTACCTTCGTTAACGTATTCGTGGTAGCGATAGCGCAAGTCGCGGATCGCTTCACGGTCGCGCAATTGTTGGACGGTGTTTTCCAGTTCGCGCACGCGTGCTTCGAGATCGGCTGCCATGGCGGTTCCTCCGATATCTATCTTGGATGGTCGCGGATTTGTGCTCTCTGTAGCACGATAAGGCCGTCTCCGACAAAAGCCGCAAAAGGTCAATCCGTTCGCGATGAGCTCTTTATTACATCCGAGGCCGAAATCCTATTTTTCGCGCGGCGCGTCCGCGTCAGTGATTGGCATCTTCACACCGGAGCGACGGATTGATATTTAAATCGGGTTTGCGAGCGACCGGCGCACGCCTTGATGGAACTGGTAGTAAGGGACGGCTCGCGTGTTAAGATTTGCGAAAGCAGCGACGGCAAAGATATAAGTAACGCTCAAACAGCGGCGGATCGCCGCTCACATCGAACGAAATCGTGGCTATGAGAAAAAAAATTGCGTTCATCGGCGCCGGGAATGTCGGCGCAACCTGTGCCCATCTGTGCTTCCTGCGCGGCCTCGGCGATATAGTGCTGTATGACATTATCGACGGACTGCCACAGGGCAAGGCGCTCGACATGCTCGAGTCCGCTCCGGTGCTCGGTGTCGACGTCAGCGTTATCGGATCGACCGAGATCAAGGATATCGCCGGCGCCGACTGTATCGTGGTGACCTCCGGCTCGCCGCGCAAACCCGGGATGAGCCGCGACGACCTGCTGAAGATCAACGCCAGTGTGATGAATACGGTCGGGCAGGCGATCAAGCAGCATGCGCCGGGCGCGTTCGTGATCGCAGTGACCAACCCGCTCGACGCGATGGTGACGCAACTGAAGCGCGTCAGCGGTCTGCGCAAGGATCGGATCGTTGGTCAGGCGGGGGTGCTCGACTCGGCGCGCTACCGTACCTTCCTGGCTGCTGAACTGAATGTTTCCGTTGATAGCGTGAGTGCGATGGTGCTGGGCGGGCACGGTGACGACATGGTGCCGGTGCGCAGCTACACCACAGTCGGCGGCCAGCCGGTCGATAAGCTGATCGCGGCGAAACGCCTCGAAGAGATCGAAGTGCGCACGCGCAACGGTGGCGCCGAGATCGTGAACCTGATGAAAACGTCGTCGTATTATGCGGCGGGCACCGCGGTCTATCGAATGGTCGAGGCCTATATTCTGGACCGCAAGGAAGTGCTGCCGGCCGCCGCGTATCTCGAGGGCGAGTACGGCGTCAACGGGCTCTTCGCGGGCGTGCCGGTAGTGATCGGCGGCGGTGGCGTCGAGCGCATCATGCAGATCGAATTGACCGCCGGGGAGAAGAAAGCCTTCGAAAGTTCGGTCGCGCACGTGCGCGAACTGGTCGAAGCGATGGATAAGGTAATTGGCGCGTGACACGGTCGCAGCTCTCGACGCACAACGGCCGCATTATAAGGTAGCTCATGAACATCCACGAATTTCAGGCCAAGCAGGTGCTCGGCCGTTTTGGCGTACCCGTGCCCAAGGGCCAACCGGCTTTGACGCCGGACGAAGCGGCCAAGACATTCGAATCGCTGGCGCAGCCCAAGGCCGTAATCAAGGCGCAAATTCATGCCGGTGGGCGCGGCAAGGCCGGCGGCGTCAAGCTTATATCGAGTGCGGCTGAGGCGCGGGACTTTGCGGCGAAGATTCTCGGCAAGCCGCTCGTAACACATCAGACCGGTCCCGAGGGCCGCGTGGTGCGCCGGGTTTACCTCGAGCAGGCCAGCGAAGTGGCGCGGGAGCTGTACCTCGGCATGGTAGTCGATCGCAAGTCAGAGAGCGTCGCGGTGATCGCGAGCACCGAGGGCGGCATGGAAATCGAGGAAGTCGCCGCGAACACGCCCGATCGAATCATCACAATGCCGGTCGATCCGGTGATCGGGCTGGCCGGCTTCCAGGCGCGCGAAATCGCGTTCGCGTTGGGCTTGCGTGACAAGCAAGTTGGACAATTCACTACGCTCATTACCGCGCTTTATCGCGCTTTCATCGAGACCGACGCCTCGCTGGTCGAGATCAATCCGCTCGTCGTGACCAAGGATGGCAGTGTGATTTGCCTCGATGCCAAGATGGCGTTCGACGACAATGCACTGTTTCGTCATCCGGATATCCGAGAGTTGCGCGATCCGAACGAAGAGGACCCGGCCGAAGTCGAGGCCTCCAAGTACGACCTCAGCTACGTGCATCTCGACGGCAACATCGGCTGCATGGTCAACGGCGCCGGCCTCGCGATGGCGACGATGGACATCGTGAAGTATTACGGCGCCGAGCCGGCCAATTTTCTCGACGTTGGCGGTGGCGCGAACTCGCAGAAGGTCGCGGCGGCGTTTCGAATCCTGCTCGCCGACGAACGCGTGAAGGCCGTGCTGGTCAATATTTTCGGCGGCATCATGTTGTGTGACGTTCTCGCGCAGGGCGTGGTTGACGCAGCGCGCGAGGTCAAGCTCAATATCCCGCTAGTGGTGCGGATGGAAGGCACCAATGTCGACAAAGGCAAGCAGATCCTGAAGGACTCGGGCATCAAGGTGATCGCCGCCAACGACATGGCGGACGCGGCTCGCCGCGTGGTCGAAGCGATTGGCCAGTCAGCTTAGGCAACAGGCACAGTAAAGATGAGCATCCTGGTAAACAAGAATACGCGTGTCCTAACTCAAGGCATCACCGGGGCTACCGGCCAGATCCATACGCGCGCGTGCAAGGAATACGGCACCCAGATGGTGGGCGGCGTAGTACCCGGCAAAGGCGGTACGGATTTCGAGGGAATTCCGATCTTCGACACGGTCGAGCAGGCGCGCAAAGCCACTGGAGCGAACGCGACGGTCATCTATGTGCCGCCGCCGTTTGCTGCCGACGCGATTCTGGAGGCGGTCGCCGCTGGCATCGAGCTCGTCATTTGCATCACCGAGGGCGTGCCGGTGCTCGATATGGTCAAGGTCAGCCGCTACATGCGCGGCACCAGCAGCCGGCTGATCGGACCCAACTGCCCGGGCGTAATTACACCGGGCGAATGCAAAATTGGCATCATGCCTGGGTACATCCACAAACCGGGCGATGTTGGCGTGGTATCGCGATCCGGCACGCTCACTTACGAAGCAGTGTACCAGTTGACACAGTTGGGCATCGGACAATCGAGCTGCGTAGGCATCGGCGGCGATCCGATCGTCGGCAGCGGGCATATCGACATCCTGAAGCTGTTCAACGCCGATCCGACGACCCGCGCCGTCATCATGATCGGCGAAATCGGTGGCAGCGCTGAAGAAGAGGCCGCTATTTATATCAAGCAGAACTTTAGGAAGCCGGTGGTCGCGTTCATCGCGGGGCAAACTGCGCCGAAAGGACGCCGGATGGGGCATGCGGGCGCGATCATCTCGGGCGGACGCGGTACCGCTGCGGACAAGATCGCGGCGCTGATGGCGGCGGGTATCGCGTTCGCGATGAGTCCGGCCGAACTCGGCATCACGATGAAGAATCTGCTCGAGAGCAAGGCGGCTTGAGCGATTGGCATTGGGACCGGGCACCTTCAATATTGCTCAAGTAAAACATTAAACGTAAAACATTAAGTAATTTTGCATGGAAAGAACCTTAGCGATTTTCAAGCCCGACGCGGTGGCTCGTCATCTCGCTGGTGACATCCTCAAGCGTATCGAAGCCGGCGGCCTGCGCGTCGTGGGCTTGCGCCTGACGCAACTGGCGCGCGCCGAAGCTGAATCGTTCTATGCGGTTCACAAGGAGCGGCCGTTTTACAAATCACTCTGCGACTACATGACGTCGGGGCCGGTAATCGTCGCGGTGCTGGAGAGCGAAGGCGCGATCAAGCGCTGGCGCGATCTGATGGGCGCGACCGATCCGGCGAAGGCGGCGGTGGGAACGATTCGCAAGGACTTCGGGCAGAACGTCGAGCAGAACGCAACGCACGGCTCCGATGCGCCCGAGACGGCAGCCAACGAGATCGCATTTTTCTTCCGCGGACTCGAACTCCTGCCCTGAATTAGGCGATCGCGCTCCATGCTTTGAGGCATCGGGCTCTGCGCGGTGCCTTTTGGGGCAGCTTCGATAATTCGTCAAATCGTTTAGAATAGCCGGCGTGAGTCAGCTTCATGAATCCGCCGCGCACGACGCCAAGGCGATCAAGCCGGATTTGCGCGACTTCTCGCTCGACGAACTCGAAGGGATTGTGCGTGAGGCCGGCGAGCGATCGTTTCGCGCGCGGCAAATCACGGGATGGTTGTGGAGCCGCGGGGCGGAATCATTCGACATGATGCATGACCTGCCGGCGCTTCTCCGCGAAAAGTTAAAGGAACAGTTCAGCATCGGATCCGCTGCGAAGGTGCATGTTGCGCGCTCGACCGACGGAACGAGGAAGCTGCTCATTCGGCTAGGCGATGCGGAAGAAATCGAGAGCGTGATCATCCCGACTGACGGGCGGAGGACGTTGTGCATCTCGAGTCAGGCTGGCTGCGCGATGGGCTGCAGCTTCTGCGCCACGGCGCGCATGGGACTCCATCGGAACCTTGGGGCGACCGAGATCCTTGGCCAGGTGATGGCGGCGCGCCGGGAACTCGACCCCGGCGAAATTCTGACGAACTACGTCTTCATGGGAATGGGCGAGCCGTTGGCAAACTATCCCCGGCTGCATCGAGCGTTGACAGTTATGACGTCGGAGTGGGGAATGGGAATTTCGCCGCGGCGGATTACGGTTTCGACGGTCGGGCTGGCGCCGTCGATGGACCGGCTGCTGGCCGACTTCCCGGTGCATCTGGCAGTATCGCTGCATGCGACGACCGACGAAGTCCGCGACCGGATTGCACCGATCAATCGGCGCTTTCCGCTGCGTGTCCTGATCGACGCATGCAAGGCGCTGCCGATTGCGCGACGGCGGCGGATCACGTTCGAGTATGTGATGCTGGCCGGCGTGAATGACTCGCTCGACGATGCGCGCCGGTTGGTGAAAATGCTGGCGCCATTGCGGGCGAAAGTTAATCTGATCTTCTTTAATCCATTTCCGGGTACGCCGTTTGTGCCGAGCTCGCGTGAACAGGTCGAGGCCTTCCAAGCGATTCTCCACCGGGGTAACTTGACCGCAACAATTCGCGAGAGTCGCGGCCGCGATATCGCGGCGGCGTGCGGCCAATTATATGCGGAGCGGAATCCTTCGAATTAGGGTAGACAGGAAGAATAAGAAGGAATGGCGAAAACCGTACTAGGTATAATTGGCGGTAGCGGCTTCTACCAGATGAGCGGTCTCGATCGAGTAGAAGAAATCGTTCTCGACACGCCCTTCGGGAAGCCATCGGACGCCTATTATCGAGGCAAGCTCGGCGATGTCGAAATTGTATTCCTATCCCGCCACGGCCGCGGCCATCGGATACTGCCAAGTGAACTGAATTACCGGGCCAATCTTTGGGGAATGAAGAAGCTCGGAGTTGAGCAGCTCGTATCGGTCAGCTCGGCCGGGAGTATGAAAGAGCATATCGCACCGGGCGACCTGCTAGTGGCTACTCAGTTCGTCGATCACACTTACAAACGCCATCCGACCTTCTTCGGCGATGGCATCGTTGCGCATGTTTCGCTCGCCGATCCGGTGTGCGCGGACTTAAGCCGCGATCTGGTGGCGGCGGGGCGCGCGTCGGGTGCAAAAATCCATGACGGGGGAACTTACTTCTGTATCGAGGGTCCGCAATTCTCGACCCGTGCCGAATCGAAACTGTATCGCAGTTGGGGCGTGGATGTGATCAGCATGACTGCGATGCAGGAGGCACGACTCGCGCGCGAGGCGGAGCTTTGTTACGCCGTGCTCGTTTTGGTAACCGACTTCGATTGCTGGCACGAAAGCGTCGCGGCGGTCGATATCGGCGAAATCCTGCGCGTGATGCGACTTAATGTCGAACTCGCGCAGCAGGCCGTGGTGACCCTGGCCCGGACGCTCGGTACGCGCGACCGAACTTGCATGTGTGCGCATTCACTGAAGGACGCAATCATAACCGACCGCGCGACGATCTCGGCGGAGACCGCAGCAAGGCTCGAACCGATAATCGGTAAGTATATTAATTCCTGAGAGCCGAACTCGAAAACGCGACTAGCAACTATAGGGGATTGTCACTAATCGAAATGAGTATCTCGCCTACATGAGTATCGTCGCAGTCGGCACGATTGGATACGACACGGTCGAAACGCAGCACGGCGGCGTTAAGGAAGCGCTCGGCGGCTCGGTTAGTTATTTCGCATTGGCGGCACGCTTCTTTGCGCCGGTCAGTGTCGTTGCCGCGGTCGGCACCGATTTTCGCGACGAGGATCGGCGCTTGTTCGCCGATCGCGGAGTGGATCTGCGCGGCATGATACAGCGTGAGGGTCCGACCTTTCGCTGGCATGGCCGCTACCACGAAGACATGAATGTGCGCGACACAATCAGCCTCGCACTCAACGTCTTTGCCGACTTCATGCCCAATCTACTGCCCGATCAGAGCCGCGCCGATTACGTATTCCTCGCCAATATCTCGCCGGAATTGCAGCAGCACGTGCTCGACCAAGTGGCTAGTCCCAAAGTCGTCGCCGCCGACACGATGAATCATTGGATTGAAAACGATCGCGCGGCACTGGTCAGATTGTTGCCGCGAATCGATATCCTGACGCTCAATGACGAAGAAGCGCGGATGTTGAGCGGCGAGCACAATCTGGTCAAAGCAGGGCGCGCGATCATCAAGATGGGACCGGATACCGTACTG
>Ga0185299_10007510_pt1 | contig 11135 bp, 9 predicted proteins | sample PaiPotPPA55metaG_FD_128002 | JGI IMG/M metagenome (GOLD analysis project Ga0185299, IMG submission 128002) | Iron sulfur acid spring bacterial and archeal communities from Banff, Canada, to study Microbial Dark Matter (Phase II) - Paint Pots PPA... ...
GGAAACGGCCCGGGCGAAGGGCCAGCGGCTTGGGCGCCCGCAAGTCATCGTGGACATCCACAGGATCGCTGCGCTACGCGAATAGGGTCGTTCCTGGCCGCAGATCGCGCGAGAGCTGGGCGTCGGAGTCGGCACTGTATACCGTGCCCACCACGAGCTTTTCAAAAACCTGACGCCCGCCGACCTTTCCACAATCCCCGATTCGCACTCACAGGCCGCGGACTGATTTCCGACGACTTACGCGCTTTCCAGAACTGCCGCGGGCGCTTTCAACAAACAGATGTTTTTCTAAAGAAATAGAAAATAAGCGGGACGCGCCAGTGCCACTAAGACCGACACGCCCCTCCCCGAATGACACACGGAGATGCACATGGCTACGAAGACTTTAATTCATTCTGTCCCGCTATCGAAATCCCTTGTTTTCAAAACAGTAACAGTCATGAAGGAACACACGGAAGAGTGGAAGAACCTCAGCGGGCAGGCAGCCGTCGAGCAAGACCCCCAAAAACTGCTAGCTCTTACCAGAAAAATAAACGACCTGCTTTTAGGTAAGCAGGATCGCTTGGACCGCGAAACCTCCACTGATAAAGCTGACCTTCCCATCTCCTCGCTGGGACGAAGCTGAGGGCTGATCACATCGTACGAATTCGGGCCGCAATCCTAACCGGCACGCCGTGCGCGAGTCTCCCTAGGGGAAATCTTGAAAGCGTCCATAATTGGGGCTCACTTCGGCCCCTTCTGCGGAACGCGCGTACGGTTGAGATTTTTCCGAAGGCGGCGGTCCCCACGCGCGTGCGGTTGGAGATTTTTCCGAAGGCGGCGGTCCCCCACCCCCGGGCCCTAAGGCCTCGACAAAAGCAGCCCAACTGCCCTGTAATCAGCAAGATAGCGGTAAGTAACGCTCTCAGTATCAAAGAGGATTTCGATCCGGAGTGGGAAAAAGCACCTTAGGATAGTTACCTAAGAATTGTCGGAGTTGCTTGTTCTAGATTCCCTGCAAAGGCTTTACACCGTCTTCGTAAAGGAGCCATTTGTTGAGTTTCGCAACAAAGCATGGCGATCCCACACGATGGGCTCGCCGTGCGCGGGCATTCTTGCAATTTCGGCGCGACCATCTTCAATAGCGATGCGAGCGACGAGAAAGGTAGGAAGCCCCGGCGCGGGCCTCTTTGAAATTCCCGAATCGGTGTCCGCGGCAGCGCCGCTAGCAGGGGCATCCGCTGGGGCAGTACGCCCAATGCTGGAAAAATTCCACGTGCCATTGGGCGCACGAATCAAGGTGATTTGCGGCGCAATGATCTCGAAACTCTCCAGGTTCAGCTTGCGCGAGAAAATTAATGGTCGCAGCAAGACACCAATACGAAGTTCCTTCGCTATCAGAAACGGGGCGACGCTGAAATCGGAATCGTCGGCTATGCTGAGGTCTTTGGCAACTAGGCTGCCTGAGAGAAGCGACAGTCTCAAGTCGCCGAGCTTCACGCTGCGGCCGAGCGCCACTGTGAGTTGCATCTCGATAGTGGGTCGGAACGTGTTCGCGTTCAGGACAAATGGAAGCGACACAACCGCGACGGCGACGAGACCGATAATTGCCAATAGTATTTTCGTTCTGCGCTTCACGGAGTACCCTCAGCGCAATCGTTCGGAAAGAGAGTGTTGTAATCGGCCCTGAGCAAATTATGGAAGTTCTTCCTTAAGACCTCGATATATCAACTTAACGGCCTAGTGTTTTTGAGCGGGATTTTCTTCAAACGGACCAACTCGGAAGCTAGGATACGATCAATTTCTTCAGCAATCTTACTCAGCTTCTTGATATCTTCTTGAACCTCCGCTAGTTCACATAATTCCTTGAAGATGCGCCCTGCTTCTTGGCGCTGACGTGCGCGGCGACCAAGATGCCCAAACCCGCGCTGTCGATGTACGTCACGTTCGACATGTCTAGAACAATGCGCTTCTTTCCTGCGCCGAGCAGGCTCTTAACTTTCTCACGTAGGGCAGTGCCTTCCTCACCCAGAACAATGCGGCCATTCAAAGCGACAACAGAAACTCCGTCTATTTCTTTGTTCGTTATTTTCATGGTGAGATTCCACCTCTTCTTAGCACTATACGCTTTTCGGCGGTTACGGTATCCTGCTCTCCCGTTTCCTCTCCTACGAAGGAGAGTCATGCCCGCTTCAGAAAATCTCAGACAATTGCAAAATAGATCCGAATAACCAGCGCCTTGATCGAGTGCCCTTATTGCCCACAGAAATATCTGCTCGTTTGGGATGACCAAGAATGGAACTCCGTGAAGGACTGGATTCGGGTGGCGGAAACCGCCGTCAGAAAGAGTCTTGTCGATGCAACGCCATCTAGTCGGTTGAGACTTCTGGCGTGCCAAGATCTTATTTGTCAGATTTCGGCGTTCATCGGGACTTGGACTCTAATGTTCGCTGTGGTGGCCCTGACTGTGATTGGGATGTTCCGCTCTCCAGTTTCAGCACGAGCGAGGTGATCCGATGCCGTCGCGCGCTTCAGGAAACCTGCAAGCCCGGAGTCATGGCTTCCCTACGTGTTCACCTCACTTGAAGAGGTCTCGAATCACGCCGCGCGCCGGTCGCTTACTGCACAACCAGTTAAGTTGCGTGTTGCAAGCTAACAGCTTGTCGATCAAGAACATAGCGCTCAATTCGAACCTCTGAAAAACGAAATCGCGGGGCTGCTATCTTCCCGGCGGCCCGTGGCTTCGGCTGGCAACTAACCCCGAGCCTTCATTCAACCCGTTTCAGAGGGAACGAAAAAAACGACGAAAAAAGTATGGAAACCGCACACCTTGATTTCCGAAAGACCCTAGTCTGCCGGACATGCGTGGAGCTTTTGTAGTACGGCAGCGCGTCGCTGTATGCGAGATTGCGTCCCAAGTCGCGGGGCAATTCGGACCCCGAACGGACCCAAATCGCGAAGACGCGGAAGACGCCGTGCAAGATTCGTTGCTGAATGCTTTCGTTCATCTCAAGGATTTTGACGGGAGGTCGCAGTTTGCAACATGGCTGATGCCCTTCAGGTTATGCAAGAAGGTTAAGGCAGAGCGAATATTTCAGAATGCGATCCGGCTTGCTCATTAGGCTGATTCTTGTGGTCTGGTTCGTTCCCCTCGCAGGGGCTCAATCGCCACAGGGGTGTTTCCAGCCGTCCACGTATGCGCTGCTTCGTCAGGACGAGGATTACAGGTATCTCAGAAATCCCGCCTGCCGCCAGGACTTCTGGGATCCAGTGAAGTTTATACCTTTCGATTCGAAAGGTGACCGCTACCTGACCATCGGAGGTGAAGTCCGGGAGTGGTACGAGGGATTTCGCAACGCGAACTGGGGCGCGGGACCGCAGGACCACAACGGCTACCTTCTCCAGCGCATCTCGCTCTATAGCGACTGGCATCTCAGTAGCCGCGTTCGCTTCTTCGGACAGCTGACCAGCGATATCGAAGCAGGCCGCAATGGCGGTCCGGCTCCAAACATGGAAGCAAAGTTGTGGGTGGAGCAGGGATTTGCCGATATCGGCCTGACAGAATCCGGCCGGGGTTCGCTGACCCTGCGACTCGGCCGTCAGGAATTCGAGTTCGGATCAGGACGCCTGGTGGATGCGCGCGAAGGCCCGAATGTCCGGCTCGCATTCGATGGAGTCGACGCGGTGCTCAAAGCCGGCTCTTGGCACGTGGATGCCTTCGCGGCGCGGCCGGTCGTCAATACCATCGCAGTGTTCGACGATGCCCCGAACCACGCCACCATGTTCTGGGGCGCATACGGAGTGCGTCCCCTCCCATCTACGCATGGCGGGAATATCGATGTGTATTATCTCGGAATCGACAACAAGCAAGCCACATTTTCACGAGGCACGGCGCAGGAAATCCGTCACACCGCAGGAACAAGATTCTGGGGTGAGCGCCGGGCACTGGTTTACGATTGGGAGGCAATGTTTCAGTGGGGTTCGTTCGGACATGTAAATATACGAGCCTGGGCCGTAGGAGCGCTTACAGGCTACAATCTCCGCTCGATTCCCTTGCATCCCAAAATCGGTATCAAGTTGTCGGCCACGAGCGGCGACAGCGATCGGCCTTCTGGCCCCTTGAGGACCTTCAATCCTCTCTTCCCGAGCGGGATTTATTTCGGCGAGGGGGACGTCAACTTGAATGGACCATCCAACATGCTGCGGATCGGGCCGTCGGCCACGTTCCATCTCAGAAAGACTCTGTCACTCGTACTCGACCTTGATTTCTTCTGGCGGGAAAGTCTGGACGATGGGATTTATGGTCTGGGCGTGAACCTGCTGCGGTCCGGGCTCGACAATCGGAACCGCTACATTGGCAGCCAGCCCTCAGCAGGCGTGTACTGGCAAGCCAGCGGCCACATTGGTCTCGCCGCCGCATATACGCATTTCTCAGTTGGCCCCTTTCTGACCCACAGCGCATCGCCAGGAAAGGACGTCGACTATGCCGCGATCTGGGCGAGTTACAAGTTCTAGCACGCGCCGCATGCGGCAGCACGTGACCGCTCCAACGGACAGCGGGAATGACCTGCGCTTTTAGGAGGCGAATCCGCCGTTCAGGGAAGTCACGCATTAGTTCCGAACGGCCGCGGGTTCACAATAACGCCAACAAGTAAGCAAGGCGTCGGCAAACGAATCCTAACAATCAGATAGCCGTTCCTAGCTGCAACCTGTTGTTTTTTAGCGAAAATCCATTTTGTTGATTGCGTTGGAACATTAGCGCCATGACGAGGCATACATCATGAATTCCAAGCAAGTGGTTCTCATCCCCGGTTCCAGCACCGGCTTCGGCAGACTGTTCGCCGATACCCTGGTTCGAGCAATGGTGGAAGCCAATGCGCCTTTTTAAATTCTTAGCACGATTAGTCCTCGCGATTGCGCTCGTGGGTGTCGCTGCCAAAGCAAACGCTCAATCGATCGACGAACTCTACCAGGCAGCCAAAAAGGAAGGCGCGTTGTCCTTAAACGGTGGCGGCCTCGCCGGCCTCTACGAGCCGTGGGTTCGGGAGTTTGAGCAGCGCTTTCCTGGCATCAAGGTCAAGCTGACCGCAGATTTCAGCAACATTCTTGCCCCGATCATCGATCGCGAGATTGCCGAAAGAAAACTGAGCGTCGATCTGACGATATTTCAGACGCTTCAGGACTATGACCGATGGAAGAAGCAGGGAGTGCTGATGTCTTTCAGGCCGGAAGGCTGGGACCAAATTCATCAAAGTTTCAAGGATCCTGACGGCCAGTATGTCGGCGTGGCGGTGTATGCGCTGTCGTATGCCTACAACACTCAGGCCATCGCTGGAATCGATGTTCCAAGATCGGCCCAGGATTTCCTGAAGCCGGAATTCAACGGCAAGGTCATCACGTGCTATCCGAACGACGACGACGTCACGCTCTATCTGTTCTATACGATTGTTCAGAAATACGGCTGGGAGTTCATGGACAAGTATATGGCGAACAATCCGCGGTGGGTTCGCGGACACTTGGGAACCGCTCGTGCCGTGGCCAGCGGCCAAGCCGCAGTGACCTTCGACACTATGACCAACGTTACGCTTGGCCTGAGAAAGAACAACCAGCCAACCGACATCGCTTTTTCGAACGTTGATCCCCTGCCGATCTGGCCGCAAACGACGGCGATCTTCAAGGACGCCCCCCACCCGAACGCGGCAAAACTCTACATCACATGGTTCCTGGCGAAGGAACAGCAAAGCCGAACCGGCACTTGGTCGACGCGCCTGGATGTCCCTCCACCATCAGGTCTCAAGCCGATATTCGACTATCAACTTGCCAATGGCTTTCGCAGCTTCATCACCAATGAGAAGCTCGCCGAGGAGATGCGTAAGCGGTTCGAGGGTTATATCGGCAAGCCGGAAGGCGAGCCGGTGATTCACTAAAAGTCTATGCAGCAGAATTCTGTGATGCAGCTCTCTGCCGTCGATGAGATGCTTCCGTTCAGCCGGCTGCTGTTTCTCGGTCTTCAGCATGTCCTGGTCATGTATGCAGGCGATGTCGCGGTTCCGCTGATCGTATCAGAAACGCTGCGGCTTCCCGCATCACAGACCGTGATGCTCATCAATTCAAGTCTTTTTGTTGCTGGCATCGCTACGCTCATCCAGTGCCTGGGAGTCTGGAAGTTTGGCGCACGTTTGCCGGTGATGATGGGAGCGACATTTCTCTCAGTCGCTCCAATGATCTCTATTGGATTAGCGTCACACATTGGACTGCGGGGCTACTATGGCGCCCTCCTGGTCTCCGGCGCACTGGGTATTTTGATCGCACCTTTAATGGCACAGATTCTTGGCCTCTTTCCGCCAGTCGTTAGCGGCTCCATGATCACATTGCTGGGACTCTCTTTGATGGGTGTTGCCATAAACTGGGTCGGTGGCGGGCAGCCAACGGTGGATCGAGTCGTCGATGGAGTTTCGATGACCTCTATAAACCCGGCGTACGGATCTCCGCAAAGGCTCGGACTATCGATCGTTGTCCTCGTTGTGATTCTCTTGCTCAGGAAATTCGGTCGGGAGATCTGGCGGAGTCTCGCTCCTCTGGTGGGCATTGTCATCGGCACTATCGTCGCCATTCCCCTTGGAGAGTTTCATGCGCCCGACCTGACAGATTTTCAGTGGATCGCCTTCACTCTTCCCTTTCGCTTTGGCGCGCCCATATTTGACATTGGCGCGATCACCGCAATGACCATCGTTATGCTCATCACCCTCGTAGAGTCGGCCGCAGTCTTCCTCGCCTTGGGCGAAATAACCGGTCGGAGGCTCGCGCGTGGGGAAATGGCACGCGCCTTTCGCGCCGACGGTCTCGGCATTCTGGTTGGCGGCATTTTCAACGCCTTCCCCTATACGTCTTACTCACAAAACGTCGGGTTGGTCACTGTCACCGGAGTTCGCTCGCGCTTCGTATGTGCCACGGGCGGAGCAATTCTTGTTTTTCTTGGACTTCTTCCGAAGCTTGGTCATCTTGTAGCAGCCATCCCACAGCCGGTGCTTGGAGGGGCTGGCTTGGTTATGTTCGGGATGGTCGCGGCAAACGGCATCCGTATATTGTCAACGGTCGACTTTAGCGCTCGGCCAAATGACCTCTTCATCGTTGCCGTTTCCGTCGCTGCCGGTCTTATCCCGACGCTTTCTCCGTCGCTTTTCCAGCATCTTCCCGACTGGATTTCTCCGATCTCCCACACTGGCGTAGTGCTCGGTTCAATCGTCGCATTTCTACTGAACCTCTTCTTCAATGGGGGAACTGCACCAATCAAGTCCAGTCACAGTACTTCAAGTTTCCGATAAGCGCTATACGTCCAAGTGACGTTTGCTGTTAGATGCGAAGCTTTGGCGAACTCCGTTTGTGGACATCGATGAGCAGTTTGTCTAGGATTCCGACCACCGAACCGCTGTGTTCAAAATTCAGGTAGCACTCAGGTTGCACCGCAAAGCAGGGCTATCACTCTTCGCGAAGAGCCGCGATCGGGTCGAGGCTAGCCGCCCGCCAGGCGGGTAGCCAAGACGCCATAGTAGCGATCAGAAAGAACACCACTGCCATCGTGACAAAAGTTGCGGGATCGGTGGCCTTAATACCGACGAGCATCGAAGCCATCTCGCGGGTGAGGGCGAAGGCCGCAAACAAGCCTACGATCACGCCGATCCCTGTGAGGCGAAGTCCCTGCCCTACGATGAGCTGGAAGATTTGGCTAGGCCCAGCTCCGAGAGTCATGCGAACTCCGATTTCCGCAGTGCGCTGCCGCACGACGGTCGCAAGCACGCCGTAGAGTCCAACGCCTGCGAGCAATGCAGCGATTACCGCGAACGATGCGATGAGGATTAACGAGAATCGCGTGCTGGCTTGTGCTTTTTCGAGGACAGCGTCCATGGGCTGCATGTCGGTGATCAAGAGGTGTGGGTCGAATGCTTTGATGGCAGCACGCACGTCGTTCGCGTATCGCGCTGGATCAGTGCCGGTTCGGAGGGCCCAGTGATCGGTGGCGCCAGAACCGATGTATGCGTCGGCAAAGTAAACCTGCTCGCGTCCGGGCTCGCTCAACGATACGCCACGCTCGTGCGCGACGACGCCGATGATATCGACCCATACTGGTTCAGGCGTTTGAATACGAATAAGGATGCGCTTGCCTACAGCCGATTTACCAGGATAGGCACGGTCAGCCAGAATTTTATCGACGACGGCATACGTGCGGCCCGGTTGGTTGTCATCGTCGGTGAAGGTGCGGCCTTCGAGCAGAGACGTCTGCATGGTTTGGAAGTACCCTGGAAGCACGATGAGAGGATCGACGGCCTTATATTTACTCGCGTCTGATAGTGCTTCCTCGGTGCCCCAGCGAATCGGGCTGTAGCCACCTGTGAGCGGAAATGGATTTGAAGCGGTGACGCTTTGAACGCCGGGGATGGCACGGAGGCGATCTTCGAGCTGGCGAGTGGCGACGGCTCGTTCTTCCGGCTTCTGGAGAACTCGATCGGACTGAACTTGAAACGTGAGGAGGCCATGAGGACTAAAGCCGGGATCGATGCGCTGCAATTCGATAAAGCTACGGACCATAAGCCCGGAGCCGATGAGGAGTACATAAGCGAGAGCAACTTCGAAGCCGACGACGATCTTACGCGAGAGACCGCCGCTGGCGAGGCCTTCGCTCCGGCTGGTGCCACGCAGAACGAGCATGACGTCCGGACGAGCGGCGCGCCACGCCGGGGCCAGGCCAAAGATTGCGGCGGCGGCGAGGCTCGAGACGATAGTGAAAATCAGCACGGCTGAATCAATGCTAATCGTATCGAGGCGGGGAAGATATGCAGGGGCGATGGCAAGGAGTTCGTGAATTCCGACCCAGGCGATGCCGAAGCCGCCAAGTGCGCCGATGGCCGCGAGGAGCAAGGCTTCGGAGAGTATCTGCCGCGCGAGATCCCAGGGGCTGGCGCCAATGGCGGAACGGATGGCGAGCTCGCGCTGGCGCAAAGAACCGCGCACCAGCAAAAGATTGGCCACGTTGGCGCACGCAATGAGCAAAAGAAAAATAACGGCGCCCATCAAAGCGAGAATTGCGGGGCGGACTTCGGAGACGAGATGCTGGCGCATGGGTTCGACGCGGATGGCGTAGCCCGCGGTGTTTTCGATATTGAAATGCTTGCGCGCTTCTGCAGCGACCTGATCGGCGGCAGCTTGGGCCCGCGCGATAGTGACGCCCGGCTGCAATCTGCCGATCACGAACATCGAAACCGAATTTCGTTGCTCAGCGTTGTAGCCGAGGCGATTGGCCACCCAGATATCTGGTGCGGCGTCCAAACCCGCAGAGGGTGGAAAGTATATTTGAAAGTGCGGCTTGAGGACTCCGACGATTCGCGGACTGAAGGGCTTTCCATTATTTAAGGATTTTCCGAGCACATCGGGATTCGAACCGAAGCGGCGCTGGAAGTATTCGTAGCTAATGACGGCGATCAGGGGCAGGCGCTGCGGGGGCGTCGCCAATTGGGTGCCTGGAGGGGGCGGAGGCGGTTGCGGCTGGCCATCGTCGTTGGAGAAAGCGCGACCGATGGCGATATTCGCGCCAACGAGCTGGAAGTAGTTCGTAGTAACGAAGCCCATGTTGACGCGTTCCGGTGTACCGTCGTCGCTCGTCAACGTGAAGGGAAACGTGAAGACTCCAGCAAGGCCCTGAAATTCGTTCTTGGTCGCTTCGCGCAAGTCGATGAAGTTTGCGTTGGAAAAAGGGAAGTCCTTGACGCCGCGATTGCGCATGTCGGTGGGGATGATGACGAGCTGATCGGGGTTTTTATACGGAAGCGGGCGCAACAGGACGGCATTGGTGACGCTGAAGATGGCGGTGCTCGCGCCGACACCCAAGGCAATGGTTAAGGCGGCAGTGAGTGCGAAGACAGGACTTTTCCGGAGCGTTCGGCCGGCGAACGCCAGATCTCGCAACGGCATCCTTCCACCTCATTCGCGAGCAGATGTCGCGCAGAATACTACCTCCTTTTGTCCCCAATCGGCCTTGAGTTTCTTCAGAAACGCGTTTGTCCGGATGTGGCAATAGCTATCTGGCGCAGACGCGTTCTCGTGACCGCTCGCGAACCCGGTCCCGCTCTAGGAAGTCGCGGCGGGCGCAACTCATTTCACTTGGACGTACAGTCGGGTAACCGCACAAACTGGTTTTGGCCGAGAAATCGACTTGTCCGTTTATCGGGAGTTGGGTCCAATTAGCTAGTTTACGAGCTGTTACCAGCGGATATCACGACGCAAAAAGTTGGAGTTCCTTTTAGAGCCAAAAACAGTCAGTCTAGCAGCCCAAGCACCCTGGCCACCCTCCATGAGGAATCCGACTGCCGGACGAGCACAACCACAGTCCTTGACTGAGCGTGGATTTGTGCACCTCCCGAGACCGGCGTAAGTGTGCTTTCCACTTCACCGATTTCAAATGCCCATTTGTCACGAACGATTACTTCAGCAGATAAAACTCTCTGGTCGATGGCGAACTGTGCGAAACCCGGGCGGACGCCACAGATTCTTCGTGGGTAAGGAACCCTTCGCGTTTTGGGTCGTTACCGCGTTGGTCTTTGCGACAATCGAGCCATCTACAGTCACTCCGCGCGCAACGTCACTGCCGGATCCACGCGTGTTCCCGCCCGCGCTGGCATGAGAATCGCAACCAGGGCTACCAGCGTGAGCAGCACTGGTACGCCAATGAACGTTAGTGGATCGTAGGTGCTCACCTCGAAGAGCAGCGCCTTCAGCATCTTGGATACCGCCAAGGCCGAGCCCACCCCGAGCGCCCCGCCAATCGCGACCATGCGCAGTCCATCGCCTGTAATCAGGCCGAGAATATTTCCTCGGGTCGCGCCCAGTGCCATCCGCACGCCAATCTCCTGCCTCCGCTGAATCGTCATGAACGCGATCAGGCCATAGAGCCCCACAATCGCAAGCAGCAGCCCTGTGCTCGCAAAAAACGCAAGCAGCGCCGTTTCGAAACGCGGGCGGTCTGCGAGCCTGCTCACCGTCTGTTCGAGAGGCTCCATCTTTACCGGAACCGTCGGATCTATCGAAGCAATCTCCGATCGCACCCACGGTTCTACGGCTCTCGCGGGCATCACTGAGTCCAACAACACTATCGATCTTTTTCC
>Ga0185299_10007511_pt1 | contig 11135 bp, 16 predicted proteins | sample PaiPotPPA55metaG_FD_128002 | JGI IMG/M metagenome (GOLD analysis project Ga0185299, IMG submission 128002) | Iron sulfur acid spring bacterial and archeal communities from Banff, Canada, to study Microbial Dark Matter (Phase II) - Paint Pots PPA... ...
GTTTCGCGGCAGACGGTGTTGCAGCGTGTAAAGCGCGGCGAACTCAAAGCTGTCCTGGTGAGGCAAGGACGCCGAAAAGGCCTGCGTATCAAGGTGATCGACGACCAACCCGGCCTTTTCCAAACCACTTCATGAATCAGGGGGCATTATGGAGGACAATCCAAAAAGCCCTTGATATCCAAATCAAGAACCCACGCGTAACGCCAGCAACGCTGCCGCGCCACCCCAACTGCTTCGAGCGCCGACTTGCCGGGTCGGTATCCATAAGAGTCGCGGTCGAACTTCGGTTCCACCAACGGCTCCAGGAACCGCTTGACCACCATTTGAGCAATGCGGTCGGCAACAGTAGGGACGGTGGCTTCATACTGCATCTCCTACAGTGACATTTTGGATTCGTGGTCTTATGCGATTAGAGTCAACACCCTGGCCGCTGTCCTCGGCGACGTGGTCGCAAGCAGCTCGCCGCTGTTCGTCGACTCGCCCGCCGCATTCTCAACGACCTTTGCCGGCTGCGGTCGGCGAGCAGCCTGAGCAGCAGCATCGATCACGTCGAGCGGGAATTCCGCCTCCAGCCGGGAACGCTGCGGTCCCGGTCCAAAACTCAGCGAATCGCCCTCGCCCGTATGGTCGCTTACTTTTTGTGTCGGACGCTGACTGGCAGTAGTTTTCCCACCATAGGGCGAGGCGGTCGGCGACCGCCATCACTCCTCCGAAATACATGGCTTCAACCTGATTCAATCACGCTGCCACCGCGAAGCGCCGTTTCGTCTCTTTATCCGCAAATTACGAGCCAAAATCACGGGGCATGCGATGGTCACGCCCAAAATCCCGCCGGAGCAGGCAGAGATATTGACGATCAACGAGCTCGCCACGTGGCTGCGGTGTGCGAAGTCGTCGATTTACCGGCAGATCAAAGCTGGCAAGCTGCCGGGTTTTAAGGTGTCAAAAATCTGGCGGTTCAACCGGTCGGACATCGAGGAGTGGATGGATCGCGAGGCGCAACGGAAGCCGCCACAGACTTAAACATGAACCTTTACTCCAATAATCCAAGCATTAAGCAACACGTCGACCGGCTGCTGGAAGCGCACGTCGGCGGGCTGCTGCGAGATCTTCACGTCCAGGAAGTGAGCATTAACAGCCGAGGTCAGGTTTACGAGGCCCGCGGCGACGGCGCCATGCCAACACCGGCCACCCCGTGGAAGCCACGGAGCGCTACCGCAAGGGCCGCGCGCTGCGCAACGAGCGGGGGCACAAGCTCGGGCTGACCCAGCAGCAGCTTGCGCGGAGACGGGATTTCCGGACGACAACTGAACGACATCGAATGCGGGCGGGGGCCGACATGCGGGGGAGCGTGCATCGGCGGTTGGTCGAAGAACTATGAGCCGCCAGCTCACCCTCTTCCCGGATACCGCTCTACCCTCGCGGCCATTCCCTCGCTGGTGCTGAACGAAATACGCATCTACACGGGTCGCGGGCAGGATATCGTTACACAACGGCGCGCGGGGCCGCCCAATGCCAGGATGCTCCGCAAGCACCTCGACGCGTCGAATGATCTCAAGCACCATCTCAATCGCGGCGTCCGGGTTGTCGCGACCCACATATCGCTGGACTGATTCGAGATCCTGGCTACCGGCGCGCGACCACTTTAGCCCCACGCTTGCTCTCCCATCCCGTCACCACCGCATCATGTTCCACAAGCTCACCGGTCTCGCCTTCTTTAAGGCCTCGGTTCACGGCGCTGACAAACCACTCTTCATAGTCGAGGTACCGCTCGATCGCCTGGTTTATCACCCATGCGCGCGAGCGGCTTATTGCTCGGGCGATTCCATCGATGCGTTTAAGCCTGCCGGGGTCCATCAGGATCGCGATCGCTTCTCAGCAGCCATGATCAAGAAGAGAATACACCTGAATACAGCAGCAGCGTGCCCCAACCGTTCTCAGCCCCCGGTTCTCTCGAATCCATCACCTTCTAGCTGGTTAAAGTCCTCGCCACCGTCCCTTTCGGGCCATCGAAGGGACCATCCTTGCGTTATGGGCATGTTCGACGAGATGAGGATAGCAGCCTATTTTTAACCACTGCGACGCGCCGCTGGAGAATCGTTTCTGACAGACCAAGTCCGGTGCTTGTGAGCTCACGGGTAAGATTCTCTCGAGGAATTTGGGGCGGAATTCTTAAAGCTCGCCGCTGGCAGAAGACGGAAATTCAGAAAGTAGTGGAAGCAAAGAATTCTGCCGGCTTTTTATGGATCGGCGCGCCTAAGTTGCATCCCGTTTAATTCGGCTTTAGCGCGCCGCAGTCGTGTCGCCAATTGTACGTCCAATTTTCGATATTACCCCGAACCAGCGTGGCTCCCTTGCACACCGGCCTGGCCTCATGACGAACAGCCAAGGCGAAGGGTCTCGCCATTCGTGGTGCCTACGAGGCCGTAACAGGGTGACAATCCCCGAATTACAGTGAACAGTCGGTCGGGTTTTCCTTGCATTAGTTGACGATTTTCCAGCATCGTCGCTCTGATTCGGGTCCTCACTCTTATGGCTACCGCGAAGGAAAAGGATCAAAACCTAGCTTCGCCTCGTCGGTTCGGCGATCTCCCTTTCCTGGATTCGGATCTAGATCCAATCTAGATCAGATGCGCTCCGCTCAGTGGGAATACGGGTTATCCAGCCTGACTGCAAAACGAGCCGAAACCCTTGTCACACGGGGAGTTTGTTCCTTTTTAATCGCAACCGGTCCCGGCTGGTGAAACCGTCGGGTCGGATTGCTAATCTGGCGTACTGGGTAACCGGTACCGAGGGTTCGAATCCCTCCCTCTCCGCCAAATTGCTGCACTTTTTGGCATCGAGCATCGTGGTCAAGCCTCCCTCGAAACGGCCTGATTGGCGCGGGTGGGGTCAGGGTGGGGTTGATTTGACGAATTCTTGACCGCTCCCAATCGGGCCAACGTTTCCTGGCTCAGCTCGCCGGGATATCCATCGCCAGTAATGACGGATCAGCATGGTGAGGTTTCGATGGCCCATCTGCTTCTGCAGCCAATCGATTGGCACCCTTCTGAAGCATGAGGGTCGCGTATGTATGCCGCGTTTGCATGAGGGGCCGATACGGAACTTCGGCCTTCTCGACTAACCGAGGCCACAACGCCTTCGTCACCCAAATCACGTTCAATGCCTTCCACGCTCGATTCGGGAAAACGAACTCGCTTCTCAATTTCACCCGGTCTCGTTGCTTCAGCAATTCCTCGCGGACACGAGGCAGCATCTGGACGTAACGGAAACTCGTCTTGCTCTTGGGCGAGCTTTCTCCATGGCGCGTCAGACTCCGTCTGACCAGGATGCGATCCCGATCAAAGAAGACACCGGACCAACGCAGTCCGAGGACTTCTCCGCGGCGCATGCCGGTGAAAAAACAAACTGACAGAAGCGATCGCTCCCATCCTTCCGCCGCCTTTATGAGACTCTCGACCTCATCCTCGGTAAATGGGTTGACCTCGTCCTCGTTCTCCTCGTTCTTGAAAGGACGCGCGTCGATTAGAAGCTTGTCGTTCGCCAAGCCGCGCCGTTTGGCGAGGCGCAAAATCTGGCAGAGCACGTCAAGACTCATATTCTTGCGCCGGGTGCTGAGCGGTTTCTTCTGCGGCGTTCGCTTCCCCTCAATCTCCAGTTTCCAGAGATTGATGTCCTCGTCATTGATTTCAGAGAGAAGCTTCTTCCCGATCTCAGCGTTTTCGATGTGAGGTTTGTAAATCTCGTTGTAGTACACAAACGTCGAGCGCTTGACCTCGAGGCGCTTCTCGGGCAGCCAAGCGGCCTCGGCAAATTCTCTCAGGGTTTGATTGGATCGTTGCTCCGGTCGCTTGAGACCCAATTTTTTTGTGCGTTCGCTGTTGGGAAAACGTTTCGCATAGTCGAAAGTGCCGGCCGACAATTCGAGTTGAATCGTGGAACTCAAACGTTCGGCATCTACTCGCGTGCGCTTGCTCGCCTCGACGCCCAACGGCTCGCGGTATGGACGGCCGTCGTAGTATTTAAACGCGATCCGTAATCGACCGTGTCTGTCCGTTTCGAGCCACGCCATTTTCAGCTTCCTCCGAGAAATCTGGAACCTGGCCGCGTAGTTTTTCAAGAGGTTTGAATTGCTTCGCGCGGAACGTCGGCCAATGGATCAGAAAACGCCCTTGTACGACGAAAAGTCCGTCCGCTTCGCCTATTTCGCCCGTCGCAATCCAGCCATATACCGTCTTTCGGTTCCGCCGAACCATCTTCGTTGCCACAGCGCGATAAAGGACGCTGGGGCGAGGGGGCGCGGAATGGACCGACGACAATCACTTACGGCATTCGAAGTTCGTCGCGCCTCGTGACGACCGGGAATCACTCCTTCGAGGCCCTGCGCTTTCACCGCTGCTGTTACTTCCGAAGCTGTTGCCTCTAAAGTTTCCGAGAAGAGAACCAAGTCGGGCATTCGGGGCAGGATTTTGGTTCGGAGCACTTTCCGCCGTTCCTCCAATGGCTGATCCTGAAGGCTTCTTTCTGCAAGGGTCAGGACGTCGAAAGCGTAAAACTGAAGCGGCGTGCCGGCACGGCGGTAGTTCTGGAGTACATTGAATGATGGTCGACCGGTTTCGTCGAGCGCTACAATTTCGCCATCTATGATGGTCTCGTCCGGAAGCTCTGCAAGCGCTTGTGCCAGAATTGGAAATCGAGCTGCGAGATCATTCTGGTTCCGAGACATCAGTTTCACGCGACCGCCGCTCTTGATTCCCAGCGCCCGGTAGCCATCGAATTTGACTTCGTACTCCCAATTCGAACCCTCCGGCAACTTCGCGACTGGAAGGCACTCCATCGGTTCGACGAATCGAGCCGTTTCTCTTGCACGGCGCTTTGAGGATAGTCGGGGCACTTTCTCCAGCTCGCGCTATTGCTCCTGGCCATGAAGGATCGCGGCCATCGTTGTTGCGTTCATGATTCCGAAATTCTGATAGCAGTTGTTGAAGATCGCGTACGCGCGCTTGACGCCTTGTTGCTCCAGATCGCCGAACCCTTTGGCGAGCGACTGGAGCTCCCGCTCCGAATACAGATACTTGAACCGCTCGGCTGCAGTAATGTTGCGTTTGAACCAGTTCTCGCGGTTCTTGCCGTGAAAGCGAACATAGACCTGCTCGCCTGTTGGTTCGATAAACGACGGCACAATCGAAGTATCTTCGGGCGCGTCGATCGAAGTGTAATATAAGCCATGCGATCGCAGAAAGTTCATGGTTTCGGTACGTCGAGTTTCGTCGCGAACCCAGCTCGGGTGACGAAACTCGATCGCGATCGAGGCTCCCGGTAGCCGTTCGGGAAGACTCGCGAGGTAATCAAGGTTTGCAGGTTTCGGGATGAAATACGGCGGAAACTGGAAGGCCACCATCCCAAGTTTGCCTGCTTCGCGCAGCGGCGCCATCGCGCTCCAGAACATCTGGAACGCCATATCGACGACCTCCTTCGACGGCCGCGTAAGCTGGCGATTGCTGCGCTCCTCTGCCGGCACCATCTCACGCAACTGCTTTGGAAGGCGCGACATCTCGGCAGGATGCTGCGTCATCAGCGCGAACGGTTTGATGTTGAACAGGAAACCGTCGGGCGTGCGCTCTGTCCAAAGCTTCGCGTTTCGTTCCGCTGGCAGGGCGTAGTAGGTCGAATCGACTTCGACCGTGTTGAACTGCTCGGCGTAAAGGCGCAACCGTTCTTCAGCGCTTCGTACGGAAGGCGGATAAAACAGGTCTGAATTTACAAGTGTCGGGTCGGTCCAAGAGGCCGTGCCGACCCGGAATTCGACTTCGTCGCTCACTCCTCGTTAGCCTTTCCATTTCTCGGTCGTGCGCCGATTCATCGAACACTACTACCACTTTACCAGCAACCAACAGTTGCTCAGACGCGACAGGGGGTAGAGACGATCTCCTGGCGGGGGTAAGCTATCAGCAGTCGTCGATTACGCTGCCGGCTGGTTGGCTGTTCTGCTGACTGGTGGCTGCCGGAGTTGGCGCAGTAGGAAAGCTTACGGAACATTATGAGGCAAAAGAACTCCAAAACGCTCGCAGTCACTATCTCCGCTGGTCATAGGGATGAACTCGTGCGGCAGTTCGGGTCGCTCGGAACGAGCGTTCCGCCCCGAACCGATCCCAAAGATCAACTTGCTGAGGAATGGTACTGCCTGCGAAGGTATTTGTTTGTGCTCGCCGTGGAAGGGTCGCTTCGGTATCCGCTCGATGTTCGTAAGAGTGAATCCCCGGACTTCCTCCTAATTAGGCAGGATGGTGCCTGGGACGGTGTGGAGATTACCAAAGCGACCCCGCAAGAATTCGAAGCAGATTTGACTGACTTAGCAAGAGGAAAGAGGACTCGGCATTACATTTCCGATCCGGCGGACGGTGTGATGATGCTGAGCCTGACGGGGTGGGCCGGTGATTCGGCCGAACGCGAATGGGCCGAATACATGTTGAAGGCGATTGAAGATAAGGCCGCAATCGTGTCCAATTACAAGATGGTCCGCGAGTGCGATCTGTTGATCTATGACAATACGCCTACTCCCAAACCAGACCTTGAGTCAGCCGTCGAGTTCCTTCGCAGTAGCTTATCTGCACGCAATGAACAAACCGGTTTCGAGACGGGATTCCGTACCGTGTCGCTTATCCGGGATCCGTTCGTGATTTGCGACGTTCAGGGTGCGCCCAGATTCTTGAAGTATAATCCAGAATCGGATGCGGCCCTTGATCCTATGTCGGCGTGAACAATTCGAGGCGTGGACGTGTCAGGTGAAGTACGCCTTTCCCAGAGTTGCCTATTTCGACACAAACGTTTTCGACAACATTTTCAAGCGGAGAAACAATGTAACCGTCCAAGACGAGATGCGCCTGCGGTCAACGCTTGCGAGAGGTAGCCTGTCCGTTCTTCTGAGTATAATCAACATACAAGAAACCATCGACGCCCGGAAGCCAGAGATCGTGCTGCCGCAGCTTAGGCTTATCCTAGACCTCACCGGCTGGGATCAGTTCGTCAAACCTCACGACTTAGTTCTCACAGATGACATCCGACACTTCGCCTGGAATAGTGAACCGGACCGGCCTTTCTTTCTCGAGTCCATGGTGAGTCAGGTACGTTCGGCACTGCTGCGACTCCTTGACGGGACTGGAAATCTGAGTGAACTCGACGATGTGATCAATCTTAACAACCAGCAGAAGCAAAACTTCTTGCATGGCAGCGAAAACGCCCGCGCGGAAACATACCCGCAGATTCAGGCGCTCATAGAAAAGGAACACGAAGAAATTCCATCATTCGAGCAATATCTGGCTAGTCAACAGGAGAAACTCGCGCGATTTTGCTCGGCGGGTTGGCGTTCAAGATGAATGCGAGCGCCGAGGCATAGCAATTTCTCAGTATGAAAAGTGTAAAGATGACGTCCGGTCTGGGTCTGTCGTTCATGTTCCGCGCCGCCGTTGAGGGTAAAGCGCCCAAACGCGGTGCATCTCGGGACCTTCAGCATTTAGTTCCTGCAGCTGCAGCGGCTGACACGTTTGTCACTCACGACGCAGAGTTGGCTTTCATGGTTCGTCGCGTACCTATGAATGGATTCCAGGTCACAACTCTACGCGAACTCTTGGATCAGGTCGCGCCGAAGTGACCGTCAGCGCACCTTTCGCGGGACACTTTTGTAGGTTGTCCGAACCTTGCGTTTTCGAACCACCTCTTCTCGGTACGAGTTGAATCAAGGATTTCTATCTATAGTGGAAAACCGGATTGAGTTGATGGATTCTTGCCAAGCGGCCGATCTTTCAACGGTGATCGGCGGAAACCCGAAAATGCGTTTCGGAGTCGATGCGAGTTGAGCTGGATCATTACCCCGACACCAGCGGAAGAGAGACTCATCAAGGCCGCCACTGAAGGCACGATCGCGGACTACTCCGACCACAGTTCTGCAGACGCCGTAGTGAACGACCCTGCGCAGGGCGAGAGATGGGGTTCTGAGCGCACCATTCGGGCGGAGATCATTTACGCCTTAGCTGTAGGGACCAATCCACGGTGGCACGTCCATGCAAAGGGCGTGCAGTTGGCAGGCGCCAATATTGTCGGCGGTCTCGATTTTCAGGGAGCGAAAATCTCATGTCCGCTCGTGTTCGTCAATTGTTACGTAGGGCAGCCTATCATCCTCGTTGATGCTACTGCCCCGACCATTTCCTTATACGGAAGCTACGTCAAGACTGTGGTCGCGTTTCGGTTCGTAACATTGGGTAGTGTCTTACTTTACCGAGGATTTGCAGTAATCGAAGGAGTGGAACTGGACGACGCCAAAATAGGAGGTAATCTGGATTGCGAAGGGGGATCCTTCTACAACTTCTCCGGTCCCGCGATTTCTGCTGACGGTTTGCAAGTTCAAGGCAGCGTCTATATGAGGGCCCGGCGACTTGGCGCTAGCAGCTCTCCATTCCTAGCCAACAACGAAGTGCGACTGCTGGGTGCCCATATACGCGGTGATCTCGATTGCTCAGGTGGTTTGTTTGAAGCCAGCAATGGTCGAGCATTGAGCGCGGACCGCCTGGTGGTGGATGGCGAGGTCTGTTTGAGGAACGGCTTTCGGGCAAACGGCGAAGTGCGTCTTCTCGGCGGGCAGTTTCGCGGCAATCTCGATTGTGCGCAATCTGTCTTTTTCAACCCCGGAGGCACGGCTCTCAACGGAGACAGTCTCTCGGTTGGTCAAGTGTTGTTGTGGCATGGATTCCAAGCAAGAGGGTCAGTACGGCTCGTAGGTTCAAGAATTAATGGTGATCTCAATTGCACAGGCGGCTCATTCTGCGCAGAGAAAACTCCCGACAATCCGCATGGTCTCGCCCTAACAATCGACCGCGCAGAGATACAAGAACTATTCCTTCGCGGAGTGGCGCAACCCTCAAAGGGTTCGGTCAGTGTTGCGTATGCGAGAGTCAGGTTGTTAAACGATGATCTAGAGAGTTGGCCAACAGCAGGCCGTTCATGGTTGGACGGATTCGTCTACGACACTATAGCGGCACCGGCCTCAACCCACGCAAGGGAGCGGCTCGACTGGCTAAACAGGCAACCTACGGACCGGTTCTGGCCACAGCCTTATGAGCAGCTGGTCCTCGTCCTCCGTCGGATGGGACATGAACGAGACGCGAGAAAGATCGCGATTGCGAAACAAAGAGCGTCGCGGAAACGTGGGGAATTGGGACCAGGAGCCTTTATTTGGAACCTGATCCTTGGTGCATCGGTAGGCCATGGCTATAGATCTTGGTTGGCAATTATCTGGATGCTGTTGTTCATCGCCGTCGGTACTGCAGTATTCAGTGAAGCCAAACAACTGGGTATTATTGCTCCAGCGCACGAAAACACGTATCAGCCTATGACCTCCAATGAGTTTGGAGCTCCCGGCAAAGAGGTAGGGCAGCCTGATTTCCAACCTCTGCTCTACTCCATTGATGTTTTGCTCCCTTTCGTCGACCTCCATCAGAAGTCGTCCTGGTGGCTATATCCGCGCAAACCCCGGGACTGGGCATACGTCGGATGTGAATTCTATTTTCTCGGGCACCTTATCCTTGGCTGGCTGCTGACCGGCCTCCTGGTTGCAGCACTTGCAGGTATCATCAAGAAAGACTGAGCTTTCTGGGTATGTCTAGGAACAGGAAGGTAGCGATTCCTTTGAGTCGCGGGCCGAAAAATGTCATTTTGGTCGTGGGCATCAAGAGACGGCGCCCGCGCGAAGCGCGGGCGCCCGCTAATTTACTCGGAACAACATCTTCGGTTAAAGATGTAGTCGGCTGCTCTTTGCGCTTGTGCGGCGGCGTGAATCAAAAGCCTGCGATCGTCGCGCAGCTTCTTAAGCCAGCCGGCGACATAGCTAGCCTGATTACAAATGACTGCGTTTGAAATTCCAGCTTCGACGCAGAGGTAAGCTGCTCCAAATTCCGCGACAAGCTCCTCCTTGGAATAGACTTGCGAACCAAACGCCGCGGCTTCGCAAATCCCTTCCCGCGCTAAGCGTTTCTCACTGCCTGAACTATGGACGGTCTCGTGCAGTGCAGTCGCGTAAAATTCCTCGGCGCTGGTGAACAGCTCGCGTGGCGGCAGCGTGATGCGATCGGTGAGCGAACTATAGAAGGCCTTTGATCCTGTGTATTTAATCTCAGGCCGGTTCGGCATGTCGGCGATGATCCGCTCGGCCGCTTCGATCGGATCGTGCTCGTGAGTCTCTATCTTCGGCAACTTGTCGAGCACGCCTTGCGGAAGGTCGCATTGTTCGACGTTCCAAACCCGGTAAAAGCGAAGTAAGAACCGACGGCGCGTGTTCTCGTCGGACTCCTCAATATCGAGGCCCTCCGTGCTCTGCTTCACGTCATCGATCTTCCACAATACCACCGCGGTGGATTCCTCGCCCTTGCGAATGTGTCCGCCGACTTCGTTAGCCTGGCGCATCGTCAGCCAGAAAGGTGAAACGTACTTCGAAGCCGACAGCAGGAAGAAGTTTACGCCTCGATAGGGCTTCTTGCTTACGAGGTTGCGCGGGAATCCGGTCGAGGTCCAAGGCCTGCGCCAAGGTACCACACCGCTTTCAAGCAGATTGATGATCTTATCAGTCACCATTGCATAGATGTCCATTTCTTTAGTCTCCGATTGCGATTTGATGGTTGAAGGGAGAACCGCTTTCGCGGTTCCCCCTGGGTGGGTCGGTTAGAATGGGATGTCGTCGGAAGCTTCAGTCTTTGAAGCGTCGCCGACCGTGCGGTTGCCGAGGAGACGGAGTTGCCGCGCCACGATCTCAATCCGGTAGCGTTTGCCGCTGCCGTCCTTAGCTTGGTACTGGCGGGTGGAAAGCCGTCCTTCGACGTAGACTTGTCGGCCTTTGGTCAGGAACCGATCGCATGTATCGGCCAGCTGTCCGAATGCAACGATCCGATGCCAATCGGTGCGCTCCTGCTTAGCGCCGTTGCGGTCCGTAAACCGCTCCGTAGTAGCCAACGAGAAATTCGCCACGTTCTGCCCTGACGGCAGAGCACGAATGTTGGGGTTAGCGCCCAGATTGCCGATCACGATCACCTTGTTAACTGACATGACTACGAACCTCCTTGTTCGTTTGCGCCCGCTTCCCGTTCATC
>Ga0185299_10007518_pt1 | contig 11128 bp, 9 predicted proteins | sample PaiPotPPA55metaG_FD_128002 | JGI IMG/M metagenome (GOLD analysis project Ga0185299, IMG submission 128002) | Iron sulfur acid spring bacterial and archeal communities from Banff, Canada, to study Microbial Dark Matter (Phase II) - Paint Pots PPA... ...
CTCGAGCAGCCGGCGCAGCGTGGCGAACTCTGCGGGCAGTTCCCAGCCGACCAGCGGTGCGGCCTGGTCCAGCGCGCCGATCTTCCGCTCCAGCAGCGCCAGGTAGTGCAATGGGTTGAAGACGAAAGTCCTCGCGCTCGTAGGACCGGGGATGACGGGCGATCTCGTCCGCTGCGCAGGCGATTACTACTTCGTGGACATAACCGCGGACCAGCACCTCACGATGGCCATACGCGGTCGGCACCGAGTAGTCGTTGCCGCGGTAACGCATCAGTGACAACGAGTTGACCCGTGCGGCCTTCTTTTCACAGGCATCGTAGGGAGCAGGTGGCAGCGGCAGTAAGGCCCCACGGTCCCGCACCAACCGCTCGCCGATCGTGTCGTCATGACCACGCAGCCGGTCGTTGAACCGACGCCGGCAGCACTCTAGTAAGTAGGCATTGAACTCAGCGAAGCTGGCCGCGTGTGGGATCGGCACCATGAAGTTGCGCCGCGCGTAGCCGACCTGCGGACGGGTACGCTGCACCATAGTGGCCGATCGAGCCTCTTCAACGGCTCACCGTCGCATTTCGACATGGCCGTTTCTCAGGACAACCCATAGCTCAGACATATTCAGCAGTGGAACGGACTCACCCAAGTCCACCGGTTAACGAAACCTGTGACGCCAAAAACACTTAGCAAGTACGCAGTGTTTTAACCGGGAGTGGCCACCGACTGCCCGTCACCTTCTGCCCCAGATGGAACGAAGCGCTCCATCTCTTTCTTTCGCTTGGCGCCCCGACGCTATCGTCGCGCAACCGATGTCAGGTCGCACTGATATGTCCCTGAGCTACGCCACTGATGTGTCCTGAGCTATGATTGCCCTTTCGCACGCCTCGACGTGCGCGCTCAGTTTCTCACCGACGACGGCGCGGCGATCTACGGTTCGTGCGGCGGGCTTCTGCAGATGGCTCCAAGGTCCAGAAGCGCTCGCGGATCCGAACGGCAGCACGAATTTCGCGGATCAATACTTCCGGGCCACGCCGTGATTCGAGACCGGCGATCCCCGTTACGCATGGTTGAACCAAATGCAAGTTCGTTTCCGAGGGCCGGATCACGCAAACGCAAAGCGCCGCGCATCCCACCGACCGAGTGCTAAGGAACCACTTGCAAGACTCCCGCTTTGTCGGCGGTGATTCCGGCACCCGGCTGGATAGTGATCACGTTGTCGCTGCCACTCGGCGCGATACTCACGCTATAGGCGCCATTCGGTGCGAGCCCGGTTACCATCACGGAGTGAATGCCTGTCGGGACTGACAGGTTCGTACCGGCGAACGAGCCATTGGCACTGACCGGGAAGAAGACGGCCGCGGTTGAAAATGCAGCTCCATCAAAGGTGGTACCGCCGGTACTTTGCAGATATTGCGCTGGGGCCATCGGGGCACCCGCATCGGCGCCCTGCAAGACGTGCAGGAAGCGGGTATCCGCAGCATTGTTCGGGTCGCCGACGGTATAGACGAACCGAGTTGGCTCGAGGTCTGCCACTGGATTGAGGTTGACGGCCCCGTTTATGGTGCTGGCGGTAGCATTCAACGGCAGCAGGGTCTGCACGAACAACTGCTGTCCGCTCGGCATCACCTCGGTCGCCACATAGCCGCTAATTACCGGGTTACTCACCAAGCTCAGGTTGAAACGTTTGAACAGGCCGCTATTGATCGAGGTAGCCCGATCGTACACGACGATGTAGTCGGTATTGAGCCACACGATCGATCGGGTGGCCTGCGTGATGTTCACGGCGCCGTTGGATGGCGTCCAGAAATCAGGGCGGTTATACAGGTTAGTCAGGTTGCTGGCAGCGTAAACGTAGCCCGGCCCGGTGCTGGAGATGGTAGTCGGATCGCCGGCGTTGAGGCCGAGAATCCATTGGCGGCCATTCGCCCATTCACCGGACTCGTACCATTGTAGCGACGGCGTTCCCGCTGCACTCCAGTTCTGGAGCGCCAATGTGTTGTGGTAAACCGTGGTCAAGCCGACCGCGTTGTTGTCGTAGTTGCTCATCTCTTTGGTCAGCCATTCGCCCTTACGCAGGAACTCGAACTGGCCGCCGTCGCCGAGCTGATGGTTAATGGATTCCCAACTGGCCCGGTAGTCGAACATCGTATTGTTCGAACTCCAGTCACTGTGCGCGAGGATGCGTCCGGCGGCCGAGTCGATGAAGGTGGTTGGCAAGGTCGGACGCGGGTCACTGGGAGCCGGTGCGATCGGATCGAACAGCAGGTAATAGAGGATCGACTGCGTGGTTGACCAACTCCAGGGTTGCGTGATGCGCGACATCAGCGCGGCCGGTTGCCCACAAGTCCACCGGCGGGACCCTTCCTTCGATCCCTGCGCCGGTGGACCCTGTGGGCAACCCGCCACCCTTGACAGGGCGCCGCGCCCAGCACCGTGACCAGATCGATCGCTGCGTTCACGAATCCTTCCCAGTGCGCGTAAAGCAGTGCGAAATTGCTCTTAACAGAGATGCGCTTACTTCAGCCCCGCCTTACTCAAGTCGGCGCGAAAACGCTCTCTCAACGTTTGATCTTTGATGAGGTACCTGCCCCTCTGCATCGATTCCTCCATAGAGAACCGCGGATTAATCCGCAGGACTTCTGCGGCCTCTTCGCGCGCTGCCGCCTCGCCTACCTCGATATAGGCAACGGTCAACGACTGGCGAACGGCAGGATGATTAGGGTAGCGGATGTGCTCGCTCGAGAACTTCGCCCACCAATCTCCTGGCGAATTTTGCGCTGAACGTATTGTCAGTGTGGCGCGAGCGCCTCGACCACACGCATATCCGGCAGGCGATCGCCCGCCGCCGTCAGTGGAATCACGTAAACGTGATCGGCGCCGGCCGCGTAATGCTGCGCGATCCGCTCATGCAGATGACGCTCGTCGCCCCATGCGATAATGCTGTCGATCAGATGATCGCTGCCGCCGCCGCGCAGGTCGTCGTCGCTGAAACCCATCGCCTTGAAATTCCGCTGATAGGGCGGCGCGTTGAGGTAAAAGCGCATGAAGGCGCGCACGCCCGCGCGGGCCTTTCCCGCGTCAACGCCAACCGCATCAATCTCTGACCTAGCCCGCATCGATCCCTTCCCGCTTAACAACTTCCGCAATTGACGGCGCTCGCCCGGTCAGCACCCGCGCAACGGCTTTCAGATGTCTCAGATCCAGCTTGTGGAGCGTGTGAGCCATTACCGTCGGTGACCAAACGGATCTCTACGCCACGCCGACTGAGCCGAATCGGAACGGCGCGCCGGATTACGAGCGGTGCATGCTGCGTTCAATAAGGCGCTGCGTCGGCAGACCGAGGACGCCCTCGACGCCTGGCACCGCACAGAACTCGGCGGGCTCGCGATGGAGGCGACCAACATCTGGCGCCTAATGGACCTCCCCGAGAACAAAAAACGACTGGAGGGCGCAGGCCGCCCTTGAGGACCGCTTGATGCGTATCCATATCCGCCGCGCACCTTCTATCTACGCGAACTACATTCAGATCCGATCCAAATTGCAGAAAGTGTCCGAGGTGGTCGCTGGGGCAAGCGAGCAAATCGTTCCGAATCGATAACCTGCCAGAATTAGAAAAATACTTTGCACCTTGCTGCTAAGAAAAGTTAGCAGGCGAGACAAACACTCCAACAATTGCCTCGCTAAATATGCGGCACAACTCATGCGCAGAGGATACCTCAAGGCTCATGATGCAATGGTGAGCGACATGGCACTTTTTTAGTTTCAGTAAGAAAGGGGGGTAAATAAGTGGCAACGAACGTGTTCGCTGAACTCCAGCGGTTGTTCGCGGATCCGAAGTCAAACTTTTTCCCAACATCGGCGATTTTGCCTCCGGTAGGCGGCGATGGTTTGCCGCTTCTCGATCTTATTAATAACGCCGCGCTCCTGATTCCGAAACTACCACTGACAATTTCGGCCGTTCCGAGCCTTGTTCGGTCTCTGGGTACTGACGAGCTGAAGACGTTGAATGCTAATCTTCTCGCTGCCATAACGAGCGGAGACCCTGTAGGTGCACTTAAGGCGCTAATCGAGATACCTCAAGGACTCCAGGCAGTTGCTGCACAGGCAGAGAGTTTGCTGGTCCACCAATTGGTAATCGGTGCATCCTTGTTTTCGGTGATCGCGGCACTGGACCCGAGGAATCAGCACAATCTGTTCAATTCTGTATACAGCGCTCACGCCCAATACTTTTTCACTGAGGGCGGGTATACGACGGTCGCGGACCAAAAAATAGCTCCGCCCGATCTGTCGACGGGACTTGCGTCCAAAGCCTTCTTTTCAGAAAAGACCGGAGAGCGCTATGTGCGTGACTTAACACGAGTTGGATTCGAGGCCGTGGCCAACGATAACTGGGACCTTAAAAATAGATATCAAGCTATAGATCGTGCAGTAGCAATCAAAGACAAGACCAAGGCGAAATCCTGGTTTAAGGGATATTCCGATTTCTCGGAGGCAAGTGTTACTTCCGCCGTTGAGCAGGCTTTGGCGCAAGGCGGAGGGCCAGTGCAAGCAAATCCGCTTTTGGCGGCTGGTGTCGCAACAGCCGCTGGCACAGCAGCGCGTAAAGCCACCCAGCACGTTTTTCTTAAAGAGATCGGAATATGAGTGACCGCAGGAATCAGAATTAATCGTTAAGCCGACGTCACCGGCGAGTGAGCACGGGCTGCTCTCGGATTCACGACAAGTATCATCCAAGGCCGATTCCGAGAGAGCAGCCTCGGCACAGCAGGCCGAATAACGAAGGCACTTCAGGGCGGTTTAGGGGATAAGGAGCCATTATGCCTAAGCGACTGATTCTGTGTTTCGACGGAACGTGGGATAGGCCGGATCCCACGGGGATTGAAAGCAACGTTTGCAAGTTCTATGAATCACTCCCTAATGGGACGATGGCCGACGGCTCAGTTCAACAAAAGTGGTACGAAGCCGGCGTCGGTACAAATTGGTACGACAGAATTTCAGGTGGCGCCTTCGGGTTGGGACTCGATGGGAAAATTCAAGACGGCTACCAATGGCTCGTCGAGAATTATCCTGAACCCGATGAGCACACCACTGAAGTGTTTATAGTCGGTTTCAGCCGCGGAGCCTACACTGCACGCAGTTTGGTGGGCATGATACGTAACGTTGGACTTCTTTCGCCCGAAAATATCCACCGCATGAGCGATGCATATTCAATTTATCGCCAGCGGGACGCGAACGCAGACACGGATCAGGCTCAGGCTTTCCGCGCTCGATACTCGCGAGAAATTACGATCGAATTTCTCGGAGTGTGGGACACCGTAGGCGCGCTGGGGATCCCTTTATCAGCGTTGCAGTGGCTTAACAAGGCCGAATACGCCTTCCATGATACTGAGCTCAGCAAGATCGTCTTAAATGCTGCACACGCGGTGGCCGTTGACGAGCATCGGATCGATTACCAAGTTAGCTTGTGGGATCCCACAGCCAAGGCAGGGCAAACCGTCGAGCAGAGATGGTTCATCGGAGCACATACCGACGTCGGAGGCGGCAATTCGAGCCAGCTTTTGTCTGCAATTACCTTGCGATGGATGCAGGACAAAGCCGAAGCGGCAGGATTGGTAGTCGACCATGTCCATAAACCGACGCTCACTCCCGCCAACGGCAATGGACCAATTTACAACTCATACAAGAATTTTCTCAGCGGCCTATACGCAAAAACACACCCGATCTACTACCGTCCGATAAGTGTGGTTGTTGGCGACAATCAGGTCATCGATCCTACCGTTCAGAATAGGCGAAATAATGATCTGGCCTATAAGCCTCAGAATCGCGAACTTCCTCCGTTGCGTTAAAAGGCTCACAAATGGAGTTCACAGTACACGATACGGTGTCGCGTCAGAGGTGCGGAAGCGACGATACTCAAAGTCCTATGTCCGGGGCCGTGGCCGCATTCACTTTTTATTTAAGCCGCGATTACTTTCTAAAGTTCCACTAAAAGTTGGCTGTCGGCCCGGTCGGGTTCATAATCGAGCAGTTTGTTCCGTAAGTTTGACCGCCTAGCGGGTTGCCCGTAGTTCAAGGAAGCCTTCGGGGAGGAGGAGGTCACAAAATGGCGTCGCCGACGGATCGTTCTGGACTCACGCTACCAACGATTATCCTATCGATTCTGGCCGCGCTTGGTTTAACAACGGCTGGGAATCGACCGTCCTCGACTGTGTCTCTGCGGCACCAGTCTCGGCAAATCCTTCGCATGCCATTTCCATGGATGGGTCTACAACCTGAACGGCGAGTTGATCGGCGTTCCCCAAGAAGAACTCTTCCGCGGGCTCGACAAGTGTCAAAACGGCCTGCCCAGAATCGCGACCGATACGTGGGAAGGTTCATTTTCATCAACCTCGACCCCGCGCCCAAACAGAGCCTCAAGGATTTTATCGGCGAGCATTAGACTTACTCCTGCTTCCCAGAGGACGAGGACTCACCGCAGCGTGCAAGAAAATGGGTGCATTACAGAGCTTCTTTAGGGCCGCCGCTCGCTGGTTTCTGCCTTTATTTCTCGTTGCTATACTATTCTTCTTTGTCTATCAGCTCTCGGTAAGCGCTCACAGAGCGGAAATCACTCAACGCAACTACCGTTTTTTGAGCGCGACCAGCTCTCAGTTGGCAACGACGGTTACGGCGCTGCTCGTGACTTTGCCTCAGATGTGCGACAACCGAGAGCCCAACGCCAAGAAGGAATGCAACCTGCCTTGCTCAACAGCAAATGCAAGTGCTCTGGCGAACCCTTCAGTATCGTTCACAGAATCTTTAGATAGACTTCAACTGACGCTGCAAATTCCCCAGAAGAATTTCTATGGTCGATCAGACAAGGAAGCTGCAGAAGTGACTTGCGACACGGACTTCGGCTTGACTATTAGTTCCACCGTCACAAAACAGAGTTTTTTCGACTTCGTGATGCTCGCCGCGCGATCGGAAAAATCGGATAAACCAGATTCGTATGACATACTGTATGACATATCCTCTAGCGGCACTTTGAACTCCACTGGACTCGCGACTTTGAATGAACTGTTGAATGCGGAATTGCGTTACCAGAAATCAGGAACTGGCTGGAATTCTCTGATATCTCACTCCAGTCGAGGTCAGGAAACCTCTAGCGATGCGAAGAGTGGCTCTGGTGTCGAGTGGCTAGGACCTGGTCAATATGAGCAAGTGAGATTTCTAGCCAATGAATACATACTTTTTTCGGTCGCCGTGCGACTGCCATCTTCCGCAAGGGAACACTACGTATTGGCAGGCCTGGTTCAAGCAAAGCGTTTCAATGCCGAAGCTGAAGCATTGCCCCCTGGCTGGCAAGGGGGCGCGCTTTTTGTGATCTCTCTAATTCTCCTGTTGCTATTTATCCTCGGAGTGTTTTCCAAGGGCATTCGAGACCGCTTGCTAGTCGTCGATGTACTGATTCTGTCATTCAGCGCGTTGATCGTGAGTATGATGTTGACCACGCTTCTACTTTTCATTCACTTGGATCGGAAGACTGCTTCGTTTTTTGACGATTTGACAGAGAGCTTCGGTGACGAAATCGCAAAGAGATTTAAAGAGGAACTGCTCAGCGGCGCGAAGCTGCTGGAGCAGGTCAAAAGCGCGTCCTCCTTTAGGGACGCGTCTATAGGAAAAATTCGCATCGATGATTCTGGCTTTGATCGCGAAGTGCTATTCGCCGATTCCCAGGGACTTGTTAAGGGGATTTGGTCTGCAAAGCCAGCCGATCAGGGCAAGCCAGATTTGAGCCTTCAAGAGAAGGACCTAGATACACCAATTCCTGTGGACGACCGCGATTACTTTAAAAGGGCTCTGGACAATAGGCTTTGGTCCATTCGGGGCACGAGTTTCTCCGTGCAGGTAGTGCTCAGCAAGCGCGATCGTCTGGTAAATCTAGTCTTGGCATCACCTACCCGGCCAGAGGGGAAAGCTGCGTCTGAAAGTTCGACTAAAGTGACTAATGGGAATAGTTCGGAAGCGGTCGCGATCGTCAGCAGCAAGCGATTGCCCTTTCGTGAACCGGTCGTTCCGGTCAGCTTTTCGTTTGCGATCATCGACGAGCAAGGGGAGGTGCAGTTGCATTCCATCCCAGGACGCGAAAGAACCGAGAACTTCTTCGTAGAAACCAGCTCCGATCGGGACTCGCCATTACAGGCAGCGGTGTCGGCCAGGCACAAGCGACTCCTCGATGTTAACTACTACGGTCGCGAAGAGCGAATCTACGTAAGACCAATTCCTCACACGTCCTGGTTCGTCGTCGCCATCCGCGACACCAGTTTGATAAGGAACGCCGAAGTACAGGCCGCTCTAGCTTGCCTGTACCTCCTGGTTCTTTATCTCTTCGTTTGTGCCAGCACTGTGGCGATTACAAGAATAGCATTTGGGAGCTGCGGACCGATCATGCTCTGGCCGGATCGGGAACAAGGCTCCCGATACGTGACGGCAACCCTTCTACTCCTTTTGATCGGAGTTTTCGCGTTTGCGGACCTCTGGAGCGCCGGTAGCGACGAGGTCGGAACAGACGAGAAGTTTGAGGTTGTCGCCGGACTCCCTGTATTTTCGCTTATGGTTATTTTTCTGGTACTGACGGGTTGGAAGAACCTCGAGCGCTCTCAAAGGGCGGTAGTCGTGACCGCTGGGTTGATTGGTCTCATACTTTGGACGAAAGGGGGTGGGGTCATTCTCGGTTGCATAGCGGGCGGTGTGATTCTCGGCTGCGTAGTCGTTAGCTTGACTCTAATAGCATTTGATCGCTGGCCTAGGGCATTTAAACAAAAGGAGAGGGGGGTTGGTTCAGCAGAAGCTTATTTCAGACTGAAGTATAGCTCCATGCTGCTCGCGCTCATAGTAGTGGTCGGCCTCATTCCCTCCGCTCTTTTCTTTTTGGACAGCGCACGAAGTGAACTCGAAGGGGTCTCGAGGCTTGCGGAGCTTCGCTTGTTTAGCTCAATGAACAAGAGGACAGAAAAGGTGAGAGACGATGTGCAAGGATTCAAAATCAGCGAGAAAAATGAACTCCTAACAGAACGGCTGAAAGACTCTCGCGACATCTATGTCACGGAACCCTGGCTCAACAAACCGCAAGCGCCGCCAACTGCCGAGGCATGCGAGGCGTTTGGAAACAAAAAGAATCCCACCGTTGAGGGTGGACCGAGCTCGAATCTTCTTAAGGCATTTTGGGAGAACCTCTTTTTGGAATCACCCTTCGCTGCGGAACTACGCGAGGTGATGTTCGATGCTTCTCCAGAAAAGGGTTCCTCATGGTATTGGTCGGGTCACACTTTTGCAGTGACGGATCCCACACTGCTTCGCCAGATGTGCGTTACAAAATATCAGGCGGACTTCCAACCGCCGCCAATTTCGAATTTTAAGCGGGCACTGGTACTGATAGGTCTCTTTGTGTGTTCGCTGTTCTTTTGGTCGTTCCAAAAGATGACAACAGCGTTGTTCCTCTTGAATGCTGACAGCAACCCAAGCGTTCCGCCCAGTACTATCACCGCCGATTATGATGACTACCTGTCGAATTCTAGCATCGAAGAAAAGTTGGCGCTGCGCCATCTTGCAGAAGATGGATTTCTACCTGCCTCGAATACCTTGGTTGTCCGGAACCTTATGAGTCGCGGGTTGATAGTGCGGAATCCCGCTCTGTCGCTTGTCAATACAGAGTTCCGCGCACATGTGGTGAATGTACCGAAGGAAACTATTCGAGGCTGGGAGACGTCAGATGAATGGAATGTATGGTCAGACTTGCGCGTCCCAGCGCAAATCTTGCTGGTAATCGCTACGTTGTTCTTGTTCGTAGCTCAACCCGGTCTGTTGACTTCTGTGGCTGCAGCGATTGGGGCGGTAACAGTGCCTTTCCAGGATCTTTTACGGGTACTTACTGGTAGGGGCTCTCCAAAGAATCAATCGTCCTAATTTCAGCCGCGCAAGGACAATCCCTGACACGGCTGTCTCCGTTCAGAGTCATGTTGTGCAGGTCGACTTATTTCCGCGATCTCGCTCGAAAAGTAGGTTAACTTTCAACCGCGATCGATATCGCGCTGGCGTCATCAATGCTCGGCGTGTATGCTGGCGACCTTAGGCTGCGCCTACGTTCGAGGACTGCGTGAGAGATCCGTGAGCCTTCCGCCTGAGAGCACAGAGAAACGCCCGGACCCACTCATTCTTGCCGCGCAAAGGATATGCGCTGCTGCCGAGAAATGCTGCGCGCTTGGAGACAGGTTTCGAGGCGGCCGACTCGAAGACGCCAGTCACGGAAGAGTACAAGCGTGAGGAACTGGAGGCTGCGCTCGTTGAAGCCACACCGGAGAGCCGCCTGCCGCTCCTTCCACTTAGCACGCGCGCATTGAACGCTTTGGAACGACTGGGCCTGAACACCGTCCGTGACCTTCTCGCGGTGCCGGTATTCCGGCTCCATCGCCTACCCGGCGTGGGAAATAAGACCCGGCGTGAGATCGGTAGGGTCGTCGGGATTCTAATCCAAGCGTCTTGCCGCCGAAACTCAAGCCGCGAGCCTGAGAAAGGCCGCGATTGAAGGCGATGAAGAACCAGGGTCTGTTAGCCTCGACCTGCTCGCCCGCCAGATTCTTCCGACGCGTCGGCGGGCCGAAGCGCCGGGAGAGGACAGGATCCTCCGCCAGCTTTTGGGAGTGGACGAGAGGAGGCAGTGAGGCGGACGTTCTAAGTCGAAATGGTGCTCTTCAAATGGAATATAGCGAGGCAATCAGGAAAGCTCTTAAGGAATTGATCGACACGAAGCATCTGTAACAGCTAGCTCGTGATCAGCTCGCCAGGCGACGGACAATGGGTAGCGACGCTTCTCCGGACGAAACCGAGGAAGAGCCAAGTCCTCGCGCGTCGGCGTGTCGATGCCCGAGGCCTGCGCGAGCGCGGTCAAGAACGCCTGATAGCTCTCCCCGGTGTCGCGCCGCACGATACTGCGCATTGCCGCATTCGCCTCGAGCGTGGTTGCATCGATCGCGACCGTCTTGCCCTTGAGCAAACCCGCCTCCACCAGCCGGACTTGCACCCACGTGAACACCGCGCGGTGCGTCTCAAGGTCTATCAAGCGCCGCGTCCGGGAAATCGTCGAGTGATCGGGCGCGGC
>Ga0185299_10007521_pt1 | contig 11125 bp, 10 predicted proteins | sample PaiPotPPA55metaG_FD_128002 | JGI IMG/M metagenome (GOLD analysis project Ga0185299, IMG submission 128002) | Iron sulfur acid spring bacterial and archeal communities from Banff, Canada, to study Microbial Dark Matter (Phase II) - Paint Pots PPA... ...
TCATCAACTTCATGGCTTCCACAATGCACAGTGTCTGCCCCGCTTCCACCTGCGCTCCAACCTTCACAAAGGCTTCCGCCCCGGGGCTCGGAGCGCCATAAAACGTCCCTACGATGGGAGACTTGATCAGATGTAAATCTTCGCTGCTTCGCCCGTCTCCGCCTCCCGCGGAACCTTGCGTACTCGGGCTCGCAGATGTCCCCGCTCCGCCGCCTGGCACAATAATCTCAGGTGCATAGCCGCTCCGTGATTGCTGCAACATCACCCCGCTCGACGGCTTTCGCAAACGAATACGCAGGTCCCCTCGCGAGTATTCAAACTCCTCCAGGTTATGTTCCGTCATGAACTGCAATAGTTGCTCGATTTGCTTCAATTCGGGGTTTGCGAAGCTCTCGGCGGCTCTGTTGGAGGATGCCTTTGAAGTCTTTTTGCGCGTCATGCCTGTGGTCAAATCTCTATGAGATCCCGCGTAATGCGGGTCAATACTTCTATCCGATCGGCGTGCACCGCAACATCATCCTCAATGCGTATGCCGCCCACGCCTTCGATATAGATTCCCGGTTCAATGGTCACCACGTTCCCCGCTTCAAGCCGCTTCTTTTGTCCACGCGCAATGCGCGGCTCTTCGTGAACCTCTAAACCCAGCCCGTGACCGGTGCTGTGCACAAAGTATTTGCCCAATCCCTGCCGCTCTAGTACTTGCCGTGCTGCCGCGTCTACGTCCCCGCACGGAACGCCATTTTTTACCGCGGCAATCGCCGCAACTTGCGCATCTTGAACAGCCTTATACCATTGCCGGACTCGTTCCGGAGCCTTCCCATAATAAAATGTGCGCGTGATGTCGCTGCAATAGTGCGCGAGTATAGCACCCAGGTCCAACACCACAAACTCATTTTTCTTCAATCGCTTGGCGGTCGGACGCGCATGTGGAAGAGCTGCTCGCTCCCCAAATGCCACGATCGTTTCGAACGCCGCGCCCGATGCCCCCCTCGTCCGCATCTGGTATTCAATCTCCGCGGCAACCTCAAATTCGCGTACTCCGGCCTTTAGCAGCGGTATCGCCTCTTCCATCACGCGGCCCGCCAGGATGGCCGCTCTGCGCATCACCGCTAGTTCCTGCGCGTCTTTGTGCGTCCGCAGGGACGCCACAACCCCAGTAGCGGGCTTCCACTTGCAACCTCTTCCCGCCGCTTTTCGCAACGCCCCGTACTGGCTCACCGACAACTGCGTGGCTTCGAATCCCACGCTCTTCGCTTTGCTCCCGGCCAGAAACTCCCCGGTGGACTCGAACAGCGAACCCTTTTGTTGTACCACCGCGACACCCGCCGCTTCAGCTTTGGCTTGTCCGGCGAATCTTCCATCGGTTATTAGCGTCGTACCTCGAGTCGAAACCACCAATGCGCCTGATTCCCCCGTAAATCCCGTCAGGTAGTACCAATCCGCCGGGTGCGTGACCAGCAGGCTCTCGACTTGCAGCGCTCCGAGCTCCTGGACCAGCGCGCCGCGCCTTTGTGCAAACCTGCTATTCATAAAAACGAATCGAGGAGACCGTAGTCTCCTCGATGAACTCCCTTTTGGGAAGGTTTCCGCTTACCCTGCCCGTTGAGTTTAGCCAGTTAGCTCCATTCAGCCGACCCGCCCGGAACCTAGATAATTACCCAGGCCATTACCCAGGCCATTACCCAGGAATGATGCGCGGCGTCAGGAAAAACAGCAGCTCCTGCGACGTCACCGTTACGTTAGTGCGCTTGAACAGGTTGCCGATCAACGGAATGCTCCCCACCACCGGCACCTGCGTGATGTCCACACGCTGGTTGCTGATAATAATTCCGCCGATGACCACCGTGCCGCCGTCGGCAACCGTCACTTTGGTCTCCGCCGATTGCGTGTCCAGCGCTGGAACTCCCTGCACTCGTGGAATACCGGGGTCTATCGAGGTGTTTTCCACCAACACGTCCATAAACACCGTGCCTTCGGCCGTTATCTGCGGCGTGACTTCCAGTTTCAATACCGCGTCAATGAACTGCACCGATATAGTGTTGTTAATGGTGGTCTGTATAGGAATCTTGGTTCCCTGTTTGATGATCGCTTTTTCATTGTTCTGCGTGATGACCTTAGGTTTCGAGAGCAATTTGCCTACGCCCTTGGCTTCCGCCGCGGTGATGAAGAAATCCACCGCGAAGTTAGGCGAACGATGACTGAACCCGAATCCACTGGTCGGGGTTCCCGCGCTTAGTGCAGTACTCAACGGAATACCGGAAGTGATGCCGTTACCGGACTGCGAACCAGTGGCGATAGTGACGGGTGACGGAGGAATCGCTCCGCCGCTGGTCACACCGCTACCGCCTACCGCTGGCGAACCGCTAAATAGCGAACGCCCGCTCGTCGTAGAGCCCGCAAAACCGAGCTCCGTGCCGATGTCCTGCGCGAACGAGCGCGAAGCGGATACCACTCGAGCTTCGATCTCTACCTGCTGCGACTTGCGGTCCAACTGCCGGATCAAATTATCGATCGTGGGAATCACCGATGGAATGTCGCGAATAATCAATTGGTTCGAGCGGTCATCGGAAAGAATATCTCCGCGCGCGCTCAGGAACTTCTTCAGCGTATCTTTCATGGTCGCCGCTTTGCCATAGCTAAGCACCCGCGTTACGGTAACTGGAGCCACTGCTTCGGCCTGTGCTTTTTCCAGGTCGCGCTCCGTCTCCGCTTCTTTCTTCAGCGTGTCGCGCGTCGCGATGCGCAAAACATTGCCATTCAATTGTTTGTCCAGACCATTGTTCTGCAGCACGATGTCCAGCGCCTGGTCCCACGGAACTTCATCCAGCACGATTGTCAACGTGCCCTTGACCGCCGGGTCCAGCACCACATTCAATCCACTGATTTCGTGAATCAGCCGGAAGAAATCCCGCAAGTCCACATCCTTCAGGTTTACGGAAATCGGCTCACCGGTGTATTTACCGGCAGGCGCCGCTACCGGAGAAACCTGCATTGATTGCGCCATCGTTCCGGCGGCAGTGTTGGCCTGTTGGGTCGCTTGTTGGGCAGCCTGTCCCGCGTTCTCTGTCGGATGCGATGTTTCGCTCTTCCCGCCAAATGAGGCCAGCCTGACTGAAGGCTGGGTCAGTTCGCCTGGCAACGCAAAGCGCGGAGAATTGATCCCTGATTTCTTGTTGTTGTTCGCGCTTAGCGCCCGCTTCGCAGTATTACCGGCCGGAGCGCCCGACGGTTCGTTGAAAAGTACCACCACCGCCGCGCCGTCATGCGAAAGCTGGAAGCGCGACGCCTCCGTCAGATCGATGACCACTCGCACCACGTCATCGCGAAATTGTCCCAGCCGCACCCCCAGTATCGGAGCCACCGCGCCGGCGATCACCGTTTTCTGCGACCCTAGCCGGGCGCCGTTGAAATCCAACACCAGCCGCTCCGGATTTTGCAAACGCGCCGAGCGGGCCTCCAGCTTGCCTTCGCCCTCCACCCGCACGCTGGCTCGCTGCGATGCGTTTTGCAGGATGGCGACGCTGGAGATTACTGCCGGCGTGGTCGTCACTCCGGCAATTTCCTGCGCGCGCCCGGGCATCACCGTGGTGCCCACGGCCAAGCTCGTGAGGATCATGAAACCAGACCGTAACACCGGCCAATTCGTCTTCATTGCTCTTCTCCTGCAGTCGAGTAAATTCTCTTATTCACTGACCGTTCCACTGGTTTGCCAAATGCGTCTTTGCTCGTTTCATGGAACGACACTCCGTCCATCGCAATTTTGTCTACGCGTCCGTCATACAACTGATCCCCTTCGCGCAGGAAGTACGTACGCTGTTGCGGATTGCTGACCACAGCAATCATCCCGTTTGGTCCGTGCACAATCCCGTCTATCTTTAGCGTGCCAACCTGCAGTCCGCCCTTCCCGGGAGGAAGATTTTTCGTGTCTGTCCCCGCTTTTTGGCGTGCCAGCATTGACTCAAACGGATCCCGCCGCGGAACCCTGGCTTGCGCTGGTGCCGAACTGCCGCTGGCATCTTCAGGAGAATTTGTCGCCGCGTGTTTCTTCGATACTTCTTTTACCGCCGGCTTTGCAGCAGGCTTTGTGGCAGGCGTTACCGCCAACTTCGCAGCAGGTTTAGCGGCAGGCGTTACCGCCGGCTTTGCAGCAGGCTTTGCGGCAGGCGTTACCGCTGGCTTTGCGGAAGGCTTCGCAGCCGGCTTTGCTGTGGGCGTTCCCGCCGGTCGTGCACCAGCCGCTGGTTGCGCGGGTGTCTTAGCGGGCGGTTGCCCCTGCGCGTGCGAGCACGTCGCGGCCGCTGTCAGTAAAATCGCGCTTACTAGTGTGATCACTGAACGCATAGTTCGCTCATTCCCGCTCAGGGCTTTCCAGCCGCTGCAGGTTGAGTTTTTGCTCCAGGTGCGGGAGCTGTACTCGCATCAGCAGGCTTGGTGAAAAAAGTTGTTGCTGTAAACACCGCGGTCACCGTCGTCCCTGGGCGCAACGGGTATTTCGTCCCGCTCGCTTTCTCGGGGTCCTCGAATTTCAAATCCCCCACGTTGATAATTCGCGACAACCGGCTCATGCGCCCGAAGAAATCCAGCAGGTTGAAATAAGGCCCATCCGCTTGCATTTCGAACGGCATGTCGTAGTGATATTCACGCGGCACTACCGCTTGTGCGGTGAATCGCCGGATCGTTACGTTTGACGCTGCCGCCGCGCCTTGTACCAGCCGTATGAATTCATCCACTTCTTTCTCTTCCGGCACGATCGCCTTCAACGTCTCCAGTTGCTTCGATAGCGCATCCATCTGCTGTTTCAATTCCCCGTAGCGCTGTTTATAAACCTGTAACTGCGTCACTTCGTCGTTCAAGGCCTTTCGCTGGTCTACCGCCTTGTCCACCGCGCTGCGCTCCTGGGCCACCGGTGAGAACGGTAGATATACTCCGATCAGCACGATAACCACTGCAAGTGCTGCGGCTACCAGCGCCTGCACGATTACAGACATGTCCCGTAATGGGTTCTCCATCGCTTACCCTTTCCTCGCGGGTGGCGCCACTTGCGCCGGCGCACTCGCCGGCTTGCTCTGCACCGCTTGCGGCGGAGTAATTTCAGCGGAAATCTCAAACGTGTACGTCTGTACCGCGGTGTTTCTCTCGTCCTGCTTCGATTCCTTGATTTCCACCTTTTGGAAATATCCCGATCGCTTCAACGCGGTAATGAAGTTCGCCACCGCATTGATCGAAGCCGACGAACCCTGCAACGTCAGGTTGTTGCCCTTGCGCGTCACATTCGTCAGCCAAAGGTTTTCGGTCCGCGATACGGTGTTGGCCACCATGTCCAGCAATTCCTGCCCGCCGGTGCGATCCCGCTGCAATTGCTCGATGGTCGCAACCCGCTGCTGCAAAACGCCCTTCTGTTTCTGGAACGAGTCCACCTGCTGTTTGATTTGTTCCAGTTGCGTTTTTTCCGCGCTCAATTGCGCGATCCGGACGTTCTCTTCATTCACCTGTTTCTGCCAGGTGAGGTATAAAAATGTAAGGAACGCCAGCCCGAGCACCACGCCCGATAACAGGAAGATCACCGGCATCGCTGACCCGGTATCCACAGATTGCCGGCGTCCGGCTTTCGGTCTGGTTTGTCCCAGAAGGTTTATTCGAATCATGGCTAGTCGAAGCTCCTCAGCGCTAGACCCACGGCGATGGCCAGTCGCGGTGCCAGCTCGCGAATCTGATCGTCACTGTGCCGGCTCGGATTGATGATCACTTTCCGGAACGGATTCAACTCTTCCACCGGCATCGCAAACTCTTCGCGCAACAAATCCACCAGCCCAGGTACCCGCGCCGTGCCCCCTGCCACCACGATCCGCTGGATGTTTTCGCCGGCCGCGGTCGCCCGGAAAAAGTCAAACGTCTTCTGAATCTCCAGCGTCAAAATGTCTGAAACGCTGCGCAAAATTTGCTGCTTCTGATCGTCCGTGACACTTGGCAAGTTCTCGCCCATCTTCAGCTTTTCGGCGTCTTCGAAGCTCAGGTCCAATTCCTTTTGCAACGCGTCCGTATATTGGTTGCCGCCCACGCTCACGTCCCGCGTAAACAGCGGAATGCCCCCGCGCACAATGTTGATGTTCATCACGCTCGCGCCAATGTTCAGCAGCGCCACCGTTTGTCCCGCGTCCGGCTCATAATTCATTTCAAAGCAGTTCTGCAGCCCGAAAGCATCGATATCCACCACCACCGGGGTTTTCCCCGCCTGCGCCAGCACGTTGGTGTGATTCAAAATTTTGTCTTTCTTTACCGCTACCAGCAGCACGTCCATCTGCGAATCCATCGATTCCAGCAGCTGATAACTCAGGTTCACGTCCGCGATATCGAACGGGATATGTTGGCTGGCTTCCGATGGGATGCGATCATACAGCTCTTCTTCGGTCATCAGCGGCAGCGGAACCCTCTTCACAATCACTGAGTGCCCTGAAACCGAACTGCCCACATTCTTCGTTTTTATCTTTTGCGTATCAAAAATCTTAGAAATGGCGTTGGCTACTTGCGGCGCATCCATAATCGCGCCGTCCACCACGGTATCCTGCGCCAGCGGCTCCATTCCAAAGCTCACCAGCTCATATCCGGCTTTCGTCGATTTCAGCTCCACGGCTTTTATCGAGCTGGAACCGATATCCAGTCCCACCAACTGCCTGCCTTTTCGTCCGCCCAGTGCAAACATATCGCGGCCTCTTTCCCCGTCCCTGCTTAATCCCGAACTACCGGCGCCTCGCGTGCGCCTGGCTCATCTTCCGCTCCATCCAGCGGTCCAAAATCGTTTTACGAAGTTTCCAACGGTTGCCCAGCTTGAATGCGGGTATCTCGCCTTCGGTGATGTAACGGTACAGGGTATCCGGAGAGATCCCCAGATACTGCGACGCCTGCCTCACATTCATCACTTCTCGCGATTCATTCACGAGGAAAGCCACCCCGTCATCCGAACGAACACCCGAACTTGCAATCATTTTTTGGAGCACTCCGCATCGCGCTACAAAATTGCCGAGTGCGCTTCGTGAATTCGTTATCCCACCCCGTTGCGCATAGCGTCAAGGAATTCTCTGCCGGAGTTGTCCTAAGAATGGGGGTAGTTTCAGGCAGTTAAAGGGTATTGCAGGCATGCCGTACTGCATATTGTGTTACATACGTCATGGTACCACTATGGAGAGTATTCGCGCCCATCACGCGCCTGTTCCCGCGGACGGTTATTCTTTCACCCCAAAATCACTCGCACACCAAAAAAATACAAAACAAAATAGCCCAAAATTTTCTGCCCAAACGAATTGCAGTTTTTATTTCCATTAATCCGCTTCCATCCGCAGCCCAGTCAATCGATCACACGCCTCTTCGCTCCCCGCCTCGCAAAACCAAAAAAATCCGCGTGGGTGCCCCGGGTTCGCAGTTGAGTTATGAACTCGAGTCTTGGGTTGCTGTTTGATCTCGCGGTTTCTCAAAGCTATTTACGCTCCAAGTCAATTCATCCAACCATCCCGTAATCGCAGCTCAGCAGAGAATTCGCCGGCCAAGGAAGTACGCAAGCAAAAAATCACGAGCGCGCCACGGTACACGTTGTTATTAGAAAAGATTAGGTTAAAGGAAGAAACCGCAGTCCGCGACTTATTGTTGTTTTTTCAGCCTGGAGCCTTGGGGCTGCGTTTCCCTTACACGGGCGTGCCATTCGCCCCAATCTGATACCCCACTCCACGAATAGTCCGGATCAGCGGAAGCTCAAAACCGACATCCACTTTGCGCCGAAGATAGTTAATGTATACGTCAACCACGTTAGTCATGGTGTCGCAGTTCAGCTTCCACACTTGCTCCACTATGGCCGGACGCGACACCGGCTGACCCGCATGGCGCATCAATAGTTCCAGCAAAGAGAATTCCTTCGGGCTCAGATCGATTGGGCGCCCTTGTCGCTGCACGCCATGCGTAATACGATCCAACTCCAGATCGTTCACCTGCAAGACCGCGCGCCCAGAACGATTACCGCGCCGCACCACGGCACGAATGCGCGCAGCCAGTTCCGCAACCTCGAACGGTTTGGCCACGAAGTCATCGGCTCCCGCGTTGAGACCTCTGACGCGGTCCTCCACCACGTTCGCCCGCGCCACCATCAATACCGGCTGATCTGGCTTCTTCAATCGAATGCTGCGAAGCGCATCCAGACCTGCCGACCCATTGCGATTTAAATCCAGCACCACCAAATCGTACGACTGGTCTGAAGCGAAGTGTTGCGCTTCAGGGCCGCTGGCCACCATCTGAACGGCAAACTTCTCCTGCAGCAACCGCTGGTGCAAAAATTCCGCCAGCGGTGCGTCATCTTCAGCAACAAGAATGCGCATCGGCTCACACTAGGACTTAGATTTGGAAGGGGTACATCCAGTGTCCACAGCGTCACGAACACTGTCAACAAACCTTACGTCTAAGTTGCCACATTGATAATCGCCAAAATCCCGCGCCGCCCATTTCTCTACGTTAATCCCGCTTCATCTCGTCAATTTTCGTTGAGACCAGTTTCGCCGCAGTGGTTCATCTGAGCTTGGCAAAAACCCCAATCAAAAGCCCAGGCGTGTCATTCCGGCCGAAGCCAGCCGACGCCTTTCTTCTCGTCCGCTGCTGCGAACGAGTCGGCTGGCGGCGCGGAGGAATCTCTCTTCGATCTATCGCGCAAGCCAGAAGCTCTCAATCCCGGTCAAATTTCTCAATCACTTCCCGCGGAATAGCCTGGCTTTTAATTTTATTTTTTTCGCCCGGCGCGTGAACCACCCACACGCGCTTTTCGAATCCCTCCACAGCCAGCTCCGCTCCTTTGAAAAGCCGGTGGTACACAGAAAAACTGGCCTTGCCCCATTCGGTGATATTCGATTCGACCACCACCGTGTCGCCAAACGAGGAAGGCAGAAGAAAACGTGCCCGCGATTCCACCAATGGAATGCCTGCGATCTCGTACTTCCGCAACATCTTCTGCTTCGGCAGCCCCACGCGTTCGAACAAGGCATTCGTGCAGGCATCAAAAAATTCGAAATACCGTGGGAAATAAACAATCCCTAGCGGATCGCAATCACCCCATTCGACGTGAATGGTTCGCTTATTAACGAGCATGTCCGCACAAAATCAAAGTCTGGTTCATCGAGAAGAGTCTACACATAGGAGTGCGGTAAAGTAATAGGATTGATGCCGGCAAAATAGCTTTGAAAGGTGAGAATGGAAAAGGCTTATATTTGCGATGCGATTCGAACGCCGTTCGGGCGCTATGGCGGCAGCCTGGCATCAATTCGCGCGGATGATCTTGCGGCCATTCCGATCGCTGCGCTGATGGCGCGTAATGCCAAGGTGGACTGGCCCGCATTGGACGATGTAGTTTACGGCTGCGCGAATCAGGCAGGGGAAGATAATCGCAATGTGGCGCGCATGGCTCTGTTGCTGGCGGGATTGCCGAAGGAAGTGCCCGGCTACACCGTGAACCGCCTCTGCGCCTCCAGCATGGAAGCAGTTGCCAGCGCCGCGCGAGCGATCGAAAGTGGCGAGGCCGATCTGGTCATTGCCGGCGGCGTCGAGAGTATGTCACGCGCGCCATTTGTCATGGGCAAGCCTCACTCCGCATTCTCCCGCGCGATGAAAATGGAAGACACCACTATGGGCTGGCGCTTCGTGAATCCGCTGATGAAAGCCACCTATGGGACGGACACCATGCCGGAAACGGGCGAGATTGTCGCGGAAGAATATAAGATTTCGCGCCAAGACCAAGATGCCTTCGCGCTGCGAAGCCAGCAACGCGCCGCGGCTGCCCTCGCCAACGGAATTCTGGCTCAGGAAATTGTGCCTGTGCCCCTGCCGCAAAAAAAAGGCCCGCCGATAAACTTTTCAGCGGATGAACAGCCCCGGCCAGACAGCTCTTTAGAAGGGCTGGGAAAGTTAAAGGGAGTCGTAAAGCCAGACGGTACCGTGACGGCCGGCAACGCGTCGGGGATTAACGACGGCGCTTGCGCGATTCTGTTGGCATCGGAAGCCGGCGCCAAACGCCACGGCTTGACCCCGCGGGCTAGCGTATTGACCTCGGCCGCAGCGGGCGTGGCGCCCAGAGTTATGGGCATCGGTCCCGTGCCGGCAACTCGCAAGGCGCTGAGCAGGGCGAAATTGTCTTTGGATGAAATGCACGTGATCGAATTGAACGAAGCGTTTGCGTCGCAAGCTCTCGCAGTACTGCGCGAATTGCACGTGGCCGACGACGCCGGGCACGTAAATCCCAACGGCGGAGCCATCGCTCTGGGTCATCCGTTAGGCGCCAGCGGCGCGCGCTTGATTGCCACCGCGACGTATCAACTCGCGCGCGCCCGCGGAAAATATGCGCTATGCACCATGTGCATCGGCGTCGGACAAGGACAAGCTGTGATTTTAGAGCGTGTTTAGGCGATGAACATCACGTGATGACCCTGCTTGATTCGCTATTCCCTTGGGAACCCGTCGCGAAACTCTTTCGCGACGATAATTATTTGCAACGCATGTTAGATTTCGAAGCAGCCTTGGCGCACGCGGAAGCCAGCTCTGGAATAATTCCCTCCGCCGCTGCAAATACGATCGCCGAAAAATGCCGCGTCGAATTATTCGACCAACAAAAACTAGGCGAAGCCGCCGGTCTCGCAGGAAATGTCGCCATCCCGCTGGTGAAGCAGCTTAAAACCTTGGTTGCTGCAGAAAATAAAGACGCCGCCGGCTTCGTGCATTGGGGCGCGACCAGCCAGGACGCCATAGACACCGCGCTAGTGCTGCAATTGCGCGAAGCACTTGCGCTGATTTCCGCTGACGTAGACAAGTTGTGCGGCCGGCTCGCGAAAATGGCTGATCAGCATCGCCCCACACCGATCGTCGCGCGCACCTGGATGCAGCAAGCGATTCCTACCACTTTGGGAATAAAATTCGCCGCATGGCTGGACGCCCTTTCGCGCCACCGTGAACGTTTTCGCGAAGTGCAAAATCGTTGCCTGGTGCTGCAATTTGGCGGCGCGGCAGGAACACTAGCGGCGCTAGGTTCGCAAGGTGGGGTGGTCGCGAGACATTTGAGCGAGCAGCTGAAACTCCCTTTGCCGCAAATGCCCTGGCACACCCA
>Ga0185299_10007524_pt1 | contig 11120 bp, 14 predicted proteins | sample PaiPotPPA55metaG_FD_128002 | JGI IMG/M metagenome (GOLD analysis project Ga0185299, IMG submission 128002) | Iron sulfur acid spring bacterial and archeal communities from Banff, Canada, to study Microbial Dark Matter (Phase II) - Paint Pots PPA... ...
AGGCGGAATTGACCGATTCATTAACGGCCGGTAAATACTTAATCACGACCATGGACAGCCAAACCTGTTCCGCGGCGCGCCTGGTGCTGGTCAGGCGGCGGCTCTGGTGACGGGTTGCGCCTCGAATTGCCGGAATTATTTTCCCCTGAGGGAATGCCGGTTCGGTTTAGAAAATAACCTTAAATCAAGAACACAGGCCTTTTTGTGGAGAACGAGGTGCCTGCCGCCGCCATGCGCATACTCGTGCTTGCCAATCAAAAAGGCGGAGTCGGCAAAACCACGACCGCCATCAATCTCGGAACCGCGCTCGCCGCGATCGGAGAACGGGTTCTCATCGTCGATCTCGATCCGCAAGGCAATGCCTCGACGGGCCTTGGAATCGACCGCGCCAGCCGCAAAATTTCCACCTATGATGTCTTGAGCGGCCAACAGCGGCTCGGCGCCGTTCTCCGGGAAACCGGGGTTCCCCGCCTCTTCATCGCGCCTTCGACACTCGATCTCGTGGGTTTCGAACTCGAAATCGCGGCGCGCCCGGATCGCGCCTATTGCCTCAAGAAAGCGCTCGATGTGTTCGCGGAAGAGCAGAACCAAGTTTTGGGTGACGAGCGCTTCACCTATGTTCTCGTCGATTGCCCGCCCTCCCTCAATCTTCTCACAATGAACGCGATGGCCGCCGCGCATGCCGTCCTCGTGCCTCTCCAATGCGAGTTTTTCGCGCTCGAGGGGTTGTCGCAGCTGTTGACCACGGTGGAACAGGTCAGGAACAGCCTCAATCCCGGGCTGACCATGCACGGCATTGTTCTGACGATGTTTGATTCGCGCAACACGCTCGCCGCGCAGGTCGTGGCGGACGTGCGGGGTTTTATGGGCGAAAAGGTCTATGAAACGGTCATCCCGCGCAACGTCCGGGTGTCCGAAGCGCCTTCGCATGGCAAGCCGGTTCTTCTCTACGATCTTAAATGCAGCGGCAGCCAAGCCTATCTAAAACTGGCGACGGAAGTGATCCAGCGCGAGCGCGGCGCCGCCTAGCCGCGAGGGCGAGTGTCGTTACGTTATGTACTATATGTAAATAGCGTAAATATTATTCGTACCCATGGAACTATTCTTGTTTGAGGAACCGGCTTATGAAACCCAGTAAATCCGCCGAAGAAGCGCCGCCGCGGCTCGGGCGAGGGCTTGCCGCCTTGCTTGGCGGCGCGGAGACGCTCGCCGCCGCCACGCGCACGCGGGGCCAGCAGAAAATTCCGATCGAATTTCTCCGCCCGAATCCCCGCAACCCGCGCCGGAATTTCGGCGAGGAGGGCCTCGACGAACTGGCCGCCTCGATCAAGGAAAAAGGCATCATACAGCCGATTCTCGCGCGCCCTCTGGCGGGGATCGCGGACGCTTACGAAATTATCGCCGGTGAGCGGCGCTGGCGGGCGGCGCAGCGGGCCGGACTGCATGAAGTGCCGATTATCAGCTTCGAGGCCGACGACCGGCAGGCGCTCGAACTCGCGATCATCGAAAACGTCCAGAGAGCCGACCTCGATCCGCTCGAGGAAGCGGCCGGCTACGAGCGGCTCGGCGATGAATTTCTCTATACGCAGGCCGATCTTGCCAAGGTGATCGGCAAGAGCCGCAGCCATGTCAGCAATTGTCTGCGGCTTTTAAAGCTGCCCGAACGCACCAAGGCCCTGTTACGCGACGGAAAAATTTCCGCTGGCCACGCGCGGGTCTTGCTGTCGAGCGCCGAGCCGGATGTGTTTGCCGAAAAAATCGTCTCCCAAGGCCTCTCGGTCCGGGACGCTGAAAAGCTGCTGGAAGGCGCGGCGGAGAGCTCTAGCGCCAAGGGGCAGGGGCCACGCAAGCGCGGCGCCGGGGAAAAAGACGCCGATACGCGGGCGATGGAAAAGAAGCTAATGGAACAGCTCGGCATGAACGTGACGATCACCCACAGAGAGGGCGAGACCGGCGACGTGGTGGTGCGCTACAAAACCTTCGACCAGCTGGAGTTTCTGTGCCGCCGCTTGCAGGGCGATTAGCCGCTAGTTGACACAATCCGACGCTTGGTCTTTCGTCTATTTTATATATTTTATATAAAGACCTATCGATGTCGCGCAGCAATACCGGCAGGGCGGCGGCGCCCCATCGATTGTTCAGCTCGTTGTCGGAAGGCATCCGCGACCGAACTCATATGTCGGGTAGAGATTGCAATATGATCACGAATTCTGGCCTAATCGACCAGCGCGCGCGGTTGATGGGCTATTGGGAGGAGGCGTTGAGGGTCGCACGCGAGACCGGGTACTGGCGTGATGTAGAGGCATGTGGCAGCGTCATAGAAGCCTTCAAAGTCCGAGAGGTGCTGATCTACGGGGCGTTTTCCGGCGACTCGGCGGCTGCACTAGCGGCTTGGGATGAGTGCGGCCACGCTGAACGCGAATACCGTCGGCTGACTGAATCTGAGGCGCGTTTGCAGGCACCACGCCCTGACACCTCGGTTTGGTGGGAGGTGCTCGGTGTTGCGCCAAATGCGCCGGCAGAGGCCATACGGGCTACATACTTGGACCGGCTAAAGCAGTGCCACCCGGACCGCGTTTCCGGCTTGGCACCGGAACTCGTTCAACTGGCTGAGGCCATGGCGAAGCAACTCACCAAAGCCTTTGACGAGGCCAACCGTAGCCGCTGGTCCGAACCAGAGTTGCTCGCAGGATTTATGCTAATGCAATTTTTGCAAGATCATTGGGGGATTCCGAAGGCCCTTTTGGACGAATGTTCCGAAGATGCTGGTCCTGAATTCAGCCAGCTGGTCGGGTACTGGATATTGATTTATTGCGCCTGGCTGTTTCGGCTGGCCGGAATACGGCAATTCGACGGGACATTCGAAAAAGACATGATGGCAGCGGTCCGAGTGCGGCTCCGGAAGCCGGAAGCGGTCGGCATCAAAGACCTAGCAGACTCTCTTGAGTTTTGGTTCAAGAAGCTCGACGCGGCGACTTCTGAGGCGATGACGGCTCCGGCAATCAAAGGCGTTCAGGTTCCGTCGACCTATTTTGCCACGCTCACATTTGTTGCTCTCGATCCTGACAGTCCGTGGCACATGCACAAAGAGGCGCCCCCAGATTCGCTGTTGCACGGCGTGACTATGGCGATCTCAAAGGTGCATCACCGTAGTTGGCCGGCTCGCCCACGAGAATTAGGAGCAGGAATTCGAGACTATTAGTCTGGAAAACGATTCTTTCGTCGGGCGTCAAGATCATCTGACCGCTTCGCACTGGTGCTCCTGCCATGACGGACGGCTGCTCGTCTTCCAAGCGTGTCTCGCCAGACGGAGACCGGCGAAACGCGTGCGCGAGCCAGGGACGGAGCGGGTCGAGGCGCTGAACGTCGTTCACCGTGAAGGGCGCGCGCTGCGAGGGCGGGTCAGGTTGATTCCGGCGATCGTCCGGCCGCCGTCACCGATCATCGCGTCCAAAATCCAGCAGGAATCGAAGGGAGCCTCAACCTCGCGATAATTCGCGCTCTCTCCAGCCAGCCCCTGCCTTGGCGATGCAACGACCAGCCTATCCCGATCGCTCGAAACGCGGGAATGTAAAGGGAGACGATGCCCGATGGATCGTTCATTAAGCTCCACATACGCTCACGATAGAGCGCCGCGGTTCCTGGGTTGTCGGCGTAGGTGCTCCCGACCGTGCCATCAGGGTGGCAAAGCCACACACGCGACCAGCCATGCGGAATGATCTCGTGCAGCACCGGCACGACCGCAACCATCGCGCTCTCGGGCTTGAGCCCAAGGCAGCACAAGGTCTTGAGATGCTCGACCGCCCCCATCGGTCCCTCCGGCGTTGCCGCGCACCCGAAACGATAGCACCAACCGCTCCCCCTGAACAGGGGGCGCGGGAATATCTGAGTCGCCTAAAGATATTGGCATTTAGCATCTAACAATTTTCTCCGTTGCCAGACCGCTGGCCGGGGCGTCTTGGAGACCGCATTGCGTCGCTCAATCAATCAAAGGAGGAGTGTTATGAATAAGCCAATGATTATGACCAAAGTTACCGTGGTGCCGCACTTTAGCGTGCTTCGCCGACTGCTTCCCTTCAAGCTCGTCCCGGCCAATGTCCCCGGCGTCTTTATCTTGCGCACTTCGATGAGCCTTGTGCCAGCACGGGTCCGCGCGGGCCGAGCCCGGGGAGGGGCGAGTGAGCCGATGCCTGGCGTCTGTACGCGACATTGAGACTTCCACAGGATATGCACGAAAAAGAAAATCAAGACCGCAGCTTATCCGGGGCGCCGCAAGTTTTGGCGCGCCGCGTCTTGTTTTTGGTCCAGCCAGATTTTCGTGCCTAGCTCGGCGGAATTGTGAACATCGAGAGTCTGATACAGCTTTTTCGTAGTAGCCATAACAGAGGAGAGTTGGATGCCGAGCTCATCCGCGATCACAGATTTCGGCTTGCCCAAGGCGAGCTGAATGCCGACTTTCGTCTGCGCCGGCGTGGCGCCGCGTTCCCGCAGCACGCGCGCCGCATGGGCAATGGGGTGTTCGTGGAGTTCGATCGTCACCGCGACGAGACAGGATTTCGGATCCCTGGCGGCGTCTTCCGGCAGAGTGCGCGCCGGCACGAGCCATTTCGCTTCGAGCGTGAGAAAACACCATAGGCGGTCGAAATCCGCATGCGAGGCGGCACGTGGGACGTGCCGTTCGCGGCGCCGGTGATCTGCCGGAGAAGTTTTAGTATGGGCGCGGGCAGGCTCTCGCGGGCCGGCACGTAGCGCGTGTTATTGAGCGGCTCTCCGGTAATAACGTGGAGCAGCGATTCGATGCCGGATGTTTCAAGGACGCGCTTCGCATCCACCGTCAAGATCATCTGACCGTTTCGTACCGGCGCTCCTGCTGTGCTGAGTGGAGCCTCCTCGTGGCGCGCATTACCGGAATTAGACCGCCGGAACGCGTGCGCGAGCCAGGGCCGTAGCCGGTCGAGACGCTGCACGTCGTCCACCGTGAAGGGACGTGCGCTGCGTGGACGCGTGAGGTTGATTCCGGCGGTGGTCCGTCCGCCATCGCCGAACATCGCGTCCAAAACCCAGCAGGAATCGAGCGGAGCCTCTACTTCCCGATAATGGCGGCTCTCAAGCCAGCCTCGTCCTTGCAAATGCAAAAGCCAGCCGATGCCGCCCGCGCGAAAGGCAGGCCCAAACAGCAGGGACACAGGACTCGATGGATCCTTCGCAAAGGTCCATAAACGCTCGCGGAAGATCACCCCTGTTTCTGGGTGTTCGCCGTAGCCGCGGGTGCACGTGGCATCGGGGGCCATCTGCCAGATACGGGTCCAGCCATGCGGAATGATCTCATGCAGCAAAGGCGTCACGGCGAGCATTGCGCTCTCGGGCTTGAGCCCGAGGCAGCACAAGGTCTTGAGATGTTCGACCGCCCCCATCGGTCCCTCCGGCGTTGCCGCGCTCCCGAAACAATAGCACCGTCGGCGACCCCTGAACAGGGGTCGCGGAGGAAGCGGTTTCGTGACAATCAATCGGGGCGATGCGGGGAGAACGAGTCAACCCGATCGCAATTTAAAGAATGTCGGATAACAGGAGAGTAAAATGTGGCAGACTGGTAAAAATATAACGGCGCTTTGGGCTAGTAACGACAATGAGAATGCATGGTTCTGGGTGCCGGGCCTAGGATGGCGAAAGCTTTCTTCCGCCACTCCGTACGTCTTCTTGCAGCAGCTTGCGGTTGTTTGCGCAGCCTACGATGGTAACAAAACGGTAAATTTCTTCGAAGTTGGTATTGCTAATAATATCGAAATCCAGCAAATATATTCTTTCTAGGCGCTCGGCGAAGGGCGTTCGTTTCGACCTTAATAGCTAACTAGGGCGATTATGCCTCGCTTGACATAAGCCTCTAAGCATGGTAGCATCCTTCCATAGTAGGGAGGACGCCATGGCGCGCCGCAAACAACCAAAGCCTGTTCATCAGCTTACCGTCTCTGAATTTGAGGCGATGTTTCCAAACGAAGACGCCTGCAAGACGTACCTGCAAGCACGCCGCTGGCCACAAGGCGTTTGCTGCCCGCGTTGCGGCAATCCGGCGGTGTATGACTTGCCGTCGCGCAAATGGCACTGGCAATGCGCACAATGCGCCCCTGGCGGTTCCACTGGTTATCGCTTTTCGATCCTGGTCGATACCATTTTTGAGAATACCAATAAGCCGCTTCGCGAATGGTATCGCGTCATCCATCTTATGCTCGCCAGCAAGAAGGGGATGAGCGCCCTGCAAATTATGCGCTACATGGGCTTCGGTTCGTACAAAACCGCTTGGCTCATGTGCCATAAGGTCAGAACCGCGCTGATGGAGGATATTGGGCAGCTCGGCGGCATTGTCGAAGTCGATGAAACTTTCGTCGGCGGCTTGGCCAAAAACAGACATTGGGATAAGCGCGGCGGCGGCGGTGGAACTGGCGGCATCGGTTCCGGCAAAACGCCTATCGTCGGCGCTGTCAGCCGCAAGGGAAACGTAGTCGCGCGCGTTGTCGCGAACGTGAATTCCGCCACTCTCACCGCCTTCGTCCGCGAGGCCGTTTCCCACAAAGTCAGCCTGCTTTGCACCGATCAATGGACCGGATATAAGGGCCTCGACAAGGATTTCCCGCGCGCTACCGTTGACCATGCCAAAGGCCAGTATGTCATCGGCGCAATCCATACTCAGACTATCGAAGGTTTCTGGTCGATCTTCAAGCGCGGCGTCGTCGGCACGTTCCACAAAATGAGCCGCAAATACATGCCACTTTATGTTGCTGAGTTCCAATTCCGCTATAATAACAGAGAGAACGCGGACATTTTCGGAACTGCGATCAAGGGATGCTGAAACGAACATTCTTACTATCGATATGGTTTTTGATGATACCGTTTTCATTCGCAAACAGCCAGCCACAAGATCAATATCCACCAAGGGATGAGCGGGGTCAAAATGCCAAGGCCGACAAGGGCGAGGGCACCAACGGAAAGCAAGCGACCAAAATCTTTGAGATAGAGTGCGATCCCGCTTGCACAGCAAAGCAAACCGAAGAAAACAGAAATGATGGACATATATCCCGGCTTATCGAGAAGTCGATCAATGATCCACTTACCATACTCACGGGTTTGCTCGCGATAGCTACGATTGCCCTTGTATGGGTTGTTCTCTGCCAATTGCGTGACGCTAGAAAGTCTTCCGAAAGGCAATTGCGTGCTTATATCGCCATCAAAAAAGCCGCAGCGGTCGGCGATGATCACACTTCCCCGCCTCAGTTCCCTTTCACGCCTCAGTTCAGTCTCAGGTTCAAAAATTGTGGTCAGACGCCAGCTTATAGGGTGACGTATTGGGTAGATGTTGAAGTCCACGAATTCCCTTTTGACTCTGTCCTCATTTCTTCGAAGAAGAAAGTAATGGGCGGATTCGAACTGCCACCAACCATGAGCTTGTCCGCTGCGCCGCTCAACAGCGATACGCTCGCGAGCATTTCTACCCCCGAACAGGCCCAAGAATTCAGCCGTGGAAAAATCGCCTTTTACATTTTTGGGAAGCTCGAATTTGACGATGCTTTTGATACCCACCGTTGCCTTGAATTCCGGTTCTATTATGTTGCCGACTGTACGCCCCACGGCGCTCTTGCTGTTGAGAAGATTAGCTCCAATTAGCAACAACATAACTGCGCCTGCCTGTCGGATGCTCCTTAACCACGGGCGCTCGCTTATGTCAAGCGCGGCATAATCGCCCTAACTAGGAGTCCGGTCACCATGAACGAGAACAGTGCGAAACCAATTCACCTAACAGATGCTCAGATCGCAGATCTGTCGTCGGGCAAGGCCGACGCGTTCGACGAGTTGTCAAGACCTCGCTTTCTGTCAGAACAAGATATCGAGGCCTTCAGTAAGGGCTATGGGAAAGATTTCGAGAAGATCGCTATTTTGCCTCCCGATTCCAGCGCCCTTGATGTTGTCAGGGAGCGCCACTTGAGACCAACTCTAACCCCTGGCCCCGCAGCCATCGAGGGTGGAGCGATTCGGCCCCGTACACTCACCGATAAGGATATCGCGGAGCTTCGCGCGGGCAAGAGTGGTGAATTCGAGAGGCGAGAGATGTTGAAGCCTCAGTGATCCGTGGATTGCTATCGAGCGATGCCGCTATGGCACCGCTCGATAGGTGCCGTAGCGGAAGCGGTTGGAATTTGAAGGTGGCGTAATCTCCGTGTTGTTTCAACGAAGAGATGCAGAGAATCGGTGTTTAGTTCTCAGCTCACGCCGCCTTCTGCTTTGGACGCACCCCGGCGGAATAATCGTCGATCATCGCGCGGGAAATCGCGCCCGGCGTGAATTTGCAGGGGCCCGCCCCGGCTTGCGGCCCTTGAGACGGGGCAGCTTCTCGACCTTGCCGCCGATCTCGCGCCACGCCAGGCGCAGCTCGTAGAGATTTTGCAAATTAAGCCAGAACTCCGCGCTCGTCCCGAACCAATGACCGAGGCGCAACGCGGTGTCCGCCGTGACGCCGCGTTGCCCGTTGATGATGCCGGTCACGCGGTTCACCGGCACCCCGATCTGGCGCGACAATTCAGCGGCCGACATGCCAAGCTCCCGCAATTCCTCGCCGAGGTGTTCGCCGGGATGGATTGCCGTGCGGGCCATGTTCACCGGGTTCCCCGCCTTACGCCGCCTTTTGCTTTGGCCGCACCTCGGCGGAATAATCGTCGATCATCACGCGGGACAGCGCGCCCGGCGTGAATTTGCAGGGGCCCGCCTCGGAAACCGGGGTGACCTCGGCGCCGGTGCCGGTGACGAAACATTCCTCGAAGCCGGAGAGCTCCTCCGGCATGATGCGCCGCTCGATCACCTCGATGCCGCGCCGCTTCGCGAGGTCGATCACGGTGCGCCGCGTGATTCCATCGAGAAAGCAATCGGCGATCGGCGTGTGGATCGCGCCGTCGACGGCAAAAAAGATATTGGCGCCGGTGCACTCGGCGACCCGCCCCTGCCAATCGAGCATCATCGCGTCGGCATAGCCGCGGCGCTCGGCGCGATGTTTTGAGATGGTACAGATCATATAGAGTCCGGCGGCCTTCGCGCGGCACGGCGCGGTGATCGGATCGGGCCTCCGGTAATCGGCGACATCGAGCCTGATGCCTTGCATTTTTTGCTCGATGCCGAACATGCTCGGCCAGTCCCAGACGGCGATCGCGACGTTGATGGTCGAATTCTGCGCCGCGACCGCCATCGTTTCGCTGCCGCGCCAGGCAATAGGCCGGACGTAGCAGTTTGGCAGATTGTTCTTGTCGACGACGAGTTGCTTCGCCTTGTCCAGTTCCGCCACGGAATAGGGAATCTCGAAATCGAGCAGCTCCGCCGAGGTTCTGAACCGCTCCGAATGTTCGGCCGATTTGAAAATACGGCCGCCGTAGGCGCGCTCGCCCTCAAAGACGCAGGAGGCATAATGCAGACCGTGCGAAAGAACGTGAAGCTTGGCTTCCTTCCAGGCGACCAGGTCGCCGTTCATCCAGATGAACCCGTCGCGCTGGTCGAAGGGCAAAGCGGACATTGCTCGCTCCTGGGCTCATGGCCGGGCCCGCGGTGAGGTTTCGCGGAAATGCGCGGCCCTTGATGGTCCGCCTAATATGGCGGGGCGGGGAACACAAAACCATGGGCCTTAGTGAAAAAACCGCCGCCGGGTGGGGGCTTGCGTAGTGGGTCATTTTGATGGGAAGGTCTGCTCACTGCCCGATACTTGCGCATATCGCATAGGCAATTACGGCCCAGTCATCGCCAGGAGTTCGATCTATTGCGCTCGCTTGCCATCCGTTGTTGTCTCCGGTCGGCTCGCTCTCGTAGATGATTCCGTTAGGGTCTGCTGGAAAACTGTTGCCTTGCTGATAGCCTACTACGGCGCCACCGCCTAGAACCTTCTTCCCTGACGGGCAATTCGCAAAGACTCTCTTTGGATTGGTGCTGGAGGATTGTTCGCTCGCTGCTCTTACGACCTGCCAGCCGCTGAAACCATTCGCGCAGCCCGTCAACACAAGTGCCAGTGCAACACCAGGGATCATTTTTTCGAAGCACCGAGGGACCTCCATCTGGACGTTAGACCTATGCCTGTCATACTCATGCTTAGCCGAGCAAATTGACCCACTCCACAGGCTTGACGAGTACGGATCTTCCTGAAATATGTCAACAGTGCTGACATAAACGGCCATGCATGTGAATCCGATAGCTCGCCGGCGGGACGTTTCGCAAAACCTCGCGGAGAGGCCTCCTTTCGCGGCCGCCGCCCAACCGGGCGCGCCGATGTTCGAATTGATCGAGCTCATGTTCTTCGCCTATCGCGATTTTGCCGGCGATGCCGATCATCTCCTCGCGACCCTTGGGTTTGGCCGGGCGCATCGCCGGGTGTTGCATTTCGTCTCCCGGCGTCCGGGCCTCACGATCGCCGAATTGCTGGACATTTTGAAAATCACCAAGCAGAGTCTCAATCGCGTCCTCAAGGAATTGATCGGCCGGAACTATGTCGAGGCCCGCCCAGGCATGAAGGACCGCCGCCAACGCCAATTGTTTCCAACCGCGCGCGGACAGGCTCTTGCGCTGGATGTCGCCATCGTGCAGTCGCGACGGTTCGCGCGGGTGTTCGGGGAGCTTCCGGAGGGGGCGCGCGCGCGTGCGATCGACTTTCTCCTATCCATGATCGACGCGGGCGGGCGGGACAAGGTTGCCGCGATGACCGGCGCCGGCCCGGCCTCGGGGCAGCAACGGTGAGCCAGGGATCGCATGGCTCCTCGAATGGTTCTCCGGCGCTGGCCGCGCCAGCCGATGACGCCGCGCATCTTCTGATTGTCGATGACGACCGGCGCATCCGGGCGCTGTTGTCCCGCCTGCTGAGCGAAGCGGGGTATCGCGTCACGACCGCCGCCGATGCCGCGGAAGCGATGGCTCGCCTCAAGAGTCTTTCCTTCGATCTGATCGTCCTCGATGTCATGATGCCGGGCGAGGATGGTTTTTCTTTCGCGGCGCGGCTGCGGGCCGGCGCCACGAAACTCGCGCATGTGCCTATTTTGATGCTGACCGCGCGGAGCGAAGCGGAAGACCGTGTGCGCGGTTTGGAAACCGGCGCCGACGATTAT
>Ga0185299_10007525_pt1 | contig 11118 bp, 9 predicted proteins | sample PaiPotPPA55metaG_FD_128002 | JGI IMG/M metagenome (GOLD analysis project Ga0185299, IMG submission 128002) | Iron sulfur acid spring bacterial and archeal communities from Banff, Canada, to study Microbial Dark Matter (Phase II) - Paint Pots PPA... ...
CTTCAGAAGCCTTCAACTCGGGATAGTTCTCGGCGACCGCAAATAGACTTTTCAACGCGCCGGTGAGCTGATTCTCCGCGACCGCCTTGCCCTCCGGCGTGGTCGCCTGCATCGCCTGCGAACGGAGCTTGGCGATGTTCTCGAACGTCCCCTTCTCATGCGCGGCGTAGCCCTTCACCGTTTCCACCAGATTGGGAATCAGATCGTGCCGCCGCTTGAGTTGCACATCAATGTCGGACCAGGCCGAATCGCAGCGCACCCGCAGCTGCACCAGGCTGTTGTACATCCCGATCAATACCACGGCGATAACAACCAGAATGACCAAGAAGGTGATGGCAATCATGAGGCTCTCCTCAGTAGTCTAAAAGTTGAAGATAAACGGGAATTCAAAGGGACGGTACCACACGAGGAGCGCGCGAGCAAACGCAGACGAAAGCCTGCCCTTTGCATTCTGCAATAACAACGAGAACAGGACTAAGAAGGCAGAAAAGCTGAGTTGAAGCGGGACTGAGAACTGAGAACTGACAACTACTGCTGCGGTGCGAAATACCCCTTGCGTGCCCGCACCTGCAAATCCTTCTTCAGCGAGGAAATTTCAATCGAGCGGTATCGCCCATCCGCGTCAAAGTTGGCGGGCTTGTAAGAGACGACGTACTGGCTACGGAGTTCGTCTTCGATCGCGGCGAAAGAGTGAGTGATGTCCTTCATCTTGAAGGGAAAGAAAGCGCGTCCGCCGGTAGCCTCGGCCAATTGCTCCAGCACCTTGTCGCCGCGCATGACCAGGCCGCTGTCGTCGGTCGAGATCGCGTAGATAATCACTTCGGCGCGCTGCGCCATCTCAATGGCCTGGGCCTTGGAAAACTCGCTCTGATTATCTTCGCCGTCGCTAACGATAACGATTGCCTTCCGTACCGGACGATCCGGCCGGTCCTTCAAAAACTTTTCCTTGCAGGCATGGTAAACAGCGTCATACAGCGCCGTTCCGCCGCTATCGTGCAACTTGTGCACGCCCGCCGCCAGCAACTGCACGTTGTCGGTAAAATCCTGCGCCATCTGACTGTGAGTGTTGAATCCCACGACGAACGCCTTATCGAAGCCCGCTCGTACCGTGTGTTCCAGAAAACTTGTGGCTGCCCCTTGCTCGAAATCAAACCGGCTGTTTACTGACCCGCTGACGTCGATTAACAGACCCATATGCAGAGGTAGATCGGTCTCGCGCCGGAAGTTCAGAATCGCCTGCGGCGGCTTGTGATCGTCAAGAATGCTGAAATCGTTCTGATTCAGGTCGCGCACAAACTTGCCGTGCTTGTCAGTGGCGATGAACAACACATTGACTTCATTCACCCGGGAATGGAGCGTGATGACGGCATTCTGATCGTCGGGCTCAACAGTCGCGCCGTTCGCCGAGTTGTACGCGCTCAGGCTGGGAGCGCCCGAAGTATACGCGGACTGAGCCCGCGACGGAGCGACGCAAACCAGGGTCGCCAGGAAAACCGTGACCAGACCGAGAATCGACTTCGTGTACTTCATGCCTATGGAAGCCAAATTTTTCACCCTAAACCCTGTCCGAGCACACTCCCAAGCTATTAGATGCACGCTTGATGCCGAATACAGTGCCCACCCCACGCCGCTATCTGATTGACTTTAGGAGCTCAATCGCGAATATGCCAAGTTACAAAAGGAGCACACACGCAAGGTCATGGCACAAAACCTGCCCACTCTATCACTTACCTGCGGCCACGACCTTTAGTGGGGGCGTCCGCCGTTATCCATTCGAATTCCGGGGGTAACATAGGGGCACAGCTTCGACATTTTTTCCTTAAAATCGCTTTTGGAGGGACTCGTGAAGAAATTCCTGGTGTGTTTCATCGTGGTCGTGATGTCAGGTCTAACGGCTTTCGCCGCCAACGACGAGCACGAACAAGATCGCGTCAAGGACGCTGCGCTGGTTCTGAAAGAAATTTTGAATATTCCCGACGACATCCCGCAAGATTTGCTCGATAAGGCCGAATGCCTCGTCATTCTGCCTTCTGTCAAAAAAGGAGCCTTCGGTATCGGCGGCAGCTACGGACGTGGCGTCATGGTCTGCCGCAGCGGCGAGCACTACAAAGGCAAATGGGGAGCGCCAGCCCTGTACGCACTGGAGGGCGTCAGCATTGGCTTTCAGTTGGGTGGCCAGGCTACCGACTTCGTACTCCTGGTGATGAATCCTAAAGGAGCAAAGTCGCTGCTTACCAGCAAAGTCAAACTGGGCGCCGACGCCTCCGCCGCTGCGGGTCCCAAGGGTCGCACTGCGGAAGGCGCGACCGACATCGTGATGAACGCGGAGATCCTTTCGTACTCGCGAAACAAAGGCTTGTTCGCCGGAGTTTCACTGGAAGGCTCGACCCTGCGTTCCGATGGGGGTGCCAATGAAAAACTTTATGGCAAAAGGCTGACCGCTAAAGAAATCATCCGCGATGGCAGAGTGGGCATTCCGGCATGCGCCCATCCACTCGTGGCACTGCTCGATTCCAAATCGCCGATTAACAAGTCAGACCCGAAGTCGCTGCAGTAGGATATTTAATTCCTCTGTGAAACTCAGTGCCCCTGTGGTTAAAGGTTTTGAATGCCAAAATCCGATAACGCACAGCTAGTTCGCTGCGCGTGGGCCAGTGGCGAACTCTCCATCCGTTATCACGATGAAGAATGGGGCGTGCCGGTGCATGACGACCGCACGCTCTTTGAATTCCTCATTCTCGAAGGCGCACAAGCCGGGTTGAGCTGGAACACAATTCTTGGCAAGCGCGACAACTATCGCAGAGCCTTCGCGGGATTCGATCCGAAGAAGGTCGCACGGTATGACAGCCGCAAGGCCGAACAACTCCTGCGCGATCCCGGCATCGTCCGCAACAAACTCAAAATCGCCTCCACGATCGCGAACGCAAAAGCATTTCTCGCGGTGCAAAAAGAATTCGGCAGCTTCGACCGCTACATCTGGCAATTCGTGGATGGCAAGCCGCGACAAAATTTGCCCAGGTCACTCAAAGAAGTGCCTGCGCGGTCGCCCGACTCCGATGCGATCAGCAAAGATCTCAAAAGGCGCGGATTCAATTTTGTAGGGTCCACGATCTGTTATGCCTTCATGCAGGCGGTCGGAATGGTGAATGACCACGTCGTGGATTGCTTCCGGTCTCGCGTATTACGTTGACTTCGCAAGCTTTCCTCCAGTAACCACCACCCAACTCCATCGTTTGCATTCAACTCAAATTGCCTTGACGCCTCGTCCCCCGAGCACGATATGCTGTAAGTACTATTCGAGAATGCCTGAGAAGCAGTCGATTCATAGATTGCCTCCCCAGGCCTGCTGTAACGGCGCCGCTATGAACCACCTTCCGGCACTGCGGACGCGGAAGCTGAAATGTTCGCCGCTCCAGTTTCCTGACTGAGGATTCCGCATGCGAATTCAGGAAGAAATGTTTCGCCGCCTTTCCGTCGGCAGTAAGTTGCGAATCATCGTTGGCGTTTTTGTCGCCATCGTGGTTTGCGTCTTTTTGCTGGGCATGCTCCGTTCGGAGATCCTCGCGGGAGTCCGCGCCTACGTCGGCGGCGAAGGTCTTTGGTCGAAGGCGGAAAAACGGGCTGTCCTCAGTTTGAACAGGTATGCCGCGAGTCGCGCGGACAGCGATTACCGGCAGTACCTCGCGGAAATAGCTGTGCCCGTCGGCGATAAAGACGCTCGTCTGGAACTGCAGCGTTCCCCGCCCGACATGGCGGCGGTTCAACGTGGCTTTGTTCAGGGCCGCAACAGCCCCGAAGACGTGGGTAGCATGGCGATGCTCTTCCGCCGGTTCGGACGCGTCGGCTATATGGCACGCGCCATCGCAATCTGGACTGAAGGGGATGGGGACATCGACCAACTGCGTTCTCTGGCGGACGGTCTTCATGCAGAAATCAATTCGGCGCATCCGGATCCGCAAAAGATTTCTGCGATTACCGATCAAGTAGCCGCGCTCGACGCTCGCGTCACTCCGCTCGAAGACGAGTTTTCAGCGACGCTGGGGCAGGGCGCTCGCTGGATCAATCGAGTGCTGTCTCTGGTCACTCTACTGGGAAGCGGAGTGCTGCTGTTGATCGGTATTGGCCTGTCTTCGGCGGTGTTGAAACAAATTCGGAATTCCGAAGAGAAATACCGCAACTTGATCAATACCGCCAATGACGCCATCCTCGTCATCGACGCGCAGACCCGTCTTATTCTCGAAGCCAACAACAAAGCTGTGGAAATCCTTGGCATCCCCGAACAACAACTCATAGGCAAACCGGAATCCCAATTTTATTCTGCCCAAGGTGAGGAGGCCGGCGCGCATCCTCTGACTTCGAGCAAGGCTGGCCGCACGCGCAACCGGGAACTGAAACTGCTGCGGGCTCACGGCACGCCGGTGTCCGTCGAGGTCAGCGCCAGTGCTACTGAGTTGAATGGAAGACCGGCAGTCCTGGCCATCTTTCGCGACGTCAGGGATCGCCTGGAAGCGGCCGCTGTTCTGCGCCGCAGCGAGGACCGATTCAGCTATCTCATCCAAAATCTTTCGGACGTAATCACTGTGGTCGCCGTCGATGGGACTATGCTTTATCACAGCCCTTCCATTGCACGCGTGGCCGGATATCAACCCTCCGACCTTCTGGCCAAGAGTTTTCTTGCCTTCGTTCATCCCGAGGATGAACCGGGGGTGCGGGCGGCGCTGGAGCGTGTCACGCTGAACATTGGAAGCGCAGCTCCTCCTGAGTACCGTTTTCGCCGCGAGGACGGCTCCTGGGTCTGGCTGGAGTCCGTGGTCAATAATCTGCTCAACGATGTTGCCGTGGGAGGCATCGTGGTGACCTCGCGCGATGTCACCGGCCGCCGCGGTCTGGAAGAACAAGTCCGGCAATCGCAGAAGATGGAGGCCGTTGGACGCTTAGCGGGCGGCATCGCCCACGACTTCAACAACCTGCTCATGGTCATCCAGGGATACGCCGAAATCGTGCTGCAGGAAGAAAGCATGACTCCCGCTATCCGCAAGAGCGTGGAAACTATTGTCCGCACCACCGAGAGCGCGGCCAGCTTGACGCGCCAACTGCTTTCCTTCAGCCGCAAGCACGTGTTCACCCCGCAAGTGCTTGATCTCAATGAACTGGTCGACCACATGAGCGAGATGCTGCTCGGAGTGCTGCGCGACGAAATGGAATTCGAAATCAAGCTCCATCCTGATGCGTGCTGCGTCAACGCCGATCCCGGACAAATTGAACAGGTCATCATGAATCTGGTGGTCAACGCCCGTGACGCCATGCCGCAAGGCGGAAAGCTCACGCTGGAAACCGCGCACATCACGCGGGACGCGGCCCGCGTGAGCCGGCCAACTGCGCTCCCCCGCGGAGATTATGTGATGCTGGCGGTCACCGATACCGGAATCGGCATGGATGCCGATACGCAGAGCCGAATCTTCGAACCCTTCTTCACGACAAAAAATAAAGATGAGGGAACCGGGCTGGGCCTGTCGGTGGTGTACAACATTGCCCGGGCCAGCGGCGGTCATGTTCGGGTGAGCAGCGAGCCAGGACGAGGATCAACCCTGCAAGTCTTTTTTCCGCGCGTCGAAACGCCCGCAAAACCGCGTCCGGCGGAAGCTCCGGTTGAGGCTTTGCGCACCGGCAGGGAAACGATTCTGGTGGCCGAAGATCAGCCTGACCTGCGCTGGATGATCTGCCAGTTTCTGCAAGAACTCGGCTATTCCGTGCTGGAAGCCAAAGATGGCGGCGATGCGGTCGCTCTGGCCGAGCAATACAAGGGCACAATCGACGTGCTGCTGACCGACGTTGTGATGCCGCACATCCGCGGCTCCGAGGTTGCGCGCCGGCTCGCTCCCACCCGTCCCGAGATGAAGGTAATCTTCATGTCGGGATACACAGAAGGCGAATTCGGCGCAGTTCCTGGCGCAGTTCCTAATGAAAACCTCGAGTCTGGAACGACACTTCTGCAAAAGCCGTTCGAGTTGGACTCCCTGGCCCTGAAAATCCGCGAAGCATTGCAAGCACGAAGCCGCCGTTAATCGCGGCATCTTCCGGCAAAGTAGCGCCGGCGTCTCGCCGGCTGTCGCGAGAGCCTGCCCTGAGCTGCCGAAGGGGCGTCCTCGCCCTCGCAAGCGGAAACGAAGCGCCGTTATTAATGGCTGCGTCAATGCCGGTAGAAAGTGCCCGCTGTTAAGTAAATCGCAATCAGTCCCAATAAAAGTACAGCGCCTTCCACGCGCGTCGACCACACATGCAAGGCGTCGAATTGCGCGCGCGCGGGATTGTCCGGCGAGATGGTGGCGAAGTCGCTGACAGAAGCGCGCAGAGTGTCCATGCGCGGGATGATCCAGAACTGCGAGAGCAATGCGAGCCCAAGCATCAGGCAGATCAACACATGCCGTAAGGCGAAGACTTGTAGAGTGCCTTCCGCGAGACGGCTGTAAAGCAGGGAACTGGCCAAAAAGACGACTGCCGAAACAATGGCGATCCAGTGCAGCTTGGCCAGTGCCCGTCCAACGATATTGCCAGCGAGATGCGCATTAGGCAGAACGCCGGGAGCAAACACCGTTGGCGCCAGAACGAATGCAAAAAACATCAAACCGCCGATCCAGGCGACGAGCGAGAGCAACATGAGGAAGCGGAGGAAGGACATCACGGGAGAATTATAAGCGGGCGCTCAGGTCAGAAAGAGGTAACCACAGAGGTCACAGAGGAGCACAGAGGGAAAACTGAGAACTGAGATCTGCTACACAGGCACGGGAACGGTTTCGATGATCTCTTTCAGTACTTGATCCGACTGCTCAGATTTCTTCAGCGTCGAGGCGTAGAGGCCGTTTACGACCACGCGGTGGGCGAAGACGGGGACGACGAGCGGTTTGATATCTTCGGGCGTACAGAAACTGCGGCCTTCGAGGAAGGCCATCGCTTGGGCGGCGCGGTAGAGGGCTTGCGATCCGCGGGGCGAGACGCCGAGCGAAAGAAATTCATTCTCGCGCGTATGGCGCACGATTTCGAGAGCATAACTGACCAGCGAATCGTCGACGCGAATCTGCTTCACCGCCTGTTGCATCTCGAGTACATCCGCGCCACTGAGTACGGGGCGAAGGTCGTCCAAATGCGCAGCGCCTGCTTCGGAGCGAAGAATTTGACGTTCGGCCTGGGCGTCGGGATATCCCATGCGCACGCGCATCAGGAAGCGGTCGAGCTGCGACTCGGGCAGAGGATAGGTTCCGTGATGCTCCACGGGATTCTGCGTCGCGATGACCAGAAAGGGTTGCGGCAGTTCGTAAGAATGAGCGTCAACCGTGACCTGGCCTTCGTTCATGGCTTCGAGCAGCGCGGACTGTGTCTTCGGCGTGGTGCGGTTGATCTCGTCCGCCAGCAGAACGTTGGTGAAAACCGGGCCGCGTTTGAATTCGAACTCCTGTTCGAGGGCGGAATACACCGAAATGCCCAGAACATCGGAAGGCAGCATGTCGCTGGTGAATTGCACGCGCTGGAACGTACAGTCGATGGCGCGCGCCAGCGCCTGTCCCAGCGTGGTCTTGCCAACGCCGGGAACGCCTTCAATCAGCAAGTGTCCACGGGCGAAAATGCTGACCAGCGCGAGGCGGACGACATCGTCCTTGCCGCGAATCACGCGGCGGAGAGCCTTTTCGAGTTCGGCGGCTTTGTGAGAAACAGCGATAGCGGTCTCGGGCGACATTGTCTCGATTCTACTATTGGGCGTGGGGAGCGTGGGGTTACGTACGTCACGGGGCTTCAGCTTCTAGCTCCTAGCTCCTAGCTACTTCCTCTTGCACATGCTCTAATCCTACCCGCAAAAATTAGAACGTCTGACGTTTGAGTACTTGCGGTTGCGAATCGCGACCAGCAAATAGCATCAGCCCGAAACGGCAAAGCTAGAAGCTAGGAGCTAGCAGCTTCTTACTGCATAAACTCCGCAGGCCTTCCGGTCAGCCGCTCGATGCGCTTGGCGATCGGCGGATGTGTCGAGAATAAGTTGCCGAAATTCATTCCCAAGAGCGGCTGAATGATGAAAAGATGCGCGGTTGAGGGACTTGCTTGCATTGGAATGCGGCGGGAGTAAGTGTCGAGTTTTTGCAGGGCGCTGGCCAGGGCGTAGGGATTGCCGGTAAAGTGGGCGCCGGTCGCATCGGCTTGATACTCGCGGGAACGCGAGACAGCTAGCTGAATCAAAGTTGCGGCAATGGGGGCCACGATCACCATAAAAAGCGCAGCTAGGCCTCCGCCATCGCGGCGGTCGCGGTTTCCGCCTCCGAAGCCGCCGAAGATCATCGCAAAGCGTCCCATGCTGGCTAGCATCGTGATTGCGCCGGCAATGGTCGCGGCCACGGAGCTGATCAGGATGTCGCGATTACTGACGTGGCCGAGTTCGTGTGCCAGAACGCCTTCGAGTTCTTCGTCGTTTAGTAAGCCTAAAATCCCGTGCGTCACGGCGACCGAGGCGTGGCTGGGATTGCGTCCGGTAGCAAACGCGTTGGGCGATTCCGCCGGTATCACATAAATCTTCGGCATCGGGATACCGATTTTCTGCGTGAGGCGCTCGACAGCGGCGTAGGCGCGCGGCAATTCCTCGCGCGTCACCGGCTGGGCTCGATACATGGCCAGAGCGATCTTGTCGGAATAGAAGTACGACACGAAGTTCATGACGGCGGCGAAAGCCAACGCCAGGAACATCCCGTTCTGGCCGCCGAAATAGCGGCCAAAGAACATCAGAAGCAGCGTGAGCGCGGTCAGCAAGAACGCGGTCTTGAACGTATTTCCCATGGGCTCGATCTCAGCTTATTGGATGTTACACGTCGGGAAGAGATGCAGTTGGGTTGGTTTCAGGAAAATGCCTGTCTTGGAATCAATGGCTTGCGGCCAAAGCCTTGGCTCCTCCTGAGTTTCTAAGGCGCGGACATGGCGGAGCGTCGGTTTGCACTCTCAAACAGACGGGCTGTTACGGCGCCGAAGATAAAACCGCCAACGTGGGCCAGGTAGGCCACGCCGCCGGTCTGAGCTTGCGCTACCTGGCCGGCATTAAAGAGCTGGGTTAGGAACCAGAATCCGATTAACAGTGCGGCCGGAATGAACGTGACTTTCACGAATATAAAGATCAATAGAATCGACCGAATCCGGTCCCGTGGATAGGTGACCAGAAACGCGCCCATCACGGCGGCAATCGCTCCACTGGCGCCCAGGTTAGGGACGGTGGAATGCGGGCTGGCGGCAACTTGAGCAAGCATAGCTACGATCCCGCCAATCAGATAGAAAAACAGGTAGCGACCTCGACCCATCGCGTCTTCGATTTCGGGGCCAAAGGCCCACAAGAAAATCATATTGCCGATGATGTGCGACCAACTGGCGTGCATGAACATTGCGGTCAGAATCGTGATCCAGCCGTGGCCGGAGAAGATTTGGGCTGGGATCGCCGACCACTGGGTGACAAAAGCCTCGCCACCCATCAACTCGCGTACAAAAACGAAGGCGTTTACCAGGATGATCAGGATGGTGACGACAGGAACACGCACGGGGCGCCGCGAGGCGTCACCTAGTGGGATTAGTCCGCCCATTTGCTCCTCCATTCCCGCAGGCAAAACTCAGTCCCCATTGGGCACCCCTTTCCCAAAGCCTCAATCTGTTCCCGCCCAGACAGCTACTCGCTAAGCTGCCAGCGACGACGGTGGCGATATCGAGTCCGCTCTCTTGCGGACGGCCCACGACATCATCACCCTTGCAACGCCGCTGAAGATCAGGCTCACGCCTACCAGAGTGCCGATTGCCCAAGCGGAACTTGACGGCCATTGCATGTAGATCATCACGCCCAGCAACAGAGAAACGATTCCGTCCAGCAGCACCCAGGTCGATCCGTGGATTGCACGCATCTTCACAAACAGGACGACGTCGAGGATGCCTTCAATCACGAAGAGCGACGCCAGCAGCAATGTGAGCGATGCCACACCGAGCAGGGGATGCACGATCGCGTATACACCGACGCACAGATAGGCGATCCCTACCAGGAGCTTCCAAACCATGCTCCCCGCTCCGTGCGCGCGAAAGGCTAGCACCAGGTGGACTGCGCCGGCCAAAACAATCAGCCAGGCGACGGCCGCGTTCACCGCGACTGCGGCCAGAAGCGGCGAAGCGATAGCCGCCGCGCCGAGGATGATAAGTAGAACTCCCCACAAAATGGAAACTCCCGAAGCGTGCCGGACCATCTCGAGCGGAGTGTTCTGTGCCATAGAGGTCTCCTTCCGAAGCGGCATAAGACTACCTCAAAAAGCTCATTATTTGAAGAGTGAGTCCTGCTGCATTTCGGGTTTCTGCGTTCCAGGTGGCTGCGTGACGCTCAGCGGTTGAAGACGATAGGATGCCGGCAAGCTAAGGTGCGCTACGGCTCACTACGTCGCTCAGGGCTGCCTCAAGAACGGAAGTCGTGCTCTTCACGGCCTTGGCCCTTAGTTATGCCTTTTGCACCTCGCGTTTCAGGGCTCGCTGCAGGGTTTGGTCGAGGGCGGATTTGGCGCTTTCGTATTCCTGCTGTGAGATTAGGCCTTGTTTGTGTTCCACTTCGAGCTCGAAGAGTTCTTCTTTCAAGGCCTCCAGCAGTTTGGAAGAAGCGCGAGCGCCGGGCTTGGGACGCGACTCGCTGAGACGGGCTTCGCTCGTGCGGACCTCACGCACTGCGGGGACTTCCGCGGCCTCGTAATCTTCTACTTCTTCGAGAGATGGCAGTGCTTTTCCGTTGGCATGGGCGCGGTTGGCGGCTTGCTGGCGCGAGGCTACGAAGATTGCCCCGGCACTCAGCGTGAGGGCAAGTCCACCGAGGATCCACCATTGATAGTTATGTGTGGGAGGGGGCGCGTCGATGGGCGGGCCGAGGCCGCCGCCGGGGCGGCTTTCCGGTTGCGCAGAAGACGAAGACTGGCTCTGCTGGCCTTCTTCATCCGGCGGCGCAGCCAGCATGCCTTGGCCGGAAAGCTTGAATGCCATGGGCTCGCCCACCTTCATGTTGGAGGCAACTTCGACGTTGGCGTCGGGCTGACCGGGGAACGGTGCGACCTGATAGCCGGTACCGGGCGCGGC
>Ga0185299_10007526_pt1 | contig 11117 bp, 9 predicted proteins | sample PaiPotPPA55metaG_FD_128002 | JGI IMG/M metagenome (GOLD analysis project Ga0185299, IMG submission 128002) | Iron sulfur acid spring bacterial and archeal communities from Banff, Canada, to study Microbial Dark Matter (Phase II) - Paint Pots PPA... ...
GAAGAACTTTGGTACCGCAATGCGTCCAATGGGTTGCACAAATTTGCGGGCTGCCGACGTGTTGGCGCCAATCCATGGATGGCTCGCATTGCAGGCGATCCGCTTTGACTGCATGTCGGGGACGGCGACACGACATCCCATTCAAATTCCCGGAGCTTGAGCCCAGTCTTCCCACGGGGTTTGCCGGCCGCCGTCGAGAGCTTCACGCGAAGCAGCGAGTCATATCAAAGGGTTTTCACTCCTTCAGAATGTGGAAACACGCGCGCGCGAGCTTGTGCGCTAGGGCCTTGCGCGCGAGAATCGGGTTCGTTTTGGCTTTCTTGCGCTCGTAGAAACGCCTGGCCTCGGCGCAGAAGCGCAGCGCGAAGTTGGCTGCCTCGATGAATGCCCAGGACAAATATTTGTTGCCGTTCCTGATGTTGCCTTCGCCTTTCTTCTTGCCGTTGCTCATGTGCTGGCTGTCCACACAACGCGCGTAAGAAGCGAAGTTGCCCACGCTGGCGAAGCGTTCGATCGACCCGACCTCCAGCAGAATGATGCTAGCCAGAATCGGTCCGATGCCAGGCACAGTCTTGAGCAACACGTACTCGGCGCGTGGTCCGACTTTTTCGGCAAGCCGCTTTTCCAGCAGCCCAATCTGCGCGGAGAGCGTTTGGATGACCGCCAGGTTGGCCTGCATCGCCAGCGCGACTTCGGCGGGCAGCCCCATCTGGTCGATCGCCTCGGGTGTCAGGCGTTGGACCTGAGCGCTCGAGAGGCGCGCACCCTGATGGCGAGCCGTGATGTTCTCTACTGCGAGAAGGTGGCTGGTGCGGCTGCGCACCAGCTGCATGCGTTTCCTGGCCAGGTCACGCACGCTGCGCGCCTCGGGCGGCAGTATCGTGCCGGTAGGCAGGATGCCCAGCCGCAGCAGATGGGCCAGATGGCGCGCGTCCGTTTCGTCGCCGCTGTGCTTGAGCCCGTCGTACTGCTTGATCGCGGTGGTGTTAGCCAGATGCACGCTCAAGCCCGCGGCCTGCAGCCCGTCGACGAGCCAGTACCAGTTGTAAGTCGACTCGACCACGACACCGGCTAGCTCCGCCTGCCACGGGGCGAGGAACGCCAGGATCTTCGTCAGGTCGTTGGGCAGGCGCTTTTCCGCCACCACCCGGTCGGTTTCGTCGATCACGGTAACCACACTGTTGTTCGAATGCAGGTCAATGCCGCTATAGTTCATGCTGACCTCCTTCCGGTTAAAGGGTTCTGTGCAAACTCACTTTAACCCCGTCGCCCGGGGGGCGGCGGTGGGAGGCCCGCTAGATGATTTTCAAGTTCCGCCGCCTGCTGTTGCGCTTCGAGCGTCTGAGCCACCTGCACTACGCGTTCAAGACGCTCGCCTACACGATGATCGATCTGCGGCACTACTGCCGCACCTGACTGCGTCGTCGATGGCGGGTAGTTCATCCTCGGCGCCGTGCGCCGCGATCCCGCTCGTCCGTGTCAGGCCTGAATACCTTAATCATGACCCCTGGCACCGCGTCTTGGCGCTTCACACGCATCGCATTCTCTCTCGCCTTCCCCTCACACTGCAACACGGACTCACCGACTCGAACACCTGCAACCAGTTGTCGCAAACGACGAGGTCGCAATCCGCGTCGGCATCGCGAACCACATGGCGAGACTTGCACGCCCTCAGTCCGTGCGCGTCCAGTGAACCTTGCAGGCAGAGGTCTGTCTTCAGGCGGACATACGCAACAATGCCAGTCGAGGAAGGGTCGCCAGACGACGCTAGCACCTGCTAGCCAGTTTGCCCAGCACGGATCTGCCACGCCCGGCTTGACTGCATCGGTGACCTTCGATCAGGCACCAGGCGGCGGATCGACGAACCCCGAACCTCGCTCGTCCGGTGTAATGGGCAAAATGCCGTGTTCTGCGCATACAGGTAACAAATATTTAATTTTTGAGCTTCCCTTTCGATTGGGCCGACTCGGTAGTCTATAAGCAACCGGGATACGCATTGACTCGCGCACTGCCCCTCGGCCCATCCCTTCCACTTCACAGCAATGAAGTCATGATGAAAACATTAATGATCACCACTCTCCTCGGCCTCGCAATAAGCACGTCGGCCTTCGCACAATCACAGGCCCAGCCGACAGACGCGCTGCCCTCCAACGTCAACAACGCAAAGGTCGTCGCGCAAACCGGTCAACGGATCCCCCCCGACGGTCAGACGATAGCTCCCAAAACACGTGCACAGGTGTACCAAGAACTCGTGGAAGCGGAAAAGGATGGCCAACTTGCCTACCTAAACAGCACGGTGTATGCGCATCCATGATCGGTCTAAACCAGTAGCTCCCAAGTCTGGGCGCCGGTGGCAGCAGGGAGGCGCCAAACGATTCAAGCACGTCAATCAGGCTTATTCATTCAGGATTACAGGATGAAACTCTCAGTCAAATTAACCATGAGTGTGGTCTCAACAAGCGCAGCCTTCGCGCAGAACGCTCTTCAACCGAACGTCGCCAGTAACGGGTGATGATCCGCGTTAACGACGAAGCCTGGCGGTACCTCCCCTAGCGAGACCGGTTATGAGGCACCCACATGGTTCCCGCGCGGGCGCAACGCATCCTGGATAAGCATGAAAATTCTCGAGGTCTTAACCATCGCCGGGCGGAAAGCCGCACATCATCTTCGATCTACCGCGATGCCGCTCACGGTCAATTTGAAACGATGCCTTGCACGCAACCGACCGCCGCGACCGACCACAGAAGATATCGCCCGCGCCGTCGATACCGCAATCGATATCGAGCGCGCGCGGCACGAGCCCTATCCACGCCATTGGGAATGATAGCGGCGTACCGCCCGGTTGGAGTACACCTCAGGCGGCCACGCATTTGACCATCGACTCGGGAGGACCTTGGTGTTCCCGACAGGCTGGGCCCGGCCCGTGTCGGGAGGCCGAATATGACATTAATGTAATAGGAGCGTCATCGTGCATCAAACTTCGCTATACAAAATAAGGGAGAACCACTTTCGCTACGACGAGACAGTCAGGTCGGGGCTTCAATCACCGTGTACGAAGCCGACCACGTGCCGAAGTGCACACAGATCTGGTCCAATTCGAACGGGCCGCCTACCGGCCGAGCAACAACGATGCGCACTATCCGGCCGATATTTAGCCGGCCGAGGCGCGTGTTTATGCGCGGGATATCGCAACGCCGAGCAACACGGGAGTAGGCGGAGTGTCCGATGGTTCCACGCAGGCCGGTGCGCCGAGGACTGCGGCAGGTACTCACTCAAGCTACTTCGGTCACTGATGCGCAAGTGCCTCGCAAGTCATGGTCAGGTAATTTCTTTCGGCTTATTGCGTGCCGGACTGGGATCGACGCCGGTCCTTCGTGGTTAGCGCGTCGCGTCGCCCAACGTTTCAGCAGTTTTGTTTGTTAAGGACGAGGAATCGCGGCCTTTTGCAGTCCGAAATTCGCCGCGCATGATCGAGTACCCTTCAATGTTGTGAAATTCTCGAAGAGGAGCGTTTGATGTTTGAGACTAGTTCAGACGTATGGTCGCAAACTGTCGCCATGATCGCTCGTGTAGACAAGCGCCCGCGGTCTGCCGTAGAGCACGCGCAGGAGTGGGCGCAGCCGACTGTAAGAGTGCTTGAGCGAGCCACTTCGCAGACGTTGACCGTGTCCTGGTGCGATTCGCGCACCGGTCACTATGGACATCAGACCTGGGGAAGACGCATCGCGAGGCGTGCTGGGACGTGTGTGTTGAGCGGCCGCGGCATAGCGGCGGGCGATCTTGTGTACAGCCCACACGTTAGGGGATCACCACCCGCGAATGCAGAAGCGATGATCATCGCTTCATGTGTGGCTCCGGATCCGATAGCGTGATCACCACGACGAACAGCGTGATTGTCGTCTCCGTTAGCCATTTTGGGGTGTCAAAGCGGTTAGCATGACGCCGTTCGATCGGTCTGATATAGCGCTGACCAAGTTTCTGAGTTCGGGAAGTAGAGCGTTGCCGGCCTTCTGGCCCGTGCTTCACAGGGATGTTCGACGCACCTCTTGGAACGGTATTGTTTCGACGCCGATGACCACTTCTGTTTCCGTCCAACAACTTAAGATCCGCCGGCATTCGAGCACGTGACGGCTCGCCTCCGGCCTCGCGCACAACGACGACCAGTGGCAAGTGCAAGCGTCGACAGCAGGCTGCCCCAGATTTCTCTGAACTGAGTTTTGATACGCGCATGGCAGGAACAAAACGAAAACCCACTCGCCCTAGTGCCCACCGGAAACCGCTGAACAAGTCGCTGCTGCTACCGATGGCGGCGCACTCGGCGCGCGAGACGTCGCTCGCACACCACCTGGCGCTCGCTGCTTGCCGAGGCGACAGCGGGATCGGCATCAGATCAACGAGTTGGTCGGTTCGGTGTACATGGCCTACTACCTTCAGCGCATGGGTTTCGGGGACGCGCCCTTCGAGTGTTACGCGCACGCTGAAGCGGCGTTCGAAAACGCCCCCGCGGTGGCAGCCAAATGTGCCAAGTGGATAATATGGGAGCAGGACGCGCCCGTGATCGAACGCTTGCTTGCACTGCACGACCGGCAATTAAGCGAGGCACCGGGTGGTGAAAGCCGAACAACAGCTACGCCAATTCCTGGCTGGCACGGGCACATCGCCGTTCATTCGCGGGACATCGGAATAACCGATGGCTTCCTCCCATGAACGCATTAACTTTTTCAGCGATGCGCGCGCCAACCGCGTAAGGTCGGCCGCCCGGCTGCTAAAGGTCGCGTCCCAAGCGCGACGCGCTGGTGCGCTACAGCGACCGAGTTGGGGAGGCTTCGGGGAAGCACGGAGCGATCGCGTCACGATCGGTATCGCTTAGCCTGTCGCTGGGGCTACCGAGTATCGCGCTGCTGCGTATGTCTGCTCACGAAAAAGTCGAATGGCTATGGTCGGCACACGATAGTTGACATTTGGGAATACCGCAAAATGGCAGCGGCTATATCGCTGAAGCGTTTGCCGCTTTCGAGGACCTGCTCGGCGATTTGCATGAAAAGAGCTACATCTATGTACAGGACGTACGCGCTGGTTCGTATTAATACGGCGGCACGACGCAGGAATGCCGCTATCACCCCAGATAAGGAGCACGCGATGGCGCGCATCGGAGCTTTTTGCATCGCGAGCTGGCTGGCAGCTGCGATCCTCTACTTCGGCCAGCACTCCCCAGCGATGATCGTCTTGAGCGGCGTGGTTGTCCTCGGCGGATTCGATGTGCTGCGCCCTTGAGCGTGTCACAGTACGCGCGGCCGGCGACGGTGGACTTTTTATCACTGTTACGTCCCGGCCTAAATTAGGGTTGTCATCGCGAGCTATGTGGCGTGAGATTGCGAGGGGCGTCGCGCACTAAACGATGAATGGAATGGGCCTCGTTTAGTGCGAGACCCCTGCGTGGGTTGATGCACCGGCACCACTTAACGGTGCTGATGCCCACTTCGGCGAATGAACGCGATAGTTAGTTACGCGGTCAAGCTGGGTAACGATCACTTAGCAGCGGTTGCTATGCGGCGTCATATGCGCGATGGTCGCCTCTAATCCCCAATATCTGTGGACTTTGTTCACGCGGCCACTGACGGCGCAACTCGGCGTATCCCTCCCGAGCTTACAGGTTACCTTCCCCATCCTTATTGTCTGCCAGACATTCCTCTCGCCGCTCGAAGGCTTGCTGATCGAACGCTTTGGCCCGCGCTGGCTGCTATCAGCCGGCGGCGCGATCACCGGATTGAGCTGGATTCTGACCCGCCGTGCGAAGTCGTTGTTGTCAATCTATCTGTGCTATGGGGTGCTCGGGGGCATCGGCGTCGGCATTGTTGTCGTTGGTACGATTGGGTTGATGGCGTGCTGGTTTCCGGACCGCCGTGGCTTCGCCATTGGCGTAGTGATGGCAGGCTTCGGCATGGGCGCCATGCTTACCACCTTCCCTCAACTGGTTGCGGGTTTTTTCAGCGCTGGAATTTGACTACGAGCCGCAGCAAGAGAGGGTTTTCGCAGATACGAGCGAACCGCTAGAATCCCGTTGCTTTGGTGCTCGAGATGGTGAGAAACCAGCCACGGCAAGGGGTTCCAACGAAATTGAGTGCCGCGCAGTTCGAGCAATTTGTCTTGCCGCATCTGAGCAAGGGCCGTCGCGGCCCCTCGACGAAACTGGGCTGGCATACGCTCTTCAACTACATTTTGCGCGCGCTCTACTTGGGGTGTGCAGGCAACCTTCAAATGCACCATCTCAATTGACGTAGAAATCATTAGCCTGCCGGAAATACAGTTTTGTGAAACCGGGTGTCGAAAGATGCCTTTGCAGAGGCTTGAGCCGTGTGGATCGAAAGACCCATGCACGGTTCTGAGGGGGCTAGACGCGAGTGACCGCGCCCAGCTACCCGACAGAACCATCTGTGTCTTGCCGCAAGCGGTTGAACGTTGGCATCTTTGCCGCGACACGTCCCTCTGAAAATGGACTTGAGAAATACGCGAGTGGCTCCTGATCGGTGTCCGTCGCCAGCGCCCACGCCCTTTCTCTTGTGTTACAACAAGGTTCTCCTCAAAGCGCCATTTTGTCGCAGTGGATACACTGTCGTGGCGCCCTCGGATTGCCCCGACGAACCATATTTTCTCTCACAGCAATTGCAGCCACGCATGAAAAATATAACACTTCGCCAACTCAGGACTTTCGAAAGAGTTGCGCGCAATCTTAGTTTTTCCCGTGCAGCTGAAGAGCTGCACCTGACCCAGCCAGCCGTATCGATGCAGATTAAACAATTGGAGGAGCAGGCTGGCATTTCACTATTCAACCAAACGAGCAAGCGGATCTCCCTGACCCAGGCTGGTGAGTTAATGCTGCGCCATAGCCTGCTGATCCTTGATGACCTGAAGGCGGCCGAGCAGTCGTTTGTCAGCCTCAAGGCCGGTGGTACCGGACGCCTGCGGGTCGGCCTGATTACGTCAGGCAGCTATTTCTTTCCTCACCTGATCAGCGCATTCATGCACGGCAAGACCGAGATCGATCTCGACCTGACGGTACGCAGTCGCGACCATCTCATCACCCTGCTGCGGAGCGACCGGATCGATCTTGCCGTCATGATTCACGCTCCCGATGATCCTGCCATCTTGGCCGAGACATTTGCGCCCAATCCATTCGTCCTCGTGTCCGCCCCGACGCATCCGCTTACCCAGGAATATGACATTCCGTATTCGCGCATCGCGCGCGAATGCCTGATCGTACGAGAAAGCGGCACCGACACCCGCAGCGCGACCAACGACACTTTCTGCACTGACCAGTCGACGCCGCGCTTCATGGAAATCGGCTGCGCGGAAGCGATCAAGCATGCGGTCATGGCAGGCATGGGAATCAGCTTTCTTTCGGCGCATGCCGTTCAATCCGAAGTGCGTTCTGGCATGCTCAAGGTGCTCGACGTGCAGGGCCTTCCGCTTAAACGCCACTGGTGCGTGGCCCATCGCGTAGACCGACATCTTCCACCGGCGGCTCTCGATTTCCGGCAGTTTCTTCTCACCGAGGGCGGAGCGCGACTCGAACATTTCACGGGGATCGACAGGGTGCATACGGGCATAGAGGTTCAGAGTCCTGGTCACGTTGCCGGAAAAACACGGACGATCGTCGCCAGTAGCGCCAGTCACGAGGTCGCGCTTCGTACCCGCGCGCTGTTACGAGACGAACGACTGCCAGACGAGCACCATATTCAAGGTGAAGATCACGCCGGTGGCGATGACTGCCGCCCCGATCAGCTTCCGGCACGCCGTGAACTTACCCATCACTGAGCGACGCGACGACAGCACCACGAGCGCAACAAGCGGAACCGGCAGGATGATGCTGAGCACGATTTGGCTGCCCACCATTGCGTTCATTGGGTCGCACGTCATGCAGACGATGACAGCGGGCACCATTGTGATGAGGCGTCGCATGAGCACCGGCGACTTGAAGCCGACGAAGCCCTGCATGATGTTTTGACCGGCCATCGTTCCCACCACCGAACTGGAGATACCCGACGCCAGCAGTGAGACGAGGAACAACGCGGCCGCGCCGGCACCAAGGACAGGCGTAAGCGTGTGATATGCCACCGCGATGTCCGAGATACCCGGCGCCTTCCTGCTGAAGACGGACGCGGACATGGCCACCATCGCCAGGTTCACGAAACAGGCAAAGCCCAGTGCAATCACTACCTCGCGGTTCGAAAACCGCACCAGCCTGCGGCGCTGATAGTCATCGCGCGTCGGCGCACGGTTCTGCGTCAGACCCGAGTGCAGGTAAATCGTGTGCGGCATGATGGTCGCTCCGACGATGCCGACGGCGAGCATTAGCGCATCGTTGCCATGCAGATGCGGCACGAAGGTGTGAAAGATTGCCGCGTGCCAGTTCGGCGGTGCGATCACCAGTTCGCACAAATAGCTCAGGCCGATGACGGTGATGAGCGCCCCAATGACGATTTCGAGGGGACGGAAACCTTTTTTATCGAGCGACAGAATACCGATCGTGATGACGCCGGTGATCAGCAAACCCCAGCCCATCTCCAGATGAAACAGCAGTGAGATGCCTATCGCCGCACCTATGAACTCGGCCAGATCGGTCGCCATCGCGGCAATTTCCGAGGCGATCCACATGCCTATCACAAGCGGACGCGGAAAGTGATTACGGCACAGCTCCGCAAGACTGTGGCCGGTAACGATCCCAATCTTGGCGGACATTGCCTGAAACAGCATCGCCACGAGGCTTGACAGAAGCACCACCCAGAGCAGTTCATAGCCGTAGGTCGAACCGGCCCGGATGTTGGTCGCGAAGTTGCCTGGGTCCATGTAGCCAACCGAGGCAATCACCGCAGGGCCGGCAAAAGACAACAGCGCACGGACGCCACGACGTTTGTTATCGAGGGCATCGCGCATCGCCGTTACCGTGTCGACGGTTGCCTCCCCGGATAGGGCGTAGCCAGCGGTTCGTTTAATTGCCATCAACATGATAAGCGCCTCTTCTAAGTGCTTTGCTGTTTCGATACCGACTGATTGCTTCTGCCAGACCCGGGACAGCAAGGAATCCGGACTGGGCGCCGTAGACCCTGGCTCAGGTCGAGCCGCGGGCACACGGCGCGCCACTTTCCACGAGTGCCGTGCTTACGCGAGCACGTCGCGGCGCCCCTTGAGGTTGTGAATCGCATCGAGGGTTTCGTCGTCGACGCGCAGATGTTCCTTGAGCAGTTGGCGCGGCACGTTGGCCAGCCACTGGGAGAGGGTCACTTCCGAGAAGTGGTCCGACTTGAAAATCTCGAGGAACACGAGGTCTTCCTTGCCGGTGTTCTTGATGTAGTGGCCGAGGTTCTTCTCGACGTAGCCCACATCACCCGGGTTGAAGTCCACCGTCTGTGCCGCCGGACCCGTGTTGAACACCGTCATGCGGCCGGTGCCCTTGATGAAGTATTGCCACTCATCGTTATCCGGGTGCCAATGCAACTCACGCAGACCACCCGGCCTCACTGTCACGAGTGCAGCTGCCACGGTCTTCGAAACCGGGAAATTGCGGCTATCGACGATGCGCACTTCGCCGCCCGCGGTCGAGATGGTCGGCGCCATCGAGCCCATGCGAAAGATAAACGGATGGTCCGGACGGCCAGCCGGCGACGCGCAGTATGCCTGGTCTGCGGCCAGAGGGCCGGCCTTGGCGCCCTGGTAAATCCACAACTGTTCGAGCGGAATTTCCTTGAACTTTTCGGCCGGCACACCGAAGTTCTGGGCCAGAATTTCCGGCGGGGTGTGCGCGAACCAGTCCGACACCATCAGCGTGTTGAATTCGCCTGCCGCGCCGTTGTCGAAGGCCAGCACGAATTCGCCGCCGTTGTCGCCCAAGCCTTGCAGCGAGTGCGGCAGCCCCGGCGGGAAGTACCAAATGTCGCCGGATTGCACATCGGCGACTTCAGCGCGACCCTTGGTGTCGATGGTCGTGATACGAACCTCGCCGCTGACCATGATGGCCCACTCGGCCTGCTGGTGCCAGTGCAGTTCGCGCACGCCGCCCGGTCCGAGGCGCATGTTCACGCCCGCGATGTCCTTCGACACCGGGAACGCCTTCGTCGTCACTTCGCGTGCCCAGCCACCAGCCTGAATGCGCTTGTGCGCCTCATTGAAGGATGCCCATGGAATCGGCATGCCGCCGACGTCCGTCGGCGGCGGGTTGTTGAACGACGGCAAAACGTCGCGCAGTTGCGGATTCTGCGGGCCGGGCTCGGAGATCGCGGCGGGCGTCGAGTTGATACTTCCTTGCAAAGGACGGTCCGGGTTGCCGAATTCGGCGGCCTTGGCGGCGGCCGATGCACCAAGAGCCACGGCACCGGCAGCAGCACCGGCCAGTACACTGCGACGGGTCAAATCAGTCATTATTGCGTTTCCTAATTATCTCGCTGGGACAATTCCCGCCTGTCAGGGTCGATTCCTGCACGACGCAGGATAGTGGGAGGAACCGGCGTGGTCCCGCGCTGGTGGGAGCCGTCGCATGACGTGTACAGCTCACTTCAGAATCGGGACAACGACATCCGCTCCGTGCCGCAAATATTAAAAACGTGAGACGTAAATGAACAATCAAATTAATTGAAGAAGTTATAAGCATGTTTGATACATCGTCCTCGCGAATGCCATTACGATCTGTCCACGACCCGAGTCGGGCTGTTGGGTCAGTTCATTACTATGAAAGGAGTGTAATCATGGGTAGCTTCAGCATTACTCACTGGCTGATCGTTCTGGCAATCGTCGCGCTTGTCTTCGGCACGAAGAAGCTCCGTAATATGGGCTCGGACCTTGGCGGCGCCATCAAGGGTTTCAAGGAAGGCATGCAGGAAACCGATCCGACTGCGGCGACGAACACCGCAGAGACGATTCCTGCGGACAGTTCGAGCGCACAGCAGGCTGCCCCCGTCATCGCCCAACACTTGACGCGGTAAGCCTCATTTATCGCGCACCAACTTGGAGGTACGGTTTGCCATGTTTGACCTCGACGTGTCCAAAATGGCCGTCATCGGCGTTGTCGCGCTGGTGGTGCTCGGCCCAGATAGACTGCCGCGTGTCGCACGTACGACCGGCGC
>Ga0185299_10007527_pt1 | contig 11117 bp, 6 predicted proteins | sample PaiPotPPA55metaG_FD_128002 | JGI IMG/M metagenome (GOLD analysis project Ga0185299, IMG submission 128002) | Iron sulfur acid spring bacterial and archeal communities from Banff, Canada, to study Microbial Dark Matter (Phase II) - Paint Pots PPA... ...
CGTTCTGCCCGTTTCCGATCGCTGATATCGCGTGCCACCTTCGAGGCGCCGATTATGTTGCCGTTGCCATCCCTGATCGGCGACACGGTGAGCGAAATGAGGACCTTCCGCTCATCTTTTGCTTGCCGTACGGTTTCGAAATGGTCGACCTTCTCGCCACGGCGAATTCGGGCGAGAACTTCGGCTTCTTCAGCATGGCGCTCCGGCGGAATAATCAGCGTGATGTGCCGTCCGATAGCCTCAGCCGCCGAATAGCCGAACATCCGCTCGGCAGCTGGGTTCCATGACATGATAGTACCGTCGAGGGTTTTACTGACGATGGCGTCGTCTGAAGAATCTACGACCGCCGATAAGAACGAGATGATGCCCTCCAAACCAGCTTTTGGAGACGTCCCCATCTCTTGTAAGTCTTGGCGCATCGCTCACCTCGCCACCATGTAACGTAGATTGGCCTTACCTGCGCATCTTTGATTCCACACTTCATTGCGCAGTCAATCATACCCACAAGGAGAAATGAAGGATAAAGGAAAGGGTCGTCTGTTTGGGATAGAAATTTCTGAGCGGGTCGCAGCGAGATCTGAGCGCCGCACGCGGGAACAATCATCGCTCAGCGGAAAACTGAACCGAAGCTGAAACACTCAGTCCGGCATCAAGACTCAATGTTAGCCGCGCTGGCCGATATGGTTTCCCGGGCTTGAACCGAGGATTTGCTGCTCGACGACAAACTCTCCCCCCCGGTGGTGCGCCGTCATTCGGTCCCGTCGAAGACAGGCGACTCACTCCCGATGTATCCGCGTGATGGCGGCGTCGGCCAAATCAGCGTCGACTGAATCAGCATCTGTTTAGCGTGTTATCGGCCGAAGACCGCGCTCCTATCGTATGCCGCTACCGGCCCGGTGCAATGCAGACACGATTATTTTTAATTGCACTCACGAATTAAGGAGTCATACTAGAATCATATCTCACAACTCTCAGTAGTTGATCGGTCACGAAAGCGAAGCATTCTAAGGTTTTAAGGTTTTTCTTCACACAAGTGGTATGGGCGAACGGGCCACCATTTATGAGACTAGACACTGGTTACAATTTGCCGCTAAGGAGACACAATCAGCATGGAAAGCTCGGAACCTACAGCCCTAGATCGTGATTCCGGGTTTGCTGAGACGTTGACTACGAACGAGGCGTACGCTTCCGGGGTCTCCTGGGCAGCGGTAATTGTCGGTGCATTTGTCGCCGCGGCATTGTCGCTTATCCTACTGACGTTGGGTACCGGCTTGGATTTGTCCACCGCACCATCGACAGTTCGTCTAGCCGATTTTACAGTTGGTAAAGGCGGCATCATTTGGCTGATTATTATCCAGATCATCGCCTCAGCGATGGGCGGGTATCTGGCCGGCCGCTTGCGCACTAAGTGGACGACTATTCACACCGACGAAGTATATTTTCGCGATACTGCTCATGGTTTTCTGGTTTGGGCCGTGGGGCTTGTTATTACGGTATCTTTTTTAGCCGGTCCTTGTGGACGGTTATCGCTCTGTTAATCGGCGCGTTTTCTGCAAGCTACGCTGCTACCCTTGGCGGCAAGGAGCGCGATCGCGTTCAGCTCGTTCGGGTTCCCCGGGCGGCCGTCTGACGTCACAAACATAAGTAGACGCATTTGGAGGATTACGATGCGCTCAATCTTGTTATTTCTACTCGGCGTCCCAATTCCAATCATCATTCTGATTGCGCTTGTTAGTCATTGTTTATTCACTCGATGTCGAATACACCCCGGCGACCGAATGTCTCCGACTCCGAACGGGTTCGGAAGTCCGATCTGGGATCGCAAATCAAGTGCAGAAATTCCGAATCCATAATGGATTGCTTTAGTCCAATGGGTGCGGGTGATGATCGAATTCATCCGAGCACGACAAAGCGCCGACAGCAGGATATCCACCGCCTCGCGCAAGCTTGCGAACTCGGCTTCATTGTCCAGGACGATAGTTGGAGGGAGGCTTCGCTCACAAGAGGCGCGTACAAAAGCCTTAGCCGAACGGTAGTCCGGTATGATTATTTCCGCGCCAGCTTGGCGTAAGCGATCCGCCTGCTCGCCCGACGCAATTCCAATGAATTTCCACCCGAGCTGTCGGGCTGCGTTCGCGTCCCATACACCGCCGCCACATTGGTGAACCTGGTGAATTTCCGTTGCGTACTTCTCGGCGGCTCGGTGCGCTGCAATCCGGATGATCTCCTCACGCGAAATGGCGTGATCGGAGCTTGCTAGCGGCACAAATGGGGTTCGGCAGATTCGCCCGGCGGAGCTTCAGCTCTGCAGAAACTCGAACCCGCTTGTCGCTAGAGCAAATGCAAAATCAGGAGATTCGGCAAGGACCGATAACACTTTTGCGGAACTTGGAATCTAATAGGTCATTGGATCCTTATCAACCAGTGCGAGCTCAAGCAGAAGTATTCCGTCTCGAAACGCCGCCTGGTGTCCTCGCAGTCGCCCCATTCTCTACTGCCTTCAACATCGGTGGCGTCTCCTTCCACGCAGCTCCTACCGGGTTCTCGTGACCTACGCGGAAGGCTACGCGCCTTTCTCATTCCAGACCAGATCCACAACTTTCGGTAATAATTCGATTAGCGGAGTCGGGCAGCGCTGCCACCCGATGCCTGCCGGCTGACGAACCTGCTCTTAGTAAACTGGCAATGAATTGTGCATCGGCTAATATGTCGAGCACAGATGCATTGTCGTGACTTATTTTTGGGAGGACCCATTGTTGGAATATGCGAATCTACCCGCTAACGATCGCTATTCGCGAAAATCCTTCAAATTCAAAGACTACTATTGAATTTGAGACGTGCTGCATCGCACCTGATTCGCACAATAAGAAGAATTTACGAAGATTGACCATCGATTTGCTCGCATTTGGTGTTGGGCACTAAGCTTGCTGCTAAAGCTAGTCAGCGCTGCCATCTCCCCCAAAACGCCAGCGCTTTGTCCCCCAAGCAGGGCCGGGCTGCTCTCCGTAGGTCCCCCAACGTACGGTCACACTCAGCAGCCCGGCCCTTTTTTTCACCTTCTCCAACCAGATAGCTCACTGATAGATCTTAGAGCAGGGCCAACGCGATCGGGCTCGTCACCATGAACCGATTTCTGGAAGGGGTGAGTGAAAATGTCTCCTGTTGCTTTTGATCCGCTGGTTTCATCTGCACCACTGATCGTCTACGTCGACTACAAGAGTCCCTACGCTTATCTCGCCAAGGACCCTACCTATGCGATCGAGGACGAGCTTGGCATTGAGGTCGACTGGAGACCGTTGACGCTCGACATTCCCAGCTATCTCGGCTCCGCCCGCCTCGATGAACAAGGCCGGTTGGTGGAGAGCCAGCGCAGCGAGAGGCAGTGGAGCGTGGTGAGATACAGCTATCGCGACGTAAGGCGCTATGGGTCGCGGCGGGGCCTTGTCGTGCGGGGAACCACTAAAATTTGGAATTCGTCACTTGCCGCGATCGGTATGTTATGGGCCAAAGAGCAGGGCCCAACGGTACTGCGAAAGTATTCAGGATTGGTGTATGAACGTTTTTGGAGGCGCGACCTGGACATCGAAGACGTCGCGGTCGTCCAGGGAGTGCTCCGGGAAATTGGGGCGAAAACGGCCGGGTTCCAACCCTACGCGGCCAGCCAAGGTCGCGCACTCCACGATGACATGCAACGGGCCGTGTTCGGCACAGGAATTTTTGGGGTGCCGACCTACATCGTCGGCGGTGAGGTCTTCTTCGGACGGGAACACCTGCCGAGGATTCGTTGGATGCTAAACGGGCGCGCCGGCGCCGCGCCAGACATCGCCTATGAACCCCAGACCGGCCAAAACACAACGACCAGCCTAAGGGCTGAAGGCCCGCTTTCGGTTGCCATCGATTTCAAGAGCCCCAACGCCTACCTGGCGATCGGGCCTACCTGCGCTTTAGCTGAAGAACTCGGGGTCGGCGTTGACTGGCAGCCCTTCCTGGTTTCGCCGTCGAAGAGCCATCGCCACGGCTCCGGATCGAATGATGACCGCGGCGCGCGTCATCGCCGTTTCCGTGCTGATTACATCGATCATGACGTGATGCGCTACGCGGCCGACCGCGGTCTCGTGATACGCGGCCTTCACCGGCAGACCGATTCAAGCCTTGCAGCGATGGGACTTTTGTGGATACGGCGCGAGCGGGCGCCGCTCGCGCAGGTGTACGTCCAGCGAGTGTTCGAGCGCTACTGGCGAGAGGAACTTAACATTGAAGACGAGAGCGCGATTTGCGCTTTGCTCGTTGAGATCGACGCGCCGGTCGCGGGATTCGCTGCTTTCGCGCGCGAGAAAGGCCGCGCCGAGCTCGAACGCGCGCGATCGGAACTCATCAACGCAGGCATCTTTGAGGTGCCGACATATCTGCTGAATGGGGAAGTGTACGTTGGCCGGCAGCATCTGCCGCTGATTCACACACTTTTATCGGGAAGTCCTGGGCCTGCATGAAACAAGTGCTTCATTCCGCCCCAAACTATTGACGCTAGGTTGTTAGCGCAACTCCACCGAATTGGGGGCGAGCATTTGTTCCAGCTCAGCGACGAAGCCCTCGGTCGGCGCCACTCGATAGCTATCACCGAACAGGAAAATCGCCTCGCGGCCGTCTTCAAAATCCAGGTGCAGATATATCAGCGATTGTCCATTGTGGCGCCGTAGCAGCTCCTTGATTTGCGCCAGTTCGCCGTTTGCGATGCGGTCGCGCGGCGCACGAATGCGGACTTCGCGCACCGCCTCGGTCAACGCCGCGCCCAAGGCGCGAAGTTCGTCGAGGATAATCTGGGCCCGTTCGTCGTCGACGTCGAGCTTGCCTTTGGCCACCACCGGGTTGTCCCCCGCGATCGTGTTCTCATATTTCTGATAAGTTTCGGGCCACGCGATACATTCAACCGTCCCCTCGCGGTCCTCAAGCTGGAAGGTCGCGTAGCGCTTGCCTGCCTTGTTGTTTTTAAGTTTGACCGCATGGATTACGCCAGCCAGCCGAACCTGGCTGCCGTCCGGCGCGGAGGGAAGATCCGCAGTCGTCAATTTGCCAATCCGGGGCAACTCGCGTTCGTACTTGTCGAGCGGATGCGCGGTGATGAAGAAGCCCAGAGCCTCCTTTTCGAAACTGAGCAATTCATTCTGCGACCATTCGCTGACGAGTCCGCGCGTAATCAAGGCCGGCGGCATGATCTTCTGACTGAAAAGACTGATCTGGTTCCTGACCGCATCGCTTTCCTGGCGTTGCGCCAGCTTTAGCCCATCGTCTACTTGCGCCATCAGGGCCGCCCGCGGAATTTTGGTCAGATCGAGTGCGCCGCATTTGATCAACGCTTCGAGCACCCGGCGATTGAGCAGTTGTGTGCCGACACGTGTACAGAAGTCAGCCAGGTTCTTGAAGTCGCCACCTTTTTCACGCACTGCGATGATCTCTTCAGCGGACTTGGTGCCGACCCCACGAATCGCACCGAGACCAAAGCGAATCGCGCCATCGGTCACGGTAAACTTCACGCGGCTGCGATTCACGTCGGGTGGTAGCACGCGAATGCGCATTTCACGCAGTGCTGCGAAGTTCTTGTAGGTCTTGTCGGTGTCGTCCATGTCGAGCGACATCAAGGCTGCCATGAATTCGTGCGGAAAATGCGCTTTCAGGTAAGCGGTGGTGTACGAGGTAAGCGCATAGGCAGCCGCATGTGAGCGGTTGAAGCCGTAGGAAGCGAAGGTGGCGATTTTCTCGAAGATAGATTCGGCCAGGAGCTTCTCCACGCCGTTTTTCACCGCGCCCGCGATGAAACGCTCGCGCTCCTTCTGCATCACCGCAATCTGCTTTTTGCCCATCGCGGCGCGCAGGATATCCGCTTCTTCGAGCGTGTAGCCGGATAACGCCTGCGCCGCTCGCATCACCTGCTCTTGGTAAATGATAACGCCGTAGGTGTCGCGGAGCGCCGGCTCCAGCAGCGGGTGATCATATTCAACCGGCTCCTTCCCGTGCTTGCGGTGAATAAATGGCTCAACCATGCCAGCGTCGAGAGTGCCCGGCCGGAACAGGGAAATGGCCGCGATCACGTCCTCGAAACACGAGGGTTTGAGTTCGGTCAGAAACCGGCGCATCCCGGAACCTTCCATTTGGAAGACCCCGACCGTATCGCCCCGCGCGAGCAGCCGGTAACTTTCCGGATCGTCGAGATTGAGCCGGTTCAGATCGGGCGGCGTCTTACCACCCATTGCGGCCAAATCGAGCGTATCTTTTATCAGAGTGAGGTTTTTGAGCGCGAGAAAATCGAATTTTACGAGGCCAATCTCCTCGACTCCCTTCATTGAGTACTGAGTAATCCAGGCGGCGCCAACACTCTGCTCCTTATCAACGTACAGGGGCACCATATCGTTCAGCGGCGCGTCCGAAATCACGACACCCGCCGCATGGCGCGAGGCATGCCGCAGCAGACCTTCCAGCTTGAATGCATATTCGAACAGTTCCGGATGCTGCTCGCGCTCAGCCTTGAGCCGCGGTTCCATGTCCAACGCATCTTTGAGAGGAAAATCGCGTCCCTGCTTGGGTGCGGGGTAGAGCTTGACGATGCGATCGGTTTCCGCGAATGACAATCCCAAGACGCGGCCGACATCGCGAATAGCCTGTTTTCCTTTGAGCGTGCCAAAGGTGATTATCTGCGCTACCCGCTCGTCGCCGTATTTGCGGCGCACGTAGTCGAGTACTTCGTCGCGGCGCTCGAAGCAGAAATCGACATCTATATCAGGCATCGAGCGCCGGCCCGGATTGAGCCATCGCTCGAACAGGAGCTTATGCTCGATCGGGTCAACCTCGGTAATTCGGAGGGCATAAGAAACCAGGCTGCCAACCACCGACCCACGTCCTGGTCCCACCGGAATCCCAAGGCTGCGTGCGTGATTGATAAAATCGGCCACAATCAACATGTAGCCGGAAAAGCCCATTTCGCGGATAACCGGGAGTTCGCGCTCCAGCCGCTCGAAATAGGATGCTTCATCGAAGCTGCCGCGCCGCGCATGCAATTCTTTCAGCCGATCGACCAGACCGGCGCGTACCTGCTGCTCCAACAATTGGTCAAGGTCCGGCCCCGAAGGTCGGGGAGCCACTGAAGGGCCATGCGAATCAAGAGAGGCGCCGCTCTCATTGCTTGCTTCTCGCTCGCTCGCTCCTCCCTGCTGGAAGACCGGGAAATGGAACTTGCCGAATTCAAACTCAAAATCAATCCGGTCGGCAATTGCAACGGTATTGCGAATCTCTTCGGAATCGGCGCCAAAGGCGGATGCCATCTCCTCAGGCGTCTTGACGTAGAACTGGTCACTGTCAAACCGCCAACGGCTTTCATCCGCGAGAGTCTTGCCAGTCTGAATACAGAGCAGGACCTCGTGGGCCTTGGCGTCCTCGCGATGGAGATAGTGGCAATCGTTAGTCGCTACCAGAGGTACACCGACGGTGCGGGCGAGTTCGCGCAGACCCTCGTTCAATGGTCCGTGCAGCTCATTGTCTTGTAATTCAAGATAGAAGCGGCCGGGGAAGGTTCGCGCATACCATTCGGCGGCTTCTCGCGCCTTATCGAGCCGGCCGCTGCGTAGAGCCCGTGCCACCTCGCCGCTTAAACATCCTGAGAGCACAATCAGCCCGGCCGACAGGTCGCCTAGAATTTCCTTGTCGATCCGTGGCTTGTAGTAGAGACCCTCCTTATACGCAGCGGTCAGTAACCGGCAGAGATTCTGATAGCCGACGCGCGATTGTGCCAGCAAAATCAAATGATAGTTGCCGGCCGCTTCGACATCGTCGCTACGCGCCGTTTGAGTGCGGTCATGACGGCTGCCCGGCGCCAGATACGCCTCGCAGCCGATAATCGGCTTAATCCCCTGCTGCGTCGCTTTGGTGAAGAATTCGATAGCGCCGAACATGTTGCCGTGGTCGGTCATCGCAATCGCCGGCATCCCGGACTTTTTTACATGTTCGAGTAGGGGGCCGATCTTGTTCGCCCCATCAAGCAGGCTGAACTGGGTATGAACATGCAGATGAACAAAACTCATAAACTGGCGCCACCTCCCGCAGCCGGAAGCAATCAATCACCGCATTCGCGCGAAGTTATTTTAGCGTAGATTAGGCGACCGCGTATGCGATCTGCCACTGGCTCGGCACAAGGCAAGGCTGTGGAAAGGGTGGTTTTTCAACAGCTGGGGAGCACGCCCTCGTCTTCAAGCAGTGCCCATGAAATTAGTACGGCGTCAAAGAAGAGCGGCTCGCGATCGTGTGAGCCCGTCGTATTCAGCATGTGAGCCGATCCAAAACCAAAGAAAAACCAAAGAATTATCGCACCTTCGACCCGACCTGGTGCCCGGTACCCTAGACCGACTCGGACAGAATGGACTGCTTTCGCGGGGTCGACCTGTTTGAAGCGGAGGCTCGGATGATTTGGGTCTCGAGAAAAGAGCCTAAAAGCTCTTCGCGCTCGCACCTGAACGTCACGCGGCAACAACGCGAATTCGCGATCGGAACCGGGCTGTGACGTGAGGGGTCAGAGTTTGTCAGGATCGAGCACTTGGGTTTGCCCTGAGCGGTATTCTCCAAGCGCCTCGTCGGCCAACTCACCGAGCCTATCTCGCGAAGCGGCGAAACTCCGTTGCCACTTTCGTTCATCGGATGCTTCGGCCGTAAGCAATTTCGCCAAAGCCTGCTGATCCACTTGCGGAACCATCCTGGCTTGCAGGAGCACTTCCCCCAAGGGCCCAGAGAAAGTGTCGGAAGGTAGGAAGCCTCGCATAAGTTGAAGTTCCTCTTCCAGCGCTTCAGCACTTCGAGCGGACAAGAGCGTTCTCAGCCTCTGCTCATCAGCTGCCACTTGCGCCGCGAAGAACCACACGCCTTGGTTCACCTTCAGTGGCGACACGTCGGCCTCAAGGGCTAACTTAATCATCCGACAGGCCTTCACCATCGTATCTGGGTCGTCCAGATCATACTGGCTGGCCAACGTCTGCACTCCTTCTAACTGCAGCTCTCTATCGAGGTCGTTCAAAGAGTCGGAAACCAAACCGACCCACACGTCTACGGGCTGGCAATAAAGATAGTGGTCCGTAATCGTCCACGAATGGGGATTCGCCGGATCTGCATCAGTAAAGACAATCAGGTCGCGTAGAACAACGCCCTTATCTTGTGTCTGGCTCCCCTGACTTTGAGCTTCACAAAGGCGCTCGAAAGCTCTCCGTTTTCCACCTGTTCGACGCACGCCGGAACGTTAATGGCAGCGAGCTGCTGGTCCCACATTGGATTTCGCGGAATGTTGGCCTTCCCCTGATAAAAGTTACTAAACAGCTCCCGGAAAGAGGCCGTGGCGCCGTCTCGCGAGTGCTTAGTGACAACCTTGATCCAGGCAGGCACATACCCCTTCGCGGCGCCCGCTCTCGCTCCCATGTATGTCAGGTAGCACTTGAGGCCTAGTCGTTATCATTCTTGAGCCTCTGACGGTCGAACATCGCAAGAGTACCCGGTACTGACGGGTACTCGCGCTCACCTAAGTGTGCGAACCACTGAATGATCTCAACAACCTCGGCTCTCATGACATCGCTGGACCCTCGTCCGGCCACGCGACACAGCGCGACCGTCTCCTATGATTTCTTTGCCCCCGGTTGCGTGCCGGCGGTCTGCCCGCCAGCACCTTCGGCTGCTGGTGGCTGCGCTGGGGCAGCGCCGGCCGCGCCCTCGGCGGGTGCGGCCTCTTCCGGTGCTGCCTCGGCCGCGGCTGCGGGCACTTCCGCGACGGTCGGCGGCAGAACAGTTACGACCGGATAATCAGTGTCGAAAATCGGACGCACATTCCCTGTAAACCTGAGCGCCGAAACGTGCAGCACGTCGTGGATTCCCAACGGCGAAACGTCAACCTCGACTGACTCTGGTATCTCGAGCGGGAGGCATTCTACCAGCACTTCGCGCTCGAGCGGCTGGAGAATCCCGCCGTCGATCGCTCCAGCGGGGCGGCCGGCAAATTTGAGGGGCACCTTGACGCGAAGCGCCTTGCCGAGGTCGACCTCCAGGAAATCGACGTGCAAAATGTCGCCCTTAACCGGCGTGCGCTGCACTTGCTTGAGAATCACGTGTTTCCCATCGAGATCCGAGGAAGCCGATTTGAGCCGGATTAGACGTTGGCGCGCGGCCGCGTTCACTCTGGCATTCAGTTCCTGGGCGGCGACGGCCACCGGCGTGGCAGCGCTTAGATTGCCATAGAGGACTCCGGGGACGCGCCCTTCGCGGCGCAGCCGGTTAACCAGCCCTTTGGGCCGCACCTCTCTTTTTTCACATGTGAGATCGACGGTTTCCATTAGCTCCTCGAACTCTGCTTGAAAGGCTCTTGAATCTGATCTGGCTGTTTTCCTGTTCAGTTGAACAGCGAGCTGACTGATTCCTCATTGTGAATGCGGCGGATAGCTTCCGCTATCAGCCCGCCTACCGACAATACTTTCAAATTGGACAGTTCCGCCTGCGCCTTGGCGCGCAGCGGAATCGTATTGGTCGTAACGACTTCTTTGATCGATGAGACGTTCAACCGCTCGCATGCCGGGTCCGACAGGATCGGGTGAGTCGCGCAGGCCATCACCTCGCGCGCGCCGGCGTCGAGAATTACCTTTGCTGCTTCTGTGATGGTGCCGGCCGTGTCGATCATGTCGTCAACGAGCAGCGCGAATGAATCGCGCACGTCGCCGACCAGTCTCATTTCGGTCACTTCGCTCGCTCGCTGCCGGCGTTTATCAATGATCGCGAGGTCGGCATTGAGCCGCCGTGCAAAGGCGCGCGCCCGTTCGACCCCGCCAGCGTCCGGCGAAACCACCGCCAGCCGATGACTATCGACGCGTTTGCGCAAATACTGCACCAACACTGGCATCGCGTAAAGATTGTCGACCGGAATATTGAAGAAACCCTGGATTTGGCCGGCATGAAGGTCGACGGTGAGCACGCGCGAGGCCCCCGACGTAGTTATCAGATCGGCCACCAGCTTGGCGCTGATCGGCACCCGCGGCGCCACCTTGCGGTCCTGGCGGGCGTAGCCGAAATAAGGGATCACCGCGGTGATGCGCCCGGCAGAGGCG
>Ga0185299_10007528_pt1 | contig 11109 bp, 13 predicted proteins | sample PaiPotPPA55metaG_FD_128002 | JGI IMG/M metagenome (GOLD analysis project Ga0185299, IMG submission 128002) | Iron sulfur acid spring bacterial and archeal communities from Banff, Canada, to study Microbial Dark Matter (Phase II) - Paint Pots PPA... ...
TGTCGATCAAACACCAAAGAGCCAGTCGTAGGTGTCTTGTCGCCTGATCGCGGTCCAAACGGGCAAAACTTTAAGAAAATACTTTTTTGCAGCGCGGCCTTGACAAGTTCGGCTTCATAGAAACCCCAGGCTCAGTCCTATTATCCCTTCGGGATAGGTCCGACAAATCGCTACGGGATAAATCGACAGATATGTTTGGTTTAGACCCCGACTTCGCGGTGATTACATCCGGCCTTTGTGTCTTAGTGCCTTTGTGTGAGACAACTCTCCGATCACCGTCGTCTCAAAATGAGAAAAGCCGTCTCATCTTGGGACGAGCTATGACCAGTCCCTTCTAGAAGACGCTGGTATCGAGCGTTCCTCTAGCTCCGTGCCAAAAGCGCAGCACGAACACAGCGTTCGGATCGTGGCGGAGCTCATAAATAATCCGATAGGATCCATGGATGATCTCACGAACAGATGGGTCGCCGACTTCAAAAACGACCTGTCCCATTTCAGGAAATATTCCTATGGAAAGTGCTTGGTCGATGAGCGTATTACCGAATCTGCGAGCACGATCAGGGCTGTCGCGGGCAATGTAAGAAACGATTTCGCGTAGATCATCCTGCGCCTGAGGCGTCAGAACTACTGGCCAGCCCATGTATCAATGAGCTTACGAGCGTCCTCCGCGGGGATACCTTCGGATCTAGCAGCCTGTTCGCGCGCGACCTTGATACCGGCGAGCAGTTCAATCTCGCGTGCAATCTCCTCAAGCGATGCATCTTCCGGCAGCTTAGAAAGGAGGTCGATAACGATCTCTCTGTTGCTCATGCGGTTGGAATATTCCAGAAATCAGAGCGATTGCCAAATTGAGAAAACACACTATCGACAAACCATCAGAACGGCCGGGCAGCGCCGTGACGCAAAGGCAATTCTGGATGCATAACAGATTCAAGATTCTTAGCTTCTAAATTCTATTCTCTCGCTGTCCTGGTTTCCACCGTTTAACCAAGCCCGAGGAAAGGATTCTCTGGTCTCGCGTCAAGAGCGGGAGCCGATGGGTTCGAGCCGTGGCAACGATTACTCGATCGGCCGGATCCCGATGAAATTTGTCGGGTAACGATGCCAGTTCGACCGCGATTTGGGTGGTGAGAGGAAGAATACGAATGACCCCTGGCTTGGTGGCTTGAGAGATCCACTGCTCGAAGGATGGTTGCAGATCTAGGCGGCGCCGGCTGACCAGCGTTGCGACTTCCCAGAGGCTGAGATCGGAAATAAAGGGAGGCGAATCCAGCGCATCCAGCGCTTCGATTTCTCGGCGCTCTAACTTAGCTGGTTCGGCGACGTACCAGATCCAGGCGTGAGTATCCAGCCAGCGGCACGCTCATTTCAGGGCTTCAATATCGTCTTCTGCAACTGCCGGTTCGAAAGGATTCTGGTACGACTTGACTGAACCGGCGAGTTTGAGGCGTACTTCTTCTATTGGCCTGATGGGATTTTCCGCGACCAGTTTCGCGACTACCTTCCCATGCTTCGTGATGATCACCGGTTCCCCGTCTTTATGGACTTGATCTATCAGGTTCAAGCATTTCGCCTTGAAGTCAGTGACACTGATGATCATGGAATGACAAGTACCTCTGACTAGTAGGAAAACAAGCAGCGACCAGGACGTCCACCTGCTTCTTTTTCGCTGCGCCTGCCCGTGACCTTTGCGTCCTTGCTGTGCGAGGTAGAATTCGGGCAACAGCCCCTTGAGACCGATCTTGGAGAGCGCGAGAAACGCGAAACTGTGATAAACTCTTTCGTGAAATCAGGCTCACCCGAAAGTTCGGTGCCCGGCGACAAAACATCGCCATCACTACCATTGGCTTGTGAAGAGATCGTCAACCTTTATTTGAAGGATGTGGATCGGTCTCTCATTCGGGAAAACCTTCTTCTGAGCTACACCGACCGTTTGCGGCGACTACAACGTAACGTACAAGCGGCTAACGCAATTCGGGGTGCAGGGGTTCGAGCTGTGAAAAGCCAACGATGAATGCGCCAACGGGCGATGTTCCGGACTTTTTAAGGATCATCAGGACACTGACCGATCATGGCGTCGAATTTATCGTGGTGGGAGGAGTCGCCGCAAATCTCTTCGGTTCGGCCCGGTTAACTTACGATCTGGACATCGTGTACAGCCGAAAGGAGGCGAATCTCCGGCAGATCGCTAAGGCTTTAGAGAACGCAAATCCTTATCTACGGGGAGCTCCTCTAGGCCTGCCGTTCAAGCTCGATCTTAGGACATTAAAGAATGGGCTGAACTTTACTCTTACGACTGATCTGGGGCCGATTGATCTGCTCGGTGAGGTCCCGGGTGCACGCTCGTACGAAGAATTGCTAAACGATTCCATCGAGATCAACGAACAGGATCTCACCTTTCGATGCGTAACCTTGCCGCGCCTGATTCAGCTTAAGAATGCTGCTGGTAGACCAAAGGATTTAGAGTCTCTCGCGGAGTTAAGAGCTATCCTTGAGGACCTGGATAAGTAAGCCAGGAACAGGTTTTGCGGCTATTCTCACCATTGACATCAATAGTACAGGCACGATATCATTGATACCACAATATCTCGGCTGATATCATTGTATGCCTGCTATTAATGTTCGTAATCTTTCCGAAGCGACGCACCGCGCCTTGCGTATCCGAGCAGCTCGAAACGGGCGGAGCACCGAAGCGGAGGTCAGAGCTATCCTCGACGAAGCCGTGCACCCGACACCGAGTGTAAAACTGGGATCCATGTTATCCGCCATTGGCGCCAAATTTGGTAAGACCGCTCTCAATTTCAATCGCGATCGAACGCCGCCAGATCCTGCGTCTTTCGGATGATCATTCTGGACACGAACGTCTTATCGGAGCCGATGAAAAGGGGAGCTAACCCCGCTGTGGCGGCTTGGCTTGACCACCAGGACATAGAGACGCTGTACCTTACGACGATTAACCTAGCGGAATTGCTCCTTGGGGTGGGAATGCTTCCGCTCAGCCGGCGCCGATCGGCATTGGAGGCCAGGTTAAGCCAAATCATAAACCTCTTTGCTGAATCGCGGACTCTTCCATTTGATGCTCCGGCCGCGCGCCTCTTCGCCGTACTAGTCGCCAGGGCGAGTTCAGCTGGTCACATCATTTCGTTCGCGGATGCCCAAATCGCGGCGATAGCGGCTGCTCACGGATTTTCCGTGGCAACCCGGGACGTTGCTCCATTTATCGCTGCCGGGGTGCCAGTCATTAACCCTTGGGACTTGAACTGACTATCGACGCAAGCCCCGATTCAGATTCGGAATAGCCCCGCCTCCGCAAGGCCTACGGCGCGACAGGTTTTCGCAGCCTGCCACGCCGTAGGCCCTGCGGAGGCGGGGCTATTTTTCTTGGGTATTGGTCATTCGCGTAGCGCTGTAATCGGGTTGATCCTGATGGCGCGCACCGTTGGAATCAGGTTCTCATGGTAAACCAAAGTGGAATAGCCGCCTTGGTGAAGCCTCGCCATTTTCCTTCCGCAATAAAGACGGCTGTATGATAGCTTCAGATCCCTCCAGGGGTCCATTTAGCATGAACAAAGTAATATCCCTCCTCACCATCGGCGCCATCCTCGGCGGCATATCGCCAGTAATGGCACAGCAGCACAAGCGCATCAGCCCGCACGAAACCGTCAGCAAGGTTATCGATGGAAATCGGGTGACGATTGTTTATGGCCGGCCTTACGCGAAGGATCCGAAAACCGGCCAGGATCGAAAAATTTGGGGTAGCCTCGTTCCTTACGGTGAAGTCTGGCGCACCGGCGCCGATGAAGCCACGCTTCTGATCACTCAAAAACCGATGGTGATCGCCGGTACCACGATACCGGCGGGCGCTTACACCTTGTGGACTTTGCCAAATCAAGACGGCACCGCCAAACTAATCATCAATAAACAGATCGGCCAATGGGGGTTAGGTACTGGATCTTACGACGAGAAACAGGATCTTGGGCGCGTTGACCTTAAAAAAGAAGCGGTGGATACCCCCGTAGATCAATTTACGATGGCGGTTTCCGAAGATCCCGCCGGTGGCGGCCTCTTGAGTATGGTCTGGGAAAAAACTGAGTTTTTGGTTCCGTTCACAGTACAGAAATAGCGCCGACCGCTCGATTGGCAGCATCGTGCCCGATGACCGGATGCATCGTTCCGTCTCAGGTCCCATCTAGTGTCCTGTCCCATAAATAACGTGGCTTTCGTTGCGATCAAAATGGGCCGCCGGCAAGGCGCAAGGAGGGCGCATATCTAGATTGATACGTAACCGACGAGCAACGCGGCCGCCGGCCCATTTTCATCGCAACCCTCCGGGCCGTGGCCGGTTGACTGTTTTTCTACGTTGCTCGCTCCTTACGTATCGATTCAGATATGCTCGTCGCTCGCGCCTTGAAAACAGCCAACTGACCGACGGCGAAAGCCACGTTATTTATGGGACAGGACACAAGGGACCTCCAACCCGCTACGCGGGTGCAATTCGGACTTGGCGCAATACTCCAACACTTCGCTACCCCAACCCCACTTTTCGAGCACGAGGACGAGCACGAGGACGATTTTGATGCGCCTGATCAGGGACTGCAGTGATGAATCACGTCATTTCGAATCTTTTATCAGTATCAATGGGTAGACTGCCGCGTCCGCCAGTCAGTCTGGCCTGCGGAATTGCCATGCTCAGCCTGCCAACCAGCGGGATCTCACAATCCGTTCCCGGGGCAGAGATTCTACGACAGTTGCGCGGCTTCCGCGAAATGGGCAGCGTGCTTTATATTGCAGCGCATCCCGACGATGAGAACACAGAATTAATCACCTATTTCGCCCGGGGGAGAAAATATCGCACCGCCTATCTTTCGCTCACGCGCGGAGATGGTGGACAAAATGTGCTCGGCCCCGAATTCGGCAGTGAGATAGGCGTGATTCGGACCCAGGAATTACTCGCTGCGCGTCGGATTGATGGCGGCCGGCAATTCTTTTCACGAGCAGTCGATTTCGGTTTCTCCAAGGACTTCCGAGAGACCTTGAGAATTTGGGATCGGCAACAGGTATTGAGTGACATCGTTCGGGTCATCCGCCAGTTTCGAGCCGACGTCCTGATCACGCGTTTTTCTCCCATTCCGGGGCGCACGCACGGACACCACACAGCGTCCACGGTACTTGCCCTGGAAGCCTTCAAACTTGCCGGCGATCCGAAGGCTTTTCCGGAACAGGGACTGGATCCGTGGCAACCAAAACGCATTGTTTGGAACGAGTCCATTTATCAACAGGACGACATCAGCGGAGCTCAACATGTACAGATTGATGTCGGTGGCAACGACCCGGTAACCGGAGAACCATTCACGGTTATCGCCGGCCGGAGCCGCTCCATGCACAAGACTCAAGGCTTTGCCAACTTCGCCATTCCTAACAGGCCGGGGCCGAGATTTGAAAGGTTCCAACTTCTGGATGGCGCACCGATGAAGAACGATGTGCTCGACGGCGTGGACACTACTTGGGGTCGCGTACCTGGGGGGGCGGAAATTGGAAAACTGGCTGAGGAAATCATTGCTCGATTTGATTCACAGAACCCGGCCGCCAGCGTGCCCGCATTATTAAAAGTGCGAGGCGAACTGGCTGCGTTGCCAGGCACCGACCCTGTGGTGACCGAAAAACGGGGTCAGCTTGACCGTATCTTGCGGGCCTGTCTCGGTCTGGAAGTGCAGACCACGATTTCAGGGGCCGAAGTAGTGCCAGGCGAAATGATGAAACTGCATCACTCCGTGGTGATTCATTCCAGCACTCCGGTCCGCTGGGTCGCGGTACATTACCCTGCAATAAATCAGCAAATCGACCAAGGGAAGGTACCAAGCATTCCCGCCCCTCAGAAAACGTCCCCACTTCTTCCTGACCCTCAGAATATTGGACTCCTCCCGAATCAGCCCAGAACGTTAGACTCGACGCCAACCCTGCCGGCCGGCACGCCTTTGAGTCAGCCCTATTGGCTGCGCGAAGAAGGTAGTCCAGGAATGTTCCAAGTTGATGATCCTTCGTTGATCGGGCGCCCAGAGAATCCGTGTCCTTTCCCCGTCGAATACGTTTTCGAAATTGGCGACCAGACGCTGATCCTCCCGGACGAGCCAGTGCAGATCACGATGAACTCCGAGAATAAGGAAGTTCACCGACGCATCGAGGTGATTCCACCGGTCTCGCTTGATTTTGCATCTGACGTTGCGCTATTCGCTCTGGGAACATCTCATCCGGTGGAAGTTGAAATCGTCGCGTCCCGCGCGGATTCGAACGGCACCTTAAGACTGGAAGCGCCCCAAGGCTGGAGTGTTTCACCGGCCGAGCAATCGTTCCATCTAAAGGCCATCGGCGAACGGGCGCGCTTCACCTTCACCATAAAGGCCCCGCCGAAATCGGACACGGCCAAGATTATCGCGGATGCGGAAATCGGGCAGGCGCATTACCGTGCCGGCCGCATCGAGATCAATTACTCGCATATCCCGCCTATTTTGCTCCAGCCGGTTGCCAGTCTGAAAGCCATCAGTCTCGAACTTAAAACTCTCGGGCATACCGTAGGCTATCTGCCGGGCGCAGGCGACAGCATGGCTCAAAACCTGAAACAAATGGGTTATGACGTCAGGGTGTTGGACGATACGAATCTCACGCTGGAAGATTTGCGGGGACTCGATGCCGTGGTGATTGGCGTTCGCGCTTACAACGTCCGGAACGATATCGGGTCACACTTGCCGTTACTGTTTCGCTACGTCGAAAATGGCGGCACGATCGTCGCTCAATATAACCGGCCGGACGGGTTGAAAACGAACGAACTCGCGCCATTTGAATTGCATCTGTCAGCCAATCGCGTGACCGACGAAAACGCGGCACCTACATTTCTAGCCCCGGATAATCCGGTGTTGAACAAACCGAACAAAATCACTAACGCGGATTTTGATGGTTGGGTGCAGGAGCGGGGAATTTATTTTCCGGACCAATGGGATGACCGTTTCACGCCGGTGCTCGCCTTCAATGATCCCGGCGAGTCACCGCTCAAAGGCGGACTCTTGGTCGCGCCATACGGCAAAGGATATTTCGTTTATACCGGTCTGGTGTTCTTTCGAGAACTGCCGGCCGGTGTGCCAGGAGCCTTCCGTTTATTTGCCAATCTGATTTCACTCGGCAAATGAAACGCTCGACCGCTACCGGATCCGTTGACCCTGAAGCTGAGGAGACCGGCCTGCCGTGGTTGCGTACCTGGAACCAGGTCTATCTTTTGGTAATCATCCACTTCGCGATTTGGATCGTCCTGCTCGTCGCGTTGACGGATTTCTTTTCATGAGCGCGCTAGATTTCGTTGTGCTCATCGGATCGATGCTTGGCATCGCCGTCTATGGGATCTGGCACACCCGAGGAAATCGCGGACTGAACACCTACTTGAAGGGTGATAGCAAAACCGCGTGGTTCGCCATTGGCCTTTCGGTCATGGCGACTCAAGCCAGCGCGATTACTTTTCTATCTACCCCCGGGCAGGGTTACCTCGATGGGCTGGGGTTCGTGCAAATTTATTTCGGACTGCCCATCGCGTTGATTATTATTGCCGCCGTTTTCCTGCCGATGTTCCGGCGGCTTAACGTTTACACGGCCTACGAATATCTTGGGCGCCGTTTCGACACCAAAACCCGGCTGCTAGGGACTGCTTTATTTCTGGTCCAACGCGGCCTGGGCGCAGGGCTAACGATTTATGCGCCTTCGATCGTTCTTGCGACTGTCTTTGCCTGGCCGCTCGATTTGACGATTATCAGCAGCGGATTGGTGGTTATTGTCTATACCGTGATGGGTGGGAGCAGCGCAGTCACCGTAACGCAAAAATACCAACTAGCTGTCATTTTCGCGGGCATGGTCACTGCATTTTGCTTGGTGGTGGTGAAGTTACCCGCCGGGCTCTCCTTTACGGACACCTTTGCCCTGGCGGGTGGGTTTCAGAAACTCAATGCCGTCGACTTTTCAACCGATGTGCATCAGCGCTATACATTTTGGTCCGGCTTGCTCGGTGGAACCTTCCTAATGCTGGCGTACTTCGGCACGGATCAATCACAGGTTCAGCGCTATCTTGGAGGCGCCTCTCTGCGCGAAGGCCGGCTCGGTCTCATGTTCAACGCCATCTGCAAAATCCCGATGCAGTTCTTTATTCTGCTGCTGGGCGTGCTGATTTTTGTCTTTTACCAATTTGAACAACCGCCGTTATTCTTCAATGCAACCTTAAGCCATTATCTGGCGGCGCATCCCTCTGACGAACGGTTGCACGCTTATGAAACCGGTTACCAGTCGCTCCACGATCAGGCAAACCGGCAGCTCAAAGACTGGTTAAAAGCGAGACACGATGGTGACCGAGCCGCAGCGGGCGCAGCATTTGCCGGCGCGCTGACCGCCCATCAACAAGGCGAGAAAATCCGCGAAGAGGCTGAGAAGTCGTTATCACAGATAAGTGCCACCACCACGGCGACTGACGCGGACTATGTGTTTATCACCTTTATCCTGCATCAATTGCCACACGGCGTTATCGGTCTGCTGGTGGCAGCGTTTTTCGGCGCCGCACTGTCTTCCAAGGCCGCTGAACTTAACGCACTCGGATCCTGCACCACCGTTGACTTTTATCGACCAATCATTAAGCGGGATGCGACAGATCAACACAGCCTGGTAGCCACAAAATGGTTTACCGCCTTTTGGGGATTAGTCGCGATTGCCTTCGCCCTTTACGCTCATCTGGTCGAGAATTTGATTCAGGCGGTGAATATCCTCGGCTCGATTTTCTACGGGGTGATGCTTGGTCTTTTTATTGTGGCATTTTTCATACGTCAGGTGGGAGGTTCGGCCATTTTTTGGTCGGCGCTGGTATCGCAGGCGCTCATCTTTTTCCTCTACTTCACTCTCCCTATTTCCTACCTCTGGTACCCGCTTATCGGCTGCGCAGCCTGCGTGATATTAAGCATTTTTCTGCAGACCTTTTTCAACGTTGTTGGCGAAACCGGTAAGAGAAACAGGACATGACGGCGCCAATCATTTGTTTCGGGCAACAACCGTGCGGGTTTTTCCCAAAGCGTTTTCTATTCGCAAAAATCCAAACTGCCCGCCGCCTGCAAAATGAAATCGGGGGTGAGATCGTTTTCTTCTTTCATGACAGTGATCATGATCCGCGCGAAACCAGAACCATTCTGCGCCACAGAAAAACCAATGAACCGGCGCAACTGAACTTTGCTTTTAAAAACCCGATTCAGCGCAGATTCTCACCACTCTATCTCAAAGAAGTTGCGGGCGATTGGCGGGCCAAAACGGCGCGAATATTACCAAATTATATCAGCCCCGATTTGACGGAAGTTTTTCAAACGGTTACTGCCGGGAATGTCGCTGACTTCTGCCTCGAGATGTATCGATATCTGGGCCTGCTCGATAATATTCGCATAGTGCGTTCGAGTTCTTCGGAATTTCGCCTAGCAGCCTGTAACATCCCCGACTTTTTTGCAGACGTTCTATACGAGAATGAGACTGTCCGTGCCCGTTTCATTGATGGAGCTTTGAAACTGTACAAAGGCGGAAGCTCATGCTTGACACTGCCCCTGACGGCATTCACCAAGCAGCAAATCAGTCCAACCCGCGATACGCGATTCCGCTGGATGCAATCCGTGGTGCATTGCAGCCATTATATCGCTGGCGCCAGCGAGAAGGAATATCTTTGTCCGGAAGAAACTCCGGAAGTCAATTTTATCAATCGAGACGTCATTGACCGATCCGATGAAGCCTACACCCAATTCCCCTGACCTTCCGCCAACGCTTGCCTTTGGCGCGCATCCTGATGATATCGAATTCGGGTTTGGTGGTGTTGCCGCCGCCGAAACGCGGGCCAAACGCCGGGTGCATTTTGTCGTGTGTTCAAGCGGCGAATCTGGAACGAATGGCACACCAAAACAGCGGATGGCTGAAGCGAAAAAATCCGCCGGGCTGCTCGGTGCAACGATTGAATTCGTTAAGTTGGCCGGTGATGCGCACCTTGAAGTTTGCGTTCCCTACACCATTCGATTGGCAGAAATCTTACGGCGCATCCGTCCAGAAGTTGTGGTGGCACCTAGCCCAATCGAAAACCAACATCCCGATCATGCCTGTTTGGGAAAATTAGTAAGGGATGCCGCCAGACTCGCCCGTTTCGGTGGTTTGCAGGAGTTACGCGGTCAACCACCGCATGCAATCAAGCAATTGTTTTTCTATGCCATCAGCCCAGAAGCTGAGCCGGCGAATATTACTCCGGTGCTGATCGATGTCTCAGCACCTGAAATTGTGGCGGCGTGGACCGCAGCGATGAAGGCGCATGCGTCGCAAATGCTCACCCGCAATTACATTGATTTTCAACTTACCCGCGCCCGATTGTTCGGTGCCCGGGCCGGGGTTGACTATGCCATCGCCCTCTTTCCAAACGAGCCGCTCGTTTTTGACTCGCTAGCAAATGCAGGGCGAGGCGCTCGACAATTCTGATATGGACTCACCCGGCGACCGGTTGCGAATCGGCATCACTTGTTACCCCTCTGTAGGCGGGAGCGGTATTCTTGCCTCGGGACTGGGAGAAGAACTAGCCGAGAGGGGGCATGAGGTGCATTTCATCAGTTACGAACCTCCGTTTCGCCTAAAGGGGAAGTCACCCCGGGTCTTTTTTCACCCGGTAGTGATCAACGACTACGGATTGTTCAAGTATCCGGACTATACTTTACCGCTGTCAGTAAAAATGGCCGAGGTCAGCCGGGATTATCAGCTCGATGTGCTTCATCTTCACTACGCTGTGCCACATGCCACGGCGGCGATTCTCGCGCGATCGATGTTGCCGCCTGAGCAACAGCCGATGGTGGTGACTACCTTGCACGGCACCGACACGACGTTGCTCGGCCGCGATCCCGGTTATCGCCCAGCCGTTCACCACGCGTTAACTCACTCAGACGCGGTCACGGTGGTTTCGGAGTTTCTGAAACGGGAGACGCAGCGAGTGCTCAGTTTTGACGGACCGATGGAAGTCATCCACAATTTTTTTCACCCGCAAGCACCCCTGCGTTCGCGTGAAGAAGTGCGGCGGGA
>Ga0185299_10007530_pt1 | contig 11108 bp, 3 predicted proteins | sample PaiPotPPA55metaG_FD_128002 | JGI IMG/M metagenome (GOLD analysis project Ga0185299, IMG submission 128002) | Iron sulfur acid spring bacterial and archeal communities from Banff, Canada, to study Microbial Dark Matter (Phase II) - Paint Pots PPA... ...
AGGAGCAGTCCCTCGACGTGCAGGTGCTCCTGGACGCGCTGCAGTCCGTGCGCGTCGGCGATTTCTCGGTACGCCTGCCGCGCGATCAGGTCGGCCTCGCCGGAAAAGTCGCGGACACCTTCAACGAGATCGTCGCCGCCAATGAGCGCATGGCGCAGCAATTGGAGCAAGTCGGCCAGGTCGTCGGCCGCGAGGGCAAGACCAAGAAGCGCGTCAAGTTCGGCCATTCGCTCGGCGCCTGGGGCGACATGGAGACGTCGGTCAACACCCTCATCGACGATTTGCTGTGGCCGACCACGGCGGTGACCCACGCCATCGCCGCTGTCGCGCGCGGCGACCTGCTGCAGACGGTGCAGCTCGAGGTCGACGGAAGGCCGCTCAAGGGCGAGTTCCTGCGCTCCGCCACCATCGTCAATACGATGATCAAGCAGCTCTCGGTGTTCACCTCGGAAGTGACGCGCGTGGCGCGCGAGGTCGGCACCGACGGCAAGCTCGGCGGCCAGGCGCAGGTCCGCGAGGTCACGGGCGTGTGGAAGGACCTCACCGAGAGCGTCAACTCGATGGCGAGCAACCTGACGGGGCAGGTGCGCAACATCGCCGAGGTGACGATCGCGGTGGCGAACGGCGACCTCTCGAAGAAGATCACCGTCGACGTGCGCGGCGAGATCCTGCAGCTCAAAGAGGCCATCAACACGATGGTCGATCAGCTGCGCTCCTTCGCCTCGGAAGTGACGCGCGTCGCGCGCGAGGTCGGCACCGAAGGCAAGCTCGGCGGGCAGGCGCTGGTGCCCGGCGTCGCCGGCACCTGGAAGGACCTCACCGATAGCGTCAACGCCATGTGCGGCAACCTCACCGACCAGGTGCGCAACATCGCGCAGGTGACCACCGCCGTCGCGCGCGGCGACCTCTCGCGCAAGATCACCGTCGACGTGCGCGGCGAGATCCTCGAGCTCAAGGACACCATCAACACCATGGTGGACCAGCTCAACGCCTTCGCCGGCGAAGTGACGCGCGTGGCGCGCGAGGTCGGCACCGAAGGGCGCCTCGGCGGCCAGGCGCAGGTGCCCGGCGTCGCCGGCACGTGGAAGGATCTGACCGACAGCGTCAACTCGATGGCCGGCAATCTGACCGCGCAAGTCCGCAACATCGCCGAGGTGTCGACCGCGATCGCGCGCGGCGACCTGTCGAAGAAGATCACGGTCACCGTCAGCGGCGAGATCCTGCAGCTGAAAGAGACCATCAATACCATGGTCGATCAGCTCAACGCCTTCGCCTCCGAGGTGACGCGCGTCGCGCGCGAGGTCGGCACCGACGGGCGCTTGGGCGGCCAGGCCAACGTGCTCGGCGTCGCCGGCACCTGGAAGGATTTGACCGAGAGCGTCAACTCGATGGCGAGCAACCTCACGGCGCAGGTGCGCAACATCGCCGAGGTGTCGACCGCCATCGCCAGCGGCGACCTCTCCAAGAAGATCACCGTCAACGTCAGCGGCGAGATCCTGCAGCTCAAAGCCACCATCAACACCATGGTGGACCAGCTGAACGCCTTCGCCGGCGAGGTGACGCGCGTCGCGCGCGAAGTCGGCACCGAAGGCAAGCTCGGCGGCCAGGCGCAGGTGAAGGGCGTCGCCGGCACCTGGAAGGATCTGACCGACAGCGTCAACTCGATGGCGAGCAACCTGACCGGCCAGGTCCGCAATATCGCCGAGGTCGCCACTGCCGTGGCGCAGGGCGACCTGTCGAAGAAGATCACCGTCAATGTCAGCGGCGAGATCCTGCAACTGAAAGAGACCATCAATACGATGGTCGATCAGCTCAACGGCTTCGCCGGCGAAGTGACGCGCGTCGCGCGCGAGGTCGGCACCGAAGGGCGGCTGGGCGGCCAGGCCAACGTCCCCGGCGTCGCCGGCACCTGGAAGGACCTGACCGACAACGTCAACTTCATGGCCGGCAACCTCACCGGTCAGGTGCGCAACATCGCCGAGGTGGCCACCGCCATCGCCAACGGCGACCTGTCGCGCAAGATCACCGTCGACGTGCGCGGCGAGATCCTGCAGCTCAAAGAAACGCTGAACACCATGGTGGATCAGCTCAACCGCTTCGCCGGCGAGGTGACGCGCGTGGCGCGCGAGGTCGGCACCGAAGGGCGGCTGGGCGGTCAAGCCAACGTGCCCGGCGTCGCCGGCACCTGGAAGGACCTGACCGACAGCGTCAACTTCATGGCGGGCAATCTGACCGCGCAGGTGCGCAACATCGCCGAGGTGACGACCGCGGTGGCGCGCGGCGACCTGTCGCGCAAGATCACCGTCGACGTGCGCGGCGAGATCCTCGAGCTGAAGAACACCATCAACACCATGGTGGACCAGCTCAACGCCTTCGCCTCGGAAGTGACGCGCGTCGCCAAAGAGGTCGGCACCGAAGGCAAGCTCGGCGGTCAGGCCGTGGTACCCGGCGTCGCCGGCACCTGGAAGGACTTGACCGATAACGTGAATTTCATGGCCAGCAATCTGACCGGTCAGGTGCGCAACATCGCCGACGTTGCGACGGCCATCGCCAGCGGCGACCTCTCGAAGAAAATCACCGTCGACGTGCGCGGCGAGATCCTGCAGCTGAAGGAAACCATCAACACGATGGTCGAGCAGCTCCGCTCCTTCGCCGCCGAGGTGACGCGCGTCGCGCGCGAGGTCGGCACCGAAGGGCGGCTCGGCGGCCAGGCCGTCGTGCCCGGCGTCGGCGGCACTTGGAAGGACCTGACCGACAACGTCAACCTGCTCGCCGCCAATCTGACGACACAGGTGCGCAATATCGCCGAGGTGACCACTGCGGTGGCGCGCGGCGACCTGTCGCGCAAGATCACCGTCGACGTCAAGGGCGAGATCCTCGAGCTCAAGAACACCATCAACACGATGGTCGATCAGCTCAACGCCTTCGCCTCCGAGGTGACGCGCGTCGCGCGCGAGGTCGGCACGCAAGGCGAGCTTGGCGGCCAGGCGCAGGTGCCCGGCGTCGCCGGCACCTGGAAGGATTTGACCGACACCGTCAACGTCATGGCGGCCAATTTGACCGAGCAGGTGCGCGGCATCGTCAAGGTCGTGACCGCGGTGGCCAATGGCGACCTGAAGCAGAACCTCACGGTGAAGTCGAAGGGCGAAGTCGCGGCGCTCGCCGAGACCATCAACAATATGACCAACACGCTGGCCACCTTCGCCGACCAGGTCACGACGGTTGCCCGCGAGGTGGGCGTCGAAGGGCGTCTGGGCGGCCAGGCCAATGTGCCGGGCGCCGCCGGGACCTGGAAAGACCTCACCGGCAACGTGAACCTGCTGGCGGCCAACCTGACGACGCAGGTGCGCGCCATCGCCGAGGTGGCAACCGCCGTGACGAAGGGCGATCTCACGCGGTCGATCCAGGTCGAGGCGCGCGGCGAGGTGGCGGAGCTCAAAGACAACATCAACACGATGATCGACAATTTGCGGCTCACCACGGACCGCAATACCGAGCAGGACTGGCTCAAGACGAACCTGGCGCGCTTCACCAATATGCTGCAGGGTCAGCGCGACCTGACCACGGTCGGCAAGATGCTGCTGTCTGAGCTGGCGCCGCTGGTCAGCGCGCAGAACGGCGTCATCTACCTGGTGCAGGCCGAGGAAGCGCCGAGCCTCAAGCTGCTCTCGGCCTATGCGGATTCGAACGACGAGCAGGGTGGCCATGCGCAGCGGCTGCAGATCGGCCAGGGCCTCATCGGGCAATGCGCCGCCGACGCCAAGCGCGTGCTGATCGCCGACGTGCCGGCGAATGTGGTGCCGATCCGCTCCGGCCTGTTCAAGCTCATCCCGAAGAACGTCATCGTGCTCCCCGTCCTCTTCGAAGGGCAGGTCAAGGCGGTGATCGAGCTCGCCTCGGCCGGCGCCTTCACCGATCTGCAGGTCTCGTTCCTCGACCAGCTCACTGCGAGCATCGGCATCGTGCTCAACAGCATCGAAGCGACGATGCAGACCGAAGGGCTGCTCAAGCAGTCGCAGCAGCTGGCGACCGAGCTCCAGACGCAGCAGCGCGAACTGCAGCAGACCAACGAGCAGCTCGAGCAGAAGGCGCAGCAGCTTGCCGAGCGCAACGTCGAAGTCGAGCGCAAGAACCAGGAGATCGAGCAGGCCCGGCGCGCGCTCGAAGAAAAGGCCACCGAGCTGGCGCTCACTTCGAAATACAAATCCGAATTCCTCGCCAACATGTCGCATGAGCTGCGCACGCCGCTCAACAGCATCCTCATCCTCGGCCAGCAGCTCGTCGAGAACCCCGACGGCAATCTCAGCGCCAAGCAGGTCGAATTCGCGCGTACCATCCACTCTGCCGGCACCGATCTGCTCAACCTCATCAGCGACATCCTCGATCTCTCCAAGATCGAGTCCGGCACCGTGTCGGTCGACGCCGAGGACGTATTCTTCACCAACCTCCAGGACATGGTGGCGCGCCCGTTCCGCCATGAGGCGGAAAGCCGGGGCCTGACCTTCGACATGCAGATCGACCCCAAGCTCGACCGCAGCATGACCACCGATTCGAAGCGCCTGCAGCAGGTGCTGAAGAACCTCCTGTCGAACGCCTTCAAGTTCACCGAGCAGGGCGGCGTGCGGCTGTCGATCTCGGCGGCGGCCGGCGGCTGGAGCCCCGATCGCCCGACCTTGCGGCAGGCGCCGTCGGTTGTCGCCTTCGAGGTTTCCGATACCGGCATCGGCATCCCGCCGGAGAAGCAGAGGATCATCTTCGAGGCGTTCCAGCAAGCCGATGCCAGCACCAGCCGCAAATACGGCGGCACCGGGCTCGGCCTTGCCATCAGCCGCGAGCTCGCCAACCTGCTGGGCGGTGAGATCCAGCTGCGCAGCACGCCCGGCATGGGCAGCACCTTCACGCTCTACCTGCCGCTCAAATATGTCGGCCCGACCGCGGCGGCGCGGACCGGCGCGGCGCCCGGCCCCGCGGTGATCACCGCTGCCAAGGCCAACGTGCGACTGACCGAGCTTCCCGTGGAGCCGATCCCAGACGACCGCGATACGGTCCAGCCGGGTGAAGCGGCGCTGCTCATCGTCGAGGACGACCCGCATTACGCGCGCATCATGGTGGACCTCGCGCATGATTCGGGGCTGAAGGTCCTGGTGGCCCAGCGCGGCGCCGATGCGCTGGCGCTGGCGCGCGAGTACCAGCCGAGCGCGGTCTCGCTCGACGTGTTCCTGCCGGACATGCTGGGCTGGTCGGTGCTGAGCCAGCTCAAGCAGGATGCGGCGACGCGGCACATCCCCGTGCAGATCGTCACCATGGACGAGGACCGCCAGCACGGGCTCGCCAGCGGCGCCTTCTCGTTCATGACCAAGCCGGCAACGAAGGACGGGTTGGAAAACGCGCTAGCGCGGATCAAGGACTATACCCGGCCGCGGCGCAAGCGTCTGCTGGTCATCGAGGACAGCGCTGACGAGCGCCTCAGCATTACGCAGCTGTTGGGTCACGACGACATCGACATTGTCTCGGTCGAGTCCGGCGCCGAGGGCCTGGCCGAGCTGCGCCAGGGCACCGTCGATTGCGTCGTGCTCGACCTGCGGCTGCCGGACATGTCGGGCTTCGATCTGCTCGAGCAGATCCGCGACGATGCGGCGCTGTCCGACATCCCGGTCGTGGTCTTCACCGGGCGCGAGCTCTCGCCCGACGAGGATGCGCAGCTCCACACCATGGCGCGCAGCGTCGTGGTGAAGGGCGTCGAATCGCCGGAACGGCTGCTCGACGAGACGGCACTCTTCCTGCACCGGGTGGTAGCCGACCTGCCGGAGGCGAAGCAGCGCATGCTCGAGCGACTGCATAGCTCGGACGAGGATCTCGTGGATAAGACCGCGCTGCTGGTCGATGACGACGCGCGCAACATTTTTGCCCTCAGCAGCGTTCTCGAACGCCGCGGCATGCGCGTGCTGACTGCAACCACGGGAAGCGAGGCAATCGCCCTGCTCGACGCCACGCCCGAGATCGCCATCGTCCTCATGGACATCATGATGCCGGAGATGGACGGCTATCAGACCACGCAGGTGATGCGCGGCAATGCCGCCTTCCGCCGCCTGCCCATCATCGCGCTCACCGCCAAGGCGATGAAGGGCGACCGCGAGAAGTGCCTCGAAGCAGGCGCATCCGACTACCTCGCCAAGCCGGTCAACACCGAACAGCTTCTCTCGGCACTCAGAATGTGGTTGCATCGCTAGTAGGATGAAGATGAATGGACGACAAGGACCCCGTTAATATCCTCCTGGTGGACGACCAGCGCGCGAAGCTGCTCACCTACCAGGCGATTCTCGAGGAACTGGGCGAGAACCTCATCGTCGCCGGGTCGGCGCGAGAGGCGTTTACCCATCTGCTCAAGACCAACATCGCCGTCATCCTCATCGACGTCTGCATGCCCGAGCTCGACGGCTTCGAGCTGGCGGCGATGATCCGCAACCATCCGCGCTTCCAGACGACATCGATCATCTTCGTCTCCGCCATCGCGCTCACCGATCTCGACCGGCTCAAGGGCTACGAGTCGGGCGGCGTCGACTATGTGCCGGTGCCGGTCGTGCCGGAGCTGCTGCGCGCCAAAGTGCGCATCTTCGCCGAGCTCTATCGCAAGACGCGGCAGCTCGAGCGGCTCAACGCCGAGCTCGAGCATCGAGTCGAGGAGCGCACCGCCGAGCTAGCGCGCGCCAATGCCGAGCTGGAGCGCAGCAACGCCGAGTTGGAGCGACGCGTCGATGAGCGCACCCGCGAGCGCGAGATGGCACTGGCCCAGGTGCACGAGATGCAGAAGCTGGAGAGCCTCGGCCAGCTCACCGGCGGCGTGGCGCACGACTTCAACAATGTGCTGATGGCCGTGCTCGGCAATCTCGACTTGCTGCTGAAGAGCGTGCCCAACGACCTCGCGGTCCGCCGCCTCGTCGACGGCGCGATTCGCGCGGCGGAGCGCGGCGCCAATCTCACCAAGCGCATGCTCGCCTTCGCTCGGCGCCAGGAGCTGTCGCCGGAAGCGGTCGACGCTGCCCAGCTCGTCGGCGGCATGGCGGAGATGTTGCACCGCTCGCTCGGCCCCGCCATCGAGATCGCCATGCAGTTCGAGACCGACCTTGCCCTCATCCGCGTCGACCCCAACCAGCTCGAGCTGGCGATCCTGAACCTCGCCCTCAATGCGCGCGACGCGATGGCGCAGGGCGGGTGCCTCACCATCGCGGCGCACTCGCGCCGGGTCGAGGGCGGCAGCGTCCAAGGCCTCGACCCCGGCGAGTATGTCCGCCTCGCTGTGGCCGACACCGGCATGGGCATGGACGACGTGACGTTGAAGCGCGCGGCGGAGCCGTTCTTCACCACCAAGGAGGTCGGCAAGGGCACCGGTCTGGGCCTCTCGATGGTCTATGGCCTCGCCGCGCAATCGGGCGGCATCGCCCGCGTCTCGAGCCGGTTGGGCGCGGGTACCACGGTGGAGCTGTGGCTGCCGGTCGCCGACAGCGAGGCTGCGCGCCAGCCGCACTCCGCCGGCGCCGAGGTGATCGCACCGACACAGCCCCGCTGCATCCTGCTCGTCGACGACGACCCGTTGGTGACGGAGGCGACCGCGGGAATGCTGGAGCAGCTCGGCCATCGCGCGCTGATTGCGTCTTCCGGACCGCTCGCGCTCGAGCTGATACGCCTAGAGCCGGCGCTCGATCTCGTCATCACCGACCAGGCGATGCCGGGCATGAGCGGTACGGAACTCGCCGCCCGCGTCCACGACGCGCGTCCCACCCTGCCGATTGTCCTCGCGACTGGCTTTGCCGATCCGCCGAGCGGCGAGGACCCGGGCATTCTGCGGCTCGACAAGCCCTATCGTCTCGACAAACTGGCGGCGACCATCGCGGCGGCACTCCCGGCGCAAGCCCCCGGCCCGGCCATCGCCGAACGGGTCGCGCCGAGCGTCGGCCTCGCCGCCTGGGGCACCACCGGAGCGGGGGTCGACCTCGACCGCGCGCCGAGCGCGCGCGGGCGGCGGTAGCGGGGACCTTCCTCTCGCCGCGGTTCGTCGCCGGGGCCGCGGGAATGCTTCGGTATTTTGCCGCGCGCGCCTCTTCGATGCTCTTGCGCACCGCTTGCGCCGTCAGCGGCAGAGAGATTTCGAACGATAGGCCGAGGCCGGTTCCCAGCCCCACGTCCTTGGTGGTGAGGAAGGGATCGAAGATGCGTGCCGCCGTGACGTCGTCCATGCCGCAGCCGGTGTCGCTGACAGAAACGCAGACGCCGGCATCGCTGTCGACCCGCCTCAACTCGATGGTGATGGTGCCCATCGCCGTGCCGATCGCATGCGCCGCGTTGGTGACCAAGTTGACCATGACCTGATGCAACCGGCCGCCGTCGCCGAAGAAGCTCGGGACTTCGGTGACGCGCTCGACGATCTGCACCGTCGCCGGCAGGCTGGCGCGCAGCATGCGCAAGGCCTCGCGCACTGTTGCCGCCAGATCGAACAGGCGCTTCTCCGAAGTCTGCTTGCGGCTGAAGGCGAGAATCCCCTGGAGCAGCGAACGAAGATGATCTCGCCGGTGAGCGCGAACGACGCCCGCTCCAGGCCGAGCACCGGAACATTTCATCCGACCATTCCTCGGCGCCGGTCACGAGGTCGCGCTCGGCGCTGCCGGTGGCAGCGACGCGCTGCGCGCGCTCGAGGTGCTGCTGGCTGTGGCGCATCCGCGCTTCGCTGTCGCGCAAGGCGCGCTCCGCGAACACTTGCGCCGTGACATCGACGCTCACCCCGCGATAGCCCTGGAACGCGCCGCCCTTGTCGTAGAATGGCATGCAGCTCAAGCGCAGGTAGCGCTCCTTGCCATCGGTGTTGGCACCACTTCGCGCGCGCCATCTTGCGGATGACGTCGGCAAAAGCGTCGGGATCGTAAGCGACGTCGACGAGTTCGTGCGGCCACTGGCTGCGGCGCTCGGTCAAGCTAGACCCTGATCTAGGCTCGGTTGGCGCTGCCTTGCTATCGCAGCTGGGGGCGGTGCGAGCACCCCTTCGCAACGACACCTAGTCTAGCGCCGCCGCGCGGTCGATCCTCTCGCCCCCGCCGCCGCGGTTGGCGCGCCAGCAGAATTCCCTTAGGCTGGCAACCCCGCGCCGGCCTACGCGCGGAGGAGATGGGGACGGAGACGTGGCGGGATTGTCAATCGTCGAGGCGGTTGCGGCGCTCACCGCGCCGGGCGCGCCCTTCGAGATGGAAGAAATGCAGATCCGCGGCCTGCGCACCCGCGTATGGAGGAACGCGCCGGCCTCGCTGCGCGCCGTGCTCGAAGCCAGCAGCGCATATGGTGACCTCCCCTTCCTGGTCTATGAGGACGAGCGTCTAACCTTTGCCGAGCACTACCGGCGCTGTGCCGCCCTGGCCCACGCCCTGGCCGAGCGCTACGGCGTCCGCAAGGGCGACCGCGTCGCCATCGCCATGCGGAATTTCCCGGAATGGTCGGTCGCGTTCTGGGCAACGGCGGCGGTCGGCGCGGTCGCCGTGCCCCTGAACGCGTGGATGACGGGCCCCGAGCTTGAATACTGCCTGGCCGATTCCGGCGCGAGCCTGCTCATCGCCGATGCCGAGCGGGCCGAGCGGCTGCTGCCGCATCTCGCGGCGCTGCGGCTCACGGCGACAATCGTCGCGCGCGCGACCAAGCCGCTGCCGTCGGGCCTCGTCCCCTTCGAGCAGATCGGGGCGATGAACGCAGACGCGACGGTGCCGGCAATGAGCATCGATCCCGAGGACGATGCCACAATCTTCTACACGTCGGGCACCACGGGCAAGCCCAAGGGTGCGCTCGGCACGCACCGCAACATCTGCACCAACATCACCAGCATCGCCTTTGCGCATGCGCGCACGCTGCTGCGCCGCGGCGAGACCCTGCCCGCACCCGGTACGGCGCCGAAGCGAGCCGTTCTGCTGTCGGTGCCGTTCTTCCACGCCACCGGCTGCCATTCGACGCTCTGCCCCGCCTTGCACAGCGGCGGCAAGATCGTGCTGATGTATCGCTGGGACCCGGAGCGGGCGATGCAGCTCATGGAGCGCGAGCGCGTCACCGGCTTCGGCGGCGTGCCGGCGATGGCGTGGCAGGTGATCGAGCATCCCGCCTTCGACCGCTTCGATCTCGCCAGCATCGAGAGCATCGCCTATGGCGGCGCCCCCTCGGCGCCCGAGCTGGTGACGCGCATCAAGGAGAGATTTCCCAAGGGCATGCCCGGCAACGGCTACGGCCTGACCGAGACGTCGTCGGTCACCTCGCAGAACGCCGCCGAGGACTATCAGCGCAAGCCCGACAGTGCCGGGCTCGTCATCCCGGTCTGCGACGTGCGCGTCGTCGATCCCGCCGGGGCCGACGTGCCGCAGGGCGAGGTCGGCGAGCTCTGGGTCAAGGGCCCCAATGTGGTGAAGGGTTATTGGAACAAGCCCGAGGCGACAGCCGACACCTTCACCGAGGGCTGGCTACACACCGGCGACCTCGTGCGCATGGACGAGGAGGGCTTCCTCTACATTCTCGACCGCGCCAAGGACATGCTCATCCGCGGCGGCGAGAACGTCTATTGCGTCGAGGTCGAGAGCGCGCTCTACAGTCACCCGGCGATCATGGACGCGGCGGTGATCGGTATCCCTCACCGCGTGCTCGGCGAGGAGGTGGGCGCGGTGGTGCAGGTCAAGCCCGGCGCCGTGGTCGGCGAGGCCGAGCTGAAGCGTCACGTCGCCGCACAGCTCGCCGCCTTCAAAGTGCCCGTGCGCATCGAGTTGCGCCAGGATCCGCTGCCGCGCAACGCCAATGGCAAGATCCTCAAGCACGACCTGCGTACCTTGTTTGCGTGAGGTGAAATCCGGTGCCACAGTCGAACGGGAGGAGCGGATGGTTCAGACCCTCGAGCGCGAAGCGACCGCCATCAACGATGTGATTGCGCGGCTGCGTGCCCGCTTCGGCGCGCGGGTATCGACGGCGGCGTCGGTGCGCGAGCAGCACGGCAAGGACGAGAGCTACCACGCGCCGGCGCCGCCCGATGCGGTGGTGTTCGCGCGAGGGACCGACGAGGTCGCCGAAATCGTCACGCTTTGTGCGGCGCACAA
>Ga0185299_10007531_pt1 | contig 11108 bp, 16 predicted proteins | sample PaiPotPPA55metaG_FD_128002 | JGI IMG/M metagenome (GOLD analysis project Ga0185299, IMG submission 128002) | Iron sulfur acid spring bacterial and archeal communities from Banff, Canada, to study Microbial Dark Matter (Phase II) - Paint Pots PPA... ...
GCTCGCTGTCAGGGTTGGCCGCCATAAAATCCAGAAAGACAGTCCCGGCGATCAATCTGCGCTTTTCCTGTTCTTCGCGCTCCTGTTCTTTTTGCCGGGCCTGAGCCTCCCTCAGTTTGGCATCCAGTTTTTCCCGCCGCTTGCGTAACGCCTCGATCTCATCGCTGACTTTGACGTGTTGTGCCATACCCGATTATACGCAGTTCAGAAGCCGCCGCCCGCATGCCCGAAAACCGCCCCGCGTGTTGCTCATTCATTTTCAAACCTTTGCCCGCGATTCCCGAGCAGAATTTCAGCCCGAGGATGCAACCGTAATTCAGTCGCGGCTTAATACCGTCAACCCCGCCGCCGAAAAGTCATTTTCGTTGCGCTGAAGGAGCGGCAGACGAAAATGCTTTTCGGTTGACCCCGGCTGAGCGCTGCCAAAAGGCGGCGCTCAGCAACGGGGCGGCTAAGGGGTTGAGCGGCAGCCGCGCCCGAATTTCGTTCGCATCCAATCGGGGCAATTCCGCTCCGGTCAACACAGTGAAAGGAAAACACATGAGCAAGCCAACGCATAAAGCCTATGTCGTCAATCAGGCGAAGGACGGTTCAAGCTTCTGGCGCGAGGTCGGGGCGGTATGGCCGCACAGCAAAGGCAACGGCTTCGATATCAACATCTACGAAGGCATCGCCGTCAGCGGTCGCATCGTTTGCACCGTACCTAAAGCCAAAGAGACCGAAGAGCCAGCATGGGAAACGGTGCCCTGATTGATCAGGCTGTAAGCCATGAGTGAAGGCAGGGCGCTTCGGCGTCCTGCCTTTTTCGCCTGCGAACCGCCGCCCCGTGTTTCCCTATAGGGGGTTGAATATAGGGGGTTGAATAGGAGAGATCGTTTCTGCTGCGGAAAATTGCGGCACCGCAATTTCATCGATGCTAAAAGAACATACTCGCCATGTTTTCACATGGCTCGTTCATCTCTCCGGCTTGACTACGTCGCCGTAGCACGCAGAACCATCCCTCATCCCAAATCACCAGAATTGCGAAGCAGCGCGAGGTTTGCCATAGTAAGAGAAGGGTGCAGTGCAGGAAGATAGCAAGTTGGGTGCGGCACTGCCGCACCACGCTGCCAGCCCGCCCCTTTCGGGGCAGTCTGACCGCTTCCTTGGCAAGGGGGCTACGCCCCCGTTGCATCCCCCTCAAGAGCATCCACAGGCAGCAGAACAACCGCCAGCGGCCAGCAGGCGGCCCACACCAAGCCGCCGCGCGGGGCTTGCTGTCGCGTTCCGGGCGATGGCCCGGTACGCGCCGCTTAAGGTGGTTCCAATAATGGAACCACCTAAGATCAAGTTCCGCAGCGGCAGTGAAAAACGCCAGCGTGGCAATCTCACAATCCGCCTCGACGAGGCGGAAAGAGCCAAGCTCGAAACACGGGCGGGCGACCGTGCATTGAGCCTCGCGGCTTACATCCGGCTGTGTGCGCTAGGCGACAGCGGCCCCCGCGCGCGACGCCGAGCGCCCGTGAACGGGGAACTGCTCGCGCGCGCCAACGCGGACCTTAACCGCATCGGCAATAACCTCAATCAGATCGCCCGTGTGCTTAATCGCAAGGAGAGCGTGGCGATGCGCGCCATCGAGGCAACGACCGCCGAACTTCTGGTTTGCCTGGCCGCAGTGAGACGCGCCGCCGGTTATGATCCCAAAGGGTAATCTACACGCGAACGGGGCAAAGCTAGCCGATTATCTTACGACCGGAAAAGACGGCGAGCGCGCCGAGCTGGGGGAGCTGCGCGGGTTTGCTTCGAGCAACATCCACGAAGCCTTTGCGGATGTAGAAATCCAATCGCTCGGGACGGACTGCGAGAAGCCGTTTTTTCATACCTACGTCCGACTGCCGAAAGGCGAGCATCTTACCCGCCAGCGGTGGTTGTACACCGCCGACCGGATCGAAAAAAACCTCGGCTTTACCGACCAGCCGCGCGCTGTCGCCTTCCACCATTCACCGGACGGCGAGACCCACCTGCACATTGGTTGGTCGCGCATCGACACCGAGAACATGCGCGCCATCGATCCCGGCCTTTTCAAAAACAAACTCAAGGAAGTCGCGCGCGAATTGGAAGTCGAACTCGACCTGACCAGGGTCAGCAACGAGCGCGCGGCGGAGCATAAAACCCTCTCCGCCACCCGGAATGAGTTTGAAGAATCCCGCCGCCTTAAGACCGACCTTCGGGAGATCCGCGAGACTATCCGCGATTGTTGGGACCGGTCGGACAACGGCCACAGTTTCACCGCCGCGCTTGAAGAAAAGGGCATGCAGCTGGCGCGCGGCGACAAGCGCGATTTTGTCATTGTAGACCAGGAAGGCGGCATTCACGCTTTAAGCAAGCGCATTACCGGAGCGACGGCGCAACAGACCCGCGCGCGGCTGGCCGACATCGACCGCGAGCAATTGCCGAGCGTGGACCAGGTCCGCGCGCAACACATAGAGCGCCAGCTTGCCGTTCTTGAGGAAAAAACCGTTGAACGGAATATAGGACGCGAGCAGCCGGCGGCGGAAAAACCAGAGGAGAAATCGCTTGGCCGCACCGCCGGCGACGTCCATCTTGCCTATACGCTCAGCGAAAGCGCGCGCGGCTTCATCGAGGCCTTGGAAGACCGAGGGCTGCGGCTGGCGCGCGCCAGCGCCCAGGACGTGGCGCTCAACGAACATATGCGGGCGGGTTATCAGCAACTTCTCAGAGATCATCCCGAGCTGGTCGAACAGCACAACATCAAAGAACCGCTGCGCATCAGGGAAGGTGAATTGTTAGTGGTCTCGCTGTTTAAGGACGAGCCGCGTCTTTGTTATCTGAATGAGCGCACTACCGGGGACCAGCGAGACGAAATCCAGAAATTTCTGGGAACGCTGCACGAAGGCAATCTGCCGGACATCAAGGGCGCGAACCATGACCTCCGCGAAGCCAAGGAACGCGAATCCGCAGGGAAGACCGCGGAGCGGCCCTTAGGCAAAACGGCAGGAGAAATCCGGCTCGCTTATGAGTTGAGCCGCAGCGCGGAGGAATTTGTTGAGGGGCTTGAAGCCCGAGGCTTAAAAGGCGCTCGCGTCCATCTGCGGGACGTTCAACAAAACCTTTATGAACGCGAGCATGCCGAGGAATTCGGGCTACGGCCGCCCGCCGCCCTCGAGTTTGATGAGTTGGTTGTCGTCAATCGCTACGGCTCGGTTTATTTCATCAACGAGCGGACCACCGGTGACAGCCGCGACGAGATTGCCAAGTACCTAAGCAGCATCGACCATCGCGGGTTTCCGAGCGTCCATGAAGCCAGGCAGGAGCAGATACGCGCCCGCGAAGTCGTTCACGACCCCGAGCTTGACCACAAATATATTCACGAACTTCGCGAGCTGCGCGACGAGTTGAAGCAGACCCGGAGTGACTTGCGCGAACAGCTTGCCAACGAGGAGTTGTCGCCGAACCAGCGCGGCGCGCTGGAAGAACAGCGGGCCGAGGCCGGGAACCGGCTCACGGATGTGCGCTCGACGATCAAAGAGATGTGCGAAGCCAACCCGATGCTGGCAAGGAGTGAATTCGCGGTTTTCCGCACAGCCCAAAGCCAGGACATGAGCCTTGAGGACCGCGCGCTAGGCTTGGTGCACAGTGTTACCCAGTTCGGCAAGGACTTGGGCGATATCGCCTCCGGCATCGCCGATTTTGCGGTCAGGCTGTTCGATACCGTCGTCGATTTCTTCATCACGCCGAGCCTGCCGACGCCGGAAATCATTCACGCGCGGCGCGAGGCCAGGGAAGAATCGGCCGAGGCTGCAATTGACTGGAAGCGCTGGTACGCCGACGACGTTTACCGCGACCAGACCGACCAGCAAGACCGCTTGCAGCGCGAGCAGGACGCGCAGCGCGAATACTCCAAGCAGCGTGAGCACGAGCTTCATCCGAACGAGAGGGAGCGGGAACGATGAGGCGCCGGACGGCCAGCGAGGCCGTCCGGCGCAAACAACACCGCGATCCCCGGCGCAGCTTCCGCGCGGCGGCGCGGCGCGCCACGCGCCGTCCTGTCCGGTCGCTGGGGCAACAGTTTCACCCCATATCTGAACATCATCGAGAACACTGGCGGGGGCGGGGCGGACGGCCCAAGCGGCCACCCATTCGACCGCGCGGCATAGCCGCCTATCGCCCATCCCCCGAAAATTAACCCTGGAGCCAGCGGGAACGCGACAGATTGTTGCGTTTTTGGCCCCGCAACTTCGCGGCCCGTTTGGCGGCGGGTGCGAAAGTATTTTTTTATTTGAAGGCAAGTATTGGCGCGCCTTACACTTCCGGCGTCAGCAGAGCGGGGGGGACATGGCAGCCAATGCGGAACCGATTGACTGGAAGCGCTGGTACGCCGACGACGTTTACCGCGAGCAAATCGACCGAGAAGATAGAGAGCAGCTACGCGCATGGGTCGAAATTTCGCCCGCTGTTTTAGAGGAACTCAAGGTAACCCGCCTCAAGCACCAACCACTGCCACCGGAGCCGGAGATTGACCGGAAGCGCTGGTACGCGGACGACGAGTACCGCGAACAGATTGACAAGCAAGAGCGCCACATCCGGCGCGGCTCACGGCTTATCGAAATTACACGCGCCGAACTAGAACAGGTAAAAACCGAAGTTGCAGCCACACCCAAGCCGCAGGAGCCGGAGATTGACCGGAAGCGCTGGTACGCGGACGACGAGTACCATGCCGCCGTGCTTGAGCAGGACCAGGAACAGCGGCGCACGGCAATTCTCAACATCTATGGCGACACCATGCGGGCCTGGGTCGAGACCAAAGAGGAATATGCAACTCGCACGAAACGCGAAGCAGCAATTGACCGGAAGCGATGGTACGCCGACGACGCTTACTGTGACGCCGTGCGCGAACAGGGATGGCAGCGCGATGCGGAAGCGATATTGGTTATCCGGCTGAAAGATTTCGAGCGGCCCAAAGCCGCCCCTTCACCTTCCTAAAAAATTAACGCTCAATCTCGTAGCCCGGAGGAATATAATTGCCCTTATCATCATAGGGTGAGTAACCCTTTGGGGCAGGGGCTCCAATTTGTGGTTCAGGATTTTCGTCTTTACGTTCCGGTTCCTTCTCCGTAGCAGCGATGGCGGCCATAAGTAATCCTCCTGATTGGCCAGTATAGCAGCGCCACCACGCGCCGAGGACCCGCCGACGCGGATTTTCGGCGCTTTGTTCTGTAGCGAAAAAGGCTAAGGGCGCTGCCCTCGCGCGCTGCAAGCCCTCTTCCGCCCAAAACGACAGTTTTTCTTGCGCCAAACGGGCGCCAAGAAAAATGCGTTTTGGTTCCCCGCGAAGGGGCTTTCCGCTTGCTACCCCGCGTTCGCCACGTGGCAAGGGTGCAGCAGCAGCTGCACCCAATAACTACGAAAGGGAAGCAAACCATGTCGAAAGCAGCACACACGCCGGGACCCTGGTACGTCGATAGTTGCGACGACGATCTCGTCTACGCATCCAATGGGCTGCGCATAGCTCTTTGCTCATGCGAAGGCCAAGATGATGAGATTCCTACCGAAGTAACAGCCAATGCTCTGCTCATTGCTGCCGCTCCTGACCTTCTCGAATGCGCTGAGGCCGTGCTTGCCTCATGGGAAAACGGGGACCTCGCGGGCGCAGTCCGCCAGCTTGATGCCGCAGTTGCCAATGCAAAAGGCGGTGCAGCATGAGCAAAGCCGCACACACACCGGGGCCATGGAACGTCGAGTCCCTGCAATGGGATCATGGCGCGTCAATCGCAATCGTTGCCAAGGGTCAGATTATTTGCACGATCGCCCCGGAGAACGAAGACGAAGACCCCGACATGACGACCGCAAAGCGTGGCCCCCATGATGAAGCGAATGCCGCCCTAATCGCAGCCGCACCGCAACAGAACGCATTCATTCGACAAATCGCCCGAATGACGATGGACGGCGAGAACGATTTTGTCATGGAAAACGACGATGCCGTTTCGACCCTCAATGCGTTAATCGAGGAAGCCCGCAACTTGGAGGCCGCAGCGAAAGGCGGTGCAGCATGAATCGCTTCATCGACCTCGATGGCAAGCGTTATCCGTGGCGCGACATTTTGCAGCTGCGCCGCGAACAAAAAGTGGCCTTCGCCCAAGCCGAGCACCCGGCTCTCTTCGAGATCAAACTTGACCGGCGGCCCGAACCCGAGCGCAGCGCGACCGGGCGGTATTTAGAGCCGTCCTTGTTCACACGGCTTTGACAGATGCGTAATTGTATCGTACGATACAATTACGCTTTGACGAACTGTCTGGAGGGGAGGGGAGGACATGAAAAAGAAGGTCGCGACCAAAGAAGCCATCACCCAGGCCCAGTACCGGGCGCTTCAGGAGGCCTACGACTTCTTCAACGCGGAGCTCTTTGGCGGTTCGCTGCCCCATGTGCTCGTGACGTTGCAGCGCCATGCGAGAGCCAAGGGCTATTTCTCGCCGGAACGCTTTACCGGGCGCACCGAGGCGGCAGCGGCGCATGAGCTGGCGCTTAACCCGGACATCTTCACCGGACGCACCGACGAGGACATTCTTTCGACGCTCGCCCACGAAATGGCGCATGTCTGGCAGCAGGCCCACGGGAAGCCGCCGCGCCGTTCCTACCACGACCGGCAGTGGGCGGCGAAGATGAAGGAGATCGGCTTGCAGCCCTCCACCACCGGCGAACCCGGCGGCAAGGAAACCGGCCAGAGCGTGACGCACTACATCATTGGCGGGGGCGTTTACGCGAAAGCCTATGCCAAGCTGAAGGCCCGAGGCTTTCAGCTTCGCTGGCAATCGGCGCCGGCAGGGAAAGAGGCCAAGGCGAAGAAGGCCAGCAAAACGAAATTCACCTGCCCGGACTGCGGACAGAACGCGTGGGGAAAGCCGGACGCCCTCTTAATCTGCGGCGCTTGCTACGAGGAGGGCGAGGGCGACATCAGGCTGATGCTGGCCGAGCTCGACGGCGAGGCCGAGGCGGCTTGATCGCTACCGTCCATATTCATCCGTTTGCTTGTCCATAATTCCAATCTACACCTCGACAATGCGCCGCGACAGATTGCAAGCTAGTGAACGCCCCTGGGCGGTGTGTTGCATAACCGCGAAGGCATGAAAGCGGCGGGGGCGCGCGGCGTCCGAAGCGGACCCAAACCAAAATTAAGCCGCCAGCAGCTCGAACACGCCGAGGAGCTGATCGCCGAGGGCAAACGCCGGCTGGATGTCGCCGACCTTTTCAAGGTATGCCGGACAACGCTCTATCGAGCGCTTGCCGCACGGGAAGCGATTGGAGCGACATAAAAGCATGAAACAACGTAAGGCCGCAGTTTCTAAGGGCCCCCAGCTCGCCAACGTCGCTGGACCTACTCCCATCAGTGACATCAAGCCCCTCTGGAGGATTCGGAAACTCGGCTATGAATATTTTTGGATCAAAACATTCCGCGCCGCCGCTGGATGATCGGCGACGATGCCGGCAACGGGAAGAGTTTCTACATCAACACCACCAAATTAAGCTACTTCAAGTACCGCGATCGTCCAGCCGTCGGGCTTCTCGTTCCGCCCCTGCCGCCACGGGAATTTTGGCAATGCAAAAGCTATCGCGCCATCCTCAATCCCCCGCAGGAAAAGGCATCATGACCACCAAAAAGCGAACACGAAACACGGCGGGATCTGAGTCAGAGCAAAGCGATGCCGTCCGCAAAAATTATCTCAAGGCGATGAGTGCCGCCGTCCGTTACGTCGCCGCGGTTCAGGACTCTCGCCCAAGGCGATCCCGACAGAGCCATAGTTGAAATTCAACGCTGCGCGGACCGCCTCAAAAAAATCGCGTATTGGACACCAGTAGCGCTAGCTGGTTCTTAACCGACAAACCTTCAGGTGAGTGGGGACTGCTGACCCGGCGCGAGGCGGAATCTCGGATCGCGGGGCAAAAGCTTAAAGGCGCCCGTTGGCCGGCTCAAGGCTTCGGCCCAATCGTCCAGCATTGCAGGGTCCGTTGGACGTGGCGGCAGATTATATTTTCGTTTTCTTCGGGGGTTGGAGAACTGTTCGGCCTGGTTGCGACCGGAATGTATCGGTATTGTCAGCGGGGAGCTGAGCCGGCTGATCGAGCCCATGTCTGCCGTACCGAAGCTGCATAACAGCATTTTTCGGCACAAGCACCACTGGCCGACTTAAGGCCTCGTACCAGTCGTTCAGAAGTCTAGGGTCCCTTGGGCGTACCAGATTGTATTTGGCTAGTTCTTCATCGCTTGCTGAGCGCGGATCGAAACTCGCATCGAACCCTTTGAATGAGGCGCTATAATTAGGATCATCTTTAGAAAGCCCGACAGAGTTAACCGGCATGGTTTGGGGCTGCATGGTATCGTCAGAGCCGGCCAGTGCGGGGCGAGCGGGCAATAACATCCAAGCCCCCAGGGCGGCGGCGCTGAAAAGCTTTGCCATCGGAATAGACCGGCGCGCGATGGTTTTGGCGGCTCCGAAAACCTGCGAAGCATTTGTCCTGTCTGCTGGCATCATTTTCTCCCGGAACTCGTCGCTGAACCTTTACACTTTCGCTCATTGATGAGTGAAGGTCATACAAGGACACTATCCGGCGGGACCTCCGGCCCGGCGCAGTTTGGATGCTTCCGAGGGATGATCTGCCTTCCAAGCAAGGCTGCGCCAGGGTGCTGAAACGGGTGCTGAAAACGTCTCGCCGAAAGGGGTCCCTGACGCAACCCCCCCGTGTTTCCCCGGCAACGTGCGGTCCGCGCGGGCCGGTCAGTTCTTCCTATATATACGGTGCCCAACCCCTTCAGGCCACCAAATCAGGCACGAACCCTAAGTCGCGACACACCGCGCAGGCGCACAAAACCCCCGTTGCTGCCACGGTTCGACCTCGCTTGATAACCAGCGGTCTATCAAGGGGATGCTTGCAGCCACCTTCAACGCAGAGCCAGTCGGCAATCTCTTCGCGTGAAAAATCTGTGTCCTCATTGAGCCTAACAACCTGCCACCCGACACTTACTCCCCTATGTTCATTTTTAAGCTCCGGGAAAACCCGCACAATTCCATCATAAACATTCCTTTTCGGCGGGTTCTTTCCCACGCCAAACATCGCAGCCCCGAGCGCACACGCGCCATCGTCGCCGCTCGAATAATAGTTCCTGATTTTTTTAGGTCGCAGCTTACAACCGCGCCGGATCGCCTCGGCCACTCGGTGATAACGTCCGACCTCGACACTCGGCACAGCAAAATCACGTTCGACCTCGACACTCGGCCCCGCAACATCACCAACGGGGACCAAAACGCCACGACCGCGCGGAGGCTGATCGGGAGAGGGTGGAGAGGGGAAGAAAGAGCTAACCGGATGATCGCAGGCCCCCAGACGACACAACCAATCCGCGATTTGCTCCCGCGTGTAATCGGTCTGATCATTCAACCATACGACCACGTCACCTAAACGACCCGGGCGACCGCTTATCGGATGCTGAACATAGCCCCCAAGTTCAGGAAATATTTCAGCAATCCCTTCTAACGTATATCTCTTTCTCATTCCGCAACCGGCAGCAGCCGCCCCTAAAGCATCCGCGCCGCACTCACCATGGCTAAGGCGTCTTTTCACCTTCTTTGGCCGGATTGCACAACCGCGCCTTATTGCCTCGGCCAAATCGTGATAAATCCCCGTTCTGACCTTCTCGACTTGCGGCACCAGAAAACCGTCGCTCCGGTACATATCGCGCAGCCTCCCATCGCTCAGAATTTGCGCATCATGACTCCGCCGCCGCCCTTCCACAAACCGGCCTCCGGTTTTTTCGGAAAAGGCCCCGCCGTACGGCGGGATTTCTCAGAGATCTCCGGTTTGGCCGCTTTATCCAGAGGTTTACATATCAGCGAACACTACGAAGCTGACTTGCCGCCCCGCCGCGCCGCCCGTTGATTTGCTCAAGCCAATTTAGATGAGGCCTCGAGTGTCTCTTCGAACTGATCTAGCACCGCTTGCCAAGCGCGCGCCGCGTGGATTGGATGGGGGCCGACGCCGGGCACGGTGGCGGTGCCGTCGAGGTCTTTTGGGCGAGCCCAGAAAGCGTGCTTCGCTCCGCCATAGATATTAGCGCGCCAGTCCAGCCCAGCATTCTGGAGTGTCCGACCGAAGCTCAGGATCTGATCGGGGGTGCAAAGTGGGTCTTCAGAGCCGGTACACAGAAGAAAAGAGCTGCTCACGTCGGTCCAGTCCTCAGCATTGGCTTCTGGCAGGCCGGGATGGACGAGAGCAATAGCCTTGAACGGCGCCCCCGCCCTGGCAAGTTCGAGCAAGATACGGCCGCCAGCGCCGTAGCCGAGGGCGACCAGCCGATCTGGATCAACTCCAGGCTCCGCGAGAAGATTATCAAGCGCCGTGCTGCCGATAGCCTGCATGCGCCCGACATCGGCCATGAGGGGCATTGTCCGGGCGAGCATCGCTTCAGGCCTTCCGAAGAATACCTCACCACCGTGATAGTCCATCGCGAACGCCAAATAGCCGCGCGCGGCCAAGTCGTCGGCGCGACTACGTTGGTAGCTCTCAAGACCCACCCCGTCGTGTCCAATAAGAACTGCCGGCCACGGCCCTTCACCCTGCGGCCGTGCCAAATAGGCGACCATGGTCAGGCCGTCTACGTTGTAGATGACGTCGCGCGTTGATCTCATTTCTTCACTTTCCACATCACCTGAACTTGGGGCGGACTCGTATCACAACACTGCGGGCAGATATTATCAAAGAAGCCCTGTCATGCATGCTCACAAAGTGAGTACCGCTACGCTCAATATCTGCGGTGCCTTAGATCACCCTTCCTTTAACTCTGCCCGAAACCGGGATTGCAAGAGTGGCGCGCGCGCCAATTCGTGTTTCAAAAAGGGTAAGTCTTGCAACGTGCGATAACGCCAATAAAAACCGGCGCTTCGACGTTTCAAATCTCAGTCTCAAAATAGTGGGCCTCACTGTGCTTTAAAATTACGGTGTCGGTGTGGGGGACTTCACGCCCGACGGGAACTATTCAGTGCATCTTCCAACGTCAGGCGCTGTCTCTTTGGTAACCCCGTGACGACCAACCTCGTCGACAACACCCGGGCATGTCG
>Ga0185299_10007535_pt1 | contig 11103 bp, 13 predicted proteins | sample PaiPotPPA55metaG_FD_128002 | JGI IMG/M metagenome (GOLD analysis project Ga0185299, IMG submission 128002) | Iron sulfur acid spring bacterial and archeal communities from Banff, Canada, to study Microbial Dark Matter (Phase II) - Paint Pots PPA... ...
AGGTACGCAGTTACCGCGACGGCTATATAACCCGCCGCTTCGTTGAGCCCCATCGCAACGCCACGATCTCGCGGCCCCACGAGATCGATCTTCATAACAACAGTCATGGACCAACACAGGCCCTGATTGACGCCGAGCAACACGTTTGCGAAGACGATCCATCCCCAGCTCGGCGCCCACAGCAGGATAATGGGAACCAGCAAACCCACCGCCCAGCCGACCAGGAGCAATCGCTTGCGTCCAACGCGTTCGCTCAACCGGGAACCTGCCAAATTGGTCAACGCCTTAACCGCGCCAAAGCCCGCGATGAACGAAAGCACGACGGTCGAAGAAGCGATATGAAACACGTCGCGCCCCAGCAGCGGCAAAGTGGATCGTTCTACGCCGATCATGCCTCCAACGAACGCGTTGACAAGGACGAGGAGCGAGAACTGCCCGAGGTTCTCGCGAAGACCGAGCCTTACGCTATCAGTTGCTACCACGCGGCGTTACGTCGCGGTTTTGCCGAGATTCGTCTCGACGATCTGCTTGAACTCAGGGGGCTTGGGGGGCAGCGATGACATTATGAACGCACGAAACTCGTCTAACGATTTGGGATTGAACGCGGCATTATGTCGACGCTCGAATCCCAGCGTGCTGGATGCCTTACCGCTAAGGCCGCGTCCGCACACGGAACCCGAGAAATGTGCGGGAAATACCTCGACATCGTCGGCAAACGTTGCAAGTTTGTTGTGTAGTGAGTCGTAGATCGCGTCGACGTCGCGCTCTGGACTCAGGTCCGGACGTCCCGCATCCCCAACGAGCAGAGCGTCGCCCGTCAGCAGAAACCACGGCTCGTTTCCGCGAGTTGTGTCGACTACCGAGAGGCTGACGCTGTCCGGCGTGTGACCCGGTGTGTGCACGACATGAAGGCCGATATTGCCGAGCGTGAGCGCGTCGCCGTCTCGGAGCCGGCGGAAGTTAAACGAGGCGGGCGCTGTCTCGTGCAAACAGTATTCCGCGCCCGTTGCCTCGGCAAGATGGCGCCCACCAGAAATATGGTCGGCGTGCACATGCGTATCAATAACGTATCGGATGCGCAGCCCGAGCGAAGCCGCTATTTCTTGGTACACGTCGATGTCGGAGCGCGCGTCCACGACGGCGCCTATACCCCTGCTTCCTCAGCCTAACACGTACGAGGCGCAAGCTTTGTCCGGATGGAGGACTTGTCGGAACAACATGTATTTCTCTACTCCTCTCAGCGGCTCAATGGCCCGCAAGCAGCTCAACCGGCATGCCTGCAGCTTGCCATTCCAAAACACCGTCGTCGAGTCGCGTTGCTTTGAAACCACGCCGGCGCAACAATTTGACCGCTTCAAATGAGAGCACACAATATGGGCCGCGACAGTACGCGACGATCTCTTTCGAGTGCGGCAGCGTCGACAGTTTGCGCCGAAGTTCCCCGAGCGGCAGCGATCGGGCATGCGGTAGGTGTCCGGCAGCAAATTCGTCCTTCGGCCGCACGTCTAACACGATGACGTCACCGCGCCGTGCCCTCGAGACCAGAGTGCGGCGGTCAACAGGTTGCATAGCGCCCCGATTCTCGAAGTATGCTTCGACGGTTTCACGGATCTCAGCGAGTTGCTGCCGAGCAAGTGAACGCAGCGATAGCCAAAAGCCGCCGACGGCCGGGTCGGCCAACCGATAACGCATATATTTACCGTCACGGCGCGAACCCAGCAAGCGTGATGAGCGAAGAACCTTAAGATGCGCGCTCGCGCTCTTGACGTCGATGCGGGCATGCTCGGCGAGCTCCTCGACTGTTTTTTCTCCCTGGCAAAGAAGATCGAGGATTTCGAGCCGCCGCGGACTAGCCACGGCCTTGCCGATCCGCGCGAATTGTTCGTAGAGCTCATCTTTGAATAATTTCGAATTTTTCATCATTCTTTCATCCTTTAGAATGATAGGATATTAGGGGGACGATGTTCAATTCCTGCTGCGAAATGGATCATCAATACTGGTCCGAATGCCAGCGGGCGTTGAGGAGTCGCGTATGAATAGAAAACCATTTCTGTGGATTGTGTTTAGAGCAATTCTCTTGGGTCCGATGTTTCTCGCCGCTTGCGCAAGACGAAACGGCGCAGCGGGGATCAACAGGTCTCCCGGCGGCGCTGCGTCGCAGGGAATGATGGGGATGATGAAGCCTGGTCCCGGCGGCATGATGGGTAACACCACCAGGGCGGACATGAATGTGTGCATGGACATGTTCAGTCATCACACCGAGATCACGAGGTCTGTGCAAGAGATTCCGAACGGTATCCGCACGGTCACCGAATCATACAACCCACGAATAACGGCTTTATTGCAGACGCATGTCAGCCGCATGTACGAACAAGTCGCAATTGGCCAGGAGGTGCGCTGCATGAGCGCGAGCCTACCAACAATGTTCCGCAATGCGACTCGCTACCAACGACAGCTCACGCTGACTCCGAGAGGCGTCGCTATCGAGGAAACTTCAAGCGATCAAGATCTCGTTCGCACGATACGTCTGCATGCAAGAGAAGTAAGCGGATTTGTGACAGATGGGATGCCGGCGATGATGCGCTCCGCCTAACTAGGCTCACACCCGCCAGAGGACAATCGCGGCAGACGCGATCTCTATCGCGCTGTCGAGTCCTAATGCCATCAATGAAACACTGTGAGCCTACAGTGCCGCGATGATCGACACGCCAGCTTCCACGGTCATCCATCCGACTGAAAGCCACCCAGCAGTCACAGCGGCTCGAAGCAACTTCTCACGCGGAAGTGTTCCGAGCGGACCGCGCACCTGTTCCGATTTGGTACCTTCTTGGATCATAAAAGATTTTGCACACCTATGAAAGTGGGCCTGCAGCTCATATCCTGGACTTATTTAAGGTTTGCGCACGGACTTCAATCTCTTCGAGGCCGCCTGGTTCTGCTTCCAGCACCTCCTGGGTCGGCGGAAAGTGGGGGTTGTTACGGGTTGAGGCAAGCGGCAACCTGCACCTAAGCTCAATCCCCGTGCCGTTTACTTCTCCTGTCCGACTTCTCTGGCTAGGGCCGTTACAACGACTTGATTCAAGCTTACGCCTTCGACCTCTGCACGCTTTGCCAAGTTCCGATGCAGCGACCGCGGAACGCGAACCACAAACTTGCCGCTAAAGGAGCGCGATTCGAGTGGCTCGGGTATGGACTCACCATCCTCAATTGCGACATCAATCCAGCCTTTCATCGCATCATCAAGATTCTTGAGAGCCTCCTCCTTCGTATTGCCTTCAGTCATGCAACCTTTGAGTTCCATTACTCGAGCAAACCACGTCCCGTCTTCGTTCCGAATCAATTCCCGGGTATAGGGCTTCGCAAGGTATTCTTTTACCTTGTCTCGCTTCACGGTTACGGTTGTCATATCATACTTCTCCAGTCAGGGTGGCTTCTTTAGGTCTCAGCGATCATGGAGAGGGCCTCATTGACATAGTGCTGTTTAACGGGTTTCCGCTTCGGCACGCTCAGTATGCTCGAGCCGCGCTTAAAGATCATGTGCGATCCACCCGTTTTTCGGAGTGTAAACCCCGCGGCCAGCAACAACCGTTCCAGATCCTCGTAGCGGCAATTCTTGCGATTCTTGGCTACTTGGTCACACAGCCGCTGAAGCCGCTTCTCCACCGATTTCTATAGTACCACATATGATACCATCATTGCAATACTATATATGGTACTGCTCAATCCTGGTTCGAACTGGAGAATGCCAGGATAGGAAAGCCCGTGAAGTGGAGCTCCGAGGTCAAAAGAACTGCTTCTCGTTTTACGGGTTAGTACGGGTTGACGGCAGATTTCCCAGGACCACCGCCAGTAATGCCGACTCATCCATTGGCGAAGCCAAGGTGAACGTTTCGGAATAGTGCTCATTTCGGTCAGAAGTTCTGCGCGTATATCTTTAATTTTCACCAGCGACTACCAAGATGTGGCAATTTCTGCCGATTATGCATCAGTTTGGGGTGAATGGCTCATCAATCATAGCGGTCAGTACTTGCGAAGGCTTCTTCAGCAGTTGATCCATTGGTTTCATATTTGGTAAAAGAGCACAGCAAGGTGCAGCCCCAGACAGGTTTTCACGCGACGACTGTAATACTTATCTTCCAACTTTTCGCCTACCTAGTCGTTGCGAAAGTCTACGTGACCGTGGCGGTAAGTGAGCCGCATGAGCAAACCACGGAAGGAGTACGCACTCGTGAGCTGCTCCATTCTCTGCGCTCTCGTTCTCGCTTTCGTAATGCTGTTAGGTTGCACAAGCCACAGTCCAAGCGCCTTACCACCACCTTTAGCGCCGAACCCGCCAAGCCAGTTGACAGCCGTGCAGCGAGGTCTTTGGCCGCGACCCGGGCCCGCGGTTCCCGTGTGCGGCCCGGCAGAATTGGCTTTCGCACGCTGCCATGCTTGGATCCGTACGGATATTCCCGGTGAGTTCGCATCGCCAAACTTCAATCCAGCCGGGTATCACCCGCGCGACCTACAGTCCGCCTACAGCCTCACAACAGCAAGCGCCAGCAACGGCAAGGGCGTGACGGTCGCGGTCGTCGACGCCTTCGACGATACCAAAGCTGCATCGGATCTCAATGTTTATCGTTCGCAGTTTGGGTTGCCGGCGATGACCTGCACCAGCACCACCCCGTGTTTTACTAAGGTTGCCTTTGGGAGGCGCACCAACACAGGGTGGGGCCAGGAAGAGTCGCTTGACGTAGACATGGTATCGGCGATCTGCCCAAACTGTAACATCCTGCTCGTCGAGGCCGCGACTAACAGCATTTCGGACCTCACCACGGCCGAGCAGTACGCGGCCGCGCATGCCCTCTTCGTGAGCAATAGCTGGGGCGGCAGCGAGGGAGTCACGAGCTTCGACTCGAGCTATAATAAAGCGGGAGTCGCGATTACCGCATCGACGGGTGACAGCGGCTTCAATAGCACTGCACAGTGGCCAGCGATTCTTGCGTCGGTGACCGGCGTAGGCGGCACGAGTCTAACCTCCATCTCTCCGCGTATCGAATCGGCCTGGAGCGGCGCAGGCAGCGGTTGCAGCAAGATCTATGCGAAGCCCAGCTTCCAAAGCGCCATCAGCACGGGCTGCTCTAAGCGCGCACAGTCCGACGTCTCCGCGGACGCCGACCCGAACACCGGCGTCGCGGTCTATGATACGTTCCACTCAAGCGGTTGGCTGGTGTTCGGGGGAACGAGCGTTGCCAGCCCGATCATTGCTTCGGTTTTCGCGCTCGTGAACAACACCTCGACAAACGACAACTCATATGTATACTCACACAAGTCGAGCTTGCATGACATAACCAGCGGCAGCAACGGTAGCTGCGGCGCACCTCTGTGCAAAGCCGGAACCGGCTGGGATGGCCCGACTGGGCTGGGCTCGCCTAACGGCATCGGGGCCTTCTGAGTCACGGTACTGCCTGCTTTTTGTATCGCCTTTGGGCCGCTTTTCGAGGCCCAAGCTACGATGCGAGGAACGCTGCGAGCCCGCGAGATGTTTTAGCCAGGCTTGAACTAGCGCTAGCGAAACGCCTACTAATTGAAGGTTGGACTGCGGTAGGCCATCAACAAGCAACGGCGCCCCGACCTGATTTTCGAAGTGCTCTCACAGATGTCGTGACTACCGGTTGAACTCTCCATACGAGAGGATCTTGGCGTTTTGCGGCGTTGTATTTGCGGGCGGAAACAGCGTGTGATCGTAGCGGAAGGTGCCGCCCGAGCCGCCGCCGCTGAGCACCACGTTTGTGCCAGCATCGATCGCGCCGATCAAGTTGCCGTTGCCACCGAGTTGCACCGAGCCGTTCGGCGTCCAGACGATGCCGAGGTCCTCTGAGCCATTGCCTGAAACATTGGCGGCATAGTTGCCGTTGGCGGCGCTGCACGACGGCGCGGAGTCCGTGCCCAAGATAGCCAGCGTTCCGTGCGTACCACTGGCGACGTTGTATGATGACGAGTTCCCCGCTTGAGAGAACTGGCTACGCACGACAATGATCGTGTTGCCGTTATTGACGATCGAGGCGTGGCCGCTCAGGCAGAGATAGCCATCGACGAATATGATGCCACCGTTGAATGTAAAGGTCCCGCTCGTCAGATCCAGATTGCCGCTGCCCGACGTCCCGCTGCCAATGTAGACGTTGCCCGAGAAGCTTCTCGTCCCAGTCATCGTCGCGGGTGCGACGACGGTGCCGTGGTTGAACGCCTGATCGTACGTGTACGAGGTGAAGCTTGAGACAAAACTGCTGCCCGGCAGGGTGACGGGCGACGCGCCGGAGTGCGTCGTGCCGTCGGCACCGAGTTGCGAATCTGTGCCCACCGCGTACGTGCTTCCCTGGACAGTCGTGGTGAACGAGCTGACGTTGTTGTCGGCATGTACGCTCGCGTCATTTGGGACCGAGTCGGTTGTGTCCGCGTAGACCGGCATGTGACCGCCGCCCGTCACGTCGTGTCCGGCATTTATCGCACCGTGCGGGAAGAGTGTGGTGAAGACGGGCGCGCTGATGAGCGCTTCGAGGTAGACAGTTTTGCCGCTGAAAACCGAGGTCGCATGCGCTGAGATGAGCGCGTCGCCGGCTGGAACGGTGTCCGTGTTCGATGGATTGATCGGGTCCGTCGTCGTTTGCGCAGTCGCGCTGTAGAAATTGTTCAGATTGATAGCGCAAAAGAAGGAGTTAGCGCCGATCGATCCGGACGGGCATCCGGACACGAGCGTGGGGTTGCGGTCGAGATAGTCGAGCGCGGTATCGATCCCAGCTTCGCCCGCGTCGTAACCCTTGTTCCGCTGTTCCAGCACTTGCGTGTCCTGGGCGATGAACCTTACATTTTCGAGCAAAAGCGCAGCGACGATGACCAGGATGCCCAAGACAAAAAGTGCGGTGACCATGGCGAAGCCACGATGTGGAGCGTGCGATTTCAAGTGTGTCGTCATGCTTATGGCGCTTCCTTTTGTGTCCCGTCAGTTTCGAGTGTAGGTGTTGCTGGCGTAGCTAGTCGAGTTGACGGCGCTCCCCTGGGTGCTCTGGGCGGTCATGCTCAAGCCCACCATATGGGTCGCCGTATTGACGAAAGCGGAAAGCTTGTTGACGTCGTGCGCGACGGTCGTGCCGCCAGCGCTTTGCGCATCCTGCACCGCAGAGGCGGCGGTCGACGCGAACGAGCCTAGCGGCCCAGAACCGAGCGAACCAAGTGTCGTCGAGCTGACGAACCCGCGCTGAAGGTCGTTGCTCGTACCCGCGCCGTTCGGCGTCAGCCAGTAGACAACGACCCCCTGCCAGGCTGGCAGGCCTAGGGTGGAGGAGCTCAGACTCCAGTTGAGTTGGCCGGACGAAATGGGGGAGATGATAGCCAAGCTCGACGAGCTGGTCGCACTCGCGGGTTGCGAGCAGGTGACGCTTGCTCCGGTGCCCGTGCACGCGTACACGCCCGTAACGCCCGCCATGCGAACGTCGCGCTGGATCTGATACAAGCCTTGCGCGGCGGCCTGGAGTGTGTTGATCTTTGCCTGTTCCTTTTGGGGAGCGTGTATTACCGGCGCGACGATGACCACGACGAAGGTCGTAAAGATGGCTAAGATGACCATAACAGTTAGCATCTCAGCCAAGGTGAAACCGCGACTGCGAGCCCTACTGCTCGCTGACATAACTCTGCACCGTCACGCTCTTAGGGGAGCTCGCTTCAGTCCAGCTCACAGTCACGACGCAGTTGTGCATCACCTTGTCGCCAGTAACGATCGGGCAACCGTTGTTCGTCAATGAAAAGGTCTGCGTCGCCGTGATCTGCGAGCCGGTCTGGCCGAATCCTGGGTCAACGTTCACCGCCGGAGCTGACGGAAGTGCTTGCGCATCTTGCGTCGCCTGACGCAGCGCATCGAGATACTGCTGACCGACGGCGACTGCTTGGATGTGCTTCGAGTCCTGCTCGGTCAGCCCGAATGCGCTCGACACGAGCCCGAACATCGACAGCATCGCAAACGTGATCAAAACCAGAGCTAACAGTGATTCGATCACGGAGAAACCACGCGACATATTCTTCAATTATCGGATCCTCACTCCCACATTGTACTAAACTTAGACGAAATATAAATACCCTCGGCGTAGATGTGGTGGTCATCACGTAGCAAGGTTAACGATCGATTTAAGCCCCGCGTGACACACCGCACGCTTGGGCTCGACGTACCGGTCTGGCGCTCTGCTTGGGCTGCGAAACCGCAAAGCCCGTAATCTCATCATATGACCGAGCGACTCTGATGGGACGTGAACCTCGACCTTTTTGTGATAGGAGAGACTTGAAAAACAAGCGGTGGAGCCCCGTCAACTTGCGACCAAATGCTGAGCAACTAGCGGATACAAGGATTTATGCTAAGAGAGCCGGCTACGAAGCCGGCTCTTGTGAATTCTCCCTCTTTAGCCGTGATCGTGGCCCGGCTCATCCTCGCCATGGTGAGGATTGCCTCTACCTCTGTTCCAGCCTAAGTGTTTGCCGTGCCATTGCCCTTCGTCTTCAAACCGCCACGGAAAGCCGCGGGCATGTGGTCCGCAATCGTCGGCATCCCCGTCGTAGTCGCAGAGATGGCGGCCGTCATTGCTCGTGTACACAACCGTTCCGTCTGGATACACGATGCGTCCGTCCGCGTAAACAATACCGCCATCCGCTGTCCGGCCCACGATAGTATTGTGAGCGACCGTTTTGTGTTGGTAATTGTTATAGAGAATTATTCCAAGGGTCACTGCCGTCGCGGCTAGGATAATGTTACGTGTTGACCGTTGGCCCGCCGTTTCAGCGGAACCAGCTTGAATCGACGATAAGGCCAAAACAAAAACTAACGCGAGCGCAATAAGAGCCTTGGGCCACATGGATCTGAAAATCAGAGTTGTACGCATAAAGACCTCCTACCCAGTTATCGAACGCACACCCATAAATCGGAGTTCCAAAATATCTAGGGCGTAGGCGCCTTATATGAGATCACCGATGAGGCGCATCACAATCTTAATTGACGTCGGTATCCGATCCACGTTCAATCGATCAATTGCAGAGCATCTGATCAGATCGGACGTTTGTAGTCGTATCTATCGCTGAGAACATCGCACATTTACCTACTTCAATTCGAGCGTATCGAATCGAATACAATCGGACCCGCGGGCGGTTTTCGGCGACCTTCCACGACCTTTCGTCTCGCTCTATCGAACGCAAGAAGCCCGCAACGTTGACCGAAGTCTTTATGTTGCGGGCTTTTCAGTTGGCGACGCTGATGGGGCTCGAACCCACGACTCTCCTGTGTGACAGGCATGTTCAGATTCCTTTTACAGTTGTCCGCGGACGTATGCAAGCGTCCGTTTTACGATGCCCAGACGAGGGGCGCCGATTCTGTCGACGACCAGAATAGTCCGCCGATATCCGCTCCTTATGCTACACTTATGCTATTGGGGTGCGGGAAGGGTATGACCCTAGCTTGCGGAGCGGTTTGAGGAGCGAGCATGTTTCACACGCGAGTTTGTGATCTATTTCAAATTGAAAAGCCGATCGTGAATGCACCTATGGGCGGGGTAGCAGGCGGAGAGCTCGCCGCGGCTGTTTCCGAAGCAGGTGGGTTGGGACTCATCGGAGCGATGGGCAACTCAGCAGACTGGCTTCGTGAACAAATCGCTCTAGTTCGTGAACGAACGCGACGGCCATTTGGGGTCGGTTTCATCACGCACTGGTTGTCCGAGGCACCCGAGTTATACGAAGTCGCACTGCACGAACGGGTGCCGGTTATCGCGCACTCGTTCGATGATCCTTCGCCGTACGCCCCGGCCGCGATTGAAACAGGGGCCAAGGTCATTTGCCAAGTTCAAAGTGTGGAGGGAGCCATTAGAGCTGCGCAAGCGAAGGCCGACGTAATTGTCGCGCAAGGTAGAGAGGCTGGTGGTCACACCGGCCAGATGTCGCTCGTGGCTCTCCTCCCCCAAGTCGTAAAAGCTGTCGCGAGGTCACCGGTCATTGCCGCTGGCGGCATTGCGGACGGTGGGGGATTGGCGGCAGCCCTCATATTGGGCGCTGAGGGGGCTTGGATCGGCACAGCGTTTCTAGCGTCCCCGGAAAGCCTGTACACGGCAGCGCGAAAACGCCTCATCCTAGAGATAACGGGATCAGATACAATTCACACACGGGTCTTTGACATTGCCATGGGCAACCCATGGCCTGACTACATAGCCGGTCGCGCAGTGCGCAACAAATTCACGGACCGCTGGCACGGCAAAGAAGATTTGCTACGTGCTAGTCTGGATGAAGCAGCAGCAGAAATGTCAGCCGCTGTCGCCGCGGACGACGTAACCAAACGACCCGTCTGGGCGGGCGAGGGTGTAGGACTTGTGTCAACGACGCAGGGAGCGGGTGACATAGTTCGCGCAATCGCGGCGGAAGCAGAAATTATCCTCAATAGGCGTTATGCTCAGATCTTTGGCGCTTCTTCAACCTGCTTAAATAGTCCGGCTTGAACCTTCGAGTATAAATCTCGTCGCACGCGCATTCTACCGTGCCTGCGGCCAGGGATTGAAGATCTCTACCCCCAGATGAGCAACATCGGCGACATTCCTGGTTACGAAAACAAGGTCGTGGTGAAGCGCAGTTGCAGCTAGTAAAGCGTCAATGACTCCCGCTCTGCGCCCCATTGCGTCCGCTTTTGCCGCCACCGAACCCCACCTCTCGGCCACTCCCGTGTCTACAGCTAGGATGCGATCTCTGAACCACGGCTTCAAATCCGTTTCTAGCCAAGTTTCGATGCGGGAACGCCTTTGGGCATCAACCTGTTTGCTGATTCCACGTCTTATCTCCCCGATCGAGAGTACACTCAAGAACAGAAGCTCACTTGTGGTGCCCGAAAGCCAGTTGAGTACGCCCTTATCCGGCGACTTTCGAACCACTTCCGAAATAACATTTGTGTCGATTAGGTAGCCGTTCACAACTCGATCTTGCGACCTGGGTCGCGCTCGCGTTTCAACTTCAGTTGGACTCCACGCAGCGGCGAATTCTGAAGTAGCGCCACAATAGTAGGTGCGTCAGAGTGCCCCTTTAATCGGTCGAACTCGTCGACATTTA
>Ga0185299_10007536_pt1 | contig 11101 bp, 7 predicted proteins | sample PaiPotPPA55metaG_FD_128002 | JGI IMG/M metagenome (GOLD analysis project Ga0185299, IMG submission 128002) | Iron sulfur acid spring bacterial and archeal communities from Banff, Canada, to study Microbial Dark Matter (Phase II) - Paint Pots PPA... ...
AACAAAAGAATTTCGCTGGATTGCAGTGGCGATGAAAATGCCATCGCCACTGCAATCCAGCGATGGCTAAATTCGTGCCTTGACTTCGGCCTGCTAATGGGTGTCGCGATAAGCCTATCTTGACGAGCGGACTCGAAATGACAAGGACGGCAAAGATCCTACTTGACGCAATTCCTATCGCACCTCCGGGATGTGCCGTTTTCCGGATCGCCTCGATTCAGCGGTGACCCACCGATTCACGCCAATAAACTTGTATCATAGTGTAACGATTTAACGTCCATCGTTAACCAGTCAGCTTCCGAATGGAAGCTTTCTGAGTTCCTCCACAAGAGTCCGGGATTCTCCGGGAGCTTTGACTGGCGGAAGGCAGCAGGAGTCGAACCTACCAGAGAGCGTCTGACGCCCTCTACTGGGTTTGAAGCCCAGCCGCACCACCGGATACGGATGCCTTCCTGCGATTAACTACTTACCACTAACTACTTGCCGCCGTCGATCTGATCAGGGCAGATCCAGCCAGCGGCTGTCCGTGCGCATCACATGCAGGTCACGGTGAAAGCGAGTATACCCAACACGATCGAAGAATTCCAAAACCTGGATCGCGCGTTTGCGGCCAAGCGCCGTGACATCGCGGAAAGGCGCGGCGGCGAGTTTGCCGTCGTTCTTACGCGCTTCGAGAGCCGCTATGGTTGCCAGTTCGCGAATAGCCTCGCGATGATAGAAAAGATCGCGTACGACCTGGAATACCTCACCCTGGCGCGCAAGCTTGCGCATCAACTGGCGCACGCGCTCCTCGGGCAAGCCGTGCGCAGCCGCAAGATCGCGAATCCACGGGGGATCGAAGCGGCCGCTTTTCACGGCTGGCAGCAAGATGCCGGCGAGCTTCTGCTCCGCATCGTCGAGCGTGACCGCGTGCCCTGGCAGATGCAACCACGGCCCGCTTCTGACAATGTCCCCGCGTGAGGACGTGTCGTCGACAAGCGCGCGCCACAACGCATCGTCCACCAACGGCGCGACCATCCGCCGCAAGCGCGACGAGTCCGGACCTTGCTCATCGGGCGAGCGCACGTGGAATTGCTCCAGCGTCGCGATCAGTCGGGCGCTCAACGCTAGCCATGCGGTGTCCGCGACCAGCAAAGCGTCATCGCCGGATAACGTCACCACGTGTGTATCGGCGGGAAGTTGCAGCGCCGCGGCCGGCAAACCGCTCAGATGCTCCAGCAACGAGCGCGAAACGCCATTCGGCGCACGGTCGAGCAAGGCATCGAACGCGCCAGTATCGAGCATCGCCTGCATGGCATCGAGCCAGGCCAGCCGCTCAGGCGTACGCCGTTTGCGCGCGGGACCGAATGGATCGAGCACATGGCCACCGCCTATCGTCCGGTTCGCCTGCGCGTTTCTCACGATAAACCGGTCGCCCGGCACCGCACACAGCGCCCGATCAAAGACAAGCTGGACACGTGCGGTCTGGCCTGAACCCAGCGACTCTCCATCGAGCAACGCCACATGCGCGACCTGATGCTGCGTTCCCAGATGCACATGCAGTGGCGCCCAATGCTGCAAGGTGACGGCGGCGTCGGGCAACAACGTGAGCGTTACATCGATGCGTTCCGACGCCCGCGCCAGCCGCGGATCAACGATCCAGTCGCCGCGATCGATCGCATCCTTCTCGATGCCGGCGAGATTCAACGCGCAGCGCTCGCCCGCGCGGCCGCTTGGCGCCGCACGGTTCTGCGCGTGGATGCTGCGCACGCGCACGGGCTCGCTTGCAGGCGCAAGCATCATGGTCTCGCCCACACTCACACGCCCCGACACCACCGTACCCGTCACAATCGTGCCTTGTCCGGCAAGCGTGAACACGCGATCGATTGCGAGCCGGAACAAGCCATCGTCGCGACGCAGCCGCCACGCCGCAGCGGCCGCTCGCAAGTGCGTGTTCAACGTGGCCACGCCGGGGTCGTCGGCGAGCGTCGCGTTAGTGTCGAATACGGGCGCATCTTGCAACGCGCTGCCGGCCAGGAACGCGGCAATCTCCGCGCGCACCTCACGCAGCCGCTGCGGTTCCACACGATCGGTCTTGGTCACCGCAATGGCGCCCTGCTTCACGCCGAGCAATTGAAGAATCGCAAGATGCTCGCGTGTTTGCGGCATCACACCGTCGTCGGCGGCAATCACGAGCAGCGCGTAATCAATGCCACTTGCGCCCGCCGTCATCGTATGGACAAGTTTCTCGTGACCGGGTACATCGATCAGGCCGAGCACGTCGCCGTTATCGAGCGGCACGTACGCGTAGCCCAGTTCAATCGAAATACCCCGCGCTTTCTCTTCTTTCAACCGGTCCGTATCTACCCCTGACAGCGCACGCACCAGCGTTGTCTTGCCATGATCGATATGTCCCGCCGTGCCTACGATCATCCCAGCGCACCCGATAACTGCAACTGTGCGACAAGTTCCGCTTCATCCGCCGCCTCGAGACAACGCAGATCGAGGCGCAAGGCGTCGTCGGCAATCCGCCCGATAACCGGCCGTGACATCCCGCGCAGGACTTTTTCGAGCGCAAGCAACTGCCGCCCGCCGCGTTTGCCATCGGCCATCCTGATGACGAGGCCGTAGCTCGGCAGCACGTCGACCGGCAACGCTCCGCTGCCGATCTGGCTGAACATCGGCTCGACGGTGACCTCATAACGCTCGCCGATCAGCCGTTGCAAAACCGGCTGGACGCGTTCGGCGGCGGCGCGCATGGCGTCGGCGGGACGAGTGAGCAAACGCAAGGTGGTCAACCGCTCCGCCAGCATTTCCGGCGCGCGATACAAACGCAGCACGGGCTCCAGCGCGGCGAGCGTGAGTTTGCCCACGCGCAGCGCGCGCTTGAGCGGATGTTTCTTGATCTTCGCGATCAGGTCGCGACGGCCAACGATCAAGCCCGCTTGCGGTCCGCCAAGCAGCTTGTCGCCGCTGAACGTGACGAGATCGGCGCCCGCGAGCACGGTTTCGCGCACGGTGGCTTCATGCGGCAAGCCCCATTGCGTGAGATCGACCAGCGTGCCGCTGCCCAGATCGACCGCTACGGGCACGCCGCGCGCTTTTGATACCGGCGCCAACTCCGCGACGCTCACCTCCCTGGTGAAGCCGCTAATGGCGTAGTTGCTCGTGTGGATTTTCATCAGCAGCGCGGTTCGCGGACCGATGGCTTCCTCGTAATCCTTCAGATGCGTGCGATTCGTGGTGCCGACCTCACGCAGCTTCGCGCCGGCGCGGCTCATGATGTCGGGAATACGAAATGAGCCACCGATTTCCACCAGCTCCCCGCGCGACACGATTACTTCTTTTCTCGACGCCAGCGCCGACAAAGTCAGCAACACTGCCGCAGCGTTGTTGTTGACCACCGTCGCCGCTTCGGCGCCGGTCAACTCGCAAATGATCTCGTCGATCAGGTCGTCGCGGTCCCCGCGTTTGCCGGTATCGAGATCGAATTCGAGGTTCGAAGGCTGCGTCAGCGCCGCGACGACTGCGTTGACGGCCTCGTCGGGCAATAACGCCCGGCCGAGATTGGTATGAAGCACCGTGCCGGTCAGGTTAAAAACGCTGCGGAATTCGGCCCTGGCGCGTTCTCGCAGGCTCTTTCCCACTGACGCCGTGAGGTGCTGCACGTCGAGCGCCGCCACGCAGGCCTGACCCGCCTGCGCAGCCGCACGCCAGGTGTCCAGCGCACCGCGCAGCGCGGCCAGGACCTGGGACCGGCCAAACTCTTCTACCAGCGCCAGGAACCCCGCCGACGCCATCACCTGCTCCACCGATGGCACATGGGCCATCAGCGCCCGCAATTCGGCACTCGTTACATCGCTCACAAGCCGATCCTTTTTAATTGGACTTGTAGGGTTGGTCAGTTTTTTCGTCGACTTGTTCCGGCCAGAGCCACGGATGTGGCGACGCGCGCCGGTAACCCTCCTCGCCCATCAGCAAATCCAGCGTCAGGCTGGCGAGATCGTCAGCGAAGGGTTCGAAATCGTAGTCCTTGTCCTGATAGCCGATCTTGCGGTACGTATGGCATTCGTCGCATGATTCGGCCTTCAACGGCGCCTTTTTCGATTCAGTTTCCTTCGTCTCGGTATCGGCGTCGAGTGCTCCGAGCGTGTGATACGCGATGCCTTTCGTCGAGTCGCAGTTCGAGCATTTCGAGCGGACCATGTGCCACTCGGTCGCGCATAAACCGCATTGCAGGAAGCGGTAGTTGTCGTACACGCCGCCCACCCGCACGATGCTCGCCACGGGGTGCGAACCGCACACCGGGCAAACCCCAGGCGTTTCCAGGTACGGCACGTCGCGCTTGTCGATGTCCGCGGCAAGATCGGTCCACACCACTTGCAGCGCTGCCGAAATGAACGGCGCGCTCGCTGGATCGACTTCGGCGAAGCGTTGCGCAAAGATCGCGTCGGCTTGCGCTTCCAGGGCGGCGGCGTCGAGCGATCTTAGTTTCTTGATCAGTTGTTCAAGCGCCGGTGTGAGCGGACCGGCAGCTTGCAGCTTGTCCAGCAAGCTGATCAAAACGTCTCGCCAGGCGGGATCGCGCACGCCGGACAACGCTGGAATCAAGGGCATGGAATGCTTCTGCGCGCTTGCGATCAATTCAGCGCTGGGCGGCTTTGCCTTAAAACTCGCGATAGTCTCCTGCTGCGCGTCCGCGAGCGCGGCCATCAGGAGGAGATAACCCGCTATGGGATTGCTGCGTTCGGCGAGCTGGCGCAGCCGCGCAGCGCGCGCGATGAACACGCTCGCACGCTCGGGCGTGCGGATGCGTGGAATAGCCGACTGACCGAGCGATTCGATCTCGCCGGCTTCTAGGATGCGTTGGACCACAATTGTCGACCTCTTGAAACTGAAGAGCCGCCGCGTTTTCGTTTAGCGAAGAACGTCGGCGGCCCGGTAGGTCAGGGTTAAGTCGGGGTTAAGCCGGGCTTGAGGGATGCTTAAACCAAACTCACTTCCCGATCGTTTCCTTGAACCATCTCGGATGGTGCTTTTTCGCCCAGCCGTACGTCACGGTGCCGCGTGTCATGGCTCCAATCGATCCTTTGACCCACAACGCCGCGTAAATATGCACGACAATGCCGACAATTAAAACGAAGGCTGCTGCAGCATGAACGACGGCAGCGAAGCGAATGATCCCGATCGGAAAATAGAACGAGAAATAGCGTCGCCAGATCACGATACCGCTTGCCAGCAACGCCAGCAGACACACGACCATCGTAAAGAAAAGCAGCTTCTGTCCGGCATTGTACTTACCAATGGCCGGCAGTTTTTCCTCGCGATTGTTGAGCACGTCGTCAATCTGCCGCATCCATTGAATGTCGCTCTTATCCAGATAATTGTGATGCCAGAATCGCAGCGCAAGAATCAGGAACGAGAGAAACATCACGCAGCCAATGAACGGATGCAGGATACGCGTCCATTGCCCACCGCCCAGAAGCGCGTACAACCACGACATGGCCGGATGAAACATCGCCAGCCCGGACAACGCCAACAAGATAAACGTGATGGCGGTAATCCAGTGGTTGGTGCGCTCGTTCGGCGTATAGCGGACGATCAGCCCGTTACCCCTTACGTCGCGGACGACAGGATCTTTAACGTGCTTCATCGGATGCCTCCCGTGAACGGCGCGCTTCCTCGGCTTCATGCTGCGCTTCGGCTTCCTCAGCCTCCGACACCTCGTTCGGCCCGATACGCGTGTAGTGGAAGAAACCCGCCAGCGCCGCGACCGCGATGCCGGCAAGCGCCAGCGGTTTCGCCAGCCCCTTCCACAGATAAACCATCGGACTGATCTTCGGATTCTCCGGCAGGCCGTGATAGAGGCCGGGTTTATCGGCGTGATGAAGCACGTACATCACGTGCGTGCCGCCCACCCCTGCCGGGTCATACAGCCCGGCATTCTCGAAGCCACGTTCCTTAAGATCCACAATGCGGTCCGCTGCCTGCTGCTTCATGTCCTCTTTGGTACCGAACATGATCGCGCCGGTCGGGCACGTCTTCACGCAAGCCGGTTCCTGTCCAACGGCCACGCGATCCGAACACAGCGTGCATTTGTAAGCACGATTATCCTGCTTGGAAATACGCGGCACGTTGAACGGGCAACCCGTTACGCAGTAGCCGCAGCCGATGCAGTTTTCCTCGTGAAAATCCACGATGCCGTTCGTGTACTGCACGATCGCGCCCGGCGACGGACACGCCTTCAGACAGCCCGGGTCCTCGCAATGCATGCAGCCGTCCTTGCGGATCAGCCACTCGAGATCGCCCTCGGCATTCTCGTATTCCGAGAACCGCATGACCGTCCACGAGTGTTCGGTCAGATCGCGCGGGTTGTCGTAGACGCCAATCGAATCGCCGACTTCATCGCGCAAGTCATTCCATTCCATGCAAGCCGTCTGACATGCCTTGCATCCGATGCACTTCGATACATCGATCAGCTTGGCGACCGTCCCCGTGGCCGGTACGCGAACCTGCGGTTCGGGCAGCGTCGTGGCGGAGAGACGTTTGATATCCAGTGATTGCAGTGCCATCTCTTCTCCTTATGCCTTTTCGACCTTGACGAGGAACGACTTGAATTCCGGTGTTTGCGAATTCCCGTCGCCCACGGAAGGCGTCAGCGTATTGATGAGATAGCCCGGCTTCGTGAGTCCCTTGAAGCCCCAATGCAACGGCAACCCGACCGTCTGTACTTTTTTCCCCTCGATCATCAAAGGTTTGATGCGCTTCGTCACGACCGCCACGGCCACGATGTGCCCGCGATTGGACGACACCTTCACGCGATCCCCCGCGACCACGCCCACTTCCTTCGCCAGATCCTCGCCAATCTCCACGAACTGCTGCGGTTGCACAATCGCGTTGAGGCGAGCGTGCTTGGTCCAGTAGTGGAAATGCTCGGTCAGCCGATAAGTCGTCGCCGTATGCGGGAAATTCTCGTGCGTGCCGAACGCGGCCCGATCGTCCGGGAACACGCGCGCCGCCGGATTGCTGACGACCGCCTTGTTGTCCGGATGCATCGGGTTGTAGCCCAGCGGATTTTCGAACGGCTCGTAATGCTCCGGGAACGGCCCTTCCACCAGGCCGTCACGCGAGAAGAACCTCGCCACGCCTTCCGGATTCATGATGAACGGATTCATGCCGTTTTCCGGCGGTTCGTCCACCTTGAAGTCGGGAATATCCGCGCCAGTCCACGCCTTGCCGTTCCACGCAATCAGCTTGCGGGTCGAGTCGAACGGCTTGCCGCTGACATCGCACGAAGCACGGTTGTACAGGATCCGGCGATTCGCCGGCCATGCCCACGCCCAGTTCAGCGTATTGCCGATACCGGTCGGGTCCGAGTTGTCGCGGCGGCCCATCTGATTACCCGCCTGCGTCCACGATCCACAGAAAATCCAGCATCCGCTCGCGGTGCTGCCATCGTCGCGAAGTTGCGCGAAGCTCGACAACTGCTCGCCTTGCTTGGCGAGGACCTTGGTTTTGTCCGTGACATCTGTCACGTCCGCCAAAGCCTTGCCGTTGAACTCCATCGCGATTTCTTCAGGCGTCGGGCTTTCCGGGTCGGCATACGGCCAGCTCATGTTGAGAATAGGATCGGGATATTTACCGCCCTGCTCCTTGTACGCCTTCCTCATACGCAGCCACAAACCGGACATGATCTCCAGATCGCTCTTCGATTCCCCCGGTCCAGCCGCGCCTTGCCAGTGCCACTGCAACACGCGGCTGGAACTTACCAGCGAGCCGCGCTCTTCCGCAAAACACGTGGTCGGCAAGCGGAACACTTCCGTCTGGATCTTCGATGTATCGACGTCGTTAAACTCGCCGAAGTTCTTCCAGAACTCGGACGTTTCGGTAGCGAGCGGATCCATGATGACGAGCCATTTCAGCTTCGCCAGACTCGCACCGATCTTCGACTTGTTCGGCGCCGCCGCGAGCGGGTTGAACCCCTGCGCGATGTAACCGTTCATCTTGCCCTGGTTCATCAACTCGAACGCTTGCAGCATGTCGTAGGACTTGTCGAGCTTCGGCAGATAGTCGTAACCGAAGTTGTTCTCGGCCGTCGCGTTAGCGCCCCACCACGACTTCATGAAGCTCACATGGAACGCACGATAGTTGCGCCAGTAGCTCAACTGGTTCGGGCGCAGTGGCTGCGCCGCGCGCTTCTTGATGAAGCCCTCGTAGTCCTGCTCGGCTTCCATGGGCAAGGTCATGTAGCCCGGCAAGAGGTTCGACATCAAGCCCAGGTCCGTCAGGCCCTGGATGTTCGAGTGCCCGCGTAACGCGTTCATGCCGCCGCCGGCAATACCGATGTTACCCAGCAGCAATTGCACCATTGCGCCTGTGCGGATGATCTGCGAGCCCACCGAGTGATGTGTCCAGCCGAGCGCGTACAGGATCGTCCCAGCGCGCCCAGGCACGGCTGTGGATGCCAGCATCTCGCACACCTTCAGGAATTTCTCCTTGGGCGTACCGCAAATCTTCTCCACCTGCTCGGGCGTATAGCGCGAGTAGTGCTGCTTCATCAGGTTGTACACGCAGCGCGGATGCTGCAGCGTGGGATCGATCTTGGCGTAACCGTCGTCGCCGCGTTCGTAGTCCCAGGTCGCTTTGTCGTAGCTGTGTTTTTCCGCGTTATAGCCGGAATACAAACCATCCGTGAACGCGAAATCCTCGCGAACAATAAACGGAAAGTCCGTGTAATTCTTGACGTACTCGTGCTGGATCTTGTCGTTGGTCAGCAGGTAATTGATCACACCGCCCAGGAACACAATGTCCGAGCCGGTCCGGATCTGCGCGTAATAATCCGCAACGGAAGCTGTCCGCGTAAAGCGCGGATCGACCACGATCAGCCTTGCCTTGCGATGCGCCTTTGCTTCCGTGACCCACTTGAAACCGCACGGGTGAGCCTCGGCTGCATTGCCGCCCATGACCAAAATCACATCCGCGTTCTTGATGTCGACCCAATGGTTCGTCATCGCTCCACGGCCAAACGTCGGGGCAAGACCTGCCACCGTCGGGCCGTGTCAGACACGTGCTTGATTGTCGAATGCCAGCATGCCAAGACTGCGAACAGTCTTGTGCGTCAGATAACCGACTTCATTGCTACCGGCAGATGCTGCGAGCATGCCGGTGGTCAGCCATCGGTTAACCTTCTTGCCGTCTTCTGTCGTCTCGACAAAATTCGCGTCGCGGTCTTCCTTCATCAGCTTGGCGATGCGATCGAGCGCGTCTTCCCACGACATGCGTTTCCATTCATTCGATCCCGCCGCGCGATATTCCGGGTACTTAAGGCGGCTCGGGCTATGAATGAAGTCGATCAGGCTCGCGCCCTTCGGGCACAAAGTGCCGCGATTGACCGGATGATCCGGATCGCCCTCAATATGAATAATGCTGGATTTGGCGTTCTTGGCGTTGTCGCCCAGGCCATACATCAGGATGCCGCAGCCTACCGAACAGTAGGGGCAGGTGTTGCGGGTTTCAGTGGTTCGCGACAGCTTGTATTGACGGACTTCCGCTAGTGCAGGTGCCGGCGAGAAGCCCATCAGGGCCAAACTCGATCCGGCAAGCGTGCTTGCTGAAATCTTCAGGAACTGTCGCCGGGACATTTGTAACATCGTGCGCCTCGGCGGTTTTTGGGGACTGAAACAATTATAGAATCGCGCTGAAAATTACGCAGCGAACATTATTCCTGCGGAGGAGCGTGACCACTGAATTTATTTTACGCCCCCATGGTTTATGGTTTCTTAATCTCCGGCTCCGCCACGAATATCCGATTATTCCCGTCGCGGCTGCACTAGTGCCTGCAGCGTGTTGACCCTCGTAGTAACCCCAGGCATGGCTCAGATTTCACAAAATAACGGCAGCTCGCAGCAGGAAAACCGGGCGTCGCCGATGGGCACATCGCCCGACTCCCCCGCCTCCGCCGCCCACGAATCGCACAAGCCGCAGGCGAAGGACGCGGCGGCAACGCACGCGGCGAGACCGCTGGGAAGGAGTACAAGACCGAAGGCGCCGGCGGGTTCAATAACGGCTTATATGGAACCGGCGTGAGCAGTAATAAGTAGAGCTACCGGTGGCGTTTACCCGCGTCCGATGTCCTCGATGAAACCGGAAACCTTCGCCAGCCCCTCTTGAAGGACATCGAGCGGGTTGGCGAATCCGATCCGGATATACCCTTCCATATCGAACGCGCTGCCGGGTGTAAGCATGACCCCGGTGGCCTCGATGAGGGCCGTGCAAAATTCGGTCGATGACAGTTCGACATCGACCTTGACGAGACAAACTGTCGCAGCCTTGGGCTTGATGTACGAAACTAGCTGCTCCTTGCTGATCCAATTGTCGAGGACCGCCAGGTTGGTCCGCGTAATGGCGTGGTTGCGCGCCAGGATCTTGTTCTTGGCCTCGAGCGCAATCGACGCAAGATAATCGTCGATCATCCCTACGCTGATGGTGTTGTAGTCGCGATGAATACACACCGCGCGGATCAGTTCGACCGGTCCGGCAATCCACCCCAGCCGCAAGCCGGCCAGCGACCACGTCTTCGACATACTGCCGGTGCTGATGCCCCGCTCATAAAGGTCCGCGACAGACGCGGTGAACCCCGAACCTTCCTGGTCCGTGCCGCGATAAACCTCATCGCACAAGAGATACGCGCCGCACGATTGGGCGATGGCAACCACCTCCTTGAGGAAGGTTTCATCCATCAGCGAACCCGTCGGGTTGTTCGGGTTGTTGATGGCAATGAGCTTCGTTTTTTGGCTGGCTAGCTTACGAAGCTCGTCGAGATCGGGCAGGAAGCCGTTCTCTTCACGCAGCGTCATGGTCTGCACGTCGGCGCCGTAGCTTTCTGGAATCGAATAATGCTGCTGGTAGGTCGGCAACACGGCGATCACGCGGTCACCGGGTTCGACCAGCGTCTCGTACACCAGCGCATTGCCGCCAATGGCACCGTGCGTCACGACAATATTCTTCGGCGTCTGCCGCTCATATAAAGCCGCGATATTGGCCCGCAGCCGGTCCGATCCTTCGATCGCTCCGTAGGTCAGTTTCATGGGACGGAGCTCGTCGAGCAGGCTGTCCTGCTTGC
>Ga0185299_10007537_pt1 | contig 11100 bp, 10 predicted proteins | sample PaiPotPPA55metaG_FD_128002 | JGI IMG/M metagenome (GOLD analysis project Ga0185299, IMG submission 128002) | Iron sulfur acid spring bacterial and archeal communities from Banff, Canada, to study Microbial Dark Matter (Phase II) - Paint Pots PPA... ...
CACTGCGCGCTCGATATTGAGCGGAATGATCCAATACAATCCCGGTCCGCGCAGACCAACATAGCGACCCAGTCGAAAAACAACTCCGCGCTGGTACTCCTGAGCAACACGGAGCCCGGATAGCCCGAGAACTATCACGATCGCAATCGCAATGAGCATGCATTCACTCCTTGAAAGAGTTGACGACTGTCAAAAATCCGTCCGTCGAAACGGATCAATCAGCTTACCCCGGCGACCTCCTCCCCGCCATGAATGATTGGTCATTGCCAAGATCAGGCCAAGTCCGCCATCCTCCGGGCGCGTATGCGTAGTCCTATTGTTATTCGCGAGGTTCGCTCCGACGATCTCCCGGAAATCCGCCGCATCAATGTGGAATCGTCGCCGGGAGTTACCCGGCTCACCGTGCGCCGCATTGCGGGCTTGGTCACTGAGGCGACCTTGGCTTGGGTCGCGGTTGCAGATCGGGGCATCGCCGGCTACTTAATCGCGTTTCTCGGCTCGGCCAGTTACGGCGGAGAAGAATTCGCCTGGTTCAAGCGGCGAACGCGGAACTTCGTGTATGTGGATCAAGTCGCGCTGGCGCCGCCGTACCGCGGTAGAGGCATCGGGAGCATGTTGTACTCAGAACTTGAGCGGTGGGGCTCCAGGCGGCAATGCGAATCATTGAGCTGCGAAGTCAATCTCGATCCACCGAACCCTGCGTCAATGGCCTTCCATATGAGCTACGGGTTCATCCAAATCGGTCGGATGCACACTTCCGACGGACGCCACGTTGCACTCCTGCAAAAAGAAGTGACGTAAGCGGCCTGACTCACGAAGTTGCGGTGCTACACTCGAGGCACAATCGCTCGGGAGACAAAGATGCTGTGGCCGTCACCAAGGTACGCAACACTCACCGCATCCGCTGCGCTTTTCTGGAATCTGGGCGCAATCGCTGACGAGGCAAAGACCGCCCCCTCCGTGCCGACGCCCACCTGCGATTCGGCGGAATATCGACAGTTCGACTTCTGGATCGGAAGATGGAGCGTGGTTGAGGGCGAACAACCGGCTGGCCAGAACACTATCGAGCCGGACCTGAAGCGCTGTGCGCTCTTTGAATCTTGGATGTCCGTCGATGGCAGCCGCGGCCGGAGCATCAATTTCTACGACCGCAACCGGCACCGATGGCACCAAACTTGGATTGACGATCGCGGCGGAGCGCTCGAGCTCGACGGGGGACTGGTCAGTGGGAGCATGATTCTCGAGGGCGAGCGCCCTGACGCGAAAGCCAATAGTTCCGTCCGGCACCGCATTACCTGGACACCGCAGCGCGATGGCTCTGTTCGCCAGCACTGGCAGATGATGAAGGCGGACAAGTCGACGTGGGAGACTGTCTTCGACGGTCTCTACAAGCGCACTTGAACACGATGCCCCCACTACCTCCGCGCATCCACCCGAAACCTCCGCCCGCCGATCGATAACTCCTTCCATTTCGGCGCAGCCGTGGACATGTTGCCCTTGGCCAATTCACCGACCAGATCCAACCTCTGCGAGAAATCATCGGACTTTGCGCTCATGGCGCCCACCAGCACCCAATGACCCTCGCGCCTTTCATACACCAGCCCGCGATTGACAGTCAGGAATACGAATTCGTCGGAGTTGTCGTCGTTCAATTCGACATAAATGCCTGCAACTCCCTGCTCCGACAAGCGCTGAAAGGTAAATCCGTTTTCCGGCTTGAGCAGGTCCGACATCAGTTCGTCCTTCAAGTCTGGATCAAGAGTGCGGTCCGCCGGGAAGATGCGCAGTTTGGCGACCACATCCGCAACATCGGAACCCGGCAAAGATCCCCAGCGCTGCTTTTGGTCCAACATGCCTCTCGCCTTGCGGCGAACCGTTTCCGCATCGAGGCCGGTCTGCATCGCAGCCAGTTCTTTCAGCTTCCTCACACCGTATTCGCCCGCGTCGAATCGCAGGTAGTGCAAGGGCGTGTTGTGGCCGTAGCGATCTTCGTTCGCATGATTGCCGTCAATGACCTCGATCCCCCTCTCTCGAACCAATCGAAACTGGCTATCGGCGGCGAGCCGGTACGGCGAGAGCAGCGGAGTCAACGCCGCGGAAATCACCGCGATGAGCGCGATCGCAACGGCCACATTGACTCGCGCCATATCGGCGAACCAAGCGCCCCGGCGAAACGCCGATATGGAATACCCCACCGAATAGAGCAAGGCCGCACCCGCCACCACGAATGCCCATACCCGTTCGACGGTCAGCCCATAGGGACGGCTCCGCATCCACAGCGCATAGAGCGCCGTCAGAGAAATGATCACCGTGAGCGGCACCACCACGCGCAGGAACTGCGCGATCCATTTCGGATAGGGCTGAGGCACGGAGCCGTCCCGATAGGCAGCGTTCAACAAGAGCACCACGACGGCGGTCAGCCACAGCAGCCATGCGGCCCCGATCGCCTTCTGCCCGGTGAACAGCAAGCCGGGAAGCTTGAACACGAGCGCAATCGTGAAGAACGCGAGAATGACGCCTGCCAACAACCCCAGCCACTTGAGCACATTGAGTATCTGTTCGAGAACCACCGCCGTGAGACGCTCGATCGAACCGATCAGATGCAGCGCGCATCCGAATGTCAGCGAAGTGACCGGATAGACGAAGATGGGCTCTTCGAACAATTCCCGGAAGTAATCGATCCCCAACATATGGAAAAGCATCTGCCAGAGAAACAGCAGCAGCCAGAACAGGCCGGTGAACAGCGCCGCTTCGGCGAGCATCAGTTTGTTGCGCCAGGCGTTGGCGAAGAGCGAGTGGTATTGGATCGCCCAGTGACCCGTCGTCAGCCGGCTCTGCGCAAAGGGCAGCGCCATTAGCCACAGAACCGTCAATAACAGCGCGAGCGGAAAGTATCCTTCGGAGCGGCTGAGTGGCTCGGCTGCCGAGGAAACCGATGCGCCGTGATGCCACCCAAAATAGAAATAGGCGGCCGTTAGTATCGCGACCAGCCACCACAGTGCCGCCCTGCGCGCATGTTCAGCCAAGAGCTGAAGGGTGGCCGGAATGAACACCGCCAGCGCGTACAGCGCAATCAACCACGCCTGATCCGTCGCCGGCCAATGATGCTCTTTGACGGCGTGGTGAAGGCCGTACAAGACCCATCCCTGAACCACGGCAGCCATCAAGATAACGGGTAAGGCCGCCCTCGCCGCCGACGAACGAGCTTCATCCTCCATGGAACCACCCCGATTGTTGTTTGACGCTCTGGACAGTATCAGCGCCAATTATGGCAAACCCGTGGGTGAATTCCGCGTCCGTGGCCGAATTCCGCACACAAAAAAAAGAGCGGACCGAAGCCCGCTCTCTTTTGACCGAATACCCTGCTCCCGGGGTATTACATGTCCATACCGCCCATGCCACCCATGCCGCCGCCCGGGGCGCCATGTGCATGCTCATCTTCCTTCGGCGACTCAGCGATCATGACTTCCGTTGTGAGCAACAGGCCCGCTACCGAGGCGGCGTTCTGCAGAGCCAGACGCGTCACCTTGGTGGGATCCAGGATGCCCATTTCGATCATATCGCCGTACTCGCTGGTCGCAGCGTTGTAGCCGAACGTGCCCTTGCCCTCGCGGACTCGGTTCAGAACCACCGCGGCATCTTCGCCGGCATTGGCGACGATCTGACGCAGGGGCTCTTCGATCGAGCGGGCCAGGATCTTGATGCCCGTGGTCTGATCTTCGTTCTTTCCGGTGAGCTTCTCGATGGCCTTCAACGCGCGCACCAGCGCCACGCCGCCGCCCGGGACCACGCCCTCTTCGACGGCCGCACGGGTTGCGTGCAGTGCGTCCTCGACGCGGGCCTTCTTCTCCTTCATTTCGATTTCGGTCGCGGCGCCGACTTTGATCACGGCAACTCCGCCGGAGAGCTTGGCAACGCGCTCCTGCAGTTTTTCCTTGTCGTAATCGGAGGTCGCTTCCTCGATCTGCTGGCGAATGCTCTCGACGCGGCCCTTGATGTCCGCGGCCTTGCCGGCACCGTCGATGATCGTAGTGTTCTCTTTCTCCACCAGGATCTTCTTGGCTTCGCCCAAATCGTTCAGCGTCGCCTTCTCGAGCGACAAGCCGACTTCATCGGAGATGACCGTGCCGCCCGTCAGGATCGCGATGTCCTGCAGCATGGCCTTGCGGCGGTCACCGAAGCCCGGCGCCTTGACGGCGGCGACCTTGACGATGCCGCGGATCGTGTTGACGACCAACGTGGCCAGCGCTTCGCCTTCCACATCCTCGGCGACGATCAGGAGCTGGCGGCCACCCTTGGCAATCGCCTCGAGCAGCGGCAGCAATTCGCGGATGTTGGAGATCTTCTTGTCCACCAACAGGATCAGCGGCTTCTCGAGCTCGGCGCTCTGACTCTGCTGATTGTTGATGAAGTACGGCGACAGGTAGCCGCGGTCGAACTGCATGCCTTCGACCACTTCGAGCTCGTTCTCGAGGCCCGAACCTTCTTCAACCGTAATCACGCCTTCCTTGCCGACCTTCGCCATCGCATCGGCGATCGTCTTGCCGATGCTCTCATCGGCGTTCGCGGAGATCGTCGCGACCTGCGCGATCGACTTCGGATCCTTGGCCGGCTTGGAGATCTTCTTCAGCTCTTCGGTCGCCACGGTGACGGCCTGGTCGATACCGCGCTTCAGGTCCATCGGGTTGATGCCCGCGGCGACGGCCTTGAGGCCTTCGCGGATGATGGCTTGCGCCAGCACGGTCGCGGTGGTGGTGCCGTCGCCGGCCTCGTCGGAGGTGTTGGAAGCGACTTCCTTCACCATCTGCGCGCCCATGTTCTCAAACTTGTCCTTGAGTTCGATTTCCTTGGCGACGGAGACACCGTCCTTGGTGACGGTGGGAGCGCCGAAGCTCTTGTCGAGCACGGCGTTGCGGCCCTTGGGACCCAGCGTGACTTTCACGGCGTTCGCCAGAATATTCACACCCTTGAACATGCGTTGCCGAGCGTCATCGCTGAAGCGTACGTCTTTAGCTGCCATTTGCTGATACCTCTAATTAAATTTGATTTGCGGGAAGTAAATTCGGATTGAACTGGCGAGGCTTACTTGCCTTCGACCACGGCCATGATGTCTTCCTCACGCATGACAACCAGTTCATCGCCATCCATCTTCACTTCGGTGCCGCTGTACTTCCCGAACAGAATCTTGTCGCCGACCTTGACATCCAGCGGGCGAATCTCGCCGCTCTCTAAAATCTTGCCCTTACCGACTGCAACGACTTTCCCGAAGATCGGCTTCTCAGTCGCGGTATCCGGGATCACGATGCCACCGGGGGACTTACGCTCTTCTTCTTCTCGTTTCACGATCACGCGGTCATGAAGGGGACGAATCTTCATAAGACAAGACTCCTAATGCTTACAGTTAAGGGGTTCGTTAGGGAGCGGAGGTTATTAGCACTCTCCACTCGTGGCTGCTAATAATAGCGACGAATTCGCCTGATTCAAGCCCTACGGCCCGTATTTTTCTGCCGTGGCGCAGCATTTCTCGCCCGGATCCACAGCGAATTTGCTTGAAGCTTAGGGCCCGCCGGCGCGCGACTAGGCTAAAGTACGGCCGATGAGAACACCAGCGCCCTCCATCAAAACCTTGGTTGCAGCCCTATTGTTGGTCAGTCTTGTCGGTGTGGCGACCGCCAAGCCCTGGTGGATGCGCGGGGTCGAATCCAACGCGTCCGATTTTCTGCCGCCGGATGTCGCCTTCCGAGTGGGCGCCTCGGTCGACGGCAATGTCGTCCGGGTCCGCTGGGTCATTGCCGATGGCTACTACCTCTACCGCCGTAAAATCGAGATCCAGGCCGAAAGCCCCGATCTCGCGGTGGCAGCTCCCGTGCTGCCCCAAGGCGTGCTCAAGTCCGATCCGTATCTCGGAACCCAGGAGATCTATCAGCGGCAAGTGGAAGCCACGGTTCCCTTCACCCGCTTCGACGCCGGCGCCCATCCCCTGCAAATCAAAGTGACCTATCAAGGCTGCGCCGAGGCTGGCCTCTGCTACCCGCCCATCAGCAAAGTACTGTTTCCAGGCCCTGCGGCCCCAACCGCAGTCTCCACGTCGAATCCCTGGGTGAACGCGGCCATCCTCGCCGGCGGTTTTGCCTTTCTTTTGGCGGGATTGACACTCCGCAAGGGACGCAAGCTCGACCTTCCCGCCGCATGAATACGTCGATCCCGCGCATCGCCGGCGCCGCCGCTCTCGTGGTGCTGGGAATTTGGGCTGGAGCATGGGTCTACTCGACTCGCGGTCCCGCGCTGAAGTCTCACGGGATGCCGGTGCCTGCCGGCGTTGCCAGCGCCCCCAATCCCAGCGATTTGGCGCGCGCGGACCCGAGTGTGGGCCCGGATGGCGGATATCTGCCCGGCCCGCTGCCGGCCACCAAGATCCCGGATCGGCTGCCGCAGTTCGCCCTCGCGGACCGCGCCGGCAAAGCCACGCCCATCGCGTCCTTCGGCGGCAAATCCTTGATCATCAACTTCTGGGCCACCTGGTGCGCCCCCTGCCGCAGTGAAATACCCCTGCTCGAGACCCTGCACTCCGAATGGGCGGGGCGCGAGGTGAGCGTGGTCGGCATCGCCGTCGACTACCGCGACAAGGTGCTGGAATTTGCCGACCGCTTCAAAATCGGCTATCCCCTGCTCATCGGCGAGCAAGACGCCCTCGACGCTGCCGCCGCTTTTGGGGTTGAATCACCGGTATTCCCTTTCACCGTGTTCACGGACCGGCGCGGGGAGGTGGTCGCCCTGTACATCGGGGAATTGCACCGGCCGCAGGCCGAACTCATCTTGTCGGAGGTGCAAAACCTGAATAAGGACCTGGTGGAGCTCCCGGCGGCGCGAAGGGCCATCGCCGAGGGCCTGCGCGCCCTGGCCCCCAAAAACGCGGGATAAACCCCTTCCGGCGACGTTCGCCGCCGAAGCTTGCCATTTCACCTCAATTTCTGGTTATTATCGCGGACCTTTGCAACGCGACGGCGCCGGACCTGATGCGAGATGGCTGGAATTCTGCTGCTAAATGGTCCGAACTTGAATCTTCTCGGGCTCCGCGAGCCAGAGATTTACGGTTCCGCCAGTTTGCAAAGCATCGAGCTCAAGCTCGGGGAGCTCGCCATCGCCCGCGGCCATACCCTGTCCGCTTTCCAGAGCAACGCGGAGCACGAGCTGATTGCGAAGATCCATGCCACGAAGCACGAGGGCATTGCGTTCGTGATCATCAATCCAGGCGGCTACTCGCACACCAGTATCGCCCTGCGCGACGCCTTCCTTTCCGTGGCCGTACCGTTCATCGAGGTACATCTCAGCAACGTGTTCGCACGCGAAGCTTTTCGACACCACTCTTATTTGTCCGACATCGCGGTCGGCTGCATCGTCGGATTGGGACCCATCGGCTATGAGCTCGCGCTCGATGCCGCATGCGCCCGCCTGACCAACACGTAAAACCAAAGATTCTTCAAGGGGTTCGCGGATGGATATTCGCAAGGTAAAGAAATTGATCGAGCTGCTGGAAGAATCCGGTATCTCGGAACTGGAGATCTCCGAGGGCGAGGAATCGGTGCGCATCAGCCGCCATCCGCGGATGGCCATGCAGGCGCCGATGGCGATGGCAAGCCCCATGCTTCAAGCGGCGCCGATCGCGCCGGCCATGCCGGCTACCTCGGCCGGCGAACATAAGCCGCGCAACGACGAGCACACGGTCACGTCACCGATGGTGGGCACCTACTACTCCGCCGCGTCCCCCGGCGCCAAGGCGTTCGTCGAGATCGGCACCGAAATCAAAGTCGGCCAGATACTCTGCATCATCGAAGCCATGAAGATGATGAATCAAATCGAGTCGGACAAGGCGGGGCGGGTCACCGCCATACTCGCCAAGAACGGCGAGCCCGTCGAGTTTGGCCAGCCGTTGTTCATCATCGAATAACCGCGATGATCGAAAAAGTCGTCATCGCCAATCGCGGCGAGATCGCTCTCCGCATCTTGCGTGCCTGCCGCGAGCTCGGCATCAAGACCGTGGCCGTGCACTCGACCGCCGACTTCAATACGAAGCACGTGCTGCTCGCGGACGAGACCGTCTGTATCGGACCGCCGCAGTCGGCCCTGTCTTATTTGAATATGCCCGCCATCATCAGCGCCGCCGAGGTGACCGACTCGGTCGCGATTCATCCGGGCTACGGTTTCCTGTCGGAGAACGCGGACTTCGCCGAACGCGTCGAGAAGAGCGGTTTCATCTTCGTGGGTCCCCGTGCCGAGACCATACGCTTGATGGGCGACAAAGTGTCCGCCATCAAGGTCATGAAGGCCTCGGGCGTCCCCTGCGTGCCCGGCTCGGATGGACCGCTCGGCAATGACGTCGACGAAAATTTCCGCATCGCCAAGGACATCGGCTATCCGGTCATCATCAAGGCCTCCGGCGGCGGCGGCGGCCGCGGCATGCGCGTGGTGCACACCGACGCATCGCTGCTGAACGCCATCAGCGTCACCCAGACAGAGGCCCTCGCCGCCTTCGGCAACCCTCAGGTCTACATGGAGAAGTTCCTCGAGAAGCCGCGGCACATCGAGTTCCAGGTGCTTGCCGACAACTACGGCAATGTGGTTCACCTCGGAGAGCGCGACTGTTCCATGCAGCGCCGCCACCAGAAAGTCATCGAAGAAGCTCCCGCACCGGGCTTGACGGCCAAGCAGCGCAAAACCATGGGCGAACGATGCGCCAGAGCGTGCCGGGAAGTCGGCTATCGCAACGCGGGCACGCTCGAGTTCCTGTACCAGGACAACGAGTTCTACTTCATCGAAATGAACACGCGCGTGCAAGTCGAACATCCCGTGACCGAGCTCGTGACCGGTATCGATATCGTCAAAGCGCAGCTGCTCATCGCCGCGGGCGAGCCATTGCCCTACAGCCAGAACGACATCCAGATTCGCGGCCACGCGGTCGAATGCCGCATCAACGCCGAGGACCCCAAGACCTTCGTGCCCTCGCCGGGGCCCGTCCGTCTGTGGCACGCACCCGGCGGTCCCGGCATACGCGTCGACAGCCACGTCTACACCGGTTACAACGTGCCGCCGTTCTATGACTCCATGATCGGCAAGGTCATCTCCTACGGCGACACGCGCGACACGGCCATCGCGCGCATGCGCAACGCGTTGGCGGAGATGGTCGTGGAAGGCATCAAGACCAATATTCCTCTGCACCAAGAGATATTCAATCACTCCGCTTTTCGTCAGGGCGGCACCGATATCCACTATCTAGAGCGGCGGCTGGGATTGAAGTAGCATCCAACGGGTGCATCGATGACCTTCTATGAAATCGAATTTCCGCTCGCGGCCTTGAGCCCGGAAGCGGTCGAGGCTGCACTTCTAGAGATCGGCGCGAGTTCGATCACCTTCGTCGATCGCGGCGATGAGCCCGTGCTTGAGCCCAGGCCCGGCGAAGTTAGGCTGTGGAGCGACACGCTGGTCCGGGCCCTGTTCGAGGCATCCTACGGCAGCGGGTCCGGATCCGCGGACGCTGGATCCGCGGACGCCGCATCCGCGGAGCCCGCATCCACTGACGCGGCACGCAATCTCGGCCGACTCGCCGCTGTCTTGGGCCCGCACATCACGGAGACCGCGCGCGTAAGACGCGTCGAGAATCAAGAATGGGAGCGTGTGTGGCTCACCGACTGGAAATCGATGCGCTTCGGACGCAGGCTCTGGGTGTGCCCCACGGCCGCCGAGCCCCCGGAGGACCCGGATGCCGTGGTCGTGCGGCTCGATCCGGGGCTTGCGTTCGGCACCGGCACGCATCCCACCACGGCGCTGTGTCTGCAGATTTTGGAATCGTTGCCGGTGGCGGGCCGCAGCGTGATCGATTACGGCTGCGGCTCCGGCATCTTAGGTGTTGCCGCCTTGAAGCTGGGCGCCGCCCACGTGTGCGCGGTCGATCTGGACCCCCAGGCGCTGCTCGCAACGCGCGACAACGCGATCCGAAACGGCGTTTCCTCGAGCATCGACGTGCAAGGCATCGAAGTCGGCTTGAGGCCGGCGTATTGTGTCATGGCCAATATTCTTGCGGGCCCGTTGATCGAATTGGCGCCGACACTGACGGAAGCCTGCGAGCCGGGAGGATACTTGCTTCTGTCGGGACTGTTGAAGACACAGGCCTACGAGGTGAAAGCCGCCTACGGCCGCGCTTTTGATAGGGTGCAAGTCGTCGAACGCGATGACTGGTGCTGCATCTACGCTCGAAGAGGCGCTTAAGCGGTGTACACGCAATGCTCAAAATGCGAGACCGTCTTCAAATTGTCGGCGGAAGTGCTGCGCGTTGCGGGCGGCCAGGTGCGCTGCGGACGGTGCGGCGAGGTATTCAACGCCTTGGCGCGGCTTGCCGAAGATTCGGCCAGCTTCTCGACCGGAGAATCGCCGCTCGATCTGGAAACGCGCGCCGACAGCATTCTGGAGTCGGTAACCACCGTGGAGCTGGTCCAAACGGCGGCGAAGGACAACGAGGAATTCGCTCCGCCCGGGGTTGAGATCGCGCAACTCGAAATTTTGGACGTCGAAGACGTCGAGGACGACGTCCGTTCAGTCGAGGATGCCGACCGTTCAATGGAATTCACGCTTCCCCCCGGAGAACTGGATCGAATCTTCGTCGAATCCAAAAAACGCACACTGCCGCCGATACCGCCGCCGGAACAACCGCAACAGCCGGCACAACAATCGGTACAACCGGGCGCCCAACAGCCGGCGCAACAGCCGGCGCAACAGCCGGCACAACAATCGGCACAACCGCTCGCCCAACAGCCGGCGCAAACGCCGGCACAACAATCGGCACAATCGGGCGCCCAACAGCCGGCGCAAACGCCGGCACAACAATCGGCACAACCGGGTGCCCAGCAGCCCGCGCAACAGCCGGCACAACCGCCCGCACAACAGCCAATTAGGCAGTCGGCGCCGCAGCCGATACCACGGTCACCACGACAGCCCGCGCAACAGCCGGCACAACCGGCGATGCGGCGCCCGCCAGCGCCGCCCGCGCATCCGGAGGCCCGCACCGAGCCCAGGCCGGACGTCGAACCGGATGCGGAGCTCCCGTTG
>Ga0185299_10007538_pt1 | contig 11100 bp, 11 predicted proteins | sample PaiPotPPA55metaG_FD_128002 | JGI IMG/M metagenome (GOLD analysis project Ga0185299, IMG submission 128002) | Iron sulfur acid spring bacterial and archeal communities from Banff, Canada, to study Microbial Dark Matter (Phase II) - Paint Pots PPA... ...
ACTCAGAGTTCGGTATGCCTTTCAGATGCGCCAGGTACTGCGTGAGAAAGTTGGTGGACGAACCCAGGCCGGTTACGCCCAGTGTCTTGCCCTTCACATCGGCCATGCTCTTGATCGTGTCTGCCTGCTTGGAGGCAACCATTTCCACTTCACCCGGCACCTGGCCGAATACCACAATCGCTTTGACTTCCTTGCCCTTCGCCTGCAAGTCGATGGAGTGATCGTAGAAACCGACCACCGCTTGCACGGCGCCAGCGAGCAGTTCGTTTTCCGCGTCCACCCCGGCAGGCTGCGATAGCAGTTCGACATCAAGGCCTTCCGCCTTGAAGTATCCGAGTTGTTCGGTAAGACGCGCCGGCAGGTAGATGAGCTTGGTGATTCCCCCAACCATAATGGTGATTTTCTCGGGGTCCGCTGCGTGCGCCGCTTGCGTAAGCGCGCAAAATGAGCCAAACGCCAGAATCGACGAGAACGCGTATTTGCCCAGACGATTAAATCTTCGTGAAGCGTAGGTCATTTTTTTGTCTCCGTTAAACCCGGCAAGCCGGGCTGGCGTCAATAGATTTAAACGCCTTGCTAATCGTCGAAGAAATTCTACGGTTCGCTATCCTTCGCCAACCTTTCACGGCGGAAGGTTTCCCCCTGGATACGGGTTTGTCCTATGGGTCGCAGAGCTTGCCCTCTTGTGCTCCCGGTTGCGGAATCTGAGACGTAACCGGTGTTTGCGAAAGATATCCGGCAAGAATCCCGGGCTCTTTCCGGCTAACGAGAGGTGTGATAGAAATACAGATGTGCTTTTACGTATCTGAGCACGAGGGGGTCTGTGATGAAATCGCAGAAATTGCTGCTGCTTGCTTTCACGGTCATTGCTACGGCTTCGTGCGCATCGACAACGCCCGATTCGTACACCACGGATGTCCGGCTGAAAGACGGAAAGGCAGTTCGGTGCGAGGTCAATGAAGCAGCCAGTTCTCAGCCCACGGGGACTCCGCCGCTGACCGTGCGTGAGCGAAACGAAGCAGAAGTCCTCGCGACTCAACCGTTGCGCCTGCTGTCAGGGCCCTGGTCGCCTTATCCAGATCCTGATACCGCACCGAAGCTTAGCTGCTACGAAGTCCCGGCTTAATACCGTCGGCTCGTTATTTACAAGCTCGCTTCGATAACTGCATCGGATATCTAATTAATATTATCGCACGCGATGAAGACCAGCGTTTCGGCTGGCCCTTAGCGGTTGCTCGGGGTGTTTTCTGACGATCTTGCACTGACCCGTAGAACACCGGCCGGCTTGCTTCCCGCCAGTACATCCCGAATCGACAAACTGTCGGCAATCGCACGTGCCTCGTTGAGTCGGCCACGACGGCGCAGCTCGACCAGAAGCGTTTCGCGGATAGATGGCCAGATTCCGGCCTCTTGCCATGCGATCAGTCGTCGCCAGCAGACAGCGCCCGACCCGTAGCCCATTTCTTGCGGCAGCAGGTTCCAGGGAATACCCGATCGCAGCACGAACACAATGCCGGTGAGCACGGCCCGATCCGGCGTTGGCTTGCGACCCACATGCCGACGGTCTTGCGATGCGCATGTAGAAAGCAAGGGTTCAATGAGCGACCAGAATTCGTCGTCTATGAGATCGTCAGGCATCGCTTCCCTGTCGCGTTCAAGCTGACTTTGAGTAGTGGCCAATCACCCGGTACAAGTCAACTACGTCTTGCACATCGAATGTGATCGCCTGCATTAATGGAGCATTAAGTCTGCTGTCGAGCAGGACTTTGCCGCAGCCCACTTAGCCGAGGCTTAGGAAAAATATCGCCCACGAAAACTCAGATGGCGCTATTGCAAATACTGTTTTGCGGCTGCGGTGAGCAGTTGTAATGTGCTCCGGCATTTGCGGTTTCATACGAGCCCGCGGGATGACCGCGTCTGCGCCGTTAGGAAACTGTTATTCTTTCCTTTCCCGACCGCAGCTTGGTCGCACGTGGTAAGGCCAAGCGCCTGGCATCAAGCAAGACAGGATTTTGAATGTTCGGTTTTCTGCGCAGCTACTTTTCAAACGATCTGGCGATTGATCTCGGCACCTCAAATACACTGATCTACATGCGCGGCAAAGGTATCGTCCTCGACGAACCCTCGGTCGTGTCGATTCGTCAGGAAGGCGGCCCCAATGGCAAAAAAACCATTCTGGCAGTGGGTAAGGAAGCCAAGCAAATGCTCGGCAAGGTACCGGGCAACATTGAAGCCATCCGCCCAATGAAGGATGGTGTGATCGCCGACTTCAGCATCACCGAGCAGATGATCAAGCACTTCATCCGGATGGCGCACGAAGCGCGCATGTTTGCGCCATCGCCACGCATTGTTATCTGCGTGCCGTGCGGGTCCACCCAGGTCGAACGACGTGCAATCAAGGAAGCCGCGCATAGCGCCGGTGCGTCACAGGTCTACCTGATCGAAGAACCAATGGCCGCCGCAACCGGCGCCGGCCTGCCCGTGTCCGAGGCGACCGGCTCGATGGTGGTCGATATCGGCGGCGGCACGACCGAGGTGGGCGTGATTTCACTCGGCGGCATTGTGTACAAGGGTTCCGTGCGCGTCGGCGGCGACAAGTTCGACGACGCGATCGTCAACTATATCCGCCGCAACTACGGCATGCTGATCGGTGAACAAACCGCCGAAGCTATCAAGAAGCAAATTGGCTCCGCGTTCCCAGGCTCCGAAGTCATGGAGATGGAAGTGAGGGGCCGCAACATGTCCGAGGGCATACCGCGCAGCTTCACGGTCTCCAGCAATGAAATCCTCGAAGCCCTCTCCGATCCGCTGAACCAGATCATATCGGCGGTCAAGATCGCGCTCGAACACACGCCGCCGGAACTCGGCGCCGACATCGCCGAGCGCGGCATCATGCTCGCGGGCGGCGGTGCGCTACTGCGTGATCTCGACCGCCTGCTCGCCGAAGAGACCGGCCTGCCCGTGCTCGTTGCCGAAGCCCCGCTGACGTGCGTCGTGCGCGGCTCGGGCATGGCACTCGAACGCATGGACAAATTCGGCAGCGTTTTCTCCTACGATTGAGTGTGGCGGCGCAGTCGCTCTGGTGGCTGCGGCTTGTCGAACTCAAAAGGTTCCGTGCATCGCGAAACGTCGCATGCCGGACCCGAAGCCACCCGTTGTGGTTTGGAAAAGCAGCCGTTGACCCGGCACACGCCTTTTAATCAACATTGCTCCGTACAGCAAATTACGCCGAAATGTTATATGATGGTCATCATGGAAAAATCATCAATCAATCGGAAAACCGCCAGCCGTAAGGAAATCACGCACGAGCGCATAGTCGAGGTTGCCGCGCGCGCGATTCGGCGCAGCGGCTACGACGGCACGGGAGTGGCCGACATCATGAAGGAGGCCGGCCTGACGCATGGCGGCTTCTATGCCCACTTCCCATCGCGCGAGGTGCTGCTTGCCGAAGCTGCTGACCGCGCCGGTGCTGAAGCCGTGGCCCTGTCAGAACATATCGCCGCCTCCGTGCCGCCAGAGCAGGCGTTGCCGTCGATGGTGCGCGCCTATCTGTCGAAGGAGCATTGCGAAGGCATAGAGACTGGCTGCCCGGTCTCCGCCCTCGGTTCGGAGATGCCACGCCAGGCGCCGGTCGTGCGGCGCGCGGCCACCCGCCGCATCAAGGAGATGATCGATGTCGTTGCGCGCCAATTGCCCGATTGGGGCCAGCCGGGCGCGCACGAACAGGCGCTTATGACGGTGGCCACCATGGTTGGCACCATGGTGCTGGCGCGCGCCGTTGACGACCCCAGGTTGTCGGAAAGTTTTCTTGAAGCCGCATTGAAAAAACTCGCGCCCACCGATGCGTAAATCCACCGGCCCGGTGCCCGTTTTCGCTGGATCAAAAATATGATGAACATCATATTTTAAGAAGATGAATACTCGACCAACCACGTAAAGACATCCCTCAATATCGGAAGGACACCATGGAAACCGGAATAGCGCTCGTCACGGGCGCCTCGTCAGGAATCGGCGAAGCCACGGCAAAGCGGCTCACGAAGGCCGGATACAAGGTCTACGGCACCAGCCGGCGCGGTGCGCAAGCCGGCCAACGGACGTTCGAGATACTGCCACTTGACGTGACTAGCGAAGAATCAGCCGAAGCTGCCGTCAAGGAAGTACTGCGCCTACATGGCCGCATCGACCTGCTGGTGAACAACGCTGGCTTCGGCGTCGCCCCTGCCGCTGCAGAGGAGAGTTCGATTGATCAGGCCCGCGCGATCTTCGATACGAACTTCTTCGGGATTATCCGCATGACGCGTGCCGTGGTGCCCCATATGCGGCAACAAGGCAGCGGCCGCATCATCAACATCGGCTCTGTGCTGGGTTTCTTACCCATGCCCTATATGGCGTTGTATTGCGCCACCAAGCATGCGGTCGCAGGCTATTCGGAGTCGCTCGACCATGAGTTGCGCACGATGGGGATCCGGGTATCGGTCATTGAGCCCGCCTATATCAAGACGCCTTTCGACGCGAACTTCATGGCGCCCGACGCCCCCCTCGACACGTACCGCGAGGTGCGCTCGGGTGTGGATAAGCGAGTGAAAGAGGTGGTCGAGGGCGCTGACGGTCCTGAGGTTGTGGCCGAGACCGTACTGCAGGCCGCCCTCGCGGCTCGCCCGAAACTCCGCTATACAGCCGGTGGACTCGCCGGCCGTCTGCGATTGCTACGCAGATTTGCGCCCGCTGGCTTGGTAGACGCCGGCATTCGCAAAGATCTGCGGCTCGCAACGTAGACGAGGTTACTGCCCCCTCCCCGTTCAAAGGGCCGGCTACGAAGGCGCGCTACCACTGCTGGCGGGGGCGAATCCGTGACCGTGCTGCGACCGATCTGCAGGTCTACATCCGTGCTGCTGCCTGCGAAACAACTTGACGCAACAAGAAACTGACAAGGAACCATGATGAAGGCATTCGTCGTCGATCGATATGGACGCAAGAATGGCATACGAGCCGCCGATATGCCGGTCCCGGAGCTGCGCGAGGACGACGTATTGATCCAGATCCACGCTGCTGGCGTGAACCCACTCGATTCAAAGATCAGAGATGGAGAGTTCAAGCTCATTTTGCCTTATCGTTTGCCGCTGATTTTGGGCAACGATCTGGCCGGGGTTGTTGTTCGCGTCGGATCGCGCGTGTGGCGATTCAAACCGGGCGATGAGGTCTATGCGCGACCGCACAAGGATCGCATCGGCACTTTCGCGGAATTCATTGCGGTCAAAGAGGATGGCGTGGCCCTCAAGCCCACAGCACTCACGATGGAGGAAGCGGCTTCGATCCCGCTGGTGGGATTGACTGCCTGGCAGGCGCTGCTCGAAAAAGGGCAACTGAAGAAAGGGCAAAAAGTACTCATACATGCTGGCTCGGGCGGCGTTGGTACGTTTGCCATTCAACTGGCGAAGCATGTGGGCGCGACTGTTGCAACGACTACGAGCGCGCGGAATATCGAACTGGTGAAGCGCCTCGGTGCGGATGTCGTCATCGATTACAAGAAAGACGACTTTTCGGCCATTCTGAAAGACTACGACGTGGTACTGGATACGCAGGGCGGTAACGCTCTGGAGAAGTCGCTGCGCGTGCTCAAACCGGGTGGCAAACTCATCGGAATCGCCGGTCCGCCTGATTCCGATTTTGCGAAAGAGATGGGTGCCTCCTGGTTCCTGAAAACGGTGATGCGTTTTCTGAGCTATCGCATCAGAAAAGCGGCGAAACGTCATGACGCCAGCTATTCATTTGTTTTCATGCGTGCTGATGGAGGCCAACTAAGTCAGATCGCTACGCTCATCGACGCAGGTGCCATAAGGCCCGTGATCGATCGGGTTTTCCCGTTCGAGTCAACCAACGAGGCTTTGGCTTACGTCGAAACAGGACGTGTAAAGGGTAAGGTTGTCATCACGATCAAATAGAAGGAGCTATGCCTGTTTGCTTGGTTAACTTGCAACAGCCTCTTTCCCACACGAAGGACAGTAATGTGCAAACGCATTCTTTCGCGTTTGACAAAAAGCGCAGGCGTCAAACAGGCTGATCCCGCAGTGCATGCAGAAGTCGAGTTTCGGATTGCTCAGGTCGACCTTGCGTTCGCATCCTGGGCAGATGCCCTTTGCAAAGCGGCTTTGGGCAACGTCATAACTCAACGCCTGGCGACGTTGATCATCGGGCAGCGTCTCGGCGGATTTCTGGTTTTGCAGATAGCGCTGTAAGCCATTGATGGAATAACGCCCGACCAGAATCGTCACGATCACGCCCACGACGTACCGGACATAACCGCCATAGTCGGGAAGGTACGGAACCAGCTCGACGAAAAACGCAAACAGCGCAAAAAATATAAAGCCCCAGACAAAAGGCCAATACCGGTTCTTGCGATGCTTGGCAAACAACCATCCGCCAATCACAAGCAAGGGCAAGGTGATCGCCAGCCGGATGAGGAAATTCTTCATGTCGATGCCGCGCTGGAGCGCATCGAGTTTCTCTTCAGCCTGAGTACGAAGCGCCGCTTCGGCCGTTCGCCCCTTCACCAGCGCTTGCCGGTTCTGTGCGTTGCTCTGCTGTATCTGATCAAGGGCCTTTTGAGCGCTACGGATATTGTCGTTGAGCGTCTCCAGCGACCGGGTGCGACTGACGAGTTCCTTGTTTTGATCAGCCTGCTCTGTCGCCGTGCGGGTAGCGAGCCAGTTCGAAAACGTTTCGTGCGCGCTCGTATATTCGGCCGTCGTGGCTTGCAGTTTGAGCCGTGCGGATTCCTCTGCTAACTCGCCGTCGCGCACGCTGCTTTGCGCTTGTTGAAGCGACGTTTGTATCGCGGCGCTTGCTGTCGGATCGATTAGTGATTCCAACGTAGGCGGAGCTTCAACGCCGGGCAGATTCCCCACAACGAGTCCGCCGAGGCCGATCAGAAACCCCGCAAAGGCGAAAGAGATCAACCACAACGCACGGTGAAACCATTTTTCTGACACTCGCATGGGTTGCATCGATTAATCCCCGTATTGAAGTTGCTGCGTAGCGGACCACCAGGACGCGCGGCCACGTCTCACCGCGATGACGATGAGGCGAGTCTATAAACCAAAGGCTTTAGTCTGCGGAATGATAGCGTAAGCGTCCTGGAAGGACGCGCTTCGGGATGGGATGTAATTGGCAACGGACTCGAAGGCCCGCTGCTTCGCGGCCGATCGAGGCAACCAGGCAACTCAATCGTTCGACGCGCCGCGCAACAGCCCGGCACTCCCCTGCAACAAACATCTTGCGCGCGCCCGCTTCAGATACATGCTCGGCGTCATCCCGCAGAAGCGCTTGAAATGCCGCGCGAAATGGCTTTGGTCGAAGAAACCGACTTCAGCCGCGACCACCGACCCTGGCACGCCCGCAAGCAACAAGGCCTGCGCGCGCTGGATCCGCAGCCCACATAAATACCGGTACGGCGACGAACCAAATTGCTGCCGGAACGCGGTAGCAAACCGCGACACACTAAGCGCCGACAACTCGGCAAGTTGCGCAAGCGTCACGGGTTCATCGAAGTGAGCTTCGATAAACGCGCGTGCTTCGGTCAGCGGCACGGACTGTTTCATGACGTCGCCACCACGGGTTGAACCGGCGGTGAAGACGCAAACGCCGCAAACCGGCTGACCGAAAACGCATCGAGTGGAATCGGCGTGCTGCCGGTATCGATCAACTCGGCCAGCGTCTCGCCCACACCCGGACCAATCTGGAATCCCGAGCCGCAGAAACCGAATGCATAGAACACGCCGTCGGTTGTCGAACTGCGGCCGATCACCGGCTCGCCATCCGGCAGATATCCTTCCACGCCACTCCAGACCCGGATCACGTGCAGCGGCGCCATCGAAGGAACCAGGCGGCGGAGTTGCGCAATTTGACGCACGGTGTTGATGGGCAGCACGGACGCGCGTTTCGTGAGCGCATCGGCAGGACCGGGCGGCCCACCGCCCACGATGATGTTGCCGCGCGGGATCTGGCGGAAGTAGATGCTTTCCTGCTTGATCGATGTGAAGACGCCCATCGACGACTTGAAGACATACGGCACCGGTTCAGTGACAGCCATTTGCGGTCCACTTGCACGCAGCGGCACCGGCTCGCCGAACTGCCCGGTCAGCCGGCTCGCCCACGCGCCCGCGCAGATCACGAGCCGTGCCGCCCGATACACCACGCCCGCCGCGCTTTCCACGCGAAAGCCGTCGCCGTCCTTCTCCACGCGCGCGATCTCCGTGTTCTCTACCACCTGCGCGCCGAGCCGCGCCGCCGCCCGGCCGAAGGCCGGTGCGGCGAGGCGCGGATTCGCGTGGCCGTCGAGCGGGGAGATGGAGGCGGCCAGCACTTCACGGCCGAGGAAGGGGAAACGTTCGAACATCGCCTTGCCGTGCAGTACTTCCAGGTCGAGGCCGTAGGCACGCGCATCGACGGCATAGCGGTCGAAGGTCTCCACGTCGTGCTCGTGATAACACACCCGTGTATGGCCCGAAGGCAGGAATTCGATGTCCTCGCCCAGCAGTTCCTTCGAGTGCTGCCACGTGTTCAGCGCACGGTTCGCCATTGCGAGTTGCGGCAACGCGCGGCCTTGCCGGCGGATGCCGCCGAAGTTGACGCCACTGGCTTGCTGGCCGGTCAGGCCGCGCTCGAGCAGGATCACCGAGCAAGCAGGGTTGCGGCGGCGCAGAAAAAACGCGGTAGTCGTGCCCATGATGCCGCCGCCGATCACAATCACATCGGCTCGACGATCGGCTTGTTGTGACACCGTCATTCGCTGGCCTCCTCTTGCTCGACAAGCGTCACCGGCAACGGCTTGACGGGCGCTTGTCCGCGCAGCCGTCCGACGAAAGCCAGCGGCACGGATGCCGCCGCCGCGATCACCTCAGCACCCGCGTGAGCACAAAAGCGTCCCTGGCATCGACCCATGCCGACGCGAGAAAACGCCTTCGCACGATTCGCTTCCTGCGCGCCGGTCTCGCGGACGACGCGACGTAACTCGCCCGCCGTAATCGCTTCGCAACGGCACACGATGGTCTCGTCCGGCAGCATGCTCGCGAACCGGGCGGGCCACGGAAAGGCGGCACGCAAGCCGGCCGCGAAGCGGCTGAAGACCTGCAGTTGTGCACGCAAGGCGGCCAGGCCTTCGACCTTCAAACCGCCATCCTGCATCGCAGCGAGTGCGGCGAGACGGCCCGAACGTTCAGCGGCATCGGCGCCGCGGATACGCGCACCGTCGCCGGCCAGATAGATCCCCTTGACGCTGCTGCGGCCGTCTTCATCGATGGCAGGAAGCCATTGCTGCGTGGCTTCATCGAAGGAAAATTCGCAGCCGGCGAGGTCGGCAAGCTGCGTCTCCGGACGTAAGTGATAACCGAGCGCGACGGCATCGCAGGCCACCTTGAACGGCACGCCGCTTTGCAGCGCGACTTCTACGTGGCTCACGCCATGAGCAGGCGATCCGCCGATTTCAAGCGGTCGCACGCCCCGATAAACTCGTACCCGCGCTTTCCTTAGTACACCCATCAACGCGATGCCTTTTTTCAGCGCGGCGGGAATGGCGAGCAGCTTCGGCAGCGCGGAGAGCCGTTGCAAAAGCGTGGAGGTATCGAAGACGGCGGACACTGCCGCGCCCGCTTTCACATACTGCGCAGCCACGAGGTAAAGCAGCGGCCCGGTGCCCATCAGCACGACCCGCGAGCCGATCGAGCAACCCTGCGACTTCAGCGCGACTTGCGCGCCGCCCAGGCTATAAGTCCCGGCGTAATGCCAGCCCTTGACGGGCATCAGACGATCCGTCGCGCCGCTGCAAATGATCAGCGCATCGAATTCAAGCGTCCGGTAAGACGCGCCGCTGACAAGATGCACGGCGTTCGCCGTGATGTTCCAGACGAGCGTTTCGGGCAAGTAATCAATGCGGCCCTTGAGCGCATCGAAGCTCTCATGCAGCGCGGCCGCTCGCGCACTCTCCGTGCCGTAGAGCGTGTCGTAAGAGCGCGTGAACCCTTCCGGCTGCCGTCGATAAATCTGCCCGCCGTCTCGCCGCCCTTCATCGATCACAGTCGGCCGCAGACCCGCTTCGACCAGCGCCTCGGCGGCCCGAACCCCGGCAGGCCCGGTGCCGATCACGATCACGCGCGCGGCCATACACCCTCCCCGGCTGTAGACAGTTGCGTGACGATCGACATGCCCGCTGCCACCGGCGTCGTACACGCACGCAGCCGTTCGCCGTCAGAGGTCCAGACCCAGCAGTCCTGGCACGCGCCCATCAGGCAGAAACCGGCGCGGCGGCCATCGCCGAATTCAGAGTCCCGCAAGGTCCTCGTGCTGGTCAGCAACGCGACCATCAGCGTGTCGCCTTCTGCAGCCTGCCGCGCCACACCATCGACGGTAATGACAATCGCCCGGCGCTCCGTTTCCGCCAGCCGCACGAACCGTCCGCTCATGCTTCAATCGCCTCGATGGTCTGCAGCCGGCTCAGTTCGGCCGTCGAATGGTGGCAAAGAATCTCCGCGCCCGAGGGCAGCTTCTTCATGGAGGGCGGCGTGGCGTTGCACTTGCCGTCGATACGAACCGGACAGCGCGCCCTGAAGCTGCACAGTTCGGCGATATCCGCGCTCTCTCCCATTTGCGGCAACGCGGCGCTGCCGATCATGCGGCGTGCGTCGAGCCAGCCCGGTTTCAGCGCCGGCACGGAGTCCACCAGCAAGCCCGTGTACGGGTGATACGGCGGCGCCGCGAGCACGTCGCGCTCGCCCGCCTCCACGCGATGTCCCGCGTACAGCACGATCACTTCGTCGCAGATCGAACGCACGGTGGAGATGTCGTGGCTGATGAACATGTACGAGACGCCCAGCTCGCGGCGTAGTTCAGCCAGCAAGTCGAGGATCGCGGCACCAACGACGGTATCGAGCGCGGACGTGACTTCATCGCAGAGGATCAATGCGGGATCGGCGGCGAGCGCGCGCGCCAGGTTCACGCGTTGCTTCTGGCCGCCCGACAAACCGCCCGGCGTGCGTTCCGCAATCGATGCAGGCAGCTTGACGAGATCGAGCAGTTCCAGCGTCCGCTTGCGCGCCGCCGCCCCGC
>Ga0185299_10007539_pt1 | contig 11098 bp, 6 predicted proteins | sample PaiPotPPA55metaG_FD_128002 | JGI IMG/M metagenome (GOLD analysis project Ga0185299, IMG submission 128002) | Iron sulfur acid spring bacterial and archeal communities from Banff, Canada, to study Microbial Dark Matter (Phase II) - Paint Pots PPA... ...
GAAGTTCTGACTGCGTATGAACAAACACCCTACGACGTTGTCTTGATGGATTGCCACATGCCCGAAATGGGAGGTTACGAGGCCTCACGAAAGATTCGTGAACGAGCGTCGAACGCCGACGGTCATTCAAAACCGCGCATTCGCATCATTGCCCTGACCGCCAGCGCCATGGAAGGTGATCGCGAAAAATGTCTTGCAGCAGGAATGGATGATTACCTGAGCAAGCCGACGCGAATCGACGATTTGTCCGCCGCACTCGCGCGAGTCCGCAAAGTCGCCCCCCGAGACGGGGACCAATTCGGCCCATCGGGTCACGTCTAAGTATATAGGAAGGTACAATTCAGGCGCAATCGACAACACCGTTTGATTCGGCCAACGGATGAAAACGCTCGCAGAAGTAACTTCCCCGAGCGATCTGATTTTGAACCGCCAGTTTCCAGCGTTCCAGCGCTGCTTGAAGTTCGGATGCCTGGACCGGCTTGCTGAGATAGTCGTCCATTCCCGCAGCAAGGCACTTTTCGCGGTCAGCCTGCATCGCATTGGCCGTCATCGCACTCGAACTTCAAGAAGATCGGGACTGTATTTTCGCGGCGATTTTGCGTCATCCGCCTGCTTTTCAAGTTGGGCAGTAAACCAGAAATTTGAACCCTTTCCCGGTTTGCTTTCCACTCCAATTTCACCGTGCATCATCGTCACCAATTGCTTGCAGATAGCGAGGCCCAAACCAGTGCCGCCATATTTGCGCGTCGTGGAGCCATCGGCTTGACTGAAGGATTCAAAAAGCCGGATCTGCACTGCAGGCGAAATGCCTATACCGGTATCTTCAACGTTAAATCGCACCAGCGCTTGACTCTCAGTTTCGCTCTCTTTAAAAGCACGGACAACAACCTCTCCTCCTTCTGTGAATTTTATGGCGTTCCCAATGAGATTGAAAAGGATTTGGCGCAGGCGCCCGGGGTCACCGCGCAATCGAGTAGGCATGTCCGGCTGTATCACGCCGACTAATTCAATTCCTCTGCTGTGCGCGCGTTCAGCCATCATGTCCAAAGTGCCTTCAACGGTCTCAACTAAATCAAAGTCCAGGGTTTCAAACGTGAGTTTGCCCGCTTCAACTTTGGAAAAATCCAAAATATCATTAATGATCGTCATCAGACTGTCCGCACTCGTAAGAATGGAATTGGCGAATTCGCGCTGCTTTGAATCCAATTCGGTGTCGAGCAACAAACCAGTCAGGCCAATAACGCCATTCATCGGCGTTCGGATCTCATGACTCATATTGGCCAGGAACTGGGATTTCATGTTTGTTGCAGACAACGCAGCATCGCGCGCCTGCTCCAAATTGACTGCGTTCACACGCAATTCTTCATGCACTTCGCGCAACGCCTCCTCCGCCAACATTCGTTCGGCAAGTTCCAGGCGCAAGCGCTCGTTGGTCTCCGTAAGCGCGTCACGGGCTTCCGAAAGGCCGGCCCGCGCGCCTGCAAGGCCGCCGGCTGCGTGTCCAATTTCTTCCTGAAGTCTGTTGAAATTTAGTGCCATGTCGCCGATTTCATCGTGCGAATGGACGATCACCGGCGCGAAGGCGAAGTCGGCCTTGGCGGCTTCCAGATCACCCGCAGCGAGTGCGCGCATCGCGCGGGTGAAATCAGCGAGCGTCCCTTTGACCAGGTGTTCCGCAGCCTTGGAAACTTCGATCGCCGATTGCGCGATCGTTCCCGGCAGAATCAGGCCGACGCTGATCGTGAGCAGCGCGACTACGACGAAAATATCTTCGAGCGCCGCGATCAGCCCCGGCTCTTTTCCTGGGACATGGGTGACCGCGATCAGATAGCCGGCGGCGTCAAGAACGAGCACGAACAGCATTGTACCAGTAAGTTTCAGGTGAAGCGTTCGACCGATCATCGGGAGACCTTCTTTCCGCCGGTCGGACATCTTCCGCCAAGCGTAGAGCGCTGCGCCTGAGTAGGCGAAGGCAATTCCTGCGAGCACGGTCGGTAGGCCAAATTGTTGAAAACCGAGAACCGTCGTGAGTGCCCACGCAACCGCCGCGAGGAGCCCGAGGGCAATCGTTCCGCGTGGCGCGCGGTACGGCCGGGTCATTTCCGGCTCGTTGCGGCGGAGCAGCCAGACGGCGATGTTCGGCAGGCCGATGCCGATGAGATAGGTAAGATTCGCTGCCGCAATCAGCCAAATCGGGTCGCCGATGAGGAGAAACACGATCGCCATGCCAGCGGTAATTAGCGTCGCGACCCAGGGGGCATCTGTGCGCGAGCGCTTAGCCATGAACTCCGGCAACAGGCCGTCTTCAGCGAGTTGCGACAGCGTCCGAGCTGCGCCGGCGAGCGGTGCAATCGTGCCGTGAAGCATGTTGAAGATCATGAACCAGATTGCCGCACCTTTCGCCGCCCCACCGAGTAAGGGCGCGAACGTCGGCCCGAGCTCGAGCGCGAGCTCTTTTCCAAGCGGCTCGGGGCCTAGCGTACCTAGCCAAACCACGGGCAGAACGATGAAATACAGCGACGCCATTCCAGCGCTGGCAAATATCGCGCGCGGCACGTTCTTGTTCGGGTCGATCGTTTCGCCAACGTGACAGGTCGCTTGTTCAAACGCCGGCGCCGCAAATCCGATCAGGTAAAGCCCGGCCATGACGCTGGTCACCTGACCGAACCAGCCATGGAACGGCACGGTGAGATGAAACGTGAACGCCTGCCGCCAGTCTACGCTTCCACTGAATATAGGGATTGCTGCGGAGAGAAATGCAAGCCCCGCTGAGGCAACAGCGATAGGCATCGCCATACGCATCACCCACTTCACCCCACACAAATTGATGACCGTGAAGAAAAGCACGATGCACGATGCGAGCAGTGGCACCGGGAACCAGGGCAAATACCATTGGTTGATAGCTGACGCCGACAGCAGGGCCGTGAGTCCGCAGGTTGGTACCCAACCCCACCAATAGCAAACGCCCGTAAGGTTCGCGAGTATCGGGCTGTACGGGCGGAAGGCTTCGGCACACGTCGCGGCGATTCCGCCAACGCGATTCGGATACATCAGGATCAGCTCGGTCCAGCCCGGCGTGGCGGCCCAGCTCAGGAGCAATCCGACGGTCAACAACGGGATTGCCGCGCTACCCTGACCGAGGATAGCGCCTTGGCCGACGAAAAGTGCACCCAATAGGAACAAGCTTTGATTGATGCCGCCCATTGCGACGGCAGTGGTGCCGAACCAACCCACGGTACGTGGGTGATCGGTTGGCGCGGCAGGATGATCGCGCAGAATCGCCGGAGTTGAGTCTTTTACATATTTTGATGCAGAGTCCACAGGTGAATGGAAGCTATGCACGCCACCCAGAGAGTTTTCCGCACGTCAAGGAGTCACTCGGTGAGGACGGATCGCAAAAGGAAGCGTTATGAATTAGACTCTAGCGCAAATGTCGAGCTTGTCCTATAAATAAGGTGTTTTTCATAATTACAATAATAAATAACCAAGTCCTCAGCTATTTTGTGATGGCTAAACCTTTAGAGCAGACAACACGTTTGGGCGAGACCGGGCCAGGCTCGGTCCGAGCCGATTGAGCGGCACTCGTGCTATTGAACCTTTTGTTTCCAGCGCTCCAGGGCCGCTTTGAGCTCGGATAGTCGCACCGGCTTGCTGAGATAGTCGTTCATTCCCATCATCAGACACTGCTCGGAGTTGCCATTCATGGCGTCGGCAGTCATGGCAATGATATGAACGGGCGGTTTCCAAACGCAATCCAAGATTCGCTCCCGTTCGCGGATCGCTACCGTCGCTTTGTAACCATCCATCTCCGGCATCTGGCAGTCCATGAAAATGATGGAGTAAGAAATTCGCTCTAGAGCTTCCAGAACTTCTAGCCCGTTAGCTACTGCGTCCGCTGTGTAGCCAAGTTTTCGTAATTGGCCCAACGCAACTCTTTGATTGATGATGTTATCCTCAGCCAGAAGAACGCGTACCTTAGCCAACTGCGTGTTCGTCTCGAAGGAAATCGCAGCGGATTCGAGAGCGGCAGAACTAGCAAGAACCTTGTCGGCCGCTATCGTGCCTATGGCGTTGATCAGACAGTCAAAAAGGCGCGATTGCTTCACCGGCTTGACGAGGCAGGCTTCGATACCGAGCTGTTTTAGTTCCTCGGCGCTTACTGATTTTCCAAGAGGAGTCAAGACAACCAGCCGCATCGCACCAATAGCGGGGTCGTCCCTGATGATTCGGGATAGAGCCAATCCGCCCATGTCAGGCATCTGTAAATCCAAAAGCGCCAAGTCGAAGGGCTTGCTCGCGGCAGCCGCCGTTCGCAACATGTTTAATGCTTCCTGGCCGCTGGCCGCGCTGCTGGGCTGCATCTTCCATCCAACAATCTGGCGGCACAGTATTTCGCGACTGCTGGCGTTGCTTTGAATAACCAGCACCCGCAAATTGAACGCGTCGCGATCATATGATTCTGCAGGATTTGAAATAGCTGTCTGTTTTTCAAACCGGGAGGTAAACCAAAAGTTTGAACCTCTTCCCGGTGTGCTTCGCACTCCAATTTGGCCCCGCATCATTTCCACCAGCTGCTTTGCGATAGCAAGTCCCAAACCGGTGCCGCCGTATTTGCGCGTTGATGAACCATCGGCCTGAGTAAAAGCTTGAAAGAGACGCGTCTGCACTTCCGGCTCAATGCCTATGCCGCTATCTTGAACATCGAAGCGCACCACGACATCAGTCACGGTTTCGCTCTCTTTACCAACCCGGAGAACCACGTCTCCCCGTTCGGTGAACTTGATGGCATTGCTGATGAGATTAGCGAGAACTTGACGCAGCCGCCCGGGATCACCACGCAATCGTGTGTCCATCCACGATGGTATCTCGCAGGCTAACTCTATCCCTTTGCTGTACGCGCTTTCGGCCAATATTTCTAAAGCGCCTTCGACAGTTTCAATCAGATCAAAGTCGAGGGACTCAAATGTGAGTTTTCCTGCTTCGATTTTGGAAAAGTCGAGAATGTCATTAATAATCGTTAGAAGACTCTCCCCGCTGGAGCTGATGGCGTCGACGATTTCGCGCTGCTCCGGGTCCAATCTAGTATCTAACAACAAACCAGACATACCGATAACGCAGTTCATCGGCGTCCGGATCTCGTGACTCATATTGGCCAGGAACTGGCACTTCGCGCGGTTGGCGGCCTCTGCCATCTCTTTGGATTCGCGGAGCTCACTTTCAACCCGTTTCCTATCGATCGCAGCCCCGAGGATGTATGCGACCGATTCCAGGAACTTCACGTCATGTTGCGAAAAAGAGCGGCCCTGTCTGGAGTGGGCGGCCAACACGCCAAAGGCGCTCGATGCCCCTTCAATGGCCACGCAGACGCCGCTCTTTACACCATGGTCGAGGAGCAGCGTCGCCATCGGAGAACGCGCTTCCGTCGTCAGGTGATCAACAACTGTGGACAGATGGGTACCAAGCGTACGTCCGGCTTGAGATTGGTTTTCCGAAGGGACGACAACAGATCCGACACAACCTTCGTTCCACCCCACACCCGCGATTAACCGCAGTGTGTCAGCGATGGGCTGCAACTGAAAAATCGCGCAAAGCTCGACGTCCAGCGTATTCGCAACCAACTGGACAGCTTGCTCAAACAGTTCGACAATCTCCGCGCCGGCAATTCCACGTTGCCCTAAATGGCTTACAGCCTCTTGCTGCCGGGCGTAACTCGCCAAGGCCTCGTTCGCCAATCTTCGCTCTGTTATATCGCGCGACAATCCGAAGGTTCCGATCACCGTACCGCTCGCATCCCGCAAGGGAACCTTACTGGTTGAAACCCAGGTTTCCCGTCCATCGGGCCAGATCTCCTTTTCCTCAATGCCGACCATCGGTTGGCCCGTTGCCATTATTTTCTGCTCATCGGCCAATGCTGCGAACGCATGTTCGTCTGCGTAAAGGTCCTTGTCTGTTTTCCCAATGATTTCCGACTGATCCTTGAAGCCGGCTCGACAAAGAAACAAACGGTTTACTGCGGTAAAGCGGCTCTCAAGATCTTTAAAGTAAATGAGGTCCGGCAGGTTATCCATCATAGCCGACAGGAGATATCGTTCCCGGATCAGCGCGGCCTCGGTACAACGTTGCTCCGTGACTTCCCAGCAGGCACCGCTGATGCATCGAGGCTTTCCCTGTGCATCGAAATGGACTTTGGCACCCATCTTGAGAAAGCGTATGGCGCAGTCAAAGGGGCGGACGATCCGGAATTCTACCTCGAATTCGAGGCGTTTGTCTAAGACGGTAGCGATTTCCCGTGCCAGTTTCACGCGATCTTCAATATGCACGAGCGCCAGGAAATCATCATACTTACCGCAGAAACTTCCTGGCTTGACACCGAAGAGCTCATGCATTCCCGCGTCCCAAAGCATGGTGCCACCGACCAGATCGCAATCAAACGTACCCATTTGCGCCGATTTCAGCACGAAGTTCAGTCGTTCAAGTAACTCGTCTCGAGACTGGGCGATGGCCGCTGTACTTTCTAGGTTTATAACGCTTTCTGATATTACCACAGATTCTCGCGTCGGACTCCCGAATATTTGACTGCCTCCGACGGATTTCTCAGAGGTTCTGAAGCAAGCTTCTAGATTACATAACATTAGCTTACTGCCGGGCGTGCCGCTCCCGGCGGTGCGGTTCGAGCGATACTATTGCGATGCGCGCGGGACCCTGAGCCAGTTGGCGAATCTGGACGCGTTCGTAATCACTGATGGCTCCCGTCAAGCTGGGCTCCAACTTGCGCATCCGGGTGCACAATGTGTGATAGTAGGCGCGCATAAATTCGCGCCTGGCTTCGTCGGTCAACGCGCTGTTGGCTTCGTGCAGAAGATCGATCACGCGTGAGCTGCGCATCGCTATAACCCGGATTTCGCTCAGCCTGACCCTGTTTTTCTGTTGCTCCTCGGCCGACAATTGATTCACCGCGTGCTCGGGTTGGGCGGTATTTGTTCCCAAAGGCCCTGATGGCGACGGCAGCCGCAGATCGGGCGGCTCAGCAGGAAGGGCGGTTGTTTCGGGGAGCAGATCAGGACGGAATTGTGGTTCAGGTGTCCCTGACGGTGTGGGTAGTTCGACCGTTTTCGCGGCCGGTAAGGGTGCACCCGGGCTCGGTTGCGCCTGTTGTGCGCTCGCCGACTCGACCATGAGGACGATACTCGCCACCAAACGAACCAGGAACGTCATACGACCACGTTTACACACTAGCCCGCAAGAATTCCACGTAAAGGCCGAAGCGACGGGCTCAATTGCGGACTAGAAATGTTCAATGATCCTCTCCGTCTTTTAGATTCACAGCATCAGTGCCAGGCTGGGGAGCGCTGGCGTGGTCTTGGCTCTGCATGGCCGTTGGCAGAGATCAGATGGCGTTTTGCATAGATACCATAAATTCGATAGCGCACCCGAAATGAACTTTGTCTACAATTTTAACCTTTGCACATAATGGGCCGTAGTTATGACCATGCAGACGGCACCAGATGATCTAGCCTCAAGTTTTTGCATCATTAGGCAAAACCTCGATAAGTTGAGGGAATCTATCTCAAGTGGCTTTTTGCAAGACGCGATGCGTCTTGCTACGCAAGTGAACTCGTCGACCAATCAGCTCGCCGCTGAGTTGATTCGATTTTCCAAATAGTAGCTGTAGCAAGCCAGGAGCACTACGCCGGTGCATCTTGATCTCTTTGGCATTCAATATTCTTTAAGGGAGCTTTCCATGACCGCGACTCCCTCCGCGACATCGCTGTTTTGTCCAAAGACGGCTGTTTTGTTTGCCGCTAGATCCAGAAGAAGAAGGAAAGCTCGCACGGAGGCCACGGAGGAGACGTGTCGGCGTATCGGTGTGTGGGCGTATGGGCGTCTCGTTCTGGGCTAAGACAGAGACCCGTGAAACACGCTAAGAGACGCGAAAAATTGTAGAGGAGAATTACTCGCCGATACGCCCCACGCCGATACGTCTCCTCCGTGCCCTCCGTGCGAGCCTCTCTCCCCTCTCGCATCGAGTCCTGCAACGCCGGTCGCGCGGGAGCGCAACCCTACCGCGTCACACCCGCCGATCCGCCGATTTTAATCTGCGAGTCGAGTTTTCCCTTGAACTATGCGGCGAATCAGTGGCCTGTCTTGGCAAAATGAAAACCGTTTCCGAGTTCATTTCGCATCACTACCGGCACTTCAATGCGGCAGCGCTGAAAGATGCCGCACAAGGCTATACCGCTCACCTGGACAAAGGCGGCAAAATGTTGATTACGGTCGGAGGTGCCATGAGCACCGCTGAGCTCGGGCTCTCGCTCGCCGAGATGATACGCCATGACAAAGTGCACGCTATTTGCTGCACGGGCGCAAACCTTGAAGAAGACGTGTTCAACCTCGTCGCTCACGATCACTACAGACGCATTCCGAAATGGCGCGAGCTGAAGGGCGAAGACGAACAAGCTCTGCTTGACCAGCACCTGAATAGGGTCACGGACACCTGCATTCCGGAAGGAGAAGCGATGCGGCGAATCGAGACAGCCGTTTTGCAGGAATGGATGAACGCCGACCGGGAGGGACGGAAGATGTTTCCGCATCAATTTTTCTATACCATCCTCCGCGATGATCGGTTGAGTAAGTTTTATCAGATCGATCCAAAAGACAGCTGGCTGTATGCAGCCATGCAAAAAGATCTCCCGATGTTCGTTCCAGGATGGGAAGATTCAACCCTCGGAAATATGTACGCCAGCCATTGCATCCGGGGAAATGTGAAGAACGTGCATACCGTTCGGACCGGTATCGAATACATGAAGGAACTAGCCGCCTGGTACACGAAGACGTCGGAACAGGCTTCGATTGGCTTCTTCCAGATTGCGGGGGGCATTGCGGGCGACTTTCCAATCTGTGTCGTACCGATGCTCCATCAGGACCTGCAACTGGAAAACGTTCCGCGCTGGGGTTACTTCTGCCAGATTAGCGATTCAACGACGAGCTACGGTTCGTATTCGGGAGCTGTTCCGAACGAAAAAATTACCTGGGGTAAGCTTTCGCTCGACACCCCGAAGTACATCATCGAGTCAGACGCCACAATCGTGGCTCCGCTGGTTTTTGCCTGGGTTTTGGGCTGGTAGAAGGCGCGCTGGCAATGCGCTGTTTTTCGGACGGGCAAAGGCTGGAGCCTTCGCTTACAGCGGACGGGCAAAGGCTGGAGCCTTCGCTTACGCGGGCTGGCAAAGGCTGGAGCCTTCGCTTACGGCGCGCTGGCAAAGGCTGGAGTCTTCGACTAAATTTGTTCCTCATCCAGTAGGCATGGCGAAAAATGCGACCGGATATAGCACTTCAACCGAAGGCAAAGGAGGAACGACATGGATGTCAGCAGACGGGATTTTCTGAAGAAAACATCCGGCTCCATAGCAATTGGAGTTGCGGGTTTCCAAGGGCTCGTCCGATCGATCTCGGCTGCCGCCGAATCTTCGGACACAAATCACCAAGTCGAAACCCGCGAAGGCGACATGGTCTATCGGACACTTGGACGGACCGGAGAAAAAGTTTCCCTGATCGGACTAGGCGGATACCACTTAGGTAAGCCATCATTGTCTGACGCAGACAGCACCAACATCGTCCGCACCGCGGTCGACAAAGGAGTCACGTTCATGGACAATTGCTGGGATTACAATGCCGGGAACAGTGAAATCCGCTTGGGCAAAGCCCTGCGAGACGGCTATCGCGCCAAAGTATTTCTGATGACGAAGATCGACGGACGCACAAAGCAGGAAGCTGAACGCCAGATTGATGAATCGCTAAAGCGGCTCCAGACGGATCATGTCGATTTGATGCAGCATCACGAGGTCATCCGCATGGAAGATCCTTCCCGGATTTTCGCGGAAGGGGGATCGCAGGAAGCGATGCTGGAGGCGCGGAAGGCAGGCAAAATAAGGCATATCGGCTTTACCGGACATAAAGATCCGTCGATTCACCTCCGGATGCTGGAACTTGCTTCAGAGCACAATTTTCATTTTGACGCTGTCCAAATGCCCTTAAACGTCATGGATGCGCACTTCGAAAGTTTCGAAGCTCAGGTTTTGCCAGTGTTAGTAAAAAACCAAATTGGGGTGGAGGCTATGAAAACGTTCGGCGACCACTTCATTTTGCAGAGCGGCACCGTTCAAGCGATCGAGTGTTTGCATTACTCGATGACGTTGCCAACTTCCGTAGTCATCACCGGGATTGACAGCATGCAGATTTTAGATCAGGCAATCGAAGCAACGCGTACGTACAAGCCGATGACAAAAGAAGAAGTTGCGGCATTACTGGCTCGCACACGGATCGCCGCGTTGAATGGCCAGTTCGAGTTGTACAAAACGACAAGTCACTTTGACGGCACGGCCCATAATCCGCAATGGCTCGGCTGACACGGCTGCAATCATCTGTGGAACAGTGAAATCTGCGGTTTACCTCTCATCTCCGGTTTTCTGGTGATGCAAGGATTCATCCGGAACAAAAATGTAGTTGCCAGAGACCGTCTTGCTTCTCCTCTACTCTGCGAAATCTGCGGAATCTGCGGTTTCAAATTCGGAATTTGGATAAAAATCAAACCGAGCAGGGCGTTACCATTCGATTCTCGAGCGCAAACCTCGTTTCATTTCTGGGGCATACTGCTGGACTCACGGCCGGTCGTGCTCTTTCTTCTTGGAGTCTATGAACACGACGCAAAAAACAGCATCACCACCTACGAATTATCTCAATGCTGCACCCGGCGCGTTCAAGGCGATGGTCGGCCTGGAGTCTTACCTGAAGGGGTGCGGCATCGAAGCAAACCTGATCGAGCTGGTCAAGCTCCGGGTATCGCAAATGAATGGTTGTGCCTATTGCATCGACAATCACGCGAAGAAATTGCTTTCTGGCGGAGAATTGACCCAACGTCTTTATCTGCTCAGCACATGGCGCGATGCAAATTGTTATAGCGAGCGGGAACAGGCTGCTTTCGCTTGGGCGGAAGCTGTGACCCGAATCTCGGAGTCAGAGATTGATGGGTCACTTCATGCAAAGGTTAGGAAGCATTTTACAGAGAAAGAATTGGTCGACCTGACGCTCACCGTCATCG
>Ga0185299_10007540_pt1 | contig 11097 bp, 13 predicted proteins | sample PaiPotPPA55metaG_FD_128002 | JGI IMG/M metagenome (GOLD analysis project Ga0185299, IMG submission 128002) | Iron sulfur acid spring bacterial and archeal communities from Banff, Canada, to study Microbial Dark Matter (Phase II) - Paint Pots PPA... ...
GTGCTCGCTTCGAGGTTACGGTCGGATAGTGTATTCGAGGAGTCTGCCATTGGCGATTTGGACGCGCGGCCCACCCCAGCGCTCACAGCCAAGCGTGGAAAGTGAGCACGACATAGGCCATGGGAATACCCGCGCCGAGCGTCCCCGCGGCGACGCGCTCGCGTGCCGTCCATCGCCGCCAATCCGCGGCGATATCGCGCCAGATGATCTGTGATTCGCGCCGGCTTGCGGCGCGGCTGAAACCAGTTTTCATCGATATCCTACCTCACGCGACCACAGACGTACTGCGGCGCGATCTCCGTTCATTTGGTCGCACGTCCCACCAGCGACTAATCAGCTTTGCGGATCACATCGCGACTACATGTCGTCACGCTTCAACATCGCATTGCGCAACGCCGGAAACCATTGCACGACCGTAGGTTTTGACATGCACCTGGGGAAGGATCTGATGATCCCTGGGAATGGCGGCGAGTATACTTCGGTTTAGGTCAACTTGCGTTAGCGGCAGCTTCTCGGCTGCAGGGCACGAGGGTCAGTCTATGGGACGAGACGCCCTTACCGTGGCAAGCCATTGCGATAGCGGTTCGTCTATCAAATGGTGAATGTGCTCGGGCTCCGCGCCTTGGCGTGCCCAGTCGGAGGCGGTCCGCACCCAGGCGGTGGTCATGCCCAGCGCCGCCGCGGGCGGCAGGTTGCGCGCCATGTCCTCGACCATGAGCGCCGCGGTCGGGTCGATGCCGTGGCGCTCGACCATCGCGCGGTAGCCGCTCGGATCGGGCTTCGGCCGATAGTCGCAGGCGATGATGTCGTGGATATCAGCGAACTGCTCGGCGATGCCGATGCGCGCGAGGATGCGTCGGGCGTAGTCCTCGGTGCCGTTGGTGAAGACGAATTTGCGGCCGGGCAGCGCGGCGATGGCCGCCGCCAGAGCCGGGTCCGGCGGTACCGGCGACAGGTCGATGTCGTGCACGTAGTCGAGGAAGCGGCGCGGCTCGATGCCGTGCTCCAGCATCAGCCCGCGCAGCGTGGTGCCGTGATCGAGGAAGAAGCGCCGGCGCAACGCATGCGCCGCCTCGATGTCGAGCTCGATCTTGATCTCCTCGACGATGAAGGCGGCCATGCGCGCCTCGGCCTCGGCGAAGAGATTGCACGAGGCGGGATAGAGCGTGTTGTCGAGATCGAAGATCCAGGTCTCGATCTCGTGCAGCGGGCGGCCGCGACGGGACGGAGGCATCAAGCGTGCTTTATGGCGCAGACCGATACCGATCTCAACCGGCCGGCGGGCCTTTCAGCTCGACCGTGTTGCCGTCGGGGTCGGTGATGTAGATGGAGGGCCCGGTGCCCTCGGCGCCGTAGCGCTGCACCGCCTCGCCCGCGTCGACGCCATGCGCGGACAGCCAGGCACGGATCGCCGCCTCGTCGAAAGGGGCGATGCGCAGGCAGAAATGATCGACATTGCGCGCCTCGCGGCCGGGCGGCGCGCCGCCCATGCGGCCGAGCTTGCCGTCGAGGCTGATCAGGTCGATGAGCGACGCGCCGGCGCGCAGCTGCAACAGGCCGAACTCCTCCTGCCATTTCTCGAAGGCACAGCCGAGCAAATCGCAATAGAAGGCGCGGGCGCGTGCGAGATCGGCGACGCGCAGCACCACGTGGTCGAGGGCGAGCAGGCGGAACGGGGCCATCGCCATCCTCCGGCCGATCCGCAGACAGGATAGCGCGGCGCCGTGCGGCTGTCAGGCCGGGCTTGTGCATCCTCCGACGGGTCCAAGACGAAGCGACACGGCCCGGCTTCACCTGTGGCGATCGAAGCGAGTATCAGTCGCGCCCTTACCGCTCGTCGAAGGGACGTCCACTTCGGTTTGCGATCGCGATCAGTCGCCTGCGGCGGCATCACGTGCGGCGAGCATAGGCCTCGCAACAGGCGGCCGCGACGCTGCCCAGTAGCCGACGCCCATGATCAGGGCGCCGCTGACGATGTTTCCCAGCGTCACCAAAAGCAGGTTGTAGGTCATGCCCGTGAGCGAGACCGTGTCGGGGTGCTCACCGAGGAGGGCGATGGAAAGCAGGGTCATATTGGCGACCGAATGCTCGAAGCCGCTGCCGATGAACGCAAACAGGCACCAGAAGATGGCGATGCACTTCGCCGCTTCGCTGGTCATGCGCGCTGACATCCACAGCGCCAGGCAGACGAGCCAATTGCACAAGACGGCGCGCGCAAAGAGCGCGAGCGGCGGCGCACTCACCTTGGCGGCGGCAACCGTCAACAGGAAGCCGCTTTTCGAATGCAGCACCGCGCCGCCGCCGCCGGCCACGAACAATCCGGCCAACAGGCCTGCCCCGACCAGATTGCCAAGCCATGACACAGCCCAGACGGAGGCGAGATCGCTCCAGCCGATCCGACCGCGCAGCAGGCCCAGCGGCATGAACATCGTGTGGCCGGTGAAAAGGTCGGAGCCCGCGAATACCACCAGCGTCAGGGCGATGCCGAAGGAGCAGCCCATGACCAACGCGCGATAGCCGGGGTCGACATCGGAGCCGACGCTGAAGATGAGGATTATGCCGAGGCCGACATAAGCGCCGGCCATCATCGCGCTGATCCAGAATCCGAGGGGTGAGGCCCTCAGAAACGCGCTGCGCTTGGCCGCCACGGCCGCGAAGTGATCGACGGTTTCGAGATACATCGCAAAGACCCCTTCCTTCGATAGGCGCAGCGCCGCAAGAAGCATGCCAGCGCGCAGCGCCAGGATTTCCGCGGCGCGAGCGCCGTCCGTGGTCCCGCTCTGCCCATGATGCTCGCGCCGGCTGATGCGGGAGTGTGCAGCCTCCGTGGCTGCTCAAATTGGCGGCAGCGCCGCTTGTCCGGCGGGCAGGCGCAGCCATGACGGTTCGCCGCAACAGCGCCGCGCCCCGCGCCGGCCCGGCATTTCGCGGTCTCGCCGCGCTCGCCTTCTCTGGCACCGCCCTTGCTTCAGTGGAAGGCAAGGCCATGGCATGAACGACACGTCCGGTTTCACCGAGGAGCAGAAGCATTATCTCGAAGCGTTTCTCGGCGGCGTGCTGGCAAAGCGGGGCGCGCAGCCCGCCGGCGCGCAACCGCCGGCCGACATCCATCGCGCCGCGCAGGACCGCATCATCGCCGAGGGCGGCAAGCTCGTGCCCGAAGAGCAGGCGAAGCGCGAGAGCAACCCGCTCGATCTCTGGGACGCGATGCGCGAGAACGCCGCCGCGGGGCGATTCCCCAAGGGGCTCGACGTCTTCCGCCACAAATTCCACGGCCTCTTCTATGTGGCGCCGGCGCAGAATTCCTTCATGTGCCGGTTGCGCATGCCCGGCGGCATTCTCAGCACGCACCAGTTTCGCGGCATCGGCGATATCGCCGAGCGCTTCGGCGGCGGCTATGCCGATGTGACGACGCGCGCCAATCTGCAGATTCGCGAGATCGGCGCGGCACACGCGCTCGACGTGCTCATGGCGGTGCAGGAAATCGGCCTCACCTCGCGCGGCGCCGGCGCCGACAACATCCGCAACATCACCGGTAGCCCGACCGCCGGCATCGACGTCCAGGAATTGATCGACACCCGGCCGCTCGCCCGCGCTCTCCATCACCACATCATCAACCACCGCGAGCTTTATGGCCTGCCGCGGAAGTTCAATATCGCCTTCGACGGCGGCGGACAGGTCTCGGTGCTCGAAGACACCAACGACATCGGCTTCGCCGCCGTCGCCGTCGGCGACGGCGCGGCGGTGCCGGCCGGAGTCTATTTCCGCCTCGAGCTCGGCGGGATCACCGGGCATGGCGATTTCGCCCGCGATGCCGGGGTCCTGCTCGCGCCGGAAGAGTGCGTGCCGGTCGCGTCGGCGGTGGTTCGCGCCTTCATCGAGCACGGCGATCGCACCGACCGCAAGCGCGCGCGGCTCAAATACGTGCTCGATCGCCTCGGCCTCGATCGCTTCCTCGCCGAGACGGAAAAGCATCTGGGCGCGAAACTTCGCCGCGTGCCGTCGAGCGCTCTCGGCCGGCGCGGTCCGGTGCTGAAACACGCGCATATCGGCGTCCACGCGCAGCGCCAGGCGGGGCTCAACTACATCGGATTGGTGCTGCCGGTCGGCCGCCTGACCGCGGCGCAGATGCGCGGCGTCGCGGCATTGGCGGACACTTACGGCAGCGGCACGTTGCGCCTCACCGTGTGGCAGAACCTGTTGATCTCCGATATCTCCGACCATGCCGTCCCGGCGGTGACCGCGGAAATCGAGCGCCTGGGGCTCGCCTGCTCCGCCAGCAACATCCGCGGCGCGCTCGTCGCCTGCACCGGGAATACGGGCTGCAAATTCTCGGCGACCGACACCAAGGGCCAGGCGCTGGTGCTCGCGGCGCATCTGGAGAGCCGCGTCGCGCTGGACCAGCCGGTGAACATCCACCTGACAGGCTGTCCGCATTCCTGCGCGCAGCATTACGTCGGCGACATCGGCCTCCTCGGCGTGAAGGTCGATACGTCCGGCGACCCCGTCGAAGGCTATGCCATATATGTCGGCGGCGGCGCAGGAAGCGAGCGCGCGCTCGCCCGCGAGATCTACCCGGGGCTGCCGATGAATGACGTGCCGCGCAGCGTCGAGGGGTTGCTGCGCGCCTATCTCGCCTTCCGCGACGGAACGGAGAGCTTCCACGACTTCGTCAAGCAGCGCGACGCTGCGGAGCTGAGGAAACTGGCCGACGCGGCGCTGGCGGGGATGACGTGACGCCATGAGCTATGTCGCGCCGGTCATCCCGGAGAACGCGCCTTTCACGCCGGCCCAGCGCGCCTGGATCAATGGCTGGCTCGCCGGTTATCTCGCTCCGGGCGAGGCCGCTCCCGGCGCCGCGGCCGCGCCGCCGCCACTGGCCGAGGATTTCCCGTGGCATGATCCGACGCTGGCGCTCGAGGAGCGCTTGCGCCTCGCCGACGGGCGGCCGAAGCAGCGCCGTCTCATGGCGGCCATGGCGCAACTCGACTGCGGGCAATGCGGCTATCTCTGCCAGACTTATGCCGAGGCCATCGCGAGCGGCGCCGAAACCCGCCTGACGCGCTGCGTGCCCGGCAGCAAGGAGACGGCTCGCGCGCTGAAGGAGCTGGTCGACTCCGCGCCCGGCGCGACGGTGGCCCCCGCCGTCGCCGTCGCGCCGTCGCCGGCCGCGCCGTCGCGGCGCCCCGTGCCGGCGCGGTTCGATGGCGCCCGGTGCCTCAACCGCGAAGGCTCGGAAAAGGATACGCGCCACGTCGTTTTTCGCATCGACGAGGCGCTCGACTATGAGGTCGGCGACAGCCTCGGCGTCCACGCCGCGAATTGTCCCGAGCTTGTCGCTGCGGTCATCGAGCGACTTGGCGCGCGCGCCGGCGACGAGGTCGATTGCCCGGACGGCAGCCGGCGCAGCTTGCACGAGGCGCTCGGCTTGGTCTGCGACATCGGCCGTCCGTCGGATGCCGCCGTCGAAGTGCTGGCGTCGCGCGCGCCCGATTACGACGAATCGCAGCGCCTGCAAGCGCTCGCCGAGGGCTATCCCGGGGCGCAGCCGGAGGACGCCGATCTGCTCGATCTCCTTCTCGCTTTCCCGTCCGCGCGCCCGCCGGTGCAGGAGCTGATCTCGGCGCTGGACCCGCTGCAGCCGCGGCTCTATTCGATCGCGTCCTCGCCCCGGATGAGGCGTGGCGAGGTGCATCTCACGGTGGCCGCGGTGCGCTACCGGCGACGCAGCCGGTTGCGCAAGGGCATCGCCTCGACCTTCCTCGCCGAGCGCGCGCCGCCGGGCTCCGATGTCCCGATCTTCGTTCAGCGGGCGCACGGTTTCCGGCTGCCCGCCGCCGACGATGCGCCGATCGTCATGATCGGGCCGGGCACCGGCGTCGCGCCGTTCCGCGCTTTTCTGGAGGAGCGGCGCGTTCGCGGCGCGACCGGCCGCAACTGGCTGTTCTTCGGCGATCAGCGCCGCGGCTGCGACTTCCTCTACGCGGAGGAGCTCGAGGGCTATCGCCGCGACGGCTTGCTGACGCGGCTGGACGTCGCCTTTTCGCGCGACCAGGCCGAGCGGATCTATGTGCAGCATCGCATGCGCGAGCAATCGGCGGCGCTGTGGGCCTGGCTGCAGGAGGGCGCGCATCTCTATGTCTGCGGCGCCGCCACCATGGCGCGCGATGTCGATGCCGCGCTCACTGCGATCATCGCGCGCCAGGGCGCCATCGGTTCCGGCGAAGCGAAGGCGTATCTGGCGACCCTGGCGCGGTCCGGGCGCTATCTCCGCGACGTCTATTGAAAGCCATGGATCATTTCCCGATTTTTCTCGATCTCAAGGGCCGGCGCTGCCTCGTGGTGGGCGGCGGCGACGCGGCAGCGGCCAAGGCGGCCCAGCTGCGGCGCGCCGGCGCGCGCATCGCCATCGTCGCGGCCGCGCTGAGTCCGGCGCTGCGCGAGGCGGTGCGCTGCCGGGCGGCGATCCATGTCGCCCCGCATTTCTCCGCGCCGCTGCTCGAGGGCGCGGTTCTCGTGATGGTCGCGGGGGAGACGCTTGCGGTGAGCGAAGCCGTCGCACTGGCAGCACAGGCGCGTGGGATTCCAGTCAATGTCATGGACGACGCCCGGCTGAGCAGCTTCATCATGCCGGCGATAGTCGACCGCTCGCCGGTGACGGTCGCCATAAGCACAGGTGGTGCGGCGCCGCTGTTGGCGGGGCTGCTGCGTCGTTGGCTCGAATGTGTCCTGCCGCAACGGCTGGGGCGGTTGGCGGCGCTCGCCGGGCGCTTCCGCGGGCTGGTCAAGCGTCGACTGCGCGATGGGATCGAGCGCCGCAGTTTTTGGGAAGAGGCGCTCACCGGCGAGCCGGCAAGGCTCGCGCTGGACGGGAACGAGGCAGCGGCCGTCGCCGCTCTGTTGCGCGCGCTCGATGAAAGGCAACGCGTATCGGGCCGCGGTGACGAGGCGGCTTGAGTACGCTTGTGGTGCGCGGCGCCTGCTCGTTACTCCTTGCTGCGCCGGATCAGCGTGCCCGCCCCTTCGGCGAAGAGCTCGAGCAGGATGGCGTGCGGCACGCGCCCGTCGATGATGACGGCGGCCTCGACACCGCCCTCGACGGCATCGAGGCAGGTCTCGATCTTCGGAATCATGCCGCCCTGGATCGTGCCGTCGGCGATGAGGCCGAGGGCTTCCTCGGTGGAGAGCTCGGTGAGCAGCCTCTTGCTCCTGTCGAGGACGCCGATGACGTCGGTGAGCAGCAGGAGCCGCGCCGCCTTGACGGCGGCGGCGACCGCGCCCGCCACCGTATCGGCGTTGATGTTGTAGGTGGCGCCGTCCTCGCCGACGCCGATCGGCGCGATCACCGGAATGATGTCGGACCGCTCGAAGATCTCGAGCACCTTGGCGTTGATGCGTCGCGGCTCGCCGACGAAACCGAGGTCGAGGACCTTCTCGATGTTGCTGTCGCTCTCGTGCCGCCGCTCGAGCTTCACCGCCTTGATCAGCCCCGCATCCTTGCCGGAGAGCCCGATCGCGAGTCCGCCCACGGCGTTGATCGACGAGACGATCTGCTTGTTGATCGAGCCCGATAGCACCATCTCGACGATCTCGACCGTCTCGCGGTCGGTCACGCGCAAGCCGTTGACGAAGGAGCTCTTGATCTTGAGGCGGTCGAGCATCTGGCCGATCTGCGGGCCGCCGCCATGCACGACGATCGGGTTGATGCCGACCTGCTTCAGCAGCACGACATCCTGGGCGAAGAACTCGCCGAGCGCGTCGTCGCCCATGGCATGCCCGCCATATTTCACGACCACGGTCTTGCCGGCGTAGCGGCGCATATAGGGCAGCGCCGCCGCCAGCGTGGCGGCCGTGCTGGCGGGATCGGTGCGGGCGGCGGGCGGCTTTTCGAGCATGGCGCGAAATCTACCGTGATTGAGCGGGCGCCGCCAGCGCGCTCAAGCTGGCGCGCAGCGCGGCGATGCCGACGCCCTCATGCGCGCTCGTCAGGTGAATCACCGGATGCGCCGCCACATGCCCGGCGAGCTCCGCCGCGACCGCGGCGACGCGGTCGGCGAGCTCGGCCGGTTTGACCTTGTCGATCTTGGTGAGTACCGCCTGGTACGAGACGGCGGCCTCGTCGAGCAGCTTCATCAGCGGCCGGTCGGGCTCCTTGAGGCCGTGGCGCGCATCGACGAGCAACAGGGTGCGCCGCAAGCTCGCCCGGCCGCGCAGATAGAGGTGGATCAGGGCGGTCCAGCGCTCGACGTCGCGCTTCGAGACTTCGGCGAAGCCATAGCCCGGCAGGTCGACCAGCATCAGCCGTCCGGCCAGGTTGAAGAAATTGAGCTGCTGCGTGCGCCCGGGCCGGTGCGAGACGCGCGCCAGCGTGTTGTGGCCGGTGAGCGCGTTGACGAGGGTCGACTTGCCGACATTGGAGCGGCCGGCAAAGGCGATCTCGGGCAGCCCGTCGAGCGGCAGCCCCGTCTCCACGGCGGCGCCGGCGACGAAATCGCAGGCGCCGGCGAAGAGCCGGCGGCCGGCTTCCTCGGCGGCGGCATCGGGCGCTTGCGACGATGGATGGACCACGCCGGGCGGGGCGTCGGCCGCGCGGGGCATCGCGATTACGCCTTGGTCGGTACCTTGGCGGGCACCGTCGCGCCGGCGCGCCGCATGATGAGCCATTGCTGCGCGATCGACAGCAGGTTGTTCCAGGCCCAGTAGATGACGAGCCCGGCCGGGAACTGCGCGAGCATGTAGGTGAAGACCACTGGCAGGATCATGAACATCTTGGCCTGCACGGGATCGGCGGGCTGCGGGTTGAGCCTCTGCTGCAGGAACATGGTCACGCCCATGATGAGCGGCCAGGCGCCGATATGCAGGAAGGCGAGCGTCGGCGGCGTGGCGAAGGGCAGCAGGCCGAAGAGATTGACGAAGGTGGTGGGGTCGGGCGCCGACAGATCGTGGATCCAGCCGAAAAACGGCGCATGCCGCATCTCGATGGTGACGTAGAGCACCTTGTAGAGCGAGAAGAACACGGGGATCTGGATGACGATCGGCAGGCACCCGGCCATGGGGTTGGCGCCGACGCGCTTGTAGAGCGCCATCATCTCCTGCTGGAGACGCGCCTTGTCCTCACCGAAGCGTTCGCGCAGCTTCTCCATCTCCGGCTGCAGCAGCTTCATCTTGCTCATCGCGCGATACGATTTGTTGGCGAGCGGGAAGAAGATGAGCTTGATGATGACGGTGAGCAGCAGGATGGCCAGCCCGAAATTGCCGATCCGCTGATAGAAGAAGTCGAGGGTCAGGAAGATCGGCTTGGTGATCCAGTAGAACCAGCCGAAGTCGATGGCGTGATCGAACAGCGGGACGTTGTAGTCGCTGGCATAGCTGTCGAGGAGATGCACCTCCTTGGCGCCCGCGAAAAGCCGGTCGGTGGAGCTGATGCTGCCGCCGGGCGGCACGACATGCTCGGCGCCGGTGTAGTCGACCTGATAGATCTCGGCTTTCTCGCGCGCCACCGCCGTGAAGCGCGCCTTGAGCGTCTCCTGCTGATCCGGGATCAACGAGGTGAGCCAGTACTTGTCGGTGATGCCGAGCCAGCCGCCGGTCGACTTGAACTCCTCAGGCTTGCCCGGCTTGAGGTCCGAGTATTTGATCTCTTTGAGCGTGCCGCCGAGCACGCCGATCGGTCCCTCATGCAGGATATACGTGCTGCTCGTGACGGGATTGCCGGTGCGTGAGACGAGGGCGTAGGGGTAGAGCGTCACTGCCTCGCCGCTGCCGTTCTCGACCGTCTGGGTGATGGTGAACATGTAGTTGCCGTCGACGGCATAGTGCCGGACGAAGCGCACGCCCGCGCCATTGTCCCAGCGCAGATCGACGGGATGCTGCGGCGTCAGCGCGCCTTGGGAAGCGGTCCAGCGCGTTGTCGCGTCCGGCACCTTGGCGCCGGAATCGGGCGCCGCGACCCAGCCATACTCGATGAAATAGGGGTGCTCGGTTCCGTCCGGCGACAGGAGCACGATGGGCGGGCTCTCGGGGTCGATGGTCTCCCGGTATTTGATCAGGATGAGGTCGTCCAGCCGGGCGCCGACCAGGTCGATCGAGCCCTTGACGCTTGGCGTGTCGATCGCGACGCGGGGCGCCGCCGCCAACACCGCGGCGCGCGGTTTCGCCTCGGCGGGTGCTGCCGCTCCCGGCGCGTTCGGCGTGGCCGCGGAGGGCACGCTCGGCGCCGTGGTCTGGGTGGCCGGTACTGGCGGATGCAGCTGCCGCTGCCCGAAAAAATACTCGAAGCCGAGCAGGATCGCGATCGAGAGGGCGATGGCGACGATGAGGTTACGCTGCTGATCCATGCTGTGGGTCGCTCAATGGCAATGCCGGTGCAGACCGGGGTCGGCCCGGCGCGGCACCGGATCGTAGCCGCTGCCGCCCCAGGGATGGCAGCGCGCCAGCCGCCGCAACGCCAGCCACGTGCCGTAAGGCGCGCCGTGTGTGGCGATCGCCTCCGCCGCATAATCCGAGCAGCTCGGCAGGTAGCGGCAGCTCGGCAGCAGCAGCGGCGACACCAGGAGCTGATAGGCCCGGATGAGGCCGCGCAGCACGGCGCTTATCACGGTCGCCTCGCTTTCTTGCGCATCGCTTACCGTTCGCCAGCTTCTGCCGGCGCCTCACGATAGGCGCCCGCTTGCCGCAGTGCCGCCTTGAGATCGCCCAGCAGCGCCGCAAAAGGGCGCCCAGCCGTGGCGGCGCGGGCGATCAATACATAGTCACGACCCGGCGCCGCGTGCAGTGCCATCACCTGATCCACCGCCGCCCGCAACCGCCGCCGCGCGCGATTGCGCTCGACCGCGATGCCGACCTTGCGGCTGGCGGTGAATCCCACGCGCAGGGCGCAGCCCTCGGGCACAGCGGCGGCTTCGACATGCGGCGCGACTTGCAGGATGAGCCCGGGGGTGACCGATTTGCGCCCGGCGCCGGCAACCCTCAGGAACTCTGCCCGGCGTTTGAGGCGACCGACGCCGCTCATGCACTCCGTCAGGCGGACAGGCGCTTGCGTCCCTTGGCCCGGCGGCTCGCCAGCACGCGGCGGCCTCCGACCGTGGCCATGCGGGC
>Ga0185299_10007542_pt1 | contig 11094 bp, 13 predicted proteins | sample PaiPotPPA55metaG_FD_128002 | JGI IMG/M metagenome (GOLD analysis project Ga0185299, IMG submission 128002) | Iron sulfur acid spring bacterial and archeal communities from Banff, Canada, to study Microbial Dark Matter (Phase II) - Paint Pots PPA... ...
CTCCGAAGATGACGTCTACGTCGCGTCGCTCGCCAGGAAAAAGCTGCTACTCCGAAAGCCGTTTTCGCCCAGGCAACTGGTCGAGTTCATCGATTTGCATTTCGCTGAAAATGGTCTCGAAGGCCCTTCACATTGAGCCTGACGTGCGAATAACAAAGCTTTCGGGTTTTGTGTGGGCGCAACCCAGCCAGGGTCACCGCGACGAGTCGGCGGACCGCGGCCTTAGACGGCAAGCTGCTGGCTGCTGCGAGGGCGTGGAGGCAATAGTTTCCGAGCTCGCCAGGCGCGACATCGTGCCGGACGTCGCCGGTCCTTACGGCCTCGATCAGCAGATCCTGGATGAGGCGGCCGAGTTGCTGTTGCGCGTGTGCGAAGTGTTCACCTCGATGCAGGATTGCGGCGAGTTCGGTACCATGGTGCTCGTGGCGAATGAGCGCATAGGCCTCGAGCACGGCTTCGAGCTGCTGACCAACATTTCCTGCTCGGTCCCGAACTTCCGCGAGATATTCGAGGTGATGGCCGATGTGGCGTTCGTGCCACGCGACCAGGATTGATTCGACGTCTGAGAAGTACTTGTAGAGCGTCGCACGTCCGATACCGGTCTCCTCGGCGATTCGGGACATCGTTACCGACCGTAGCCCATGCTTGGCCACCAGGGCCGCAGCGGTGTTAAGAGTGGCCTCGTGCACTGCTTGGCGGTGCGCCTCTATCGTCTTATTCCAAAGCTTCGGCATCACCTCAGTATACGTCACGACGGCGCCGAGACACTCTGCATTGGACATAGACACTGTGTCTCTTAAAATGATACCAGCACGAACGCTATGAGACCACGCGACCGAGGACGTTCACATGGCTGACTTACCCTCCGACCCCGGCTACGCTGGCGGCGAACCGGGGATGGGGACCGATAGCGCATCGACCCCGGGCACGCCACGCTGGGTGAAGGTGTTTGGGATCATAGCTATTGGTTTGGTCCTGCTGGTTGTTATTCTTCACCTCAGCGGCCATAACCTTGGTGGCTACATATCGCCCTCCAGCGTCATAGAACATGCCACGAAACAGCCATGACCATGGCGCCCTACCTCCGTAAGCTCATGCTCACCGCGCATGTCACTTCGTCTGTCGGCTGGCTTGGCGCGGTCACAAGTTTTCTAGCTCTCGCCGTCGCCGGTCTGACCAGCCAGGACGCTCAGAGCGTGCGTGCTGCCTATCTCGCGATGGAGTTGACCGCCTGGTTCGTCATCGTCCCGCTGAGCTTCGCCTCACCACTCACCGGAATTGTTCAGTCAGTGAGCACCACCTGGGGTTTGTTCCGGCACTATTGGGTCCTGATAAAATTCCTGATGACTATCCCGTGCACTCTCGTCCTGCTATTGCACATGCAGCCAATTAGCCGCCTTGGACTCCTAGCGGCAGAGACGACTTTGTCCGGTGGTGATCTCAGCAGGCTGCGGATCCAACTCGTGGCCGACGCCGGTGTCGCCCTGCTTGTGTTGCTCGTCGCAACCACGCTATCAGTCTATAAGCCGCAGGGCCTGACCCGGTACGGGGCGCGTACGCAACGTGCCCTGTTGGGGCCGTAGATCGGGCGACCCTTAGTTGGCGTTGACGACCGGACGCTGCCCTGGCCTTACTACACATCCGCCATTCTGCTCAGCAACGGTTGATCCTTTCGCTCCCGAACTGGTCCGTTCGACATCCTCGATGCTCCACGGCCGTTTATAGAACAGGCCAGATCCAGAACGCCAGACCGACGAGAGCGATGAACGCACCGCTGCGAAGCTCGTTAAGCGAACAAACGGAGGTATTCGGCTGGACAACCATTGCCCACGCCCTTCACGTGGCAAGATGGTTATGCATAAGCTTGTGAACCCCCTCCGGCGGCGCAAGCTTGGGCGAGCACCGGAAGCGGAAACCAATGGAATTCAATTTTGAAACTGGTTCGTTGCTGCTTCTGATCGCCGCTGTCGTCGCGATGCTGACCCGACGGCTGCGTCTCCCTTACAGCGTCGGCCTGGTTGTGGCGGGGATCGCTCTCGCGATCTCGCCGTTCGCGCCGAAGGTCGGTTTGACCAAAGACCTCATCTTCACGGTACTGCTTCCTCCGCTCCTGTTTGAGGCCGCCCTCTGCATCCATTGGAAGGAGCTGCGGCGCAATTTTCCAGTCATCGTCGTGTTGGCGACTTTTGGCGTCCTGCTGTCGGCGGGCGTTACCGCAGCGGGGATGCACTATCTGGTACACTGGCCATGGCTCGGCGCTTTGGTATTCGGAGTGCTCATTGCCGCGACAGACCCGGTTTCGGTCATCGCGATTTTCAAGGAGGCAAAAGCTCATGGTCGCTTAATGCTGCTCATCGAAGCGGAGAGTCTTTTTAACGACGGGACGGCGGCGGTTGCTTTCGGGGTTGTGGTCGCCCTAGCTTCAGGTCAGCAACTCACGGCGCTTGAAGTCTCTTCGATGCTGGCAAAGACCATCGGCGGCGGCGTTTTGTGCGGCGGCGTGGTTGCTCTCGGGGCGCTGCTGCTCGCCGGTCGAACCGACGACCATTTGGTTGAGATTACAGTTACGACTGTAGCCGCGTATGGCTCTTTCTTGCTGGCGGAGCATTTTGGCTGGTCAGGCGTCCTGGCGACGATCACGGCAGGGCTCGTCATGGGCAATTTCAAGTCGTTCGGCGCGATCTCTAACAGGGAAAAGAAGCCGTCCAGGCATTTTGGGAGTACGCCGCTTTCGTTGCGAACTCGCTGATTTTTGTCCTAATAGGAATGCAGGAAGCCCACCAGAATTTCGGCACGATCTGGATTCCAGCCGTGACGGCGATTGCGCTGGTGACGCTAGGCAGGGCGGTTGCAATGTATCCTTGTTGTCTTGCCTTCTCGGGTTCCTCGTTGAGGGTCACGATGAAACATCAGCATGTCCTGTTTTGGGGAGGATTGCGGGGAGCGGTGGCGCTGGCTCTCGCCCTCGGACTGCCCTCTGAAGTCCCGCAGCGCGAAGAAACTATTACGATCAGCTTTGCGGTAGTTGCCTTTTCCGTCTTCGTGCAAGGGCTGACCATGGTGCCGTTTCTTCGCAGGATGGGAGAGATCCCGCACTAAAGGGTTTGGTCTTTTATTCTCAGGCGAGTGGAACAAGGGCGCATAACGCGCCCATCTTCTGAGCTGCTTCGGCCGAGCGACCCCAAGTATGTCAATACCGGTTAGATGATTAGAATTCGAGTGTCGTCTTACAACGATGTGCGAGGCCACAGCTAGGCTCTGAACGTAACGCAAAAGGCTGAGGAAGCGCGCCCGCGCGGTTGAGATCGGCTGCTCAACCACCGCTGACCGGGGACAAGCACCCAGAGCCAGGGCTGAGAGTGCGATTCGATGCGAGCTAATATGTGGGATGCAACCGGCAAGAATCCCGCTGCGCATGCCGCTAGCAAGCTATACACTCAATCCGATCTCGGCTTTCGGTAAAAAGTTATGACCCATCGTCACCATAAATTCCCACACGGCGCGACCCACAGGTTGTAGCACCCGGTCCGAGCGATGGATGGCATACCACTCCCGCATGATTGGGAGGCCGTCCATGTGGAGGATGACCAATCGACCACTTGTTACCTCCGCCTCGATGGTATGGGCAGAGATAAGCGAGAGACCGAGTCCGGCCATCACCGCTTGTTTGACGGTTTCGTTTGATGCGATCTGGATTCTGACCTTATGAGATCGCACCGCCAATCCGCTAAGTGTCGCCGCGGCGGTTGGCTGGGCAATGCGCAAAGGGGTTGGACACAAGACGATCTTTCTCGTGGCCTTTGTTACCCTGCCGATTCGTGGATTCCTATTCACGTTAACTGATAGCCCCTTCGGCGTCGTGGCGATCCAACTTCTGGATGGAGTCGCAGCGGGAATTTTCGGTGTCATTTCGATCATTATCGCAGCGGACCTGATGCGAGGGACTGGGCGGTTTAATTTTGCACAAAGGCTGGTTGCTCTATCAACCGGACTAGGTGCGGGGGCGAGCAATCTGCTTTCCGGGTTTGTGGTACAGATTTTCGGCTACACTATCGGTTTTATGACCTTGGCAGCGATTGCTCTCGGCGGGGCTCGTCTTTTTCGCTTTATTGATGCCCGAAACTAAGCCGGAGGAAAGTCTAGGTCTCGAGCCGCCACAAGGTGGTATTTCCACTCCGAAGCCTGCCTGAGAGCTGATTAGACCCAAATCGTCGCTTAGTTGTGAAGCAGCGACAGCATTGTCTCCAGTAGCTTTTCTGGAATGAACGGCTTTTGCAAGCATGCTTGAAATCCGATATTTAGCATGCGTGTCCTCTCGATACGCGTCTCTAAGGCAGTCAAAGCGACGACGGGGACGTTACCTCCAGCATCCGGCCCAAGGGCACGAATCCTACGAAGCAACTCGAACCCGTCCATTCCCGGCATTTGGATATCACTTAAGACCAAGTCAGGACCGTGGTTTTTCACCGCCTCGAGGCCCTCAACTGCATCTTTCGCCAGGATGACGTTGGCTCCCAAGCGAACCAAAAACAGGCCCATAAAGGTTCGGGTGTCGTCGTGATCTTCTACCACGATGACTGTGACATTACTGAGAAGAATGAGAGCCGAGCCGAAGATCACGTTTTAGGAGGACATGCGATGACCGGAGTTCGCGTCGAAACCGACGAAAGGTTCTTTTGCGGTCCGTGTTATTTCTTGGGTGATAGGGGTGCGCGCACGAAACGGAAAATAAAGCACGGTAAGGAGCGAAATCTCCTCATGGATGAGAGTGCGAACCTTGGTCAGCAAGGCTAAATCCTGCGCAACAAGGCAGCCGGTCTTCCACTACCCGTTTTGCCGTAAAACGAGCTGTAATCGAATTCTGGAGCGTTTTTAAAGGACGAATGATCCTCGGAAACGCCTAGCTACTCGCGGTTTTCTTACCTACCTCCACTCTGGTTGCTATATTCTTCGAAAAAGGAGAACGGCGTGTGGTCGGCTAGCCCGCAACGAAACTCCGAAAAGCAAAAATGGTAAATACAAATGCCGCTGCGTGACAGACGCCATGGAGAATATCGAAAAATACCAGAAACAACTTTTGGAGCAGACGCAGAGTCTCTATCGAGACACGCCGATTAGCGAAGCGACGGAGGAGGCGTACCTTGCGACTCCTCGGCATCGCTTTGTCGGACGTTATCGCGAGTGGGGCACCAAAGAATGGAATGTGGTGGAGCCAGACAGTTTGGCCGAACATATCGCGACCCTATATGCGGACCGGCCATTAATTCTTTTCGGGGACGACGACCAGAATATCCCCTCAACGGTTTCGCAGCCTTCGCTGGTGCTCCGAATGCTCGACCTCTTGCAACTGAAGGCGGGTCACAGGGTCTTTGAGCTTGGAGCGGGCAGCGGATGGAACGCCGCTTTGATGAGGCGTCTGGTCGGACCGGAAGGGCAAGTCGTGAGCCTTGAAATCATTCCGGAACTAGCTCGGAGCGCCCAGCAGAATATCCTCTCATTGGGGATCACGAACGTTCATATCGTCGCTGGTGACGGCGCGGAAGGTTATGAAGACTCCGCTCCCTACGATCGCGCTATCTTCACTGCGGGAAGCTTCGATCTGCCACATTATTTTTACGAACAGCTCCGAGAGGAAGGACTATTACTCGTAGTATTTAAGACGGGAGGTGGTGGAGACAACCTATTCCTTCTGCGCAAAATGGGTGAGCACTTCGAATCGTTGTGGTCAGGGCCGTGCGGATTCGTCCAGCTGAGAGGCGTGTACCAATTTAAAGATCTAGAGCCCAACACACTAGAGGAAGCCATACCCGGATGGAGCGAACTTCAGAACAAAGAGATCGACAAAAGGCACTTCTGGTGGGGTAGCAAAGGAACAGAAGGTCTCCTGTGGAACACGCTCGGCATCCGCTCCTTTCTGGGTATCACGGAGCCCGCATTCCGAGCGTTCAAAACGGCAAAACTCAACGACGATTCCAGCGAGGATCGTTACTTCGGGCTATGGGACGCCGCAAACGGCTCGCTGGTCGTCGCGAAAGAAGATTGGTTATTCACCTATGGAAACACCAAAGCACAAGAGCGTTTGTTGCAACGGCTTCACCACTGGATAGAAGTGGGCATGCCGACGGCAGCCTGTTTTAATCTCAAAGTGTTTCCAATCGCAGCGCAGGTACGCGCCGGGGATAATCAATGGCTCGTCAAGCGCAGGGACTCACAATTCCTTTGGAGTTTACCGCCTTGATCGCGTTCCGCGGACGCGTCGACTCTTTGCGCGGATGAAGGGCCTTCTAGAGATTCAACATGTTCAAAAGAATATTAATCTCGAGTTGTGGCAGAAATGACCAAGGTTCTCACTCTTATCCCTAAAGGGCTTCGAAAGATCCCCTTTCTTAACACGATAAAATACATTCTCATGTTTAAGTAGGGGTGAAGAATGGACCTCGTTCCGCTCAAAAAAAGCAATCTTACGCGCGCCCAATTCGAGCAGCTCTCCGATGTTCCTCCTTAGGATGAATGTATTGGCGATCTGGGCCACATCCGGTGTGGGACGAGGTGACAGAAAATTTTTCAGCCGAAGGCCGCAATCGGGCCGCGTCTCGTTTGAGATGTCGAATTCTTCAGCTCGGCATAGTGAGCCCGAAGATCGAAAGAAATACTTCCTGGGCAGCTGCTACGCTGCCGCTCGTAAACGCGCTGTAGAAAGCATCGTTTGGAGCCAGTGGTCTCACTTGCTTGGATAATCGTGAAACCGAGGAAGCTAGGCTTGAGATTTTATCTTCCGGACTAGTACCCGTGTTACTATCGGCGGTGTACTTGGGTTTCACCAATACTTGGACCGCTTTTGAAAGGTAAGTCGCACTCATCTGGTCAAGCTCGAGACTTAAGCCCACCACGCCAGGGGCGGCAGCAACCGCTGCTAAGCGTGCTTGATGATCGTTGAAGAGAGTCTGAATCGATTGAGGGATCGTTGGCATAACAAATTGAATTTACTTGATAAAGAAAGTTTTGGCATCAAAGGCACTCCAACGGAGGTTTAGTAAATATGGTTGAAACTGCAAAAGCCGTAGTAATGACCTATATAGAAAACCCTCACAGCGAAGTAAAATCGTTCGCGCAATCGGCCGTCGCCACACTCTTAATGAAGAACTTGGCTAACAAATTACCGAGCATATGAAGACGCTGGACGTGCTAAACTCAGCGCTTGGGAGCCCGCAGGCGATTCGAGAGATCAAGTGGATCTCGCCTGATAGGAGCGGTTGGACGTTGGCGTCATCAGGGAGCGTGCGTTAACCTAAGCGATATTGATACCGTCCAGCTTATTTTTAACGTGTCGGGTGGACAGGAGGTCGAGTCGTTGGGTTGCAATCGTTCGCTTCGGCGAGTCGTCCGCGCAGGCACGATCGGAGTCGTGTTTCCCGGGAATCCCATCCGAGTAGCAATCAACGGAAGGGCTGACGGCGGCCGAACTTACACCCTAGAATGAAGTCACCGACGTTTAGCGCAATCAGTTATGGGAAATCCAGGTTAGAGCGTCTGTTTTTTTCTCTTGTTGAAAACATTTTATTTCCGCTGACGTGAATGGTTTTAGCATTGACGCCATCAAACGATGCAATCGCCCTGCAACTGCGCTTCTGACAGACGATGAAGGAAATTTCGAGCGAGCATAACACCACAACGATTCTGCCGATGCCAATTGATCTATTGCGCCGTTCATCAAAAGGTCCGAATAGCGGAACCTGGATTCTCTCGGGGACCGGGTTCCGAATTCAGCTTGGAATGATGTATCTTAGTAATCCATCCCGCCCATGCCACTAGGATGACCCGGAGCCGGTTTTTCTTTTTCGGGCAGCTCAGTCACCAATGCTTCAGTGGTGAGCAAAAGAGCGGAGATTGAAGCGGCATTCTGCAGCGCCGTGCGGGTCACCTTGGTCGGATCGCCGACCCCAGCCTTCATCAGGTCCTCGTATTCACCGGTAGCCACGTTGAACCCTTCATTGCCACTGCGCTTCTTGACTTCCTGGACGATTACTGCGCCTTCCTGGCCAGCGTTTTCAGCCAGCTGGCGCGTCGGAAACTCGAGTGCGCGGCGAACGATTTGCACTCCAACAGCCTCGTCGCCTTCCAGTTTGAGGTTATCGAGCGCCTTTTGGGTGCGAAGGTAAGCAACGCCTCCGCCGGCGACGATACCCTCCTCTACGGCTGCGCGGGTCGCGTGCAAGGCATCCTCCACGCGCGCCTTCTTCTCCTTCATTTCGGTCTCCGTCGCAGCGCCGACATTGATGACGGCAACGCCGCCGGCGAGTTTGGCCAAACGCTCCTGCAATTTTTCGCGATCGTAGTCCGAAGTGGTTTCCTCAATCTGACGGCGGATCTGGTTAATCCGACCTTGGATCTCTTTCGTAGAACCTTCGCCCTCAACGATTGTCGTGTTTTCCTTGTCGATCGTGACCCGCTTTGCCCGGCCGAGATCTTCCAGTGCGAGGTTTTCAAGCTTGATCCCAAGGTCCTCGGTAAGACAACGGCCACCGGTGAGCGCCGCGATGTCCTCGAGTGTCGCCTTGCGGCGGTCGCCGAAGCCAGGAGCTTTCACCGCGGCAACCTGAAGGGTGCCTCGCAGCTTGTTGACCACTAGCGTCGCGAGAGCTTCACCTTCGACGTCCTCAGCAATAATGAGCAACGGGCGGCTGGCCTTAGCGACCTTTTCAAGAAGCGGAAGAACATCTTTTAAGCTGGTAATCTTCTTCTCATGGATCAGGATGTAAGCGTTCTCGAGGACAACTTCCATGTCCTCTGCGTTGGTCACGAAATACGGAGACAGGTAGCCTTTATCGAACTGCATACCCTCTACTACTTCGAGTGTGGTTTCGATCCCTTTTGCCTCTTCAACCGTGATGGTGCCGTCCTTCCCAACCTTGTCCATCGCGTCGGCGATGATTTCCCCGATCGTTCTATCCCAGTTGGCGGAAACGGTCGCGACCTGGGCAATCTCCTTTCGATCCGAAACATTTTTCGAGATCTTCTTGAGATCCTCGACGATCACATCAACCGCCTTCAATATACCACGCTGAAGCGAAGTCGGATTCGCACCAGCAGTCACGTTCTTGAGACCTTCGCGGAAGATAGACTCGGCCAGGACCGTCGCGGTCGTCGTGCCATCACCGGCGATGTCCGACGTCTTGGAAGCGACCTCTCGGACCAGCTGGGCTCCCATGTTTTCGTACGGGTCCTCTAGTTCGATTTCCTTCGCCACGGTAACGCCGTCTTTAGTGATGGTGGGGCTACCGTATTTCTTGTCCAGGATGACGTTGCGTCCGGCCGGTCCGAGCGTGACTTTCACTGCTTTCGAGAGCTTTTCCATACCACGGAGCAGAGCGTGACGGGCTGCTTCATCAAACTGCAATTGTTTTGCTGCCATAAATTTAACTAATTAACGTTTTAAGAGTTCGGGGTTATCCAATGATTCCGAGGATATCGTCCTCGCGCATGATCAGGTAGTTATCACCGTCGATCTTGATCTCGGTGCCACCGTATTTCGAGATGAGGACCTTATCGCCGACTTTGACGTTGAACTCGATCTTCTTGCCATTGTCGTCGAGCTTGCCGGTACCGACGGCAACGACCGTCCCTTCCTGAGGCTTCTCTTTCGCCGTGTCGGGAATAATAATGCCTCCCTTCTTGAGTTCCTTCTCTTCGAGCGGCTGAACCAGCACGCGATCGCCGAGAGGTTTCACATTGATTGCCATATGTTCTGTATTCTCTTTTTTGATTTAATCTAAGGTTATACGTGCCCCAGCGCGCTAGCGGCGATGGATTGTGCGATCAGGACGCGAACGCTGTATCCGATGGCGCCCTTGAATGCTTTGGTCGAGGAAACATGCTTGGCCAACTGGTTCCGCCGTCACCGATCATTCGATCGATGCCCAGGGCGACCTTCTGGGCCTCTTCTCGGGTTGGGTAAGAGTAATACAGGAGCTCAGTTTCCAGCCACGACACTGGATCTTTTAAGAATTCCGACACAAGGTATCGCTCTTTATGCGGCTCAATCATTGCGTTAGGCTCAACACCTATTGCTCCGCAGGCGTCAAGGAATGCCTGCTCGTTTTTGGCTTTGAATTCGTTCATTTGATACCTACTAGCGTAAGAACGCCATTGCGTTGCTTTCTGCTCTTTGGAGCACTTTCGCGGCCTTTGGCCGTTTCGGTTCCCGGGACTTCGATCGGCGTGGATTTGACGCTAGGCCACTTGAGCAGCTTTTGAGAGAACCGCGTAGAATCGAGATTCTAGGTCGACAAAAGATAGCCCACTTTCAGTCAGACGTCGCCTACTATCGGTGGCTTTTGAGATGGCTGAAAAGGGCAGCTTTACGGTCTAAGAGTAAGTCCAAACAACGATATAAGATGTTTTTTTTGCCAGCGAAACATCGTCTTCGCCAAGTAGATCTCCCATGCACTATGCGCACATCGATGGCGGTGTAAGTGCCGTTCGCTGCCTAGATCAATCAGTCGATGAGCCGCCAGACTCTCCAGCACGTGCTCCGAGTCGGTGCCTTCGCAGCTCCGACCAAAGCCTCCGTTGCCAGAACTTCCCAGTCTAAGGTCTTCCGGTGCCTTTCGGTGGGCAGTTAAGTTCGGGCTCTGCGGTGAGATTTCGCGTGAAAAGATCTCGATTGTTATTCATCGCAATATTCGATGTTCTTTGCCTTTGATGGTAAATGTTGAAGTGCCGGTCTCGTATCAACTTTCAACAAGGTCAGGCAGCAGGCTCGGCTTCGGAAACGCAATCATGAGTGATTTTACGCCACGCGCCCACCAGGTCTTGGCACTTGCCCGCAAGGAGGCCGAGGGGTTCAAACACAACTACGTGGGAACTGAACACCTGTTGCTCGGACTGATCAAACTCGGACAGGGCGTAGCAGTCAATGTGCTGCAAAAGATGGGGCTCGATCTGGAGAGAGTTCGCCTGGAGGTGGGGAAGCATGTCGGTTCGCATCCCGCGACAAACATGATTGGGAACATTCCGTACACGCCCCGAGTCAAAAAGGTATTGGTATTAGCGGGCAGAGAGGCCAAAGCGTTGCATCATTCTTACGTAGGTACC
>Ga0185299_10007543_pt1 | contig 11093 bp, 4 predicted proteins | sample PaiPotPPA55metaG_FD_128002 | JGI IMG/M metagenome (GOLD analysis project Ga0185299, IMG submission 128002) | Iron sulfur acid spring bacterial and archeal communities from Banff, Canada, to study Microbial Dark Matter (Phase II) - Paint Pots PPA... ...
ACCAGTGGGTCGTGTTTCTTACGTCACTTCGGGGCCAAAGCCATGGTAACCCAGGGTTCGGTTTTGGCGATTGATCTCGCCGCATTTTCGGCCCAATTGCTGGAAACCCGCGAAGTCTCTCCCCGCGCCCGCATCATCGCGCAGGCGATTACCGATCTGTTTCCCGCCGCCGCCGTCAACGTCTATCTATTGGCCACTCTCGATGAAGGCCAAGTCTGGGCCCCCCAAGCGACGGCCGGCGAGGTCTCGGTGCATGACTCCTCGGTGCCAGTCGAGCAAGGCACGCTGGGCATGATCGCCACGAAAGCCAGGCCGTTTGTTCTCACCGCAAAGGAACTGGTCCGCGAAGAGTATGCCCATTTGAATGTGCGCCGGACCGTGAATTCTCTTGGCTATCTCCCCCTGACCCATCAAGGTCAACTTCTGGGCGCAATCGAAATTCTCAGCTTTGAAAGCGAACTGACCAACGGCACACTCCTGGCGTTACAGCCGATTGCCGAAGTTTCCGCAAGCGCGCTGGCAAACGCGGTCGACTACGAGCAGGAGCGTCATAGCGCGCTCTCCTCTATCTCGCGGCTCACTCAGCTTTACGATTTGGAAAAAGTGTTTAGCTCCACCCTAGAACTGGATCAGCTTCTGCCCATCATTGGTTCCAAATTTAGAGAAGTGCTGGAATGCCAGGCGGTCAACGTCTGGCTGTTGCAAGCAGACGAGTCTCTGCTGCTTATGGAGCAGGCCGGTACCGATCCCACGGTTCAGGAAGGAGCCACACAGAAACCGGGCGAGGGGATTGCAGGAGATGTTTCCGACAGCGGAGAGCCGGTGCTGGTCGAGTCGCCCGAAGATGAACGCCTGGTTCAGAGGAACGCGGGGATCGAGGAGGGCGCGATCTTCTCGTTAATGGTGGCTCCCCTGTTTGATCGCGGTGCCCTGGTCGGAGTGGTGGAAGCCATCAATCGGGTGGATGGGACTGCATTCGATGAAGATGAGCTGTTTGCCCTCGGCAGCCTGACTGAAACCGCGGCCGGCGCGCTGCACAACGCCAGTCTGCTGATGGCGGAGCGCAAAGTCGAAATCCTTGAAGCTTTGGTCAAGACTAGCGCCGAGATTACGTCAACCCTAGATCTTGACCGCGTCTTGCAAGCCATTGTGAACGGTCCGGCGGCTGTGGTTGCTTACGAGCGCGCTGCCATCGCGCTGGATCAGCGTGGTGGAATCCAACTGAAAGCGGTTTCGGGAAGCACGCAACTCAATGTTGACGACCCCCAGTACCGTGGCTTGCGAGAAATTCTAAAGTGGGGCGCGATCCTGAGTGAGCCACTCTTGATAACGAAGCGAGGCGAGGAAATCGACTCTGATCGCGAGGAGACGCGCGCCAAGTTTCGCGAATACTTTACTGAGACTGGGATGCGGGCCTGCTATCTCATTCCCCTCGCGGATGAAGAAGGGCGTCTTGGCATCCTTCTGTTTGAAAGCAGCGATCCCGATTTTCTCTCCGAAGCTCATCTTGAGATGCTCAAGGTGCTGGCCAGCCAGGCCACAGTCGCCTTGCGTAATGCTTCGCTCTATAAAGAGGTGCCCTTCATCAGCGTGTTGCAGCCGCTGGTGGATCGGAAGAAGAAGTTTCTGGCGCTCGAAAAGCACCGCCGCGCCACGTTGATTGCAGCCGCAGCCGCGGTGATTCTATTCCTGGCCGTATTCCCGCTGCCCATGCGAGTAGATGGCATCGCGGTGGTTGCTCCCTCGCGAATGGCACATCTGGGAGCTGACTTCGAAGGAATTATCAGAGACGTCAAAGTGCGTGAAGGCGATGTAGTCAACAAGGGAGAGGTGCTCGCCAGCCTCGAAGACTGGGAGTATCGCTCAGCCTTGGCGGCCGCAAAAGCGAAATATCAAACTGCCGTCGCGCAAATGGATCGCGCCCTAGCGAACAACGATGGCTCCGAGGCAGGTATGCAGCGCAATCAGGCCGATTACTGGAATTCCGAAGTCGGGCGAGCTCAGGAGCGGCTGGATCGGACCTCGATTCGTTCGCCCATTGACGGAGTAGTTGCCACTCCCCAGCTCGAGAACATGGTCGGCCGCAAACTGAAAGTTGGCGAGAGCTTTCTGGACATCGTGGACAACTCGCAAGCGCTGGTAGATGTATCAGTGACCGAGAACGACGTTGCCCTCCTGCGCTCCGGAGAAACAGCAAGCCTGAAACTGGATGGTTTCCCCGAGCGAACCTTTCACGGACAGGTCGCTGTGGTCAGCCCTCAAGGCGTTTTGCAGAACGACGAGCGTGTGTTCTTCGCGCGCGTGAGTGTTGCCAACCCGAACGCCATGTTGCGCTCCGGCATGCAGGGACGCGGCAAGGTCTCAACCGGCTGGCGTCCGGCCGGCGTGGTCATATTTCGCCATCCCGGAATGTGGATTTGGAGCAAGCTTTGGGATTGGTTCGGCTGGTAAGGAAAAAAGAAGTAAGGAAAAAAGAAGTAAAGAAGTAAAAGAAGGGCAGTTTTATGAGAGTCATATTTCGGAACAGCGTCAAGATCGCATCGGTTTCCCTGCTGATCATTATCACCGCCGCTTGCAGCAGTTCGCCGGCTGCGCCCGCAGCCAGCGTCGCGACCGCGGAAGCCGCGACCACAACTCCAAACAATGCCGTTAAGGTTTCAGCCGACACCGGCGAATTTGTGGCGTCCGGCCCGATTATCGTGGAAGACCAGGTGGACGTTGCCGCCCAGCGCGACGGCGTAGTTGCTCGCGTTTTGGCCGAGCCCGGCACCATGGTCAAGAAGGGGCAACTTCTGGCCGCCCTCGACGACCGCCAGATTTCCTCCGACCTCGAAGCCGCTCGCGCCCGCACCCGCAGCACCGAATACGATCTCAAGAACTGGGAAGCTGAGGCCAAAGTACTGGATTCGGACTATGCTCGCGCAGAAAAAATGTGGGAAGCAGAAATCATCCCCAAAGAACAGCTGGAACACGCCAGGTATAAAGCCGAATCCGACCAGTGGGATGTAAAGCGGGTTTCCGAGTTACTGACGAATGCTAAGCAGAACGAGCATTCGCTGGAACTCGAACTGGAAAAAACGCAGATCACTGCTCCATTCAACGGTATTGTCGCCCGCCGTTATGTGCGCGCCGGCCAAACAGTTGCCAAGAATGACCGACTGTTCTGGGTGACTGCCATCGCCCCGCTGCGTATTCGGGTTACGCTGCCCGAAAAATTTCTCGGACACATCAAATCGGGGACCATGATGGCCGTCACTCCTGCTGAAGATGTCACTGCCGATCGCCGTTACCGCGCGAAGGTCATCCAGGTCAGTCCAGTGGTTGATCCTTCCAGCGACACTATAGAAATCCTGGCGGAATTGTCGGGCGACACTTCTGGTCTTCGCCCCGGCATGCGCGCCAACCTTCACGTTCCCGGCGTGCACTAAATGAAAGTGCAGTGACTAACGCGCAATGAATATCGTCCGAGCCCTTGACGTCGCCTTGCCCGAGCTCCCCGAACGGGTCATCCGTAAGAACCCACTTAAGCTCGATCCCCTGGTCATTTCCAAAGAACACATCGAGCACGGACAAGCGGTGGTCTTGGTCAAAATGCCTAAGACAGAGTTGGTTTTCCGCTTCGCACCCATTCAATGGGCATTGATTCAGATGTTTGACGGCGTCCGCACCCCAGCCGAGATCGCCGCGCATTTCTTCAATGAAACCGGAAGCATGATTTCGGAAGAGGATGTGAAAGAACTGGCCAGCTATCTGCAGACCGATAGCCAGCTTTTCTACAAGACTCCGACCGAGCAGAACATCACCTTGCAGCAGGAGTTGCGGTCCTCGCGTAAGAAGCGCAGCCGCTTCAACGTCCAGGATTTTTCCGACATCACGCTTAAGGTCTGGTATAACGCGGACCATTACATCACCTGGCTTTATCCCAAGGTAAGGTTCCTGTTCACGCCCTGGTTTGTCTGGACCAGCCTGGGCATGTTTGTTTTGGCGGGATGGATGTGGGCCGACCGCTTCGGTGAAATCTGGAGCGACAGTTTTGCCTTCTACAACTTCACCCAGAAATCGGGCGCCGATTTGCTGGAATTCTGGTTCCTGTTTGGGGCCATGGCCGCGATCCATGAAACTGCGCACGGATTGGTGGGCAAGCACTTCGGCGCTACCATTGAAAAAATGGGATTCAGCCTGCTCTATTTCGCGCCCAGCTTTTTCTGCGATGCCACTCAGGTCTGGGTGGTCGGCGACAGGTGGGCTCGCGTTGCGACCGCGATCGCGGGAATCTGGTTGGATCTAGTCGTATGTTTTTTTGCGACCGTAGTGTGGTGGGGGACGGCCACCGGCATGACGATCCACGACTGGGCCTACAAAATCATGATGGTAACCGGCATCGGGGTTTCGGTGTTGAACCTGAACCCGCTGATCAAGCTCGACGGCTATCTGATCTTCTCTGAACTGGTCGCGGAACCTTCTTTGAAAGAAAGCAGCACCGCCTACTTATCTGGGTGGTCAAGGAAACATATTTTCCGATTGCCGGTCGAAGTGCCTTACGTGCCTCGTCGCAAGCGCGCATTCTATGTGATTTACGGGATCCTTTCCGGCCTGTACAGCTACAGTTTGCTGTCTTTTCTGATGGTGATCACTTATCACATCCTGCGATCGTTTAGCCCTGAATGGGCATTTGTTCCCGCGTCGGCAATCGGCTTCTGGGTTTTTCGCTCGCGTATCAAACTTCTGGTGAATTTTATGAAAATGCTTTATCTGGACAAGAAAGAGCGAGTACGCGCCTGGTTTACTCCCGGAAGGCTGGCAGTCTCCGGCGCAGCCCTACTCGTCATACTATTTCTGCCGGTCTGGCCGGATTTTGTGCAAGGAGTCTTCGTGCTCGCTCCTGCCAAGCGGGTGGTTTTACACGCAGCGGCTCCGGGGACAGTGACCAGCGTTGCAGTCCAGGAAGGGCAAAGGGTTTCCGCCGGGACGCAACTTCTGCGAATGCAGAACCTCGATCTTGAGTCCCGGGCGGCTCAGTCAAAGACCAGTTTAAGCGCTGCCACTTCACGGGCGACCCAGGCGGGTTTGCGCTACACGGATTTTGGCGCAGCAGAACAGGAGCGTCAGCGCTCAGCTGAAACCAATCGCCTGGTGTCGAATCAGCTCTCCCAATTGGCCGTCCTAACTCCCATATCCGGTACCGTCCTCACCCCGCACATATCCGACTTGGTCGGGCGGCCTGTGGACGAAGGCGACCTGCTGCTGGAGCTGGCGGATACATCGCAAATGGAAGCTCAGGTGTATCTACCTGAGTTCGCGATGCACGATCTCCGGCTGAGGGCTCCCGTACGACTGCTGGTCAGCGGTGACATTACGCCCCTGTCGGGCGTCCTTTCCTTAATATCGCCCTCGGTAGCCCCCATCGCTGAAGGCTTGGTTCCGAAAGAGCAGCTACAAGGAATTAACCCACCTCGCTATTACCGGGGAACCGTGCTGGTGAAAAACGACGGCGCTTTGAGGGCAGGAATGACTGGAGTGGCAAAAGTGTTTGTGGGTAGGCGCAGCCTGGCGGGCTTCGGATCCAGGTTCGCACGTGATCTGGTGGAGCGGAAGATCTGGTAAAAAAAGTGACACTCGTGTCCGAAGAGACCTGTCTTCAGTAAAACGAAAACCGGGGCCAAGCTTGTGCTTGGCCCCGCCGTGCCCCTTCCTTGCGGACTATCAATCAGAATCTAAAGCCTACCCGAGGACAACGCGGTTCGCAGCTACGCGGGTTCCGGCTACGCGGGTCCCGGCTACGCGGGTCCCGGCTACGCGGGTTCCGGCTACGCGGGTTCCGGCTACGCGGGTCCCGGCTACACGGGTTCCGGCTACGCGGGTCCCGGCTACACGGGTCCCGGCTACGCGGGTCCCGGCTACGCGGGTTCCAGCTACGCGGGTTCCGGCTACGCGGGTCCCAGCTACGCGGGTGGACGCTACGGTGGTGACCTCTGGCTTGGCCGCGATGGCTTTCTTGGTTGCCATGCGATTGCTGATCAGCGATTTCTTTTCGATTGACATTTTATTTTCCTCGGGAAGAGTTTTTTATTCCGCCTGACGTTTCTGTATATTGCACAACGATTGCCAAACCGTGTGACAAGAGTCCCAATTCTCGCCGGACTAATGGGATCACTAACTTAGGGCTAACCCCCCGTCTTGCCTGCAAGCCGCCAGTGGTGAACTAATCAACCAAAAGGTTAATAATTAACCTTGCTAGGGTTAAAAATTAACCATCCTGGGATGGTTTTCGCTTGCGGCACAGATATTTCATGCGCTGGGGATCGATCCGCAGCAGCGCGGCGGCGACGCTCTTCTTTCCGCCAGTGCGGTGCAACGCCGCATTAAGGTAAGCCAATTCGATACGTTCGATTTCGGCGTCAAAGTCGACGCCTTCTTCCGGAATGAGAATCGACTCCTGGCCGGCAGTACTGGATTGCAACAATTGCTGCGGCAAGTGCTCTGCCCGGATAATCGGAGAATCGTTCATCAATACCAGCCGCTGCACGATATTTTCTAACTCCCGCACATTACCGGGCCAGGAATAGTCCTCCAGAATTTCCAGTGCCTCCGGTTCCAAATGCTTCAAAGGTTTTTTGTTGGCGGTGCAGTAAATCCGCAAAAAATGGTCCACCAGCAGCGGCATATCACCGTCCCGCTCCCGCAGCGGAGGAACAAAAATCGGCACCACGTTAATCCGGTAGTAAAGGTCCTCGCGAAACCGTCCCTGCCGGACCAGTTCTTCCAGATCATCGTTGGTGGCGGCAATCAGGCGGAAGTCGATTTTCTTGGCCGTCCGGCTGCCGATGCGCTGCACCACCCGCTCCTGCAGCACGCGCAGCAGCTTGCTCTGCAAGCTGTGGTCAAGTGTCGTAATCTCGTCCATGAACAGGGTGCCGGCCTGCGCCGCCTCGATCAGCCCGGGTTTGGCGGCGTCGGCCCCGGTAAACGCGCCCTTTTCGTGGCCAAAGAGTTCAGACTCGATCAAGCTTTCCGGTATTGCAGAACAATTAAGGCATATGTAAGGCCTGTCCGCCCGCGACCCACTTTGCGTAATCGCGCTGGCTACGAGCTCCTTTCCGACGCCACTCTCGCCCCGGAGCACCACCGTGGTATTGCTTTCCGCCACCGCCCGGATGGCCTGATACACCCTTTGCATGACTTCGCTGCCGCCGATCATGCCGCAAAAAGCGGACTTACTTTCCGCCTGCTCCACTAGCCGCTGTCCTTCAATCTGCAGGCCGCGCTTTTCTATGGCGCGCGAAAGCACGATCTGCAGCTCCTGAAAATCCAGCGGGGCCAGGAAAAACTCGTCTGCGCCGGCGTGACTGGCTTTCAACGGAATGCTGCGGCTGTTGGAGCGGGTGATGGCCACCAGCACCAGATCGTCGCGAATCTGGCGGATTTCTTGCATCAACCGCAGCGCAGCTGCCGTATCCTCGCCCACGTTATCGAGGTCGAGCAGGATAGCCCGAACGCCCGGGTCATCGACCGCTGCTTGAATCTGCTTTTCATTGTGGGCAAGTTCTGCCTTGAACCGGGGCGCCAGGAAGTGTTGCATGTCCGGAAACGCCGAGGTCTCAGCCGTAATGATGGCGATAATGGGTTGAGCGCCCGCAAGGACGGTTTCAGGATCGCGCATAAGAGATCCGGAGGCTTCTCTTTACAGCCGGAAGCCGGATTATAGGGGAAGTCAGGCCCGGTTTGAAGGAGTCCCAGCCCGAGCCTGGAGCGATGCACACTTCCGAACCTTCAGAATTGAAACTTTACGCCCACTTGCAGGATGCGGCCGTCTCTGGCTCCAGTGACCAAACCAAACGAGCTACCGGAATTGATTTCGCCGCTGGGATTCAGGAATTGAGCGTGGTTAAACAGGTTGAACGCTTCAACACGCAAATCTAGTTCCTTGCTCTCCGTAATCCTGATGATCTTACCCAGAGTCATGTCGAAGTTGTTGAGTCCCGGGCCATGGAAAAAGCGTCGCCGGGAGTTGCCGAACTGTCCCGGTTGCTCGTTGCTGAAGAGGGAAACGTTGAAGTACGGCTGTCCGTAGCGTGGATTAGTGTCGGCCAGTACCTTGCCCGCAGTGACGTTGGGAACGTCAACTGAAGCGGCATTGGCGCCGATCAACGAATTGTCGTCATTCTCGGACAGAGTGATGGGTAGCCCAGTGGCGAAACGGGTAATGCCCGACAGCGTCCAGCCGCGCGCCACGTCCTTAGCCCAGCCAGCACTGAGCAACTTGTCAAATGGGAGCAGCCACTCGTAGCTGACAACAAAACTGTGGTTGACGTCGAAATTGCACAGCGCAATGCTGCGCCGGGGATCAAATGGGTAAGTGGAGTCTTGCAAGCCGGACGCGTTGTCCAGGCACTTGCTGTAGGTGTAGCCCGCCCCCAAGGTCAGTGATCCAGCCTTGTGCTCCAAGCCGACTTGCAGCGAACTGTATCGGGAGTTCGCGCGTGTGGACATAAGAGGGTTCGTGTCGAAAAGCGGTCCCAGTGGCCGAACGGAATTAATGACCTGCTGGGACGCCGTAAGCCAGTGATTACTCGTACCGGTCTGGCTGATTGGGTCATAGGTAAACGTGGGCGTTTCACTGAACGGACCGCATGGGCCGTTCGGGCCACCCAGGTTTCCGCTGTTCGGGTCGAGATTGCCCGGGTGACTCAAGAATAAACAGAGGGCCTGGTTCGTGGGATTCGCTTCAACGCCGCTAACCAGTCGATGGCCCTGGTTACCGACGTAGCTGATGGTCGTGACTGTATTTGGTCCAATTTGGCGCTGCACGGAAAGCTCATAGTGCTCGGAGTATGGGAGCTGGTTCCTGTGATCGAAGGACCAGTCGAAAGAGAGGGGCTCGACTTGTCCCCATGGGAAGGTGGTGTCCGGGTGTGTAGGAGAGACGTTGGTCGAAGGGAATGGCAAGGGAAAGCGCTGTCCCACGCCGGCGCCGCTAGAGCGCACGATGTAGGGGGCCTCGAGCAGCGGCGGGTTGGCGCTTCCATAGAACAGTCCGTAAGGTGGATCGCCCACTTCGAGGAACTGTGAGAGATCTTCGATGGATGTGTAATAAAGTCCTGCGCCAACGCGGATACTGGTCCTACCCGGTCCACCGAACAACTTTCCAAGGAAGCCCGACGAGCTACTCGGTGAATAGGCCAGGCCGAGCCGGGGCGAGAAGTTGTGCCATTGCGTCAGCCCCAGCGTGCGCGGAACACCTGGGTCGCCTGCAACCACATAGCCTAAAGGGGCGCCGGGGAACTTCACCGACTGTTTGCCCGGGATAATGGTCTCGGTCTTATTTTGTGAGTCGTACCAGGGCATGCTGGCTTCCCACCGCAGGCCGTAATTGAACACTAGGTTCGAGGCCACGCGCCAGCTGTCCTGTCCATATAGCGAGTAGTACTTGCTGCGCGAATCGAGGATTTGCGGGCTGGCCTGGGTTAGGCTGTTCGGAGCCCCAATCAGAAAATCGGCGAAATCAATGCCCGTTTCATTTCCGGTAAACGAGTATTGCCCATTTTCGGCGGCGAGATTGCGCTCGTCGATTTGATCGTAGTGGAATTGTCCGCCGAACTTCATCGTGTGGGTGCCATAGACTTTGGTGAAGTTGTCCAACACTTGATACGAGTTGTTGTACTGCCGGGTGCTGACCTGGGGAACGCCTATGTTGAAGTTATTGAAAGTGATATAAGGCACCCCTTCTAACTTTGGCGCGATCGCACTGATTCCCCCCGGGGTTGACCACGGCGTGACAAATCCCAGATTTGACAAGCTGTAGTTGGGGCCAACTCCCCCTTGCGGTTGGGCCAGGTTGATCGTGTTTCGTACAAAGCTCAAACGAAACTCATTCACCGAAAAGGAGCCGATGTTCTTGGTGTGACCCAGGTTGATCAGCTGGGCGCGGCCACTCGTGATGCCATTGTAGGCGAAGCTTTGGGCCGGAACCGTTGCTCCTCCGTTCGGAAACGGTGAATTTAGCAAGTAGTCGTCATTAAAATAGTAGATGAAAAAAGAGCCAAGATTCGTATTTTGATCGACACGCACTCCGCCTTTGTCGTCGCGCAGTTTCTGGGCATAAGCAGACGTGACGAGAAAATTGCCATTGTTCGGCTGCGGAATGAGGCCGAGCTTCAGCATCGCTATTGCAACCGGTGACCGCGCGTCCGTGCCGGCTTGCTGAGGAATCATCCCGTTCGGAAACACGCATTGGGTAGGGCTCGTGCAGTTTGTGGTGTATTGCTGCGGAGTATTAGTAACCGAGCTGGGGGTGTAGTCACCAGCGAGAAAATAGTAAGGGAAACCGCTTATTATACTCGAATTTCCCGTACGTGCTGCTAGTCGGGCCGCGAATCCCGGGCCGTTAACCGGCTTAGCGACTTGGCCCTGCTGGCTATTTGACAACGTTTGAGTTGTTGCAAAACCGTCTGCTTGCGCCTCTTGGGAGAAGTCTCCCATAAAGTCGGCTACAGATGGCATCTGGGTATTCACCGTCGAGGCCTGGGTCTGCCGCGTGCCCTGGTAGTCCAGAAAAAAGAATGTCTTGTCTTTCTTGATCGGTCCGCCGAAAGTGCCGCCAAACTGGTTCTGCCGAAACACCGGCGTCTTGTCAGTTGGCGATGCGAAGTAATTCTTGGCATCCAGCGCCGTGTTGCGAAGAAATTCAAAACCACTCCCGTGAAACCCATTGGATCCGGATTTTGTCACCACATTCACCTGTCCGCCGCTGTAGTTCCCATACTCGGCATCGAAGTTGTTGGTGATGATGCGGAATTCCGCGATGGAATCCAGGTTGGGGATAATCGCGGCCCCGTTGTTCTTGCCTTCCTCAACGTTCGAACCATTCACCATGAAACCATTGGCGCTTTCCCGCTGACCATTCACCGACTGGTTGCCCGAATTCAGGCCTCCATCCACCGAGCGGTCACTGATGCCTGGAGTACCGCTGTCACCCGCTGTGTAGGGAGAAACGCCCGGCTGGAGCGCCAGCAGGTCGGTGTAGGCCCGGCCATTCAGCGGCACTGCAGTCATGGTCTTCCCGCTGATCACTTCGCCCATCTGCGTGCTTTCGG
>Ga0185299_10007545_pt1 | contig 11093 bp, 9 predicted proteins | sample PaiPotPPA55metaG_FD_128002 | JGI IMG/M metagenome (GOLD analysis project Ga0185299, IMG submission 128002) | Iron sulfur acid spring bacterial and archeal communities from Banff, Canada, to study Microbial Dark Matter (Phase II) - Paint Pots PPA... ...
TTGTCCTGCCGCAAGCCTTTCAGCGCGCCGCTCCTCAGCGCCAAGTCCCGCCAGTCTTTCGGAAAAAACGAAACCAGTAATTCCCAATCCTCATCTGCCGCATTGCCACTCTGCATGCCCGTGCATACTAGCAGAATGCTCCCTCACTAAGCAACAAACAAGTTAACGCTTATGGGGCCTAGCCCTAGGAGCCTGTCGGATTTACCCGCCGCGGCGGGTTATACACCATAGCCCAGGGCTTCAGCCCAGGCTGAAGCCCTGGGCTATGATCTGTAGCCGCTTCGCGGCAAAATCCGGCAGCCTCCTAGGCTTTCATCAGTCGCAACTTCACCGCGTGATGATTTGCTAACACGACATTTTCTGCATTCGGCGGCAGCTATCGGATACCTCTCGAAAACCTTGTCCTGATCTGACTCCAGCTCGATTTCGGCCCATAAAGTAGGCGAAAAACAGGCGTTTTCCCAGAAAATAGGGCGATTGTCTTGAAAAGAAGCGGTTCTCTTGCCATAAGACACCACTGAAGATGACCAAAACCGAACTTCAAAATGCTATCGCCACGGCGACCCAAACCAACAAACGAACTGCCGCGCTTTTCCTCGATACTCTCAGCGGCCTTGCTTACAAAGCGATCAAGAAGGATGGCGAGTTTATGCTCCCCGGCTTTGGAAAGCTGGTAAAGCAGAAGAGAAAAGCGCGTCTCGGTATCAATCCGAAGACGCAGCAAAAAATCAAAATCCCTGCCAAGACCGTCGTTAAGTTCCGAGTCGCGAAAGCCGCCAAGGACGCGATTCTGGGAGTTAAGAAATAGCCAGATTTCGGAGCCGACCGGGGGGTGAGTAGCAAGCCTCCGGTGAACGCGCTCGGAGAATGAATTGAGGCGCGCCTGGTCGGCGAATCGGCTTCAGGTGCGCGCCTCGCCTTGCTTGCTATAGTCCGGCGGTCCCGGCAGCTGCCGTACCGACCGCCCCATGTTGACGCGCATCGGTGGCCGCCTGACGAAGGCTGAAGGACTTCGGCGAGCTCAGTCGAGTCGCATGGCGAAACGAGGTGCTCGTCCCTACCGCGCTTAGTGAAACGCCCGCGGGTTAGTCGCGGGCGTTTCCATTAGAACGGTATTGGATTCGCGTTCAGCTCAGACCACCGTGAGCTTAACGTCGATATTGTTGCGGGTCGCGTTTGAATAAGGGCAGACTTGGTGTGCTTTGGCGACGAGCTCCTCTGCGGCGCTTCGCTCGACTCCCGGTAACGAAATCTCCAGCGCGATCTGGAGTCCGAAACCGCCCTCGGAGCGGGGCCCAATGCCTACAGTCGAGGTAACGGTGGTGTCAGCCGGCACTTTGGGACCATTGCCTTGTGAGGCCACGAACTTCATGGCGCCGAGAAAACAGGCGGCATAGCCGGTGGCGAAGAGTTGCTCGGGATTGACGCCGGTGCCGCCGGCGCCACCGAGTTCTTTTGGAGTGCTAAGTTTCACATCTACGGCTCCATCCAAGGTAGCGGAATGGCCGTCCCGGCCACCGGTGGCGCGGGCGGAGGTATGGTAAAGAACTTGTACGGACATGATGATTTCCTTTCGATGAACTTCTAGGTGATCGTGATTCTAACGTGATCCTAATATAGCACGCGATTATATCGCGTACGACGTATATACGCAGCCGAATTTGCCCTGTCAAGTGCTTGCGATTTGATCGTGCACGAGCTATTATTTGGACAGCGGCAATTCCTCGCCTGCCGCGATTTTTTGAAGAGCCGACATGTCCAGTGTCACCGATAAATCACCGACCTCGCCCCTACTCGAGGACCTCGCCTGCTTCGCCGTCTACTCGGCTGGACACGCCTTCAATCGAGTCTATAAGCCGTTACTCGACGAGCTCGGCCTGACTTATCCGCAATATCTCGTGATGGTTTCCCTGTGGGATAAAGACGACCAAACCGTGGGAGAACTCGGTGAGTTGCTTTTCCTTGAATCGAGCACCCTGACGCCGCTACTCAAGCGGCTCGAAGCCGTTGGCTATCTCACCCGGAGTCGGGACCCTTCCGATGAACGCCAGGTGCGGATTCGTTTGACTAATGCCGGCAAAGCGTTGCAGAGGAAGGCGCGTGACGTCCCGCGATGTATTCTCGAAGCAACCGGCCTCTCTATCGCGGATCTGCGTCGACTCCATCGCGACGTCTCAAATCTACGGCAGAATTTGCAGAAGTATGTTGTCCCGTAGGGACTAATCCTGGGGTCTTACCTCATAAGCGCTTCGTACTCGTGCTCGTCGTCGTCCTCCCGACTTCGCCCCGTCGTTCGTCGTTCGGCGTTCGGCGTTCGGCGTTCGGCGTTCGGCGTTCGGCGTTCGGCGTTCGGCGTTCGGTCGTTGTTGCTTGCAGAAAAGGCGTGTCAAGCCAATTAGAAGCGCCTTGTCGGAATTGCACCCCACGTCCGCGGGGTTGGTGCCGCTTTTCCTCCTTCGTCCCATGGTCCCGCAAACTATGGCGGACAAGCAGGGCACATCTTTGTTATACCTAACCCAGGGTTAAAACCCTGGGCTGAGTCCTTTTGCCCCTTCTACGGGGCAGAAACCGAATGCCTAGCGAGCCTCTTATCTTCGCGCTTATGGGTTTTAACCGCGGTTAACAACCGGAAAAAGGCACCGCTCCCAACTGAGCGGCAGAGAGTTGCTATGAAGCGGCGCGTTGGATTGACAGCGGAGACCGGGCGGAGCGGGTCAGAACGCGAAAGTAAGTTAACTTACGGATTGGCTGCTTTTGTTAACACCAGGATATGAAACGTGTCGGGAATGGGTTGCGGATGAGGATGGGGGTCTTGCGGGGCAATCGGCTTCAGTTTAGCGGCAGGTGCGTAGATAGTGTTGGTTTCGGAATCAAACGCTATCGTGTGAACACCTAGCTCGGTTGGCACAACTTCTTCGACTTTGTAGGAGTCGGGAGAGTCCTGGCGAATAATGGTTAGTGTACCGTCTCCGCAACAGGCAAAAATGCGTCGGCGAATGGGATCGTATACCGTGTCATCGACCCATTTCCCAATCTTAAGACTTGCTACTTCCTTCCCTGAAGTACTGTCCAGAACCAGCAGAGTTTGATTACGACAGCCGATAAAGATGCGTTCATGTTGTTGGTCTAACGCTATAGTGACGGGTTTGGTTTGAGCAGCCAGCTGCCAGTGCAGAACCACCTTGGATTCGGCGGCATCGATTTTTTGTACCTGATCCTTGTCGCCTATATTTACAAAGATGCCGCCATGTCCATCGGCTTCGGCTGACTCTGGACTACCATCTAGCGGCAACGTGCCGATTACGGTGGTATGCTCTGGGTCGATAATCGTTGAGCTGTGACTATCCCCGTTAAACGTGAAGATCCGGCGGGTTACTGGTTCATAACAGATGGCGTCTGCGTCGGGATCCGCTTTAATGGTCCCCTTGCTTTCCAAGGTCTTGAGATCGAAAACAATGACATTTCCGGTATCGCCATTAGTCATAAACCCGCGATTCAGATCGGGGACGATGATCGCTTTGCATACACCCTGTCCGGGGATCGAGCCGACTTCTGCGCGAGCGGGGAGGTCAACGACAACGAGTCGATCGTGATGAGCCACGAATAAGCGATGCTGCGCTGGTTCTAGAGTTGCGTGATCCCAGAATTCATCTCCCTTTAGGGGAATTCTGTCGGTAACCATCCAGGCGGGAGAGGCGAGCGCAGGCGAAATGCTGAGTAGCGAGAGCAGGGTTATCACGATTAGCGTGCTCACCGGATGCACTATCTTTCTCGAGATGCTCGTGAATGGAAACGTGTCCATAAGAATGTCTCAGGAGTAAGTGATAGGAAATGTAGAGCGGAGATATCAGGCCGTAGCTATGGCGGGAGAAGTCCGAAGCCCTCAGAATGAAATATTGAGCCTCGTTTCTACATAGGGAGCGCTTTTTACGTGAGTGTTAATCCCGTTGTTATTGTTCAGATTATAGAAGTTGAAGTTTCGTTCCGCCTCGTATCCTCCTTCTGCCTGCAGACTGGCAAACGGCGCGATTTTCAAGCGCCAACCTCCGCCGAATCGGAGTGATTCGTAGCTGAGCCAGGCGTTGTTAAACTTGGGCTGCCCGATGGCCGAACCCGCGTTATTAGGGACGCGAAAGGTCCCCCCGTCAAACTGACTATCGGCAAATAAAGTCAGGCGGCGGGTTAAATCGAAATCAATTTCCGGCCGAGGCACCGTCAAGTTCAAGGTTACCGCATCATTTATGCGCCAGCGGACGCCGGCTACCGGAAACACCGGTATTTGCCCGGTGGTATGAATGTTAGCACCTAGCAAGAAAAAGAGTTTATCGTTACCGTAGGGAGAGTATTTAAGGGCTATCATTCCGTTCATCACGAAATCTCTCCCGGTAAGATTATTTAGGTCGCCATTGAAGCTAGGGGCTACGTTCCCTAGGATTGACCACTGCGGTGAAAGTTCGTAGACGAAACCGACTTTTGCCCCGACGACTCCCAGATTATGGAACAGCGGAAAAGTCGCTAAGCGATTCGGTTGCTGAAAAGAAAAGAAAAAGTCTTCGTACTCGCCGCCGATACTTAACGAAAGTCGATCGTTAATTTGCAGTCTTACGGCCGCGCCCACTTGGAGAGTCTGTTCGGTGGTCTTCCCAAAGGCAGCCCTACTGCCCAAGTTCGATTGCGGGACCCAAGAGTAGTCTACGTGCAAGTCGATGGTTTTTAAGAGATCGAATGGTGGGGGCGCCACCGGCTGAATGGCTTTGCCCGGCGGCTCTTTGTCAGATCCGTTAAGATTATTCGGATCGATCGTCTGTTGGGCTAGCGCGCCAGCGGTCAAAAACCCGCTGAGTAGAACGATAGCGATTCCAGGATGGTTTGGCATCCGGATAAATAGAGTGCTGGATATTGCTTAACCAACAAATGGACCCAAGCGCGGGAAATAGCTTATGAGATCGCTCAAGCAGCCGTTGAACGCGGATCGGTGCGGTCGCAAGAGTGATGCAATCGCCACGCCCGTTCCACCATTTCTCGGAGCCGTTCACCCTCAATCGGTTTCAACAAATACGCGACCGCATTTGCTTCGAACGCAGCCATGGCGTGTTGGTGAAACCCGGTCACAAAGATGACCAGGGGCTTGGGCAAGCTAGCCGGCAGTGCTTGCAGCATCTCAAAACCATCTAGACCGGGCATTTGTATATCCAAGAATATCAGGTCCGGTTGTAGCCGCTCGATCTCTGCGACCGCCTCCGGTCCATCTTTGGCTTCGCCAACAATTAAGATGTGTTCCTCGTGCTGTAACAGCCGGCGGAGACGGGTCCGAGCGTTGAGTTCGTCATCAATTAATAGCGACCGCAGCGGTTTCATTGAGCGCCGGCGTGGAAATTAGAATCTAATCCCGGGATCCGCCGCGACGATTAGCATCGCAACACGGCTTCGGGAAAGACAGAATATGATCTCAAGGTAAGCGCTGCAATCAGTTGCCGGTAAGTGAAGGAATACACATCTGAACGCGAGAAACTGAGGGTCAAACGCTGGATCAGCGGACAATTGGGATCCTTTCCCAGTAACGGACAAATTTCCCGAAAAGTGAGGTGATCTGCTTGAAAGAAGGCCGTTCCGTTGCCATAGCACACGGCTAGAGATGATTGAAACGGACCCTCGAGCTGCTGTCGGCCCGGCGATCGCTTGGGATCGTTCAGTGGCGGATTTTGATTTGGCGCTGTCCGGGCCGCCGTCTGGAATGCAGGCCTTGGTGGACGGAATAGGACCTACCGGCTCCGGAGTTTGGGTTTTTCGAGAACCGAACGCCTTGATCGAAGCACGGAATCAGCGCGAGCTGGAAGCCGCGTGCCTGGCCATCGATAAAGCGAGCCGATCCTGTCATGTCATTTTGTTAATAGACTATGAGGTCGGGTCCTGGTTTGAGCCAAAAGTGAAGTTGGCGCCGGAATCGCATCCCTGGGCCCCTTTTCAGGCTTGGGTGTTTGACCGGGCAGATTGGCTGCCGAACCAGGCATTCGACCACTGGTTAGCAGAAAATTTGGAGAAGTGCAGCGCGCTCGAGCAACCGAGTGGAATTGCCGGAATCCGGGCAGAGATAACTGAGTCCGAGTACTTCAAAACCGTAAAATCAGCTCTGGCGCACATTGCTGCCGGAGACATCTATCAGCTCAACCTGACTTGGAGAACCGATTTCACCTATTTTGGTTCATCCTTAGCCCTATATCGGAAGTTGCGCCGATCACAGCCGGTGAATCAGGGAGCCTGCCTTCGGTTTCCTGACCGGGAAATCCTTTCACTTTCTCCAGAGCTCTTTCTAGAGAGGCGAGGGAATCAAGTTCGGGCGAAACCGATGAAAGGAACCAGGACTAGATGCGGCGGCGACGAGTCCGGGGCCGCAGAAGCGCTGATGCAATCAGAGAAAGACCGGGCGGAAAACCTGATGATAGTGGATTTGATCAGGAATGACCTGGGTAAGATCGCCGAAATCGGTTCGGTCCGGGTGGATCAACTTTTCCAGGTCGAGGAGTATCCAACCGTTTATCAGATGGTTTCCGAGGTAAGCGCTCGAGTTCCTGACCGATCTTTGTATCGCACCCTGGAAGCGCTCTTTCCGTGCGGTTCCGTTACGGGCGCGCCCAAGATCCGGGCGATGGAGATTATCAATCGACTCGAGCGGTCTCCTCGCGGAATCTATACGGGGAGTATTGGTCATATCCGGCCAGGTGGCGACTTTCGTTTGAATGTCGCTATTCGCACCATCGAATTAACCTCTGGTCGTCGCGGACGGCTGCATGTGGGCAGTGGCATCGTCGCCGATTCATCGCCATTTTCCGAATACCAAGAATGTTGGGCGAAAGCTCGTTTTCTTACCGACTTGAAACCCGACTTCCTGCTTTTCGAAACCCTGCTTTTAGAAAATGGCGGGTTGATGCGCCTCGAAGCTCATTTAGAACGCCTGAAGGAATCCGCTCGCTTTTTCGGGTCCGAGTATGATGAATCAGCGATTCGTGAGACAATCCATCGGGCTACCCTGACCACCGGGAAAGAACGGCGTCGAATTAGACTGACGCTTAACTGGGATGGAACGGCCGAGGTACAGGTTCATGCTTTGCCTGTGCTTCCAGCTCAACTCAGGTTTGTTATCGCCGCCGAAAGGACAGAATCGACTGATCCCCTACTACGGCACAAAACGACTGCTCGTAAGCTATACGACAGCACTTTAGATCGCCTCAAAACTCGACCGGCGGTTTTCGATGCTTTGTTTTTCAATGAGAAAGGCGAACTGACCGAAGGCGCTCGCAGTAACGTCTTCCTAGTCAAGGACGGAGCCTGGTTTACGCCCCCGATGGAGAGCGGCTTGCTCAACGGCGTTATGCGGAAGGAAGTCTTAAATACTAACAAAGCGCAGGAGCAAAAACTCTATCGGGAAGACCTAATAAACGCCGATGAAGTTTATCTATCCAACTCTCTGCGCGGCTTACTTCGCGTATCGCTCCTTGATTCGTAGCAGCGAAGCTGAGACGGCTGCCGAGGAGAGGAGCCAGGAGGGTGGGCGGGTCGCGCGCCTGGAGAGGAGCCGCTTTAGCGCGTACCCCGTTGACCAAGCGATATTTGCTCTATGACTTGTTTAGTCGAAACGGGTGGGAAACAGGCGGCTCCCGGCAATGACCCAGCGCTTGGCTACTCCATTGGTCTATCAAACGGAGACGCTGGGTTAAAGCATCGCGCTGGGTAATTCTCGGGAGCCGCCTGCTTTCACGTTTCCCAGTCGCAACACGTGATAGGGCGAGACACCGCCAGGTCTTGAGGCACGCGCTAAAGCGGCTCCCCTCCAGCCTCCTCCTCTATTATCGGTTTGATATCGATGACAGGAGAACCGTTGATGGCTTCGAGTGAATCAACTCTAAGCCAGTGGTCAGTGATGCTGAGGATTTTTGTGCGATGAAGACCGATGGGGTTAGGCCGGTCGGGGGAGCGGGTGGCAAATACCCCTTGTAAAGGGGTATGCGGATTGTTGCGAGGATGCGTTTTTAACCTGGTTCGATCTGCTTGATGGAGCCAGGTCAGAACCCAGATATCGGTTCCAGGTTTGAGACCGTGAAGCGCTTCGATATAAGCCGGCTTTATTTCCAAACTGGCGCTTGGAGCGCCTTCGTGAGCCTGAAGCGGCGCCGATGTTCGAGTGGTCAGATGCGAGTGAACGCGGCCGATTTGGATGAGGTTCATGGCGTTTCCCTCCGGAAGCACCTAACGGTCCGGCGTGTACCGACGTCTGTCTACTATCTTGTGTGTGCGATTCCTGAACAAACAATGTTGACTTAGAGCGTGAGTCATCACTAAAACAACTAACGTCCGGCATCTAGCTGCCATCATTGGTCTATTGATGGGTGGCATGAATGCTTGGCAATGAGCGAAGGCTAAAGAATGGACGCAATTACGCCGATGGTAGCATCTCTAATAAAAGCCTCAGGATGCAAGCTGCGGTGGCGACGGATGGTGATCCACCAAATCTGTCCGACCTGCGATTAATCAAAATTAACGGGGAGAACGCAAATGTTCGATTCTAATTCGGGTGGTAGTAACCAGTCTGAACGCGAGATAACGCGCCGTTTCTTTTTGAAAGCGGTGGGCTCGACTGCGCTGATCGCTACCTTGCCGCAGTGGATCAGCGGGCTGCGCGCTCAAAGTAGCGCCAGCTCTATAGCTCCGATCTATCCGCCCCTGTATATAGATGGAAATGTCGACCTGGCGAAGTTCTTAGCCTACGATCCCACCGCTGATCCTAATGCCAAGTACTTCCGATCCAAAGTTCCGGCAACACCGCGCATTGCCCCGCTGGCGGATACCCAGGCTAAGCCGAAGCTGAGCCCGCTCCCCCAGGTTTCAAACTTCTCCAATTTCTATAACGCGATCGATAACCAGCCCAGCTATGGGAATTCTGCGCGGTACGGCTCAGTTAACGACGTTTTCATCTCGCGGTTCCTGCAGTATCAGGACGTGACTTCTTATTGGCAGGTCTTCACGTTGATTCCGAACCCAGCCTTGACGGATGCAGCCCATCGCAATGGATCGATCTGCATCGCTTTCATGTTCAACGACACCAATTCAGCTTTCGATGATGCGCACTTTTTGCAACAGGACACCAACGGAGATTTTCCGGTGGCAAATCAGCTAGTAGACTTAGCGCATTACTTCGGCTTCGACGGCTACATGTTCGACATGGAAGCGGGTCCGGCATTTGACCGGCCTACGTTTGAAACGACGCTGCGGTTCTTCCGATCGATGCGCCAGCGGGCGAAAAGTCTGGGTATGCCGGTTCTTTACCTGCAGCCTTACGCGTCTCAGTTTCTCTTTGGCCCCCCGGATAATGCGTTCGACTGGGAAGCCCTGGACCCTAGAACGGTGCAATGGTTCGCGTCGGGAGGCGCTAATAGTCTTTTTCTTGATTACTCCTGGCAGGACTACTTGAGCACAACTCAGGCGACCATTGCGAAGTATCAAGGTGTCGCGCCTTATTACATTGATCCGTTCGAGAATGTGTTTTTCGGTCTTGAACTTGAAGGCCGTCAGAATATCGGCCTCGTTTCTCCATCTTACGAAGGCGGATTCACCCAAAACGATGTGCCTGCGGTTATTCCTGTGGATGGAACTGGACCAGCGCAGGGAAGCCTGGCTCTGTTTGACCCGGTTAATCAGACGATAAACCTGGCCGTACAAGCGGCGACGGCGGCGAACCATGGTGTTACGCCTGGTTTAGCGGTGCTGACGGCTGCTGTCTACGAAGCAGAGCGGCAATTCTGGTCCGGAGGGCCAGAGAATCCTGCTGTACCCGCAGGGACCGATCCGACCACTTACGGCGTGGCCAACTTTGTTGCGGAACGATCTGTCATCGGTTCATTCCCGTTTGTAAGTCGCTTCAACACCGGCACGGGAGCTCAATTCTTTATCGGAGGTCAGGGCTCCTCTCAAAACGCCTGGTTCAACATGGGGATCCAGGACATTCTCCCAAGCTGGCAATGGTGGACGAAGGCTTTTAGCAGCAACGTTATCCCGCCCGGGTTATTGAGCGTCGACTATGACCTGACCACCGCATGGAACGGCGGCAGTTCGCTGAAGATTTCCGGCCCACTCGGTCCGAGCAATTCCACTGAAATACGGCTTTTCAAAACCAAGCTACCAATTCTACAAAGCAATGGCCGGCATTGGCTTAGCTTGACCTATAACCTCGCTCAAACCGGGCCGACCAATCTCTATGTTGGATTAATCTTCGAAGATAGCCCGAACATCACCGAATGGGCGAGGGTAGACGACTTCTCGTCAGGCGGCGGTATGGGCTGGCGTCAGGATGTACTCGGACTGGATCTTTACCAGGGCCGGACGATTACGGCCATCTCGCTTGGTCTCAAAGTCGACTCTTCTACAACGACGCCTGCCCCCTATTCCATCAACATCGGCGAGATCGCTCTTTCGAATGATGCTTCCCAATCGGCCCGGGTCCAGCCGCCAACGGGTTTCGTGCTGGAGGCCTCGCTAATCAGTGCGGATAAAACCTCGGCCCAATTGCTGCTGTCATGGGACTTTGATCCCACAACTTGGTACTACGACATCTTTCGCCGGCGAACCCCAAACAGTACCAGCGACATGCTGTGGCTGGGCAGAATTAGCTGTGACTGCTATTACGTGAGCGCCATGCCGCGCCTAGGAAATGAACAGACGACGGTGGTGCAGTTAGTAGCTGTGTCCGTTGATGGCGCAGAGACCATATCAAATGGCGCCACTCTGGTTTTTCCCTGGCAGTAGTGACCGATTGAACGGTTAATGAACCTTCTAGAATAGCGGCGAAGCTGCGATTCAAGAAAGCTAGGAGCACGTCGGATTTTGCCGCGAAGCGGCTATAGATTATAGCCCAGGGCTTCTATGAAGCCGAACTTGTCAAGGCCACGCCGCTAAAAAGTATTTTCTTAAAGTATTGCTTCGTTTGGACTGCGATCAGACGACAAGAGACCTATGACTGGCTCTTGGCTTGATCGACACGGTGCGAGGGACGAGCACCGTGATGATCAAGTACCAAAAGTCAGGGAAGCTTCTAGCGCAGC
>Ga0185299_10007546_pt1 | contig 11092 bp, 8 predicted proteins | sample PaiPotPPA55metaG_FD_128002 | JGI IMG/M metagenome (GOLD analysis project Ga0185299, IMG submission 128002) | Iron sulfur acid spring bacterial and archeal communities from Banff, Canada, to study Microbial Dark Matter (Phase II) - Paint Pots PPA... ...
CGGGCTTCACCCAGCACCTCATCCCCGCCTTCGGCACCGCGCTCGCCGTGATCTTCCTCGGCGAGGAGGTGCATCTCTTTCACGCCGTCGGCATCGCCACCATCCTCGCGGGCGTATGGCTCGCCAGCGTGCGCGGCCGCTGAGCGCGGCGGGCTATTCCGCCACCGCCCGCGCCGGGCCGGCCGCGCCGTAGCCGCCGCCGCCGGGCGTCTCGAGCACGAAGACGTCGCCGGGCTCGATCGCGACCGTGTGCGTCGCGCCGAAATCCTCGCGGCGTCCATCGGCGCGCTCGACCCAGTTGCGCCCGAGCGCGCCGGGCTCGCCGCCGGCGAGGCCGTAGGGCGGCACGCGGCGGTGGCTGGAGAGGATGGCCGCGGTCATCGCCTCGCGGAAACGCATGCGCCGCACCACGCCGTCGCCGCCGCGGTGCCGCCCGCGCCCGCCCGAGCCGCGGCGGATGGCGAAGCTCTCGAGCAGCACGGGGAAGCGCCACTCCAGCACCTCGGGATCGGTCAGCCGCGAGTTGGTCATGTGCGTGTGGATGGCGTCGGTGCCGTCGAAATCGGGGCCCGCGCCGGAGCCGCCGCACACCGTCTCGTAATACTGGTAGCGCTCGTTGCCGAAGGTGAAATTGTTCATCGTGCCCTGCGCCGCCGCCATCACGCCGAGCGCGCCATAGAGCGCGTCGGTGATGCCTTGCGAGGTCTCGACATTGCCGGCGACGACGGCGGCGGGATAGCGCGGGTTCAGCATCGAGCCCTCGGGAATGACGATGTCGAGCGGCTTGAGGCAGCCGCCATTCATGGGAATCTCGTCCTCGACCAGGGTGCGGAAGACATAGAGGACGGCGGCCTTGCATACCGCCGAGGGCGCATTGAAGTTGGTGCCGAGTTGGTCGCTGGTACCGGTGAAGTCGATGATTGCCCGACGTGCCTCTCGGTCGATGGCGATGCGCACCTTGATCACCGCGCCGTCGTCCATCTCGTAGGCGAAGGCGCCGTCCTTCAGCACGCCGAGGATGCGGCGCACCGCTTCCTCGGCATTGTCCTGCACATGGCGCATATAGGCCTCGACCGCCGCCTGGCCGAAATGGCGGACCATGCGGTGCAGCTCCTGCACGCCTTTCTCGCAGGCGGCGATCTGCGCCTTGAGGTCGGCCAGGTTCTGCGCCGGATTGCGCGAGGGATAGCGCCCGGAGGACAGCAGCTCGATCAGCTCGCGCTCGCGGAAGCGGCCGGCATCGACCAGCAGGAAATTGTCGATGAGCACGCCTTCTTCCTCGACCGTGCGGCTCGAGGGCGGCATCGAGCCCGGCGTGATGCCGCCGATATCGGCATGGTGCCCGCGCGAGGCGACATAGAAGAGGACATCGTTGTTCCTCTCCTTATCCTGCTCGGCGAAGACCGGCGTGATGACCGTAATGTCCGGGAGATGCGTGCCGCCATTGTAGGGCGCGTTCAGGACATAGATGTCGCCGCGCCGCATGCCGCGCCCGTCGGCGCCCTTGCCGCGGGCGCGGATCACCGTCTGCACGCTCTCGCCCATCGAGCCCAGATGCACGGGCATGTGCGGCGCATTGGCGATGAGCGCGCCCGCGCGGTCGAACAGCGCGCAGGAGAAATCGAGCCGCTCCTTGATGTTGACCGAGTAGGCCGTGTTCTGCAGCGCCACGCCCATCTGCTCGGCGATCGCCATGAACAGGTTGTTGAACACCTCGAGCATGACCGGATCGACGCTGGTGCCGATGGCGACACGCTTGGGCAGCGCCGCGACGCGCTCCAGCACGAGATAGCGCCGGCGGTCGAGCACCGCGCGCCAGCCCGGCTCGACGATGGTCGTCGCCGTCGCCTCGCGGATGATCGCCGGCCCCTGCACCGCCTGGGCGGGGATCAGCGCGTCACGGTCGAAGACGGGCGTCGCGTGTTCGGTGCCGCCGGCGAACATCGTCACCGTGGCGAGCGGCGCCGGCTCGCCCGGGTCGGCCGGCACCTCGTAGACCGGGTCGTCCACCATGTCGGTGGCGCCGACCACTTCGACCGACACCGCTTCGACGACGAGCGGCTTTTCCGACATGACGAAGCCGTAGCGCTGCTTGTGCGCGGCCTCGAAGGCGGCGACGATATCCGCGCGCTCGCCATAAGGCACGACGAGCGCGGCGTCGGTGCCCTCGTATTTGACATGCGCCTTGCGCAGCACGCTGATCCGCTCGGCGGCGATGCCCTGCTCGCGCATCTCCGCCGCACCGTCCTCGGCCAGGCGATCGAGCGCCGCCGCCAGCTCCGGCATGACCTCGTCGGCGAGCCGCGCCTCGACCGCCTGCTCGCGCAAGGTGCGCAGATCGGCGAGCCCCATGCCATAGGCCGAGAGCACGCCGGCGAAGGGATGGATGTAGACGCGCTTCATGCCGAGCGCGTCGGCCACCAGGCAGGCATGCTGCCCGCCGGCGCCGCCGAAGCAGCACAGCGTGTATTCGGTCACGTCGTAGCCGCGCTGGATCGAGATCTGCTTGATGGCATTGGCCATGTTCTCGACGGCGATCTTGAGGAAGCCCTCGGCGACCTCGACCGGGGTGCGGCGGTTGCCGGTGGCGCGCGTGATAGCGTCGCCGAGCTCGGCGAATTTGCGCGTGACGATGTCGACATCGATCGCCGCGTCGCCCTGCGGGCCGAATACGCGCGGGAAGAAGCGCGGCTGGAGCTTTCCCAGCATGACGTTGCAGTCGGTGACGGTGAGCGGCCCGCCGCGGCGATAGCAGGCCGGGCCGGGATTGGCGCCCGCCGATTCCGGCCCGACGCGATAGCGCGCGCCGTCGAAGGAGCAGATCGAGCCGCCGCCGGCGGCGACGGTGTGGATGTTCATCATCGGCGCGCGCATGCGCACGCCCGCCACCACCGTCTCGAAGCTGCGCTCGTACTCGCCGGCGTAGTGCGACACGTCGGTCGAGGTGCCGCCCATGTCGAAGCCGATGATCTTGTCGAAGCCGCCCATCTCCGCCGTGCGCACCGCGCCGACGATGCCGCCGGCGGGACCGGACAGGATCGCATCCTTGCCCTGGAAGCGCCGCGCATCGGCGAGGCCGCCATTCGACTGCATGAACAGCAGCCGCGTCCCGCCGAGCTCGCCGGCGACGCGGTCGACATAGCGGCGCAGGATGGGCGAGAGATAGGCGTCGACGACGGTGGTGTCGCCGCGGCTCACCAGCTTCATCAGCGGGCTCACCTGATGGCTCGCCGAGACCTGGGTGAAGCCGATCTCGCGCGCGAGATCGGCGGCGAGACGCTCGTGCTCGGGATAGCGGTAGCCGTGCAGGAAGACGATCGCCGCCGCGCGGATGCCGGCATCGTAGGCGGCGGCGAGGTCGGCGCGCAGCCGCGCGAGATCGATCGGCACCAGCACCTCGCCCTCGGCGGTGACGCGCTCGGCAACCTCGACGACGCGCTCGTAGAGCTGCTCCGGCAGCACGATGTGGCGCTCGAACAGCTTCGGCCGGTTCTGGTAGCCGATGCGCAACGCGTCGCCGAATCCCGCGGTGATGACCAGCAGCGTGCGGTCGCCCTTGCGCTCGAGCAGCGCGTTGGTGGCGACGGTGGTGCCCATCTTGACCGCGTCTATGGCGTCGCCGGGAATCGCCGCGTCCGGCGCGAGGCCGAGCAATTTGCGTATGGCATGGAGCGCCGCGTCCTCATAGCGCTCGGCATCGTCGGACAGCAGCTTGTGCGTGACCAGCCCGCCATCGGGCCGCCGCGCCACCACATCGGTGAAGGTGCCGCCGCGGTCGATCCAGAACTGCCAGCCGCGCCGCCTCGGCTCAGAGGCTGTCGCCATCACCTGCTCTCCCTCGGCCCAGGGCGGGTACTCATAAATGCATCGGCAGCCAAATGTCCAGAATCGCGCCCTTTACGGACAGCCGGCGAGCGGTGAGCGTGGTCGCGGATTGACCCGAGTCGGACATTCGACACCGGCGGCGCCGCCTAGACTAGCGTCTGCAGCTAACCACTTACGACTTCGCAACCTCAATCGCCCTCGCCCTTCTGCAACGCCGCGGCCAGCTGCGCGAAGGCCCACAGAAGCGGCGCGCCGGCAGCGAAAAGGGCCGCACCAAAAAGGACCGCCGCTGCCGCCGTACCCGACACATCGCGGGCCAGCCCAGCCAGCGCGGGACCGAACGCCACGACCGTGTAGTACGCTGTGTAGAACATGCCAAGGCCAGTCGGCCGATTCAACGGGCTCAGCACGCGCGCCGGAAGGGCCATGATGGCCCCAGCCGGCGGCCCGATCGAAAAGCCGATGACCACGCAGAGGAGCGCCGGCAGCGCGCCCAGCGACAGCGCCGCGAGCGCTAGACCGGCAACGCAACAGAATACGACGATGGCCGCATCGGGCCGGCCGCTACGCTCTACGAGATAGCCCCCGAGCGGCACCGAAATCATCGTGATCCACAGGGCCGTGCTGGTCAGAGATGCAGCCGCGAGTGCCGCTATCCCGTGCTCGACCATGAGGGACGGCGCGAAGCTGAAGAAGATGACGAGGGCAAGGTTGAAGCAGCCCCACAGGATGCCGGCAACGATCGCCGGCAGCATCTCGGCTAGTGGCGGCAGCGCGAGCCGCGGCGCGGCAACGGCGATCGGTGCGACCGAACGCGGCGGCGGCCGATAGACCGCGCCGACAAGCACGAGCGCCAGCGCGCACAACCCGGCCGTCCCGTGCATCACAGCTTGCCACCCCAAGGCTGCGGCGAGCGTGCCTTGGACGAGGAGGCCCAAGGCAATGCCAAAGGGCCAACTTGCCAGGAGCACGCCCATGGCGAAGACGATCTCACGGCCGGCGAACCAGTCCGTCACCATCTTGGTGAGTACGAGGCTGAACAGCACTGCGCCGACGCCGCTCAACAATCGACCGGCAAAGGCGAGCGCGTAGCCGTGGCTAATGCCTATCAACACGCCGCCCAGCATCATCAGCGCGAGGCCAGCAGCGCACACGCTCTTATCGTTGAAGCGGCCGGCGAAGAGTCCGCCCGGCAAGGCGATGAGGACGCCCGGCAGCATATAAAGCCCGATCAGTGTCCCGATCTCGGCATAGCCGGCCTGCAGGTCGCGGATCAGAAACGGCGCGGTCGAGGCGATCGACTGGAACTGGAAACCCATTGCCGTGCGTGCAAGGAACAGCGCGCCGAGGATGGTCCAGCGGCTGTCGAGATTGGCACGCGCTCCCGCAGGCACGGCCGTGCGCCTACTGCTCCTGGACCTTCCAGTAGGAGTCCTTCTCGACGATCTTGCCGGCGCGGAAGGTGTAAAAGTCGCAGCCGCGCACCTCGATGCGCTCGCCCTTGGACGAGGTGCCGCGCAACGTCCATTTCGACACGCCAACATCGCCAGCGACTAAATGCTCATCGTCGCTGTAGTGCACATCCGGAATGCCGGTGAAGCGCCCACGCAAGCCCTCCCGCACCGCGCTCTTGCCGACGAAGCGGCTGCCCCAAGGGTCGGGTCCGCGGGGCATTTCCAGCACGCAGTCCTCGGCGAAGAAGCTCATGATCCGGTCGAGGTCATGCGCATTGAACGCGGCGAGAATCGCTTGCAGCATCTCCACCGAAGCACCTTGAGCGCTCATCGGCACCTCCTTTTCCTATCGACGAGAGATCAGGCGGCTTCCGGAGCCGAGCGGTGCCAGCGCCGAAGGCAGCACCGACGAGCGCTCCCGTCCCAACACAAATCCCGCAAGACGAACAAGGGCACTTGTCCCTGCGCCGATCGCGGCGCCGCTGCCAGCACGATCGCCCTGCTGCGTACCGTACGCGCTTAGCACCAGCGCCAATTGCATCGATTTCTCAGCTTCGCCATCGTCCTCCTCCCACTCCTTCAGCCGCTCAAGGCCACCGTTGGGCAAAGCGAGGGTCAAGGCGTCAGCGTGGCAAGGTTGTGTGCTGTCACTTGCTTGCGGCCGGCAACGGTTGCCAAGTCTTCGGGCCACCGGGTTCATTGGTCGGCAGGTCCTTCGATCAGGTCGCCAAATAGGACCCATCTCTTCCCATCGAACTTGGCCAGGCGCATCTGCTTGATTGGCCGGTAGTCGGTCGGGCTCGTGTTGATTTTGACCCCCGGCAGCAACATTGGAAGTTCGACATCGTGCAGATTGGCGGCCTGCTTCATGACATTGTAGCGGCCAACATCATTTCCGCACTGCTTCAGTACTTGAACCATCACCTGCGCCGCGGTGTAGCCGTAGACATTCAAGGGCTCGATCGGGTTTCCCTGCGGATTGTAGTTCTTCATCCACGCGGCCCAATCGCGGTAACCGTGATCGTCGTTCCACTGCGGGTCGGTCGGGTCCTTCAAATACTGCGCCGTGATCAGGCCGAGAGCATTCTGGATCCCGGCAGGTTCAAGAACGGCCGCAACCGAGTTTGATGGCGCGATCAAGATGTGAGTAGGCAGCCAGCCGATGTCATGCGACTTGCGGATGGCCTGGGCGGCGAACTTCGGCAAGGTAACATCAATGAATGTGTCGGCGCCGGAATCTTGCAAGAGAACGATCTGAGTATCGATGGTCGGGTCAGTGGATTCGTAGGTCAGCTCCTTGACGATCATCTTGCTTGCTTTTTCGCCCAGCCCTTCCTTGATCCCTGTCAGGTAGTCTTTGCCAAAATCGTCGTTTTGATAGAGCACGCCGATCTTCGCGTCTGGTTTCGACCTGAGTATGTAGTTGGCGTAGATCAGTCCCTCCGTTCTCAAAATCGGGAGGAAGGGCATCGTCCACGGGAAGTGTTCCGGATCGACAAACTTGCTTGATCCACTGGCAATAAAGACCTGGGGTACTTTGTGATCGTTAAGGTATTTTCGGATCGAAATATTTGTGGGCGCTCCCAGTGTGTGGAAGATCAAGGCCACGCCTTCCTGTTCGACAAGCCTGCGCGTCTGCTCGACCGTCTTGGGCGGGCTATAGCCATCATCAAGTGAAATGAAATCGATTTTCCGGCCGTTCACCCCACCCTGCTCGTTGATCATCCTGAAATAGGCTGCCTCAGCCACGCCGATCGCGCCGTAGACCGATGCTTGGCCGCTATACGGCATGGTTTGTCCGATTTTGATGGAGGTGGCCGTGACGCCGGGCATGTCATCGGCCCAAGCGGCCGGCCATGCCGCGGTGAGTAGTAGGATGCCAGCAGCCGTGGTTAGTGAGACCATCGAAGAGTTGATCTGCGTGCGCGGCATCTGTTCCCTCCTGTACCTTCAGATCATTGGCGGAATACAAGGCGATACTCCTGCCACGTACTCGCGCCGATCATCCAACTCACTTTTCGCTGATATCATCGGACAGCAGCTTCCATCTTGGGTCAGCGTCCGATGTACAATCTACAATGCCGGCGTCATCGACTCGTCGGCACGGCTGTTATAGATTCGCAAAATCGGCTCGGTGCCTCCGGGATAAGTCGACCTCAGATAAGGTGCGGCGGCGAAAGGGGGGAAGCGTGACCAAGCTAAGCCTTTGCCTCTTCGGGGGATTTCGGCTTGAGGCGGATCCCGGGCAGCCAATCCAGCTGGTGACCAGAAAGGCCAGAGCCTTGCTGGCCTATCTGGCGCACCATCCCCGCGCTGCGCAGCCCCGCGCCAAGCTTGCCATGCTCCTGTGGGCGGACAGCGATGACACAACGGCTCGGAATAGCTTGCGTCAGACGCTCAGCTTGGTGCGCAAGGCCATTGCGCCAGTCAGCGAGGCGGTACTTGTCGCAGATGCCGAGAACATCACGTTCCATCCCGATGCCATCGAAGTGGACACGGCAGAATTCGAGCGCCTTGCAGCCGCTCTGGCCCCCGCTGCGCTAGAAGAGGCGGCTGCGCGTTATCAAGGCGTTTTCCTCGAAGGATTCGACAGTCCGTCACCGGAATTCGAGGGCTGGCTGACCACCGAGCGTGAGCGGTTTCATGAAAAGGCATTGACGGTGTTGACGACGCTGCTCCAGCACCATCTTACCACCGGAGCGACGGGTCGCGGTATCGCCGTAGCCACCCGGTTGCTGTCCCTTGATCCCTTGCGCGAAGACGTCCATCGGATGCTGATGGAGCTCTATTGCAGACAAGGCAGGCGGCCGGCAGCGCTTCGACAATACCAAATCTGCGCCGAAGCCTTGGCGAGAGAGCTCGAGATCGAACCGGACGCGGCGACGAAGGCGCTCCACCGACAAATCCACGCGCACCGGCGCCAATCGCAACAGGTCAGCACCGCGAGTTACGGCAGCAAGAACGCGAATGATCGCGGCAACGGGGAATCCGCGTTGCCGTCCCTATCGGTCGTAGTGCTGCCGTTTGCGAATCTCAGCAACGAACTGGATCAAGAGTACTTTGCAGATGGCATCACTGAGGATCTGACGACCGACCTGTCACGTATCTCGGGGAGCTTCGTGATCGCCCGGAATACCGCCTTTACCTACAAAGGCAATGCGATCGACGTGAAGCGGATCGGGCACGAGTTGGGTGTCCGGTACGTCGTCGGCGGAAGCGTTCGACGGATCGGTGAGAGCGTCCGAATCAATGCGCAGCTGGTAGATGCCAGCACGGGCGCTTATCTATGGGCTCATCGTTTCGACCAGCAGATGAGTGAGCTGCCTGGATGCGAGGACGAGGTCACCAATCGCATTGCGGGAGTGCTCGATTTCGAGTTGGTGAACGCCGAAAGCCGTCGCAGTTACCTTGAGCACCCCACCACCCCGAGCGCGCTCGACCTGACCATGCGCGGCCGCGCTATGCTGAACCGCCCGGAAGGACCGCAAGAACTGCTCGCTGCGCGGGAGCTGTTCAAGCAAGCCGTAGCGATCGACTCTGGCATGGCCTATGCTTGGGCGGGGCTTGCCAAGACCTACAGCAGAAGCTTTATCGGCCGCTGGAGCGCGACGCCGGTCGACGATGTGCGGCAAGCCGATGAGGCTATTTGCCGGGCTCTTTCACTCGATCCCAATAGCGCATGGGCGCACTATGTAAGGGGCGAGGTCCTACAGGTGCAAAGGCGGCACGAGGAAGCGCTTGCCGAGCAATACATGGCTATCGAGCTGAACCACAACTTGGCTGACGCACATGCACGAACAGGCTTCTATAAGGTGCAGCTCGGACACCACGAGGAAGCCGTTCGCCCCATTCAGCGGGCGCTCCACCTCAGCCCGCGCGATCCGTTTATGTGGAGCTGGCTCTATCTTATGGGCACGATCCACTTTGTGATGGGGCGTGACGAGGAAGCAATTGCCTGGCTCAAAAAGTCGAATATTCAGTTCAGCCAAACGCACGCCTATCTGATAGCGGCCTACGCTCTTGCGGGCCATGACGCCGAGGCCCAGGCTGCGCTGGCTGAGTTTCGACGTCGCTTCCCCGACTACTGCGTCGAAAGATTTCGCGCTGAGGGATATTCGGAGAACGCTGGTTATATCGCCCGGCGGGAGCGCTTGCTCCAGGGATTGCGGAAGGCAGGAATGCCCGAACAATGAGCCGCATAGTCGGCGAGCTCGCGGCATTCCCGCTGTCCATTACCGCACTGAGGTCCGGGTGTGGCACTTCTGCGACCTTGTTTGCCATTCGCCGTCGGTCGGCATTTGAACGGATTGCGGACATCCGGCTAGGCGGCCCGGTGGCCGTGGAGGGCATCGCGGATTAGGGTACCCCCGCCTTAGGGTTCGCGCGCTGCAAGTCACTCGCTTTACCCGGTGCAGGATCATGTCGCTGCTGGTCCGCAAGCCGACGACGAGCCGGGCTTAAGTCAGCAATCCGATCGTTTGCCGTTGCCCGTGCCCCGAGCGCAGCAGACGTGTACGGGCTGGCCGATAGGGCGGTTGCTCGCGCTCGCCGTGCTGCCGGGTTCGGGCTATAAGGCCGCGCAGTGATCTCTCCAAGCCGGAGCAGGCGATGGCCATCGCACTCTACGCCTACAACACGCCCAACGGTCGCAAGATCAGCGTCGCGCTGGAGGAGATGAGCCTCCCCTACACGGTGAAGATCGTCGACATCACGAAAGGCGAGCAATTCGATCCGGCCTTCCTCAAGATCAGCCCCAACAATAAGATTCCGGCGATCGTCGATCCGGAAGGACCGGAAGCAAAGCCGGTGAGCGTGTTCGAATCGGGTGCCATCCTCATCTATCTCGGCGCCAAGACCGGCAAGTTCTGGCCCGCCGATCTGCGCCGCCAGATCCCGGTGCTCGAATGGCTGATGTTCCAGATGGGCGGCTTCGGCCCCATCCCCGGCCAGGTCCATCATTTCCTGCAGGTCGCCAACGAGCAGGATCGCCGCTACGGGCTCGAGCGGTTCTCCAAGGAAACCCATCGGCTCTACGGCGTGATGGACAAACGCCTGTCCGAGGTCGCGTATTTCGCGGGCGAAGTCTCGATCGCCGATTTCGCCATGCTCGGCTGGGCTTGGCGCCACGAGCGCCACAAGGTCGCTCTCAACGATTATCCCAACGTGAAGCGCTGGTACGAGGTGATGATGGCGCGGCCGGGCGTCAAGCGCGGCTTCGAGGCGAAGCTGAGCTGAGACGTCGCGCACTGCGTCGTACGTAAGCGCCCGATGCAGGACGTCTGCCCCTATGCCCTGCTGATGAATCCGCAGCTCGGCGCCAGAACGCGGCCCGGCCCATGGACTGCGGCGAAGCAGAGCCCGGCAATGAAGGTGAAGTGATCGACGAAGAAGCCGAACTCCGCCTCATGAGGCGCCGGATTCGACTATCGGGCCGATGACCTGTTCAGGGCTGCAGCGGCGCGTATGAGCGCCTTGAAGGCGTCCTCATCTATTTCATCACCCTCATGGAGATCAATAGCGCGCCTGGCGTTGCCTTCAAGGCTGGAGTTGAATAGTCCTGAAGGGTCCTTGAGCGAAGCGCCCTTGGCGAAAGTCAGCTTCACGACGCTCTTGTACGTCTCGCCGGTGCAGATCAGTCCATCGTGAGACCAAACCGGAACGCCTCTCCACTTCCACTCCTCGACCATCTCAGGGTCAGCCTGTTTGATGAGAGCGCGGACATGGGAGAGCGTCTTGCCCCTCCAGTCGTCCAGTTCCTTGATCCTCGCGTCGATCAGCCGAGAAGGGGATTCGCCCTTGGTCGTTGCGCTCTT
>Ga0185299_10007547_pt1 | contig 11091 bp, 10 predicted proteins | sample PaiPotPPA55metaG_FD_128002 | JGI IMG/M metagenome (GOLD analysis project Ga0185299, IMG submission 128002) | Iron sulfur acid spring bacterial and archeal communities from Banff, Canada, to study Microbial Dark Matter (Phase II) - Paint Pots PPA... ...
GGTGCGTTCCAGCAAAGCGAGCCGGTCCTCAAACTCGTTCGCCTCTAGGGCTTTAACGTAAAGGGACATCACCTTGGTGAGCTTGGCAGCCTCGTCCGCCGTGACGTCGCCGGCGAGCGCAGCGGATGCGATGCCGGCGATGGCAGCGACGGCGTCGGCGGCCTTTGCAAGCGGCGGCATCTCGCAAAACAGGGGCTCGTTCCTATGCGTGGGCAGGAGCGGCTCCAGGCACAGCCGAAGGGCTGCGATATTGCCGGCCATGGCCAGCTCGACGGCCCTAGTGAAGAGCGCCTCCGCGCTATGCTCGAGCATCTCCTGCAGTCGAATGGATGCCTGGTTTCGCGATCCTCGCGGTCGGCCCGCCGGGTTACCGCTTTGGCCTTTTTGGAACTGCATGCATTGTCCTCCTTTTGCGAAGCAGACGGACGATTGGCCAAACAAGAATGGCCAAACAAAAAGCCCGGCGCGGGAGACCGGGCCGAGCTTCTCTCACAGCTCTGTGAGATTAGCGACTCATAGCAGACTTTCGTTACAACGTCTAGATATCAAAAGTTGTGCTATCAAAAGTTGTGTATCAAGCGAAATTTGTGTCGGTAGCACACGAGTTGTCCGGGTTTCTGCCCCCTTGCAGCGATTTAAAAACAAGCCGAAAGCAATAAGCAAAAAAAAGTCGTTGACATGTTACGGCACTCGTGTATAGTTGGTTATCCTCCAGAATTGCGAAGATGACGAGCGCGAGAACGAATTTTCCCGCGCATAGGCTTATTGCGCAGCTTGGTATGACTCCCGCACTTCGTGCGGGAGTACGAGATGCGATTCCTCAAAACCGCAGAGACGCATTGATCATGAAAAACCTAAAGCCGGAGAGCGCCGAAATCACCATCGCGTACAGGGCGCGCCCCCAGTTTTTGACGTTTCGTGCCCGCGCCGAGCGGTTCGCCCGCATCGTCACGCATCGCCCGCGCGGGCAAGACCGTAGCCTGCATTCAAGACCTGCACCGTGCAGCTCAACACCCTGGCAGTCACGAGGGGACGCAATGCGCAATTATGTGATGCGCATCACATTATGACGCTCGCTGTCCGCCTACGATCAGGCCAAAGAGGAAACTTGGCGTTTGAAGGAGGACGTACGATGTTTGGCCACAATTGGCTTGAGTACGACGTTGTGGCGCTCACTCTGCTGGTGTTCGGACTGGGACTGGTGGTGGCTGAGCTAGTAGTGACCTTGTTCATTTGAACCGGGAAACGCGACGGCAGCGCTTGGAGAGTTATCAAAGTGGAATACCCCAACTATTCCGCGCGTTATTGGGTGCACTGTGCCGGGATGAGCACGATGAGCCTCGATCTCGACCTCATTCTTCCCATTCGCGACACTCCATCTGCAGAACTGATGATGCTGAAGGCTACGTGTCTCTGGAACGCCGGAATTATCGATGATCGGCAGCGGGAGCTTGTTCATCAACGGGCTAAACGGGTTCTGCGACGAGATGCAGCCATTGCCGCACTTTGGCGACGCGCTCACGAGGTCCACGATTGCGCGGTCGAATGGAAGGCAGCCGTCTCCACCCAAGTGTGAGTGTCGCCTCGCCGAGCTTATGACTGTTATTGGATGAGCAGCGGACTCAAGTCAGGCGCGTGCTCCGGGGGCCTAGGGTCAAGATATTGACCCGCAGCTACACGACTCGGAAGCGCTTGGCCGCGCGAATCGATTCCGCTAACTGGGGTGAAGCAGACAGCAATGCTGCGGCGCGGTAATGCAAACTATTGACCCCGAGCCGACATAAGCGGGACACTTCTGCCGCGATGCAAAGCCATGGCCTGGTACTCCCCTCAACCGCACTGTCAGCTGGCGCTCAGCAGCCATCTCGACTTAAAGGCAAAAGCGAGCAAGTGATGGCAATAAAAATCAAATGATTCTTGTTGTCTCGATTACATCTTCTAACAGATCACTGCGCGATGCGCGATATTCTTAACCCCAGACGAGTGGAGTGAGAAAATGGATACCTCTCGGAGAAGGCTACTTGCTGGCGTTGGTGGGCTGTCACTGGGAGCGGCAGTAAGTGCGGTTCAGCCGCGTCAGGCAAACGCTACTGAAACCTCCTCTGTCGCTGGGAGTGAAGGCGGCGAGGAGTTGGTTGCTGTTGCAGTTAACGACGCGCTGGAAGGGGCATACGGCCGACACTTAGGAAAAAGAAGAAATCACACGAAGGGACTCGGAACTACTGGCTATTTTGTCGGGACAAAGGAGGCGGCACAGCTCTCGCGATCAGCCCTGTTCGATGGCGATAGGATCGAGGTTGTTGGCAGGTTCTCGATTGCCGGAGGGGACCCATCGGCATCCGATTCTGAGCGGAGCCCTCGTGGCATGGGTCTAGAATTCCGCCTCAAAAACGGTGCCCTGCAACACATGACTATGATACATACGCCGATGTTCTTCGCGAGAACGCCTTCCACGTTTCTGGACAAATTCCTGGCTCTCACTAAGGACGCGGCTACGGGAAAAGCTGATCCGAGCAAGCTCACCGCCTTTATGAAGCAGCATCCCGACCAGGCTGCGCAGTTTCATTTTCTGGAGACGAACAATCCGCCGGCAAGCTACGCCAATTGCCCCTTCTACGGAATACATACGTTTCGCTTCGTTGATCACGCAGGAAAGACGACGAATGTGCGCTGGCGTTTCGTGCCGGAGGACGGAGAAAAATGGCTTACCGATGCGCAGGTTGCGCAAGCGCCCCGAGAGTTTCTTGAAGCGGCCTTCCGAGACCGCGTGAAACAAGGCCCGGTTCGCTGGGAGATGATTGTGACGATTGGAGAACCAGGCGATTCCGAAAATGATCCGACGGTTCTGTGGCCGGCGGGAAGGCGCGAAGTCAAGGCCGGTACACTTACGCTCACTTCGTTTGCGCCCGATCAAGCATCGGGGGCCTATAAGATCAACTTCGATCCCATGCAGATGGCCGATGGTATCGAGCCGACAGATGACCCGGTTCTGCGCTTCCGCTCGTCCTCCTATGCCATTTCACACTCCAGGCGCCAGACGGAGGTTTGACCGTCGTCTCGACGATCGACAAACACGAGAAGTGCCCTGGGAGGCCTCGGCGTCCGAGGCGGCAGTGTCACCTCGGTGCAGATGGCAGAGCAAGAGGGCAAACGATTGGATCTGCTCAAAGGGCTACTACCAAGTTTTCGCGAGGGCGGGTGCGGTCAGAGCAATCGGAAGCGCAATCCAATTGTGGGATCGATGTTGTTGCGCTCAAGATAGCCGTTAGCCAATCCGCTATTCACTTTCGAGAACATCAGCCCGGCGTAGAGATCCCACTTCGGGGCAAACTGCCAATCGATAACTCCGGAGATCGCGTTAAACGTACCGGCGCATTGCGAGTGCTCGCTGCCGGAGCAGGGCAACGGCCCCGCGGTGGGGGTGCCGTAGTAAGAATTCTGGGTGTAATGGTAATAGGCTGCGATCACATCGAGCTTCTCGGTAAGCGAGAATCTCACCCCGGTCCACATGACCTGAAAAATCTTGTTGCCAAAACCGTCGCGCCCAAAGGCTGTGTTGACGATGTTGGTGTTGTTGATCGCTGTACAGTTTTCGCAGACAAGGTCTCCCGCGATGTCCGTGAAAGCGGTCTGCGGGTCGCTTGGCGCCATGTATGTAATTCGTTCGTAGCCCGCGTAGATCTTGAGCCGTTGAATGGAGTATTTGGCGAGCAGCAACACCGCGTAGTTGTCTGAGAGGGTGGCGGTGAGCGCCTGCGGCAGGAACGGCGGTATCGGGACCCCATTGGCATCGTTGCTTCCAGGCGAAAGCGAGAGCGACACTGCATCTCTGACATAGCTGTAAATTGCGTCGAACGAGAGCGCACCTTTACCCGAGGTCGGGATGTCGGCACCGATTTGGAGCTGATATGCACCATTGGAGGCGTTGTTCTGGGCGTAACCACCGAACTGCCACAGCGCCGCCACCCGCAAGTGGCCGAGGCCGATCCGGTATTTCAGCGACGTCGAGTGTCTGCAGTTTTCGGTATTCCCGCCGCCGCAGGTTTCCCCTTTGATGGGTGAGAAAGCGTAGGAACCACTCAACGGATCGTAGTCGTAGGCAGCGTCCCGGCTGAGCGCATACTGCCGAAAGACGGTCAGGGTACCATAGGTCGAAGAATTGACGCCGACATAACCTTCGCCGTTGTACCACTGGCCCGCTCGGCTCGAATCCCTATCGGCGGTTTGCTGGTTGAGGGGGACGCCGGCATTCGCAGCAAGGGATCCCGGTCCATTGGAGAGCCGCAAGGAATACGGGTCGAAGCCAGCGTCCACGGCAAAGACAGCGGAGAAGGTCCCGCCGATCGGCTCGGTTCCTTTGATTCCAATTGTTGAAGTGCTCAACGCGTTGGGCGCAAGGCTCCACTGCGACGACCTGTTTGCTTTTTCTATCAGGTACGAGGCCCCGGGGGCGCTGCGTGAATCCAACGGGGCGCCGTGGCTCTGCCACCCACCGCCCGCGTCAACCGTGCCATAGATGGTGATCCCCTGCCAGCTCAGCTCACAGCTAGTGGTAATAAAATCCCAAAGCCCAGTGCACACCTTGGGGTTTGAAGCTGCGCTCGCTGACGAAGCTTCGATGGGGAAGATGTCGGCGGCCCACACATCGCCTCCGCCCGCCGCGCTAGCGGCTGCGAGGATCATCGCACCGACAATGCCAAGCTTTGTGATGTGAGCCCCCTGCGCGGCCCGCCCGCACCTTCAGCTCATTTTTTTGGCCGGCAAACCCGACCAGAGCAAGGAATCCAGCAAATTCCGTGTTGATACAGGCCACATTTGTCCGGGTTCGTTGCGCTACGGCAACAAACCTTGATTGAAATGAAGCGACTCCGCAGGGTCGCGAATGATTTACTGGCGCATCGCGCCATTCGCGGCGGCAAATCAAGAACGGCAGCGCGATAGTCCGCAGATGGCACCCAACGGCGCTTGGTTGACCGAGCCAACAGCCGCCATTGGATGTGCCGCGGGCGTGTGGTGAGCTGGCCAACGCGTCCCATCGGCCGAGAATGACTCTGGCTGGGTTTTCACACAACCAAGACCCGAACCGGTCATCAGCGGGCCAAATTTTTTGTGCCGCACAACGCAACTCTCATCCCACCAATGCGGTCGGGCCGTTGATGGTAGGACCCCCCCGGCGCATTCGCCAACAACTACCGGCTGCGTTTCGATGATCGGCGCAATTCAACCCACGTAGCCGCAAGAATGGCCAAGCTTCCTTCAGCTCGACTCCTATCTATGCACTGCAGAAATTGGTCGCATGTTCATGAGGTTCGTAACATGAGGATGATAGGTGGCAAGATTGAGCGCCCGGTTTTGGTATGCCTCGCCGCGCTTGCTCTCGTCTTTTCCGCGCTCGGCGCCGAGCAAGCCGCGGCGCAAGAGGCCCTTCCGCGCACGCCGTTGATCGAGCAGGGACCGGCTGTCGCGCCTTACAACCCACCAGCTTTGGGCAGTCCTAGTGACAGTGTGACCCAATCAGACCAGTCTTTTCAATTCAACCGAGGCGTAGGCAACAATCCCGCCAACCGCGACGAGTATGTGCGCGAGCAGCTCAACAAGTAGCCGCGGGACCCGGTCTAGAGGCGATGCCCACCTCTGCTGCTCTGTTGGACCGATCGGAGGCTTCGGACCTCGAGCTGGCGCCGCGTCGTACCCGAGACGCTGCTGCTCGCCGGGCTGGTCGCGATCGTCGGCTATTTCGATTTCCGTGACGCGCTCCCGGGATTGTTTCTCGTCTTTCCGTTCCTGCTGCTGACCACCTTCCAGGGCCGGTTGCTCGGCGCCACCACCGCCGCAGCCGCGGTCGCCACAGTGGCGATCTGGAGCACGTTTACCGGCCACGGGGCGATCGCAACCTTCGCCGGCACGAGTATCTTCGCCAAAATTCGTTACCTGCAGCTCTATATCGCGGTCGTCCTGCTCTCGGTCCTGCCGCTCGCCGCGCTCCTGGGGCAGCGCGAGAAGCTCACGGCGGAGCGGTATCGCGAAGTGCAGGCGGAGCTAGCACACGCCAACCGCGTCGCAGCAATGGGGCAGTTCACGCCAAGGATGAGATCGAAGGCGTTATCGCCGCACAAGCGCGCAGCTCGGGTGGCGGCCTCATCGTGATGCCGGACGCATTCAACGAGCCAGTTCGTGAACTGATCATTGCGCTGGCGGCCTGCTACAGCGTGCCGGCGATCTATTACAATCGCTTTTTTTCGGAACCAGGCGGCCTGATCTCTTATGGTGAACTTCGCGTCGAGACGTTTCGCCAGGCGGCAGGGTATATCGACCGCATCCTCAAGGGCGAGAAGCCTGCCGATCTCCCCGTGCAAGCGCCGACAAAGTTTGAGCTGATCATCAATTTAAAGACCGCCAAGGCGCTCGGACTCACCATCCCAGACAAATTGCTTGCGACTGCCGACGAGGTGATTGAATAGGACTGCATCTTGCTGCACCTGCTCACGACCGTTACTGGCACTGACCGGCGGTCCATTTCGGGTCGGGTTATGACAACCCACAACCAAGATTGGACAGCCCACGCTCACCACTCTATCCATTCGGCCAACTTATCGAGCGACAAACGTGAGCCCAACATGACTGACACACCTGAATACACGCCGCCGGAAGTCTGGGTCTGGGAGAAGGACCACAGTCCTAAGTGGCGCTATGGCAATATCAATCGCCCTATCGCGGGCGCGACGCATGAGAAGGAGTTGGCGCGCGGAAAGCATCCGCTTCAGCTCTATTCACTAGGGACGCCTAATGGCGTCAAGGTTACAATCATGCTGGAGGAATTGCTGGCCGCCGGTCATAGCGGAGCGGAATATGACGCTTGGCTGATCCGGATCGGTGAGGGCGACCAGTTTGGTAGCGGATTTGTCGGCGTGAACCCGAATTCCAAAATTCCGGCGCTCATGGACTACAGCGAGCAGACGCCGCGACGCGTGTTCGAATCCGGCGCGATCCTGCTCTACCTGGCGGATAAATTCGGCGCCTTCCTACCAAAGGACCGTGGCAAGCGCACCGAGGCGCTGAACTGGCTGTTCTGGCAGATGGGTTCAACGCCCTATGTGGGCGGCGGCTTCGGGCATTTCTATGCCTACGCTCCGGTGAAGATCAAATACGCCATCGACCGTTATACAATGGAGCTGAAACGCCAGCTCGACGTGCTCGACCGGCAGCTTGCGGACAATCATTTCATCGCGGGCGACGAATATACGATTGCCGATATGGCGATCTGGCCGTGGTACGGCAACGGGATGTTGAACGGCGCCTCCTACAACGACCCGCGCAAGTTCCTGCGGACGCACAAATATAAAAACCTGACGCGCTGGACGAAAGAAATCGGCGAGCGCCCGGCCGTCAAACGCGGGCGGATGGTCAACCGAGCCAGCGGCCCGCTTGAAGAACAATTGCACGAACGACATGACGCCACTGATTTCGCGACCGAAACGCAGGACAAGATCACCGCTCGCGCAACCCCATCGTAATCTCTTATGGGCGCCGTCCATACATGGCACTTCGCTGGCGAGCGCGCATGTCCGCTTTCACGGAGAGTATTGGAGGGTAAGCGGACCATCTGCCAAGTGCTCCGGCCACTTCGTGCGCGGCTCGTGCGCGGCGTCCCGCGCCAGCTCGACCTCAATCGGTATGGCGCCGAGCGCCCTCGGCGGGCCGTCGCTAGCGGCCTTCGAACACCTGCTTGGCGACGAGCGCGGCAGTCATCGCCGCTGGCCAGCCGGCGTAGAACGCCAGATGGGTAATGACTTCGCTCAGTTCGCTTTGTTTGAGCCCGTTGTCGAGCGCACGTTGCAGGTGGCCGACCAGTTGCTTCTCGCGGCCGAGCGCTATCAGGGTGGCGCACGTGATCAGGCTGCGGTCGCGCTTGGACAGACCGGGGCGCTCCCATACTTCCCCGAACAGCACCCGTTCGCTGAGATCGACGAGGGCCGGGACGATGTCGCGGACTTGGTCACGCGCTGATGAGGGTTGCTGTGGCGCCATGGCTTATCCCTTTCTCCTGGGTTGGCCTTCATGTGGATATCCGTCCTTCGTAGACTACATCCCAAGCGCCGGTCGATCGGACGCTGTGGCGGTTGGCGGCGTCGCGGATCACCTCCGCCTGCCTTCCGAGCGTGGTACTTAGCCGTCGAAGCTCGCCGCAATGATCATGCACCGGGTTGGGCGCGTCAATTCTTGTCACCGCCCTCTGCCGGGTTATGCTCTTGCCCTAACAATGGGCGTGCGCGCCCCTGGATGTCGTCGAGGGTACGGATGGGCGGGAGGCCCGGGGGGCGAAGCCAGCCGATCTTCCAGTCGGTACCGGACTTGGCCCCGTGGTCAGCAAACGATTCAGTCAGATGATGGGGGGTGACATTACGGTTGAGAGCGAGCCCGGTCGTGGTTCGACGTTTATCATCCGAGTGCCGCGGATTGCCACATGGCCGCCGAGCAGGGATGTCTGCTTTCACGGAGAGTCTTGGAGGGTAACCGGACCATCCCCGGTCATTAGAATTCCGCCGCCGTTGGACTGCTCCCCCGAGCCCGAAGTAATCACAGGCTGCGCGATCAATGCGGGGTACTAGCCTGCGACTTGTCGCTCTCGATTGCGAGGACCTGGAGACGCCTTGAGTGCTGCTGCCGCTGCCGCATAGCCACCGCCAGCGCCGTCGATGAAGTGGACGTGGTTGCCCTCGGTGACCGAAGGCGTGAAGCACGTCATCAGCGCCGCGTCCTGGCGGTGAAGCCCGTAGCGGATCGTTCCGGCGGACTGCGCTATCAGGAGGCGGTTTTCGAGCACATCGGCAAGGTCGGGCGCGCAATCGAGAATCATGCGCAGCCCGTCGTCGAACTTGCGGAAATCGGAATTCTCGACCACCTGCTGCAAATAGATCGCGGGTACGAAGCGACCCACGCGAACTTGGTATCGCAGGATCAGGTAATAGAGGAGCGTCCGCACGGCGACAGCGCGGCGCCGCAGGAACAAAGGAGTTCGCATGCTGCGCGCGGTGCGCGCCTCGAGCTCGACGCCGGTCGGGGGCCACGGCATCGAAAGGCCTGCTTGCGGGACGGGCTTGGACATGCCCGGACTATTTTCGACGAGCGCGACGACTTCTTCGATCGCGACGCGGAAGGCGGCGGGACTCGCACCCTCGGCCGCCACGATCAGCAGCGAAAGGATCACCCCGCGAGCCGACGCAATTGGCGAGAATCGGCACGACAGGCCCGTGAGATCGGGACGGGTACCCGGCGGCGCGGGGGCGACCGCGAGTTCGCCCCGTTTCATGGCGGCATCGGCCCATCCCAAACCACCGCCCGAAAAAATCGCGTAGGAAACGTTTGACGATGGCGCGAAGCGCGTCACGCGCACGTCGAGACCTCGTGCGTGTACCCGCGCGACCGGCACCAGGGCGATCCGCATGGTGAGATCGAGCTCGTCTTTCACCCACGCCGCAACGGCTGCGAGCGCGTCGCGCGCGGGCACGAGGCATCGAGGCGGAACCGCGAAGCTCGCGCCGTCGCCGCCGAACACATAAGGAAAATCGCGCCCGCCAAGCGCATTCTTGACCGCCGCTATCACGGCGGCGCCGGCCATGTTCACGGCCTTGTAGCGGTTCTCGCGGATGGCCTTCGTCGACTCCACCACGTCGGCGATGCCGAGCATCCAGTCGTTCGGCAACGGCGTGTAAAGCGTTGGCTCCATCAGTCTGCGGAAGCTCGGAACGCTCGCGTAGAATGAATCGCTGTCGTCGGCGCTCATCGCTTTAAGCACAGATTCTTCAACGGCCAAGGAGCCCCAAAAGATTAGCCAACTTGCCTGCCGCGTGCACGCGCGCTGCCAGCGGCCACGGCACGGATCGCGCCGCCAAGAAGGGCGATGAACTCCGTCGCTTCAAATGATTGAACCGCATGTGCTCCCACCGGTTCGAGGACCGCACCGCATCCTATCCAAAATGGCGTATCGCGGTCAGGGGGGCTGTGGCTTACTTCGCAGTACACGGACAGAGACCTGCGGAGGCTCTCCTGTTGGCGGGTTATGGAGCGAACGGGCGCCAGACCTTTTTGCAGTGCGGCAGTCTCTTATTGGCACGTTCCTGCCGCTCATCAGGATGCACCAAGCAGTTGAAATTGCGTCCGCTTACTGGGCAGTGCTGTCATAGTTCGTCGAACGATCGTGAGCGGGTCCGTCACAGATTGACCCCGAGCGGGCATTAGCCGGTCGAGATTCTCGCATTGCAGCAAGCCCCTGACTTGATCCTCGCCAATCCGCTATGCTGTCACCCTGGCTAGGGGCAGTCGGATGCATTTCGACAGGCTGAAGAGACGAGAGTTCATCTCGCTGCTTGGCGGCGCGGCTGCATGGCCAGTTGCGGCGCGTGCGCAGCAGCCAGACCGGATGCGGCTGATCGGCGTGCTTATGGCCTATGCGGAGAGCGATTCAACCGCGCAGTCTTGGCTCGCGGCGTTCCGGGCTGCGCTCGCGAAGCTGGGGTGGACTGAAGGCAGCAACCTCCGGATCGAACTTCGCTGGAGCGCCGATAATGTGGATAGGATGAAGGCTTTGGCAAAAGAGCTGGTCGATCTGCGGCCCAATGCGATCTTCGGTGTGACCACGCCCGCAACCGGCGCCCTTGCCCGCGAGACGAAGACAATTCCGATCGTGTTCGCGGGCGTATCTGATCCGATCGGCAGTGGCTTCGCTGCGAACCTTGCGCATCCGGGCGGTAACATCACTGGCTTCATGTCCAACGATCCGGCCGGGGGATTGGGCGGAAAATGGGTGGAACTATTGAAGGAGATCGCTCCGCGCACGGTGCGTATCGAGTTGCTGTTCAATCCAGCAACAGCCGTGCCGCTCCAATACCTGCTGCCGTCCATTCAGGCCGCCGCATTTTCCTTTGCCGTCCAGGTGAATGCCGCTCCGGTTCACGCCAAGGATGAGATCGAAGGCGTTGTCGCCGCGCAAACACGCGATCCAGGTGGCGGCCTCATCGTGATGCCGGACGTGTTCAACGATGTAAATCGTGAACTGATCATTGCGCTGGCGGCCCGCTACAGCGTGCCGGC
>Ga0185299_10007549_pt1 | contig 11088 bp, 5 predicted proteins | sample PaiPotPPA55metaG_FD_128002 | JGI IMG/M metagenome (GOLD analysis project Ga0185299, IMG submission 128002) | Iron sulfur acid spring bacterial and archeal communities from Banff, Canada, to study Microbial Dark Matter (Phase II) - Paint Pots PPA... ...
GTGATGCCGTAGTGCGACGTGCCGCGCTCCCGGTTCACGTTGCGGATGGGGACTTCGCAAATCGACGCGCCATACCACGACGCCAGCGCCGGGATGAAGCGATGCAACTCGCCGTAGAGCGGAACCTGCTCGAGGACCTCGCGGCGGTAGGCTTTGAAGGTCGTGCCGAAGTCGTGAATGTTGACGCCGCTCAGCTTGGCCATGATCCAGTTCGCCAAGCGGGAGGGGATGCGGCGCATCCAGAAATTATCGACGCGCACTTTGCGCCAGCCGCTAACGATGTCGTAACCGGCGGCAATCTTTTCGAGAAACAGCGGAATGTCGGCGGGATCGTGTTGCAGATCGCCATCCATCGCGATGATGTACTCGCCGCGGGCATGGTCGAAACCGGCGGCCAACCCTGCGGTCTGTCCGAAGTTTCGGCGGAGCTTGACCACCGTCACGCGGCTATCGACGGCCGCGATCTCGCGGAGCATGGCGAAGGTGTGGTCGTTCGAGCCGTCGTCGACCAGCACAATCTCGAATGTCTCGCCCGCCGCCTCCATCACCGCTTTCAGGCGGTCGTAGAGGTCGGTGACGTTCTCCTGCTCGTTGTGCAGCGGGACGACAATGGAGTACTTGGGCACAGGTTTTAATTATAACGCGACAAGCACTGCCCGCACGCCGAATTTGTGCGGGGGCGTGGCCCGAGGGTAACGGCAGTGGTCAGTGGTCAGTGGGCTGGTGGTCAGTCAGGACTTAATGGCGTAATGCTTTGCTGACCACTGACCACAGACCACTGGGTTCAGCTTTACTCCTTGAGCTTTAGCCGGGACTTGTTGTCCTCCATGAACTTTTTCAGATCCTCGGCTGCCCCGAGCAGGCGGTTCCATTGCTCGTAATAGAGCGTGACCGGGAAGCGGCCTAGTCCGTAGACGCTGACGCCGCCTTTTTCGCCGACCTTGAAGGTCATCTCGCCGCTTCGCTTCTTGGTCTCGACCTCTTTTTCCAACTGGGATAGACGAGCTTTGAGTTCTTCGTACGTTGGTTCGGACATGCCTTCCTCGCTATGTGTGAAATTTGCGGGCGCCACCTACCCTCGGCGCTGGGGACGAGACGCCCCCACGACCGCCGCCGGATCCTGCCCTGAGCTTGCCCAAGGGACGGCGGCGCTACTATAACACTCCCGTTCGATAGTAACTTGCCCGGCGTTGCCTTGGGGCAGACAACCGATATAAGCTAAAGAGAATCTAGCCCAATGCAGGAACGTATGCGGTTTACTGGCCGATGGTTGACGTGGCTCTGCCTGTCCCTGATGTTCTGGACGGCCGTGGTGGAGCCTACCCACAACCATCCCAACCAGAGCGGATCGGCTTCCTGCTCCATCTGCGTGGTAGCTCATAGCACCGCGCCCACAGCCAGTTGCAATCACGCCCGGCCGGTCTTTGAAGCGATCGGGCTGCTGCAAGAAGAAGAAGTTATCGCGAAGGCCAGGCTTAGCGTTTTTGACTTGGGCATTCGCGGTCCTCCTGCCGTCTAGGGATTCGCACATTGAAGCTCCGGCGTGCGCGCCGGCTGATCCCTATTTCTTGATTTCGTCCGGGAGGACTCATGACTACTTCATACAGGCGTCTATTGATCGCCATTCTTGCCGTCGCCATTCTAACCGCTACAGCCGGTGCGCAATCCGTAGGAAACTCTGGTTCAATCAATGGGAGCGTGGTCGATCCGACAGGCGCGGTCGTACCCAAGGCTACGGTGGAAATCCGCAATCCCGTGAGCGGCCTTGATCGTTCAACGACCACGGACAGCACGGGGAAATTTGCCTTCACCAACGTTCCTTTCAATCCCTACCACCTGACTGTGACCGCGGAGGGCTTCTCGTCTTACGTTCAGGATGTGGAGCCTCGTTCTGCCGTGCCGGTCAACGTTGCCATCACGCTGAAAGTTTCGGGATCAACCACGGCGGTGACGGTCGAGGCGGAGGGTGGAGACTTGGTCGAGAACGATTCAACCTTCCATACGGACGTGGACAGGAGCTTGTTCGACAAGCTCCCCCTGGAAAGTCAATCGTCGTCACTGAGTTCGCTGGTCACGCTCGTCACGCCCGGTATCTCGGCAGACTCGGACGGACTGTTCCACGGCCTGGGCGAGCACGCGGAAGCCTCGTTTTCGGTTGACGGTCAACCCATCACGGACCAGCAGAGCAAGATTTTCTCCAATCAGATTCCGCTGGACTCGATCCAATCGATGGAAGTGATCGCGGGGGCGCCGCCTGCGGAGTTTGGAGACAAGACCAGCGTCGTCATCAATGTGACCACGCGCTCAGGGCAGGGGGTGACGACACCGCACGGGAGCTTCATCGCGTCCTATGGTTCTTTCGGAACTTCCACGGCGGCATTCGATCTCTCATACGGCGGTCAGAACTGGGGAAACTTCATCTCAATCAGCGGTTTGAACAGCGGGCGATTCCTCGATCCACCGGAGTTTGTCGTGCTGCATGACAAGGGCAACGAAGAAAATCTGTTCGACCGCGCGGACTACCAGATCACACCCGGGGATTCCATCCATTTGAACTTCGGCTACACGCGGTCCTGGTTCCAGACGCCGAATACGTTCGATTCCCAGAACGCGACGCCGTGGAATTGTGTCGTGGTCTGCAATGGCGGCCTTGACCCTAATGGCAACGTCGTCGGCCCAGCGGATCAGCGGTCCCAGATCAAGACGTTCAACATTGCGCCATCCTGGACGCGGTTGCTCAATGCTACGTCCGTGTTCACCCTGGGCGCGTTTGTTCGCCGGGATCAGTTCAACTATTACCCCAGCGGCAATCCTTTCGCCGATCTCGGGCCCGTCAACCTTCAGCGGGAAACCATAGGACAGAATCGAAAGCTGACCAACGCCGGCCTGCGGTCGGATCTCTCCTATGTGAAAGGAATTCACAACATAAAGCTCGGAGCGGTCTATCAGCAGACGTTCCTCGATGAGCAGGACTCTCTCGGCATCGTCGATCCCACGTTGCTTCCCTCCCTCGCGGATTCGAATGGACTCCCTTGCTACAACACAACCACGCACCAAGCCATCGATGCACCATGTACCGATTTGTTCCCGTATGATCTCACGCAGCCGGGCGGAGGCAGTCTCTTCACCTTCAACGGCCACACCGACGTGAAGGAATTTTCCGTGTACGCGCGAGACAGCATCACTAAGGGAAACTGGTCCTTGAACCTGGGTCTGCGCGGTGACTTCTACAATGGCCTTACCACCCACAAGGAAGCCGAGCCGCGCCTCGGGGTCGCCTACAACATCAAGAAGACCAACACCGTGCTTCGCATATCCTATGCTCGGCTGCTGGAAACCCCGTTTAACGAAAACCTGGTGCTTTCGAGCATCGGGTGCGCGAACGCCGTGTTGGAACCGCTTCTTGGCTGTACGGTTCCGGGCGTAACACCGTTCAATCCGGGCTTTCGCAATGAGTTTCACGCCGGCATTCAGCAGGCTTTTGGGCGCTATCTCGTCTTCTCGGGAGAGTACATCTGGAAGTACACGCACAACGGCTACGACTTCAGCATCCTGGGCAACACTCCGATCACGTTTCCCGTGGAGTGGGAGCGGTCGAAGATCCCGGGATATGCGGGCCGCGTGAGTGTGCCGAATTTCCATGGTTTCTCGGCGCTGGCCGTCTTCTCCAGTGTGGCAGCGCGCTTCTTTACGCCCCAGATCGGCGGAGCCGGCGCAGTTCCCTCGGTGGCGCTGGCCGGCGGATCCACGCCGTTTCGGATTGATCACGACGAGAAATTCAATCTCACCACCCACCTGCAATATCAGCCCTGGAAGACCGGGCCCTGGTTCGGTTTTAACTGGCGCTATGACAGCGGCCTGGTCGCTGGACAAACCCCTTGCTTCGGCGGCAATTGCGCCCAAGGGATAACCGTAGGAGGCACGGACTACATCAGCCTGACGGACTCGTTCGGAGTTCCTCTCACGGCCGATCAGGAGTTTGAGTCCGGTCTATTCTGCGGAACGCAACGCGCCACACCGAACACCCCTATCGGGATGACTGTTGTTCCCGGCCAACCGCTGGCCTGCCCAGTGAGCCAGTTCGGATCTACTCTCTTGCAGGTGCCGAAGCCCGGAACAGAAAATGACGACAAGAATCCCCCGCGCATTGCTCCTCGTCACCTTTTCGATGTCGCCGTCGGACATGACAACCTGTTCCACGGCGACAAGTACAAAGTGAGCGTGCAATTGACCGCCATCAACCTGGCGAACGATTATGCGCTCTACAACTTTCTTTCAACTTTCAGCGGCACGCACTATGTGACGCCGCGTTCGCTTACGGCCGAGATCGGTTTCCATTTTTAGCCCGAACGGTCTGACTGGAAGGCGGCCCTCTTGCTGGCCGCCTTTTTCTTGTCTTAGAAATCCGCGCAACAAACCCGGTTTGTAAATCAATGTAAATGGACAGCGATCTCCGGAGGAGATGGGGGCGTTGACTGTTAGAATGGCCGTATCGCCCTCTGTTTCTTGTGGGACTCTTTTCTGGGGAGAAATGCTTGTCGATAAAGTTCGTTGCCCGGCTGTTTTTTGCCCATGTCGTTGCTATCTTTCTTTCTTATCCGACCTGGGCGCAGCAGACTCCGCCACCGGCGAACCCTGCGCCCTCCACTGCGCGGCAAGCTTCATCGGGCAAAGACAAAGACGACAAAGATGATAAGGACGCAAAAGCTGCAAGCGGTCAGGGGAAAGTTGCAGGAACATCGAATGACCGGCTTTTCCTGGCGTTGCCTAATTTCCTGACCCTCGAGAACGCCGGCCAAGTGCCTCCTCTTACCACCGCACAGAAATTCAAAGTCGTGGCCCTGGGTTCATTCGATAAGATCGAATTTCCTTGGTACGGATTTCTGGCAGGCATCAGCCAAGCGGAAAATAGCGAGCCTGGTTACGGTCAGGGCTGGAAAGGTTATGCCAAGCGCTACGGATCGGCCTTTGCGGATGGGACCATCGAAAACTTCTTGACGAGCGCGGTTCTGCCGTCAATTCTGCATCAGGATCCGCGATTTTTCCAGTCCAGCGAAGGTGGGTTCACACACCGCACCGGTTACGCGATAAGCCGAATCTTTATCACCCGCACCGATTCCGGCCGCACACAATTCAACTATTCTGAAGTTGTCGGCAGCGCTTTGGCAGCCGCGATCTCCACCAACTCATACCATCCCCGATCTTTCATTACGACTCGTTACAACCCGGCCACGGGCATGTTGACCTACATTCACAATGACTCCGATCGCACATTGCCGAACACCCTCAGCGTTTGGGGGTCGCAAGTCGGCTATGACACCATCACGATCGTGGTAAAAGAATTCTGGCCTGATATCCACCGCAAGATGAACCACAAGCACAGCGCCGACGTGAACCGGGCCAGCGGCACGAAGCCCTAAACCACCGCCGCTTCCGGCTTGAAAATAATGCCCTGACTTTGTCTGCTGTTCATGATCACCCGCAGCGGTGCATCAAATCGCAGGTGGCGGACGCATCCGTTTTCGTCTATGGCAGGCTGCTCGCTCAGCCACTCCCAATCCACCGAGCCTTCTCCGGCATCGGGATTCACCGTGAAGTAGCCGATCTGGAATGCAGTCAGATTTTGGAAGAAATGACTGCCCTGGGAAGGCATGACACGAAAGTCGCGGAAACCGGCCTCCACAATCACGCGCGCGCCGGAGATTTCATCCCATTCCACGGGAATGCCAAGCCACGGATCGTTCGACCCCCAGCGCCCGACTCCAATCAGCAGATACGGCCGGTTCTCCCCGCCGAGCAGGCCATTGAAATGAGCCACCGCCTTCGCGACTTCCTGACTTCGGCTGCGCTCGAAGCGTTGTGAATCGACGACCACCACGTCATACAGATTCTCGATGCGCCCGTTGCCCAGGACCTTGTTGCTTTGGCACAACACCTGCCGCGGCTCCACTTTGTCGAGTAATAAATCCTGGTGATCGCGCGAAAGGGTCAGCGGGCGGATTTGCAGGAAGCCGAATTCCGCGCCCTCGCCAGGATGCCGGGACAAGCGAACCGCGAACTCGATTTCCACTGGAATGCCCAGAGCATCTTCTCCGGCCTTTACCAGCGTCTCGAGGATGGTGGCCAGCGGGAACAACCCATGTTTGAGCATGGGTGCGAAGCTGATGATGCGCACGCCCGGACGGCTCACACCGTCATACACTGCCTGGTTGTCGACCGAATAGGTGGAACCGACCGCGGGCAGCGTGCCGTCGGCCTCGGCTGCATCCAAGCCGAAGCGCATCTCGTGCAGATGCCCCGGGCGGCCTTCGGGAACGCCGTTTAAGGCAAGCGCCCAGAATTCGGTTTGCGAGTTCGCCAGGATATCTTCCACCGACGAGAATTGCAGCAGACTCTGCGGATACCGCGGACAGAATGACAGGCACTTGCCGCCATCGACCACGGCCCGGCCAAGTCCCAAAGCCACGGCGGCAATTCCGTCGGCGAACGCCATCGGGGGAACGGGATAGAAATTGTGCGAGCGCACGACGCCCGAGAAATCGGGATAAAAGCGTCGTCCATGCACGGTGCCCACAAGCTGCTGCACGATCACCGCCATCTTCTCCTCTTCCAGACGGTACGGAGTGGCCCGCACATAGGCTTTGGCATGGCGGCTGAAAGTGGAGGCATAGACTCGTTTGATGGCGTCGATCAATTCGGCGAGCCGCGCCGCGGGATCGGCCTGTTGGTTGCCGAGCATGAAGGTTTCATACACGCCGGTAAACGGCTGATACTGGGAATCTTCGAGAAGGCTCGAGGAGCGCACGGCGAGGGGATAGGTGATCTCCGCGAGGAACACCTTTAAGTTTTCCTGCAACTCCCCGGAGAGCGGAGCGGCCAGGAACATCTGCAGAATTTCGGCATCGTCCTCGCATTGCAAAGCGAAATCGAGCAGGTTGTTCTCCGCCATGAATTGATCGAAGGCATCCGTGGCCAGGACCAGAGCCGGCGGCACCGCGAGACGGATGCCCGGAAAGCGCCGCGTGATGCGGTTCTTGCGCAACAGGTGGCGCACAAATGCGAGTCCGCGCGCCTTGCCGCCCAGCGATCCCGCGCCGATCCGCAGGAAACTTGTTTCCGAAGGCTTGAACGTCTCGGCGTTGAAGTCGCCAATGAGCAGTTCGCTCTGTTCGCGGCGGTAGTCATTAATCGATTCGATTAGGTTGCGGCGCAAGTGCTCAGGGCTGGCAAAATCGGAGACCTTGCGCGGCCGCAACTTGGCAGCCAGAGCGAATTCGGTTCGCGCCATCATCCAATGAGAAAAGTGGTTGCTCTGGGCGTGGTAGGTGAGGCTTTCGGGTGGAACCGTTTGCAATTGTTCTTCGAGTTCATTCAAGTCTTTGGCGCGGCCCACTTCGATCAGATCCGGCAGACGAAATATAAAGTCGCCAAATCCGAATTGCTCGGTGAGAATACGGCGCAAGTCTTGCAACAATGTGGGCGAGCGTTTTCGTAGAAACGAATACCGCTCAGCGAGCGCGCGTGGGCGGAACTCGGTGCGACTCGTCTGCAAGACTACGGGCACATCCGGCACCAGCGCCTTCATCAGGCGGGCGAGTTCGAAGCCAGCCTCCGGGCTGAGCTTGCCTTCCCAGGGAAACTCCACGTCTGACACCAGGCCGATCAGATAATCGCGATACTCCTGCACCAACTGAGCCGCGTCTTCGAAGTTCGAAGCCAGCAGAATTTTTGGCCGCGCCTGCATCCGCACCAGCTTGTGCGCGACGTTGATGCCTTCGCGAATAACCCGCCGCGATTGCTTGATCAGCTCTGTGTACATCACCGGCAGGAACGACGAGTAGTAACGGATGTTATCTTCCACCACCAGGAGCACAGGCACTCCCATGGCCCGCGTGTCGTGTAACACGTTGCGCTTGTCCTCAATGTATTTAACGATAGCGATCAGGATGCGCGCATTGCCTTGCCAGAGGAAGATGCGCTCGATATCGGTGACTGGATTCTTGCTGATGAAATTCTTGATGGCGCGGTAATCGTAGGCCAGAACAACCACTGGGACGTCCAGGCCGGAACTCTTGACCTCGCGCGCCAGTTCCGCGGCAGTCATGTCGCCGACGGCGAGGTTGGTGACGATCAGATTGAAGCGCGGCTGCGAACGCGCCAGATCCAGCGCCTCAGCGCAGCTTGAAACATGGGTGATGCCGGGAATCTCCTGCAGGTTCAGTTCAAGCGATTCGTCGATCAGCAACTCGTTGAGACGCCCGTCTTCGCGGAGAATGAACGAATCATAAAGGCTGGAAACCAGAAGAATGTTCTGGACCTTGAAGGGCATCAGGTTGTCGAAGCCTTCAAGGCGCGCTTCGGCGTCGAGGAGGGGCTCGATCATGGGGCGGGTGGTCATGCAGGTAATGAACAGCTAATCATAGCGCCGAATTGATGTAGGGACAGCCGCCCTCGGCTGTCCAGGCGAACGAGACTTGGGCGTAGGGACAGGCGCGGCGGCTGTGCCTCCTCCCATTTCCGATACAAGTCGAAACCTGGAGACTCCCTGGAAAACGAATACCAACCCGCACTCTATTTTCGCCCAACGACCACGACCGTAAATGATCCCGGCTTGGCCTTCGGACGTTCGCCGGCCTTGGCCTCTTCGAATTCCGCTGTCGGCAGAAAGATTTTGTGAGCTGCAGTATCGATGTCCATCGTCTTGGCGCCAAATCCGGTCGTGACGGTCTGCACAATCTCCCACTTGCCGCCCTTCTCCTCGGCAACACTGAGTTTGCCTTCGCGCGTGCTCGCGAACGCCTCGTGACCGTCCCAGCGGGTGGCGTCAACGCCGGCTGCGATGGGCAGGTCGGCAATCACCTTGCCATCGTCCGTGCTCATGACGATCAGCTTCTGCGGTTTGCGACATCCAACGAAAATTCTGTGCTTCGCTGTGTCGATCGACATTCCAACCGGGGAGCCACCGGGAGCGACCGGCCAATGCGCCAGCACCTTCCTCGCCTTAAGGTCGACCACAGCGACCTGATCCTTGTCTTCCAAATCGACATAAACCTTGCCGGTTCCATCCGACGCGAGGTACTCCGGCTTGCCGCCCAGTTCAATCGCGTCAAGCGTCGCCGTCTTCGGATCGGCATCAGCCTTGAGCGTTACCAGCACACCTGCGTCGCCGCAAGCAACCAGGACCAGCCCGCTGCCCTTGTCGTAGATGATGCCATCGGCATCGTCCTTTGCGGCCACGGTCCCGAGGACTGCGTTGTTCTTGAGATCGAAAATGACGATCGAGCCGGCGCCATCGCTGATGAATCCCCGTCCAAGTTCGGGAGCAACGGCCACACCGTGATTGTGCTTCTGGCCGGGGATGTCGCCGAGCAGTTTCCCCGAATCCTCTTCGACGACCATCGTATGCGTGCTGCGCGGGATGTAGAGGCGGTGGCTCTTCGCATCCGCCGTGATGTAATCGAAGCCGCCATCGCCGCCAAGTTGAAACCTATTTTCGACAGCCCATTGGGCCTGGGCGAGCGCGCGCCCGCAAAGGATGAACGAAACTGCCGCAATCAAAAGCGAGGCAAATGCATCTCGAATTGACATGTGATCTCCTGGAAATCCCCCGCACGAGGATACACGCTCTTGCGACAAACAGCGACTCTTTAGATTAGCCGGTACTGTCTTAAGTCCGGCATTTCACCCAGTACCTATTAGTCCTTTTATCAAAACAAGCTGAAAGGGGCAGGCGGGCGGTCACTCTTTCTGGATCATGTGGGGACAACCGCCCTCGGCTGTCCGATCGAGCGATGCTCGAACGGCCCACTGCCAAGCGCGGCTAGCAAGAACCATCCTGGAATGATAAGCGATGCTCTCTCAAGAACCGAAAGGCTTAAAGTCAGAATCCCCACCCTTGTCCCCGCAGAGAGCGCGGGACAAAGATGGGCCACTCTGTTTACAACTCGAATTGCTACACCAGTCCTTGGTCCAGCATCGCGTCGGCTACCTTCAGGAAGCCTGCGATGTTGGCGCCGTTTACCAGGTTGCCGGGCGTGCCGTATTTCTCGGCCGTTTCGTAGCAGTTGCGGTGGATAGAGACCATGATCTTGTGGAGCTTGTCATCCACTTCCTCTCGGGTCCAGGAAATGCGCGCGCTGTTCTGCGACATTTCGAGACCTGACGTGGCCACGCCGCCCGCATTCGCCGCCTTCGCCGGACCGTAGAGAACCTTGGCATCGAGGAACAGCTTCGTTGCCTCCAGCGTGCTCGGCATGTTGGCGCCTTCGGCGACCAGCTTGATGCCGTTCTTTATCAGATTCGCCGCATCTTTCGCGGTGATCTCGTTCTGCGTGGCGCTCGGGAACGCGCAATCCGCCTTGATGTTCCACAACGGACTGTGCTCGAGCTTCACGTCTGTCGGCATGAAGATCGCCTTCTTGTAGTGTTCTGCATAATCGCGGATGCGCCCGCGCTTCACATTTTTCAGCTCCAGCACATAGGCCAGCTTCTCGCGATCGATGCCGTCCGGATCGTAGATCACACCGTTTGAATCCGACACAGTCACCGGCTTCGCGCCGAGGTCTAGCAGCTTCTCGATGGTGTATTGAGAGACATTGCCGCTGCCGGAAACCAGACAGGTCTTGCCTTCGAGTGAATCTTTGCGGCTCTTCAGCATTTCTTCGGCGAAGTAGACGCAGCCGTAGCCGGTCGCCTCTGGACGAATTAACGACCCGCCCCAGTTCAGCCCTTTTCCCGTCAGCACGCCGGTGAATTCATTGCGCAGCCGCTTGTATTGGCCGAAGAGATAGCCGATCTCGCGTCCGCCTACGCCGATGTCGCCGGCGGGAACGTCCGTATTTGGACCGATGTGGCGCTGCAGTTCGGTCATAAAGCTTTGGCAGAACCGCATCACTTCGTTGTCGCTCTTGCCTTTTGGATCGAAATCCGAACCGCCCTTGCCGCCTCCCATGGGGAGTGTGGTGAGCGAATTCTTGAATACCTGCTCAAATGCCAGAAACTTCAAAATGCCTAGGTTCACCGAGGGATGGAAGCGCAGCCCGCCCTTGTAGGGACCGATCGCGCTGTTCATCTCGATGCGGAAGCCGC
>Ga0185299_10007551_pt1 | contig 11087 bp, 9 predicted proteins | sample PaiPotPPA55metaG_FD_128002 | JGI IMG/M metagenome (GOLD analysis project Ga0185299, IMG submission 128002) | Iron sulfur acid spring bacterial and archeal communities from Banff, Canada, to study Microbial Dark Matter (Phase II) - Paint Pots PPA... ...
GGCGTGCTGCGCAACCAATTTCGCGCCGCGGGAGTGTTTGTAGTGAGCCTGGTTTCGAGTCCGGGTTCCGGCAAGACCACCTTTCTGGAAAAGACACTTACGCAATTGCAGCCCCGCTATCGAGTAGCGGCGCTGGTTGGGGATCTGGCCACTGAAAACGATGCGGTGCGATTGGCGCGCAGCAAAGCTCCGGTAAAGCAGATTACGACGGGAACGCTTTGCCATCTGGAAGCGGCGATGGTTCAAAGTGCCCTGCAGGATTGGAATCTGGATTCGCTGGATTTCTTGTTTATCGAGAACGTGGGGAATCTGGTTTGTCCATCTTCCTACGATCTGGGAGAGAATCTTCGGCTGGTGTTGATGTCAGTGACGGAGGGAGAAGACAAGCCGCTGAAGTATCCGACAATCTTTAACAGCGCAGATGTCGCGGTTGTGACCAAGAACGAACTGGCGGATGCGGTGGAGTTCGATTGGGATGCGGCGCGGAAGAGCATTCACTCGGTGCGTCCCGGGATGCAGATCTTTCGTCTCTCGGCGAAAACGGGCGAGGGGATGGAAGACTACTTGAATTTTCTCTCGCAGCAACTGGTGGGACACAGAGCTGTCGCTCGCATTTAGTGCGCACATCGCGCTGCAAAGTAGGGAAAGGAGCGGCTTTCCCGCAATTATTCAGCGTTATTTCCGACAAGACGAGCTTACCATCTTTACGTTTGTAACCTTCAAATGTCCATGCTCGTTATTCTTTTTAGCAGCACCCGTATCCTGCGCCACATCCTTCGCGCCTTCTTTCATGTTGTGCATCATCGCGTTGGAAACAACACCGGTCAAAGTCACGGTATGACCAACGTGCTTTCCGAGGTTAACTCGGCTGCTCTTGACGTCCCACATACTTCCGTCGTCTCCGTTCAGCACGAATGCGTCGGCGCTGTTTCCTTTCGATAAACAGCCTGTAACGTCCCTGATGTCGCTCTTCGATTTTGCGAGTGCGGACGTGCTGAGAACGGTCAGAGCGACACAGAGTAAAAGCCAGTTCAGTGATTTCATTTTTCCTCCCGCTTCCATGAAGTGAAAGGGCCCCATTTCATTGGAAGTAAAGCAGAGTGGCTGTGGGCTTGAAATACCGACAATACTGTATAGGGGAGAACGCCAGTTCCCTCAAAGACGCACGGGGCACTGAGTGAAATGGCGACGTAACGCCAATTGACGAAGATGCTGGCTGGGCCGATAGAATGCTTCAGGGAATTACAGGTCGAAATTGATGAACCTCAATGGCCTGATATGTCGTGCCTATCTTGGCATTCGGGAAGTCAAGATGGTGCAAATATTGCGCCGAATCCCCGGGGTGAAGCGCCCTGCCAAGCGCCTGCTTAGGGTTCTATTGCCCAGCGAACCGGTGTGGGTTCAGGTCCGTTCAGGAATGTCGCAAGGGATGTGGATGCGATTGAACCTTCAAGATGAAGCCCGACTTTGGCGGGGAGATCACGAACCGACTCTGCAAGGTGCACTGCGTGCGGCTGTCCTACCGGGAACAGTCGTCTATGACATCGGAGCCCACATGGGAAGTATTGCGCTGGGAGTTGCACGTCTTGTGGGTCCAAACGGACTCGTGGTCGCATTCGAAGCTGACCGTCGGAATGCGGAAGCTCTGAGGGACAACCGAGACCGCAATCATCTAACTGGAACTCTTCGAATCGTTTCTTCCGCAGTGTGGTCCTATTCCTCCAACGGTATTTCCTTTCGCAGCGGAGGAGAGAAGAGGGCACACGGCGGCGTCGAGATGGACGGCCAGCGCCCGGTTCTTGGAAGCGGACCGTTGATTGAGGTACCGGCAGTGACTTTGGATGATTTCGTCGCGAAAGGCGGACCTCTACCCCACTTGGTCAAGATTGATGTAGAAGGTGGCGAATACGATGTGCTGCGCGGCGGTGATCGCCTTTTTTCTACCCAACGTCCCCTCATCGCCGCTGAAGTTCATCACAAACAGGCTGCGAATCGAATCGGGCCTTGGCTGATCGAGCACCAATACTCCTCTCGCTGGATTGCCCCGGTCGAAAAATTTCCCTGCTGCCTCTTCGCCTGGCCCGAGACGTACAAAGGGTCTGTTTGGATGTGGACCGGCGGAATGGATCAGACAGTCTAGCCAACAAACCCAAACCGTCAGCATAACTGTCTCAAACAGTACCCTCAAAACCGGACGCTCACCCGGCCTTAAGAGAACACGAACATTCACTTTCCTGGATCCGACCGCCCGGCAGCTCAGGTAGGTTGCGTAATGTACAAATTTGCAGCGGCCGGACTTTGGCAGCTGACTTGCCCATTGTTTTAGTCCGAAGCACAACTCACGGAGGCTGGCATGGCGCATTTTGAACGGGTTCGCGATGTGATTTCTGGGCCGTTTAGTCCCGAGGTCATACGGCAGCGTACGGCGACGGGATGGCAATTGGTGTCGCTGGAATGGCGGCGCGAATTGCCGGAGTCGGAAGCTCCATCGACCGGCGCTTTTGCCGAAGATATCCCTTACGGACTGCGGATCTCGGACGACTGCCAGCGCCTTGAGGTCCATCCTACCGAGAACGCTGTGCTTATGCTGATGATGGAGCTGCTGGTGCAGGATTTTTCTTACTCCAGCATCGTCAGCGACCTGAATGAAAAAGGCTATCGGATGCGGGACGGGCGGCCGTGGAATCGGGTGGCGCTGTTCAACATGATGCCGCGTCTTATCGAGGTGGGGCCGCGAATGTTCTCCACCGAGGAATGGACCAGGGTGCGACAGAGGTTTTCCCGGACAAAAGCGGAAGAGGTTTCATAGCCTTGTCGGGTTGATTGCCGTGCGTTTCTCATCCTGACTTGTTCGCTGAGATGCTCGCTGAGATGTTCGATTCCGACCACCCGTTTTCGAATTTGGACACTCTTGTGAGTGTCTCACTCCGGATCTTTATTCATTTTCAAAGAGATGAGCTGAATAGGGTTGGCGGCGGGTTTGCGCTCAATCGGACGCACGAGTTTGCTGCAAAAGGGGTGGTCAATGCAGATCCTTGGTCGTGACTTTCGATACGCTCTGCGCCAGTTGCGCCGGTCGCCGGGCTTCACGTTTACGGCGGTTCTGACGCTGGCACTCGGAATGGGCGTCAATACCTCCATCTTTACGGTGTTCAACCAGGTATTGCTGCGGACCATGCCCGTTCGGGCACCGGGTGAGTTGGTGCTGCTGAAGGAGCACTCGCGCTATGAGACCGGAACTTTGAACTCGTGGGGTGGGGATCCGGAGATGTATTTTGCGTATCCGGCGTATCAGGCGTTGTGCGATGGTGGGACGGCGCTTGAGAGTTTGGCTGTATCCGCCGTTTCCTCGGCCAATATCGTCACCGCCAAGGATGCCGACAAAGTGAAGATGCAACTGGTGAGTGGAAACTACTTCACGCTGCTTGGAGTGCAGCCAGTGCTGGGTCGTTTGCTGACGCCATCGGATGACGTCTATCACGAAGGCAGGGCGGTTGCGGTGCTGAGCGACAACTACTGGCACGCGCACTTTGGCGGCGATCCTTCGATTCTCAATCAGGAGATTCAAGTCAATGGTTCGGCTTTCACGATTGTGGGCGTTGTCAGGCATGAGGGATTGATGGATAGCGAACCGTCGGCAATATTTCTGCCGGTCACGATGGTCGGGTCAGTGACCCCGGAAAAAGCGGATGTGGTGAGCGACCAACTCAATCGCTGGCTCAATGTGATCGGGCGGCTATCGCCAGACTCGTCCCGTGCACAAGCCGAAGCACAGTTAAATACACTCTGGTGGAACTGGCGTCGCGATGTGCTCAAAGTACGAGGTCACAACATTCCTGAGAAAAAGGGCTGGCTCGAGACGCATCTTGCGGTGGCGGAGGGCGGGCGCGGAGTGCCGCTGCTTGAAGAGAGGCTGGGGCGGCCGATCAAGATCCTGGAAGGGATGGCACTGCTCGTTCTGCTCGTTGCCTGTGGCAACGTGACGAACCTGTTGCTGGCGAAAGCCGTGCGCAAACATTCGGAGCTTGCGGTGCGGGGAGCGCTGGGCGCCAGCCGGAGCCAGATTTTTCAACAGGTGCTGGCGGAGGGTCTTTTGTTGGGCTTGTTGGGCGCGGCTTCTGGTCTATTTTTGGGATGGGTCAGCCTGAGGCTCTTGCTGTTAATGGTGCCGGCGACGAATTCTCTGCACGATGTTCTTGCAGTGCAGCTTGATTGGCGGGTGATTGCTTTATGCGCGGTTGCAGGCGGGTTGACGAGCTTGATCTTCACCGTCGCCCCGGCGATTTTGAGTATGCGTACCGATCTGATTGAGGGTCTGCGCAGCGAAAGCCGCGCTGTAATTGGCGGGAGTGGAAGGTTACGAAACTTTCTGGTAGCGGGAGAGATTGCTCTGAGTCTCGTGCTGCTTACCGGTGCCACAGTTTTCAGTTGGAATTTGTATCAACTGCGGAACACGAATCTTGGATTCGCTACGGACCACATGGTCACGTTCGGCGTAGATGCGTCCCCGGGTAAGTCAGGGGAACAAGTGAGAAATGAATATACGAGCATGGTGGACGCAATTCGGCGGCAGTCCGGAGTTTACAGCGTGGCGTACGCGGCCGATGGTCTGATCACTGGCGACACGATGGGAGACAGCATCACGGTGACCGGCTACAGTAATGCGAACGAGGAAGCGAGTCCAGACCAGGACTGGGTGACTCCCGGTTTCTTTTCCACGATAAAGGTCCCCATGCTGGCGGGACGGGAATTTTCCGAGCAGGATACAGCGACGTCACAAAAAGTGGCAATCGTCGACGAAGCTTTTGTTCGACACTACTATGGCGGGGATGTTGGGCAGGCGCTGCGTGGTGTATTCGGTTTCGGTTTGGGAGATCGAGTCAAGCCGGATATCCAGATCGTCGGCGTGATTCCCACGATTCGCTCCACCAGCGTTACCAGCGCGCCGGGCGTTCCGCTCCTCTATCTGCCGTACGATCAGAGCTACAGTGAGGGCGGATCCCACCGGCGCCACCATTCGGCGAGCTTCTACATCAGCACGACTGGCGATCCGGTGCAGCTGGTGAGCACTGTGCGCTCGCTGGTTCGCGAGATCGATCGCAATCTTCCGATTACCGGGCTCGGAACCATGGAGGAGCACATCCAGGGGACGATTTTCGAACAGTAGTTGGTGAGCACGCTCTCGATTGTGATGGGAGGATTGGCGCTGGTACTGGCGGCGATTGGGCTTTACAGCCTGCTGGCGTTTGTGGTGACTCAGCGCACGCATGAGATCGGAATCCGGATGGCGCTGGGGGCGCATCGTCATCACGTTTTCGGGCTGGTCGCGAGACGGGTGGGATGGCTTTTGCTCGGCGGTTTAGGGGCGGGCTCGTTGGCAGGGTGGGCAGGGCTGCGAATTTTGGCGAGCCGCGACGCGAGTCTGGCGCATCCGCCGGTGTGGCTGTTTGGCGTTACCGGGATGGTGTTGATGGGGCTGATGCTTTTGGCTGCGGCGCTTCCGGCGCGGCGGGCAGCTTCGATTGATCCGATGCGGGCGCTGCGGGCGGAGTGAGGGTTGGGGGGAAGTTGAAAGGTCTCGGCGCTTTATGGTGCGCGGGCGAGGACGCCCCTTCGGCAAGCTCCGGGCAGGCTCCCGCCACATCCGGCAGGATGCCGGCGCTTCCGGCGAAACGGTCAAGCTAGAGAAACGATTTTGTAGGGTAGCAATCCGATTCGGCGCGAAGAAAAATGCGTAAAAGCGCACCCGAGCGATGCTATGATGGCCCGTTCCCAGATCACTTCGGAAGGCGGATTCAGGACTCATGGCGATCGCGGCCCCAAACACTTCGACTGCTACTACAGCCACGGCACCGGGCGCGGGGCAAAGCTATGGCGCTGCGCTGGCTACGGTGACCACGCTTTTCTTTATGTGGGGATTTCTTACCTGCCTGAATGACATTCTCGTTCCCCATCTGAAGTCGATTTTTGACCTGAATTACAAGCAATCCCAGTTCATTCAGCTTGCGTTCTTTGGAGCGTATTTCGTTTTTTCGTTCCCTGCCTCCAAGATCGTTGACTGGATTGGGTACCAGAAATCGATGGTGGTGGGCTTGCTGACCGCGGGCATAGGGGCATTCCTCTTCGTGCCTGCCGCCCTTGTTCCGTCGTACCCACTTTTTCTGGGTGCGTTCATTGTTCTTGCCGCGGGGATTACGTGCTTGCAGGTGGCGGCGAATCCATACGTCACTGTATTGGGCAAACCAGAGACAGCTTCAAGCCGGCTGAACCTAACTCAGGCCTTCAACTCGCTGGGGACTTTCTTGGCGCCGTTCTTCGGCGGCTGGCTGATTCTGAGTGCGGCTCCGAAGACTATGGCAGATATTCGAGCGATGGCGCCCGATGCCCTGCAGGCTTACCGCCTGCACGAGGCCGCGACCGTCAAGATGCCCTATGTCGGCCTGGGCATCGCACTGATACTGCTGGCGGTAGCCATCGGCAGTTTTAAATTGCCGACGATCGCGCATGCTCAACACAAGGTTGGAGAGAAGGTGAACGACTCGATCTGGAAGCACCCAAATTTAATCTTCGGGGCGATTGCCATTTTTGTTTATGTGGGTGCTGAAGTTTCTATCGGAAGTTTCCTCGTGAATTACTTCACCCAGCCCGAGATTGGCGGGCTGACCGACAAAGTTGCAGCCAGCTTTGTGGCTTTCTACTGGGGTGGCGCGATGGTGGGCCGCTTCATCGGCTCCGCAATTCTGCAAAAGATAAGTACGCGAGGACTACTGGGAGTGTGCGCCGTTTGCGCCGCCGGCTTGGTCGCGATCTCGATGCTGACCACGGGACATTTTGCGATGTACAGCATCATCCTGGTCGGCTTTTTTAATTCGATCATGTTCCCAAGCATTTTCACTTTGGGAGTCGCGGAACTTGGACCGCTCACCGGAGATGGGTCCGGAATCATGATTATGGCGATCGTGGGCGGGGCTATTATCCCGGTAGCGCAAGGCGCGATTGCCGACCGCATTGGCATTCATCACGCATTTTTCCTGCCGGTTATCTGTTACCTGTACATTCTGTTCTTTGCGTTAAGCGGGTCGCGACCGAACAGCCAGCGTTATGCAAAGGCATAGTAGTAGTGTTTGAGGGTGAGATGATTGCCGAATCCGGAAAAATCGGAACCAGAGAGGACAGAGAGTTTCAAAGAGGAAGCGACTAAACGATTCAACCGATTATGGGGCAAATCAAGACAGCCAGCCAAAGGCCAGGCGTGATCACGCTGAAGGCTGTCGCTCAGCACATAGGACTGACTCCGGGCACGGTGTCTGCGGTGCTGAACGATTCGCCATCCGCCCGTTCTATCCCGCAAGAGACCAAGAACCGAATCCACGCGGCGGCCAAGGAACTGAACTACCGGCCCAATTTTTTTGCCCGCACTCTACGCAACAAGCGCACCTACACGATCGGCGTGATCGCGGAAGAGATTGGCGACTCTTACAGCTCGCCGATCATCAGCGGCATTGAGCAGTATCTAAGACAGCGGGATTATTTCTTTCTGACGGTGGTCCACCGGCACGATCCCGTGCTGCTGAATCGATACTCGCAAATGCTCTCGGAGCGGGGAGTCGAAGGCATCATCACCGTGGATACGACCGTTCAGGAGGCGCCGATCCTGCCCACGATTGCTATTGCCGGCCATAGGAAATTGAAAGGCGTCACCAATATTATTCTGGATCACAGACGAGCGGCGGTTTTGGCTTTAAATCATTTGAAAAATCTATCCCACGAGCGGGTGGCTTTTATGAAGGGGAACCCGCTCAGTTCAGATGCGAACGATCGATGGGATGCGATCTGCGAAGTGGCGACAGAAATTGAAATGAAGATTGATCCGGACTTGACCGTGCAGATCGACGCGGACGACCCGACGCCGATGCTGGGTTACCCGTTTGCCAGACAACTACTAGCACGCGGGAAGCCGTTTACGGCGCTGTTCGCCTACAACGACATGTCGGCGATTGGCGCGATTCGAGCTCTAGGGGAACAAGGCCTGCGCGTCCCTCAGGATGTTTCGGTGATCGGGTTCGATGACATTCCGGGCGCAGCCTTTTACACCCCGAGTCTAACCACAGTACGACAGCCGTTGAACCGAATGGGAGAGGTAGCGGCGCGGAGTTTATTGGAACGAATTGAGGGAAAGAAGGATTATCCTTCCGAAATCGCGATCGAGCCTGAGCTGGTGGTTCGGGAATCCACAGCGCAGGCGCCCCCTTCGTGCTAACTGGTACGGTTCCGATATAGTTATCGCATTGGTGCCAGCCCATTCATGTCCCCCTCTGACTCACCCGACCAATCAATCTCCGCCCGGGCCCTGACATTCGCGGCCTACGCAGCGTTCGTGCCGATTGGAATCGCAACCGTGCTTCTCGGTCCCATGCTGCCGACGCTGTCGGCGCGCTGGTCGCTCAACTATTCGCAGGCAGGCGCTCTGTTTACGGTCCAGTATCTGGCTTCGACCGTGGCCGTGGCGCTTTCTGGCGCGATGGTATCGCGCTGGGGATTTCGCTTCGCGATGAAGGCTGGACTCTTGCTGATGAGTGCGGGGGTGGCCCTGTTGCTGGCCGGTCCGAAGATCATGGGAGTGTTGTGCATCGCGGCGTCGGGATTCGGTATGGGACTGGCGGTTCCGGCGGCCAACCTGCTGGTGGCGGAAGTGAATCCTGTCCGGCGCAGCGCCAGGCTCAATCTGCTGAATTTCTGTTGGAGCACGGGTTCAGTGGCCTGCCCTTTTCTGGTGGCAGCCGCGGCAAAGAGCCATAGGCTTCCGCTTTTCCTGGCGTCCGTGGCTGGCTTCGCACTTCTGGTGGCGATAGGGATCGCAGCAATGCCGTCGTATATTGTCGAACCGTATGCCGCGAAGGATATTCGTAAAGACGGCGGCCCGGTCATTGCTTGGAAGCATCCTGCGATGCTCATTCTGGCGGCCCTCTTTTTTCTGTATGTCGGTGTCGAGAATGGTTTCGGGGGATGGATAGCTTCCTATGCGAAAAACCTGGGAAGCCTGACGCCGGTTCTGTCGGTCATGACTCCTTCGTTTTTTTACTCTGCGCTGATGCTGGGGAGATGGCTGGCGCCCATGCTGTTGCGAATGACCGACGAAATTCGATTGGTGCAGGTGGGATTGCTGGTAGCTTGCGCGGGAATGGCCGGCCTGATTTTGTCGCACGGCCTGTGGGGGGTAGTGGCGAGCGCCAGCCTTGCGGGACTGGGTCTGTCTTACGTCTATCCCATTACGATTTCGGTCTTGTCGCAGGAATTTGGGCCGGCATCATCACGGGTTGGATCGTTAATGTTCACGATGTCGAACCTGGGCGGCGGGCTGATGCCGTGGATGGTCGGGGTTTCGTCGACTCACTTTGGCACTCTTAGGGCGGGATTGGCGGTGCCACTCATCGGATGCGCGGCCATGTATGGCCTGTATCTGAGAGAGTGGAGGGCGGTGCGAGAAGAAGCGGTTTAGAGTCGAGTCGGGCTATCGAGCTTCGCTGGATGGACAGTAGGGGGCGGCTGTCTCCACATGGGTATTGCGGGCATCAATAACCCTGAGCGTCACCCTCATTCACGATTTCTTTCGCACACCGTACAATAGAGAATCCCCTGCCGGCTACGACTCATGCCGTGGTGCAGCAGGTTGAGGTCTTGATCCCACGGAGGCTAGCGAAAGAGTTGGACAGATACGACGACTTGGTAGAGGAAAAGGAGCAAGACGTGCCATTGAGCGAAGTCGGGAACGTCCTGACATTAGAAGAGATCGCAAATCTTGCGGCAGACGGCGGACAGCCGGCGGAAACGCTAATGAACGTGGTCGCGCTTATCGCCAAGAGATTTCGAACCGATGTGTGCTCGGCATACTTGCTTGAGCCGGACCGCGCTAACCTGGTGTTGGCTGCCACCGTCGGGCTTCGCAAAGAATGTATTGGCAGTCTGCGCATGGAGGTCCATGAGGGACTCACTGGCCTGGTGGCGGAGCTGGTGCGGCCGGTGGCGGTGGAACAAGTGAAACAGCATCCCCGATTCAAATACTTCAGGGATGCGGGCGAGGATGCGTACCAGTCGTTCCTGGGCGTTCCGTTGATCGATCGCGGAGTTCTGCAGGGCGTTCTTGTAGTACAGACCGTGGAAGCCCGCGTTTTTAGCGGAGACGAGATTCGGATGCTGACCGAGGCGGCTACGCAGGTCGCTCCGATTGTGAGTGAAGCGCGAACTCTGGATCGGTTCATCGCTCCGCTCCAGGAGCGGCTGTGGGCTCTGGCGCGCAATTTGTGGTGGAGCTGGGATCACAACTCATCGAGTCTGTTTCTCGATCTCGATCCGGCGCGCTGGAGCGAGCTCAACCACAATCCGGTTGCGCTGCTGGGAGAAATTCCTCTGGCCAAACTGGAAACCCGTGCGGCGGAACTCATGCTGCATAGCCGGGTGAACTACGCCTATCGCCGCATGCTGGAATATCTGGAAGCGGACCGGACCTGGGGCGCGCAGCGCGCTGGCGTGTTACGGCCGCATCCGGTGGCATATTTTTCCGCTGAATTTGGCCTGCACGAGTCTTTGCCGGTCTATTCGGGGGGCCTGGGAGTGCTGGCAGGCGATCACATCAAGAGCGCGTCGGATTTGGATATTCCTCTGGTGGGGATCGGTTTGTTCTATGGCCAGGGATATTTTCGGCAGCGGCTCGATCTGGGCGGATGGCAACGGGAAGAATATCTGAAAACCGACGTCAATCAAATGCCGATGGAAGTGGCGATCGGGAAGGACGGCCGGCCAGTAGTGGTGGAAATCGAAACGCGCAGCGGGCGGATTTGCGCAAAGGTCTGGCGTGTGAAGGTGGGACGCCGCGACCTATTGCTGCTCGATTCCGACGTGGAAGGGAATGCTCCTGAGGACCGGCAGCTTACGTCGCGCTTGTACGGTGGGGATCTGCGCATCCGCATTCGCCAGGAATTGCTGTTGGGCGTGGGCGGGTTGCGGGCGCTGAAGGCTCTCGGGATTTCTCCTGGCGTTCTGCACCTGAACGAGGGCCACAGCGGATTTGCCGTGCTGGAAGCGGTTCG